>Ga0181522_10002369_pt1 | contig 10770 bp, 15 predicted proteins | sample PEATcosm2014_Bin_27_FD_121103 | JGI IMG/M metagenome (GOLD analysis project Ga0181522, IMG submission 121103) | Peatland microbial communities from MTU Mesocosm Facility, Houghton, MI, USA - PEATcosm2014_Bin05_10_metaG | ecosystem: Environmental > Terrestrial > Soil > Wetlands > Peat | place...
ACTCATAAAAAGTATGCGTCCGGGCAAACACAGGATTGACGGATGGGGATTGTGCTGATTATTGATGCTGCGCTGCCCAGGCGGTTGGGGTGAGGGTAGGCAAGCGCCGGATAGGTGCGTCGGCTAAGCCGGGGAGTACGGCCGACAGATAGTCTCGCGGCGAGATCTTCAGCCGTCGGCAGGTTTCGATGACTGAAAGTATGGCGGCCACTTTCGATCCTGCTTGTTGACTTCCGATGTGGATCCAGTTCTTGCGACCCAATGTGATTGGTCGCATCGAGTTCTCCGCCAAGTTATTGCTGAGTTCTAACTCCGGGTACTGCAGAAAACAAGTGAGTCTCGGCCATTGTCCGAGGGTATATTGGCAGGATTTTGCTAGTAGCCCACCGGGCAAAGCTCCAGCTCGTGCCGCCTCAACCGCAGTTTTGATTTTCTCCAACAGTGCGGGAGCCTTTTGCTGCCGTAATTGGTGACGCTCCTCCAGACTCCGACCCTGCTCGCGCGCTTCGCCGTCCACGGCAAACAACTGATTAATCCAGGCCACGATCGGGCTCGCCACCGGATCGCCCGGATTCAGCTTCACGAGATGCGCAAAACCACGACGTGCGTGCGTCCAGCACCCCGCTTGTACCATGCCCTTTCCTCCCACCTTGTCGTAGGCCTGGTAAGCATCGGTCTGCAGAATGCCCTGAAAGTCTCTCAGAAAATGTTGTGGTCCGGCACGTTCTCTTCCCATGCGGAAGTCGAAAACTGTTGCCCCTCCCGGTCGGCCGTACTGCCATAAATACGCCTGGTGATTCTGCCCTCGACCATCGTGCATCTGCACATCGACCGGCGTCTCGTCGGCTTGCAGGTAACTCCCCTCTACCAACTCCCGTCCCATGACCTCGACCAGGGGCCTCAGCATTTCTCCTACCTGCATCACCCAGCCATCCATGGTCGCGCGGCTGATCTCCAAACCCGCCTCGCGCTCCAGAATCACGCTCTGTCGGAATAATGGAAGGTGGTCACAATATTTTCGAATCAGCGTGTCAATCACCACCCGATCACTCACCAGGCTCTTTTCGATGATTCGCACCGGCACCGGCGCCGTCACCACCTTGCCTCGCTCACAGCACGGACAGGCGCGCTTTTCACGTTTCGTCACCAGCACAAAATACTTCGCCGGCTCTACCTCTAACTGTTCGCTCTCTTCGTAGCCGATCACCTTGGTCGCTTCGCCGCACTGCCCACACGCCTGCTGTGCCTCGGAACAGGTGATCACTCGTTCCACCCGCGGCAAGTCCGCCGGCAACGACTGACGGCCAGGATGCGAGCTGCGCTTCCGTTCATATCCCGCTACCTCGACCCTATCGCCTTCGATCGTCGGCCGTTCACTCTCGGCCTGCACTTCCGCTCCACTGACCCCCGGTTCCTCCTCTAGCATCTCCAACTGCAGGTTCGACAACTTCTCGCTGCCCGCTCCGTATTTCTCGATCCGCCGCAGTCGTAACCGCTCTTCCAAAAGCAGAACTCTTAACTCCGTGAACTGCAGCTTCTGCTGCAGTTGCTCGATGATTTTCTCGGCGTCGGAAAGGGTGGCAGGTCGCGTTACAAAAGGGTTGGAAGCAGCACTCACGATGAGCTATTTACTAACAGAGGCGGGTTGTGGAATACAATCATTTCCTGCAGTATTTATGCGGTTGGAACCAACTCCGTTGTTGTCCATCTTGCTTCGGTACCACGCCCGGGCTCGCGTCTGACTTAGATCAATCCCACCGAGCAGCAGCGCCAGCTCTTCATGGCTCAGCACCACCTTGATTTCTCCCGCTGGCGGCGCCGGCCAACGAAAACGCCCCTTCGATAGTTTCTTCGCGCACACCCAAAGTCCGCTTCCGTCCCACAGGATCAGCTTCAGACGATTCCTCTGTGCATTACAAAATAAAAAAACGTGACCGCTTAGAGGCTCGCATTGCAGCCGGTCGCGCACCAGACCGTACAAGCCCTCAAACCCCTTTCGCATGTCGGTCGCGCCCACCGCCAAGTAAATTCGCGTTGCTGGACCAAAACCAAACACGCTACAACCTTTCCAACACTTCCACCAGACGCAGCAGCGTAGCCGCATCAAAACCTGTGTTCACTGCAATTTCTCGTCCGCTCCCCAGCACTACTGACAAGCCGCATCCATTGGCGCGCTCCACACTCGGCTTCTTGCCGCCCCATTCCACCGCCACCAGCCCATCGCCGTTCGCACTGCTCTTGGCTGCTCCGCGCATCCGCATCAAGTAGCGATTCAACACACCGAACGTCAGACCACGCACCCGGCAAAACTGGCTCCGGCTCATACCACTGCTTTGAAATTCGCTCACGATCTGCTCAATCTCAGCAGCCGTGCGCCGCACCTTCTGCCCCACAACTTGTTCTTCGCTCATGCTGCTTACTTCAACACAGAAATCCTGCCCCGCCCAGAATGTGGTTGGCCTGACGCTTACGTTTCTTGCTGCTAATCCGGCTGACTTTCCCCACCTGTCCCCGCACCTGGTGGGGCAGGCGAACATGAGTCTAGCGACGTGCAACGGCTGTGGCGAACTGAGCCCTTCTTACGGCGAACATGCCGCCTCGAATCCAACTCCGAATGCGGCGATCTTCTTTCGCCCAGATGCAGATGAGAACTTTGCTCTGGAGCGTGTCTGCCGTTATGTATCCCGCCTTTTGCTCGGTCACAGCTTCGGGGCCTTTCCGGCGCCCGGCGGCACTCGATCTTCTGCTTCGCATTGCGCGCCCCTTCCGGGTCTCGGTTCCTCCCAAAACAAGTTTCGAAACCACGGCAAAAGGCGCCGCGCAAACTTCTTTCGGGCCCCTCCCGGAAAGCAGACCTTCGACCTTGGGAGCCGGGCCCACTCGCTTGGCTCCGCCCAGCGTGACCCGATCAACAACGGGAAAATTCAACAAACGGAGATACTCTCATGTACCAGAACAAAGTAACCCTCATCGGCTTTCTCGGCAGCAACCCAGAAGTTCGCATCAACGAGAATCGCAGTTTTACCACCCTCTCGCTGGCAACCAAGTCCTCCTATAAGAAGGACGATAAGTACATCTCGCACACCGAATGGCACCGTTGCGTTGTGTTCGGCAAGCTTTCGGAGTTCGCAAAGACGCTCACGAAAGGTGCACATGTCCAGGTGGAAGGCGAGCTGCGCAGCCGGGAATACACCAGCAAGAAGACGGACTCGAAGCAGCGCGTCTGGGAGATTCGGGTCGCTTCGATCCTGAAGCTCGACCGCGCTGAAAACGCCGCTCCCGAAGACCAGGAGCACGATGAAGTGCCCCAAGAAGAAACGGCCGCATAAGCCATTGTCTTTCAGTCTCGGAAGCCCGGCTAATCGCTGGGCTTCCTCGCTGTGAGGTTCTCGCTATGAGCTTCAAATTGATCCTGCCGTTCCTTCGACCTATCGAACCGCTGCTGCTCGACGAAAACGTTAGCGAAATCATGGGCAATCCGGATGGCGCGTGGTCTTCGGAGCGCGACGGAAGATTGTGCCAGGAGCCGAACATTTCCTTCGACGGCGTCGGGCTGCGCACCGGCCTTGAAGTCATCGCCAATCAACTAGGAAAAAGGCTGGACGAAGACAACCCTAGACTTCAGGCGCAGCTTCCCGACGGAAGCCGGATTGCAGCGTGGATTCCCCCGCTCGTGAGTCCGGCCCCGGCGATTGCCATACGGAAATTCAACAGCCGCAATTACACGGTGAATGATCTGATTGCTCGGGGCACACTGACGCAGGCGATTGCAGATCTCTTGGCGGAGCAAATTCGCTGTGGCAAAACGCTGCTCATCAGCGGCGGAACCGGGACCGGTAAGACGACGCTCTTGCAGATACTCGCCAACTCAATTCCGGCGAATGAACGCATCCTCGTTATCGAAGACACGCCAGAGCTTCAGATCCGGAAGCCGAACATAGTTGCAGTCCGATCCCAGACCGACACTTTCAAGACCAATGTGTCTTTCGACGACCTATTGAGGGACACGCTTCGCTTCAGACCCGACCGGATCATTCTCGGCGAAGTGCGCGGAACCGAGGCGCGAACCTTGCTCGATTCCTTCAACACTGGCCATGCGGGTTCGCTCGCGACCATTCATGCCAACTCGGCGGAGAAGGCCCTCCGACGCTTCGCCAATCTGGTCATGCGCAGCCACGCGCAGACCACCTTCTCCGACACAGAAGCGGAGATTGGAGAAGCCGTTGATTTCGTCGTCCATGTCGAGCGTCGACCATCACATCGCATTCTCCGAGAAGTCCTGGCGCTTCGCGGGTACGACCGCGATGCAAAACACTTCCTAATCGAGCCAGTATTTGAGGTGAAAGATGCTGCAGCCTAGAGCCGAGAACGAAACGAACATCGCCGCCGATTTCCTTACTCGTTGCTTCGCCCCAGGTGAGGCCATCGCCTTGTTTCTGCGGCGCGAGAACCCAGCCGCGACGATCCAGAGAATCGTACCGGTAGAGCGGGCGGTTGCGCCGCGTTACCTCGTATGGCTCGCGCACGAGAATGCCGCCGGCACGAATATCTATGTGTCTACCAATCCTCTGCGTTCTGGCAGCCGCAAACGAACCAAGGAATGTATCGCCGCAGTGCGGCATCTGTACCTCGATTTGGATAGCGATGGAGAAGCCCGCCTGACCTCGGTCCGGGTCTCCGATGCGGTCCCCCCGCCGAATGCAGTCCTATCCACGTCGATTGGTAAGTACCAGGTCCTCTGGCGAGTCGAGGGCTTTGCTGTCGAACAGCAGGAAAGCGCCCTGAAACTGCTGGCGATTACCTTTGGCGGCGATCCTGCTTGCACGGACTGCAACCGGGTTGTCCGTCTGCCGGGATTCCTCAATTGCAAATACGATCCGGCGTATCGCATCACCGTCGAATACCCCGGCGATTCCACTTGGAATTGCGAAGACTTCCGGCTGGATATTCTGGCAGCGGATGCCACCCCTTTATCCCGTTCCGTCGCACTGCGAACGCATCCCGATAAGCATACGAATTCCGAACGCGATTGGGCTTGGGTTCTGCACGAACTTGCCCAAGGAAAAGACGCCGCGAAGCTGACGCGAAAGCTCGCTTCCCGCCGCGCCGATAAGCCGAACCCTCTGTTCTATGCGCAGCGAACCGTGGATGTGGCATCGGCGAGACTCTGGCTGATAGGAGGAGTTCCGATAGACGACGTGGCCACAATGCTTGAGGTTCGCCGCCGCTTTGAGATTCCCACTGGGCTCTGCCGCGCTCGTGCACGAGAGATTGCCCAGACGGCACAGAGGATGATTGCCCGCAAGAAGATTGCTTGATTTCCACTACCTATAAGGAGAACCAACATGCCGTTGCTCGAGATCAACCAGAGTCGCTACATCAGTGCTTCGGTTCGGCTGGATGAGTCCACCGCCGAACAGGTCGATCAGTACGCCGCTTTCGTCCACGCATCGGCAGACGATGTGGTGGATAAAGCGCTCAACTATGTCTTCTCGAAGGACCGCGACTTTCAGGACTTTCTGAAGACGCCACAGGCCAAGCAGGCCGACCCCACATTGCGTATCCGTAGAGGTCCAAGCAGGGACGGTAAGGACGCGGCGGAGGAGTCGATAAAGAAGCTTGTAGCCGGGGTGGAATCAATGACTGCTGTGCGTGTGGTGAAGGCGTGATCCTGCATTCAATTCCGGGGTGGTGGGCAGACGATGCTTCGCATCGGGTTAATTTTGACACTCCACCCCTTCGAGGGTCGCGCAGGTGCACCGCGGTGCACTTGCCGTAGCTTCACAGAGATAGCAATTTTGGGTGCACTTGGGTGCACCTGTTAAATCCGAGGGAACGTGGCAATTTTGAAAGCCAAGCCAGAGGCGATTTCTGACAGCGACCACACCCTCAATCGCATCTTCCCCGTGACGGCGAAGCTAACGAAAGAAGAGCGGGGCAGGGTCACTGAGTTTGCCAGGGAACGGGGACTTGCGCGCGGGGAATGAATCCGAGATGTGATCCTCCGGGAGATGCGCGGAGGATCGTCCAGCGATCCGTCGCTGGCTGAGATTCTTGGGGTTCGTTTGCTCCTGGTAAACGTGTTGCGGCCTCTTGCCTCGGGCCAAAGACTCACCCCGGAGGTGTTCGACAAATTGCTCGATGAAATCAGCAATACGAAACACCAACTCGCCAGCAAGTTGGTTAATTATTCAGGAAGGGAATAAACAATGACGATGACAAAGTGGGGACGCAACGAAACGATCATCTGGCCGCCGCACGGCCCTATCTATACCTATGGGGCAGTGTTCGTGGGTCCTTCTGACCGGGCTGTTCTCGTTCCCGCTTCGTCCTTTCGGTAATACCGAACTGAATCCTCTCTCCGAATATCGTGGCGGCGGTTTCGTTCGATCGGCGACCATACGATTGGTCGCCTGACACGACCCGGACCCTCACACCGTGATCTTCAAGGATTGAAATAATTGCAGCCATGATCTCGAGAGCGCGACTCAAGCGCGATCTCGACACTCTGATATCGAGACACGACTCGTTCCATGGGAGACCTGAAGGATTTGTTTGAAGGCAGAACTGCGTCGAAGAGTATCGCGGGCCTCGACGATTAGCGGATGGCGCAAGCGCTTTTCGCGGCTTCTTCAAGACGAACTCACCGGCTGCAAGCATTTGATTGATCCGATCAATGTCAGTTCTGTCTTCAGGTTCGACAGGGAATTCCGGTTGAGCAGGTGGACTTGGGATCGTGCTCGCGACAGTCGGTTTCTGGTAACGTATGATCCGCGGAACTTCCAAGAGTTCCGGCAGTGCCTTACGGACCACCGAGTGGCCATGAGCTTTCTTGGCCCAATAACCTCTACCCGGCAGAGGTACCTGCAATTTTCTACAGGTCTTGCCGATAGCTACTGCCGACAGACCGTATTTCGGCATTCACCGCCTCGGTCACGTTGGAGATCAGGGTCGGCGAAACTTCGATCCCGTAGATCTCTTCCAGGTGCCCCTGAATCTCCCGCGTGCTCATCCCCCGGGCGTACATCGAGATGATCTTGTCGTCGAACCCCTTCCACCGCGTCTGCCCCTTGGCCACGATCTTCGGTTCGAACGTGGCTTGCCGATCCCGTGGCGTCTCTATCTCCAGCTCTCCGAAGTCCCCCTTCAAAGTTTTTTGGCTTTTCCCGTTGCGCGTGTTGCCCCGATGATGGCCCGCCGGGTCGTGCTTCTCATATCCGAGATGATCCGTCATCTCGGCGGCTAAGGCCCGCTCCAAAATGGCTTGGTCAATTCTTTGAGCAGACCGTTTTCCCCGATGATATCCTCGGGCTTCTTGTAGTGGGTCAGCAGTTGGTCGATCAGCGCCTTGTCGATTGCCATGGGGTTCTCCTATTCTCAACTTTCCCATGGTCGTTTACACAGTTCTTTTTACACCCTCCCGCCGAAAGCGAACGCGGTACGACCATCGCCGAGAACTTGCTTCAGGATCACTAAGTCTTTTAGATTAATCGGCTTTCGCCGGTGTTTGCATCCGACCACGGCTACGACTCTTCGGATGGGTTCCCCTTGCGCTTCATACACCGTGTCCAAAAGTTGCTCGTCTTCCAGCAACTCATCCACGCCTGAATACCAGTGCTGCAAACTAACACTCTACCTTCAACCTAGACCCCGCCTCGCGGTCTGCGCTCCTATCACACGTAACTTTTGCGACGGAAAGCAGCTAGCAGCGGTGATGTGACATCCTCCGCTCCGATGTCGAGAGAAAAAGGGCCGCTATCTTGGAGCAAGTGGGAAAAAGGTCGAAGTACGCAATTGAGGCAAAAACTATGCAGCGTTCCGTGACGTCCGGAAAACATCCAGTGCCTGTAATCGGGACTTGAATTCATCGGCGGCTTCGTTGTTAAACGTAATACAGGCCAGGCCACGCGTGGCTGGAATCTTCTCTGCAAGCAGGTACGCCGCCTTCGTTACGAGAGTAGCCGTTTTGGCGGAGCCCGGACCCGCTAGTACCGCTGTGTGGCCCGAGGTCAAAACCGCCTCGCATTGTTCCTCGTTTAGTTTGTCAAACCAACTGCTCAGGTCGACCATTTTCCTGAATCACTTTCGTAACAATCGTACACAATGCTTGCACGATATACTTCGCAATTGTTGCAATCCCCGCCTAGAGCGGGGTGGGATTGAAGCCGTGTCGTGCCATCGAACTGCCTTGCGCGAGGCGTAGCAAGTCTCCGATTATGACGATCCGCAGCGTCATGTGTCACTGAGTGCGACGATCTTTTATACTGGTATCAGTGCTTCCACCTTTCCAAACAATACCCCTCGGTCGCAGTCCCCGACCGTTCAGCCATCCTGATTGGATCTTCGAGATCAAGTGGGACGGCTTTCGATGCCTCGTGCGGATCGAGCACGGAAGATGCCGCCTCATGTCCCGCAATGGCAATGAGTTCAAATCGTTTTCCGTCCTGAACGAAACTCTTCCCTCCGAACTTCGAGCCGCACGATGGCGTGCGAGCCACTGTCCTAACGGTACATTGCGGGTATCCGTTCGTCGGAATAGCATATAAATACAATGAGATCAGACCCAAGACTCTCTCGAAACGAAGAAGAAAGCGGTCTGCTCGCAGTTTATGAGGAGTGTCGCGCCAAGGAAAACGCTGCCTCCAGTCGATTGCTATATCCAGAGCGCAAGTTAGCGCATGAGAATATATGCAACTGGTAGCCGAACTGCGGGTCATGCGGACAGAGTGTGATCAGAAAATGATTGCGGTCAAGGCTTATCACAGTGAGAGGCTAGACCGGCTGATCTTGGCAGCACATAACGCCTAAGCGGTACCTCCGAAATCAGTGCAATGTGATCGGCGTTCATCTTTCCTTAAAAAAAAAGAAGCGGTGGCTCATGCGGCTGCAAGTCGATTCAAAAGTTCGTTCGCCTTCTTCAATCGCTTGATGACGGGACGAAATTTGACCCTAAGCGTTCAAGGTTCCCGTCTTAAGAAATTCAAACTTGACACTTCGGAATTGACTGCTTGGTTCTCTAATGTCTACCGGTCTGACACCTTCTGCTCAACTCGTTCAAAACCACACTCGCAAACACCAAGTCTTGTAATTCTGGTTCGTCGTCCGAAGCCTCCCGGATCAAGTGGACTGCACGTTCCGCAGCAGCTTTTCGCGCTTCAAGTATTCGTCGAGGGACGAGTCCCATATTTGTTTCAAGGACGGCAGCTCGGTATAACTGCTGCCATGGGACATTTTGGGATCGTCGGTCTCTCCCCTGAACAGATTGGTTGATGTCCGCCCCTCTTCCTTGTTCGGCAATATCCGGCAGGGCTTGCTGCACCTCTTCCAAGTTAGGCGAGCGAGTCTCAATCAACTCCCAAGACCCATTTCGCATGGCGACCGCAAACTGGTGCGTGCTCATCAAGTCGAGCAGATCGGCCGCCCCACTCGTTGCCATCGGGTAGGTGCAGAGCACGGTCATATTCTGATCCGCCACGCTGTCGTTGAGCACTTTCTCGTAGTCGCAAAAGCTACTCCAACCCTTTCTTTCCAGCCATGCAGTGTCTCCGGAAACTCTCATTCCTTCATACCCGCGATCCAATGCCCGATTCAGTTTGTCGTTCCACGCACGGGTCACTCGCTCCATATCGAAAATTCCATGCTTCAGATACCATTCCCGCGCATGAAAGATTTCTATGCTTCCATCGGCTAGGTGTTCATCAAGCTCGGGTATCGTTTCCTTTAAAGCGTTCCAAGCCTCCGGTTCAGTGACGGGCTTGGAGAGAACCCATACGCAGAATTCCTTGTCTTCAAGCCCGGCCTTGAAGTAGGGCACTAGCATCTCAACCAAGTCAGTTTTGGACACGTAGAAATTGCAGAAATGCGTTCCCCAAGGTCGATATCCGACTGCACCGATTCCCGTATTCCTCAATTTACTCCTCATCCCCGTTTCCCTCCCGACGCCTCCTGTGGAGGCAAGTCTGTTTTAGTGCGGCAACTCCGATTGGAGAGTCTTCGAAGTTCCCGCAGGCACTGTGGCGGAACCACGCTGGCTTGGTAGTAAATAGACCCGTTTTGGCCCGCCGTGATAGTAAGCGGGAGGCAATTCGAGAGAGCCAGAAGAAACAGTTACGGTTTGTGAAGCGGACGCTGTTGTGGACGGAAGCACGAGGAGTGGGCAACTCCATCGAATAGACGCTTGCAACCCGACGATGCAGGTCGAGATGAACTGGACTTGGTCCTGCGCGGGGGCCGCTTTCACCAGAAGAGTTTCGAACCAAGCACCTTAACAGCAGCGGGCGGAAGATGCGGAAACATGTCGTTTTCTGGTTTGCGCTAGTGTCGCAGAATCGTTTCTCTTGCTTCATCGGTAGCCTCCTAAAAATCTCGGGGCACGACTTACCTTGCTGAAGCAACTTAGCTTAAATGGAATTCAAATCTTGAAGGCTAATCAGCCCGACTGCGGGTTGGGTAGCTTTCGGGGATCGGTACTGCCGATGATGGGAGCGGCAGCTTAACGAGAATCAGACTGACTTCTGGTCGGAGAGAACGTGCACGAGGGAAACACGAGGACGCGCTTCCAAATTCGGAATTAGAGTCCTCGAAACAGCCCGCCCAGAAGTCCAATCCGCGAACGTCCAAACCTTACGCTCACGCCTAATAACTGTCAAGACTGATGGCAATGTCTGCTGCTGTCTGCTGCGCAGCAACGTCCACAAGCAAGGCGGCGTACAGTCACGCTACGCACTGATGCGGTGTTATCCAGTGCCCGTGGCATCCTTCCCTTGGTTG
>Ga0181522_10002370_pt1 | contig 10768 bp, 6 predicted proteins | sample PEATcosm2014_Bin_27_FD_121103 | JGI IMG/M metagenome (GOLD analysis project Ga0181522, IMG submission 121103) | Peatland microbial communities from MTU Mesocosm Facility, Houghton, MI, USA - PEATcosm2014_Bin05_10_metaG | ecosystem: Environmental > Terrestrial > Soil > Wetlands > Peat | place...
CAACGGACAGGCGCAGCTTGTGGGACATCTCCCGGCAACGCAGTCCATGCGAGTGGTCTTAACCCTGCCATTGCGCAACCAGGCGGGTTTGAGCAAGTTCTTGCACGAACTCTATGATCCTTCCAGCACGTCGTATCACCGGTTCCTGACGGTGGAACAGTTCACTTCGAAGTTTGGTCCCACCCAGCAAGCCTACGACACGGTAATTCAATTCGCTAAAGCACACGGCCTCAACGTAGTTGGCACCTCGCGCAACCGTATGAACGTGGACGTCGAGGCGCCGGTAGCAAGCATTGAGGAAGCCCTTCATCTGACCTTGGGCGTCTACCAGCACCCCACGGAGAATCGCACTTTCTACGCTCCGGATCGCGAGCCTACGCCGGATCTCGGCGTGCAGCTGTGGCATATATCGGGCCTGGACAATTACTCGATCCCGCGTCCCGCCCTTTTGCGCAATCCCAATACGTCAGATGTGAAATCGAATGCCACCACCGGTTCTTGCCCCGATCAATCGTTTTGCGGCAGTGACATGAGAGCGGCGTATTACGAGGGAACAGCCCTCACCGGCGCCGGCCAGTCGCTCGGACTGCTGGAATATCTTGGAACGGATCTGTCCGACCTCCAGGCCTATTTCACGAACGCCGGTCAAACCAATAATGTTCCCATCACTCTTTTATCTACAGACGGAACCAGCACCAGCTGCGAATATTCAGACGGCTGTGACGATACCGAACAAACCATCGACATGACGCAGGCGATCGGCATGGCTCCGGGACTCGCCAGCTTGGTGATGTACGTGGGTTCGAGTGATGCCGCCATTCTTAATGGGATGGCCACGGCCAGTCCGCTGAACGCGCAACTGAGTTCTTCGTGGACCTGGTATCCGCCGGACCCGAGTACCGATGATCCCTATTTCCAGGAGTTCGCCGCGCAAGGTCAGAATTACTTTGAAGCGTCTGGTGACGGCGGCGCGTGGGCGCCATCCGAGTCATTCTTTCCGTCGGACGATGACTACGTCACCTCGGTTGGCGGAACCGACTTAGAAACCAGCAGCGCCGGCGGTCCATGGAGTTCGGAGAGTGCTTGGGTCGATGGCGGCGGCGGCATTGGGCCGGACAAGTTCCCAATTCCCTTCTGGCAAACCACCACGGCCAGCGGCTGCATCAATCCGTGTTCCGAAGCTTATCGCAACGGCCCAGACGTTTCAGCCAACGCGAACTTCACCTTCTACGTTTGCTCCGACCAGGGCAGTAACCCTTTCTTTGGCGGCCAGGAGTGCGGAGCGAATGTATTCGGCGGAACCAGTTTTGCTACGCCCATGTGGGCCGGCTACCTGGCTCTGGTCAATGAGCAGGGAGCCTCAAACGGCCAACTCCCGGTGGGATTCATCAATCCGGCGCTGTACACGATTGGTTTGGGCTCGAATTACGACAACGACTTCCACGACATTACCAGCGGCAGCAACGGTTATTCCGCAACTGTCGGGTATGACCTGGCGACCGGCTGGGGCAGCCCAAACGGAAGCGGTCTGATTAGCGACTTGCTGAGTACGGTTACCGCTCCAGGTTTCGGCCTCACCGCCTCGTCTCCCACACTCACAGTGGGGCCAGGCAGCCCAGGCACCACCACCATTACCAGCACCGTGTTGAATGGCTTTGATTCGGCCATTACCTTGTCTGCGAGTGGTCAACCATCGGGCGTGACGATAACCTTCGGCACCAATCCAATCGTCGGCGCTGGCAGTTCCATCGCGACAATCACAGTTGCCAAAACCACGGCCCTCGGAAAGTACAACATTAAGATCACGGGGACTTCTGGCGGCATCACGGAAATTGTGACGGTTGTCCTGACAGTAGCCCAGCCGAATCCTAACTTCAGCATCAGCGCATCACCCACCTCGATTACCGCTGCCCCGGGTGGCTCGGGCACTTCTACGATCACGGTCACTCCTGTTGGCACCTTTAAATCAACCGTCGCTTTATCTGCCACCGGATACCCGACAGGCGTGACCATACATTTCAAGCCTGCCTCAATATCGAAGGGGTCAGGTACATCGACCCTGACTGTCGACGTAGGAAAAAAGATCAAAGCCGGTAGCTACAACATCACCATCAACGCCACCGGAGGTGGCATAACGCATACGACCGCGATCACTCTGAACGTCAATTAAGTTGGCAGTGAATTTGCCCCGGCCACATGGAGGTAAACCATGGGCCGGGACAGCAGGCCGCTCGCTGGCCCCTGAGGACGCAAGTCGTCACGCGGCGCACAGCTTAACCAGAGTTGTTGCTGCAGATAGTTTTTATTGGACGGTGTGAAATTGGCTTCAAACTTTTAAAGGGGGAGTTAAAAACCATGAGGAAGAAAACAATTTGTACGATGGCGCTGGCTGCGGCGGCAATTTTCTTCGTCCAGTCTGCACTGGCACAAAACTATTCGGGTGCACCCAAACTTACGATTCGGGAACAAGGACCGGTAACCCGCCAGACCACGAAACGAAATGCAACGGCCCACCAACCAGCTGCTGCCGGGACATGCGGCAATCCAGCAGCCGCTTGTTTGTTCTACGGGGGCGACTTTGAGGACAACCCCCTCGGACCAGAAGTAGCCAATGGTCTGGCAAACGAGACTACCTTGCTGGTGCCCGCATCACCGTATGGAGCGGCGACCTGGGTTCCGTTCACTGTGCCGAAAGGGCAGCATTGGAAAGTGACCGGACTCTTCACCAACAACCTGTCGAGCGAGGGTGTGCTTGATGAATCGCCGACTCAGCCGATCGCTTCGGCCTTCTGGTCGGTCAACGAAGGCGTCGAGCCCGGCAGCGCCGGAACCGTGGTTGCTTCCGGCACGTCGGCCGCCACCATTACTCCAACCGGCCGCGCCGCCTTCGACGACCTCGAGTACACGATACAGGTGGAAGGACTCAGTTTCACCCTGACTGCCGGCACTTACTGGATGGCCGTAGTTCCGCAGTGCACAAATTCGGCCGATCCCTACTGCCAGGAAGTTTTCTTTCTGAGTGATGTGGAATACATCAACAGCCTGCCCGTGAACGCCTTCGGCCCGCCTGAGCCGCAAGATGCCTCGTACTTGGACTCTCCGAATGTCTTCGGCTTGTCGTTCGATCCCGCCAATGGTGAGTTGGGCGCCTGCGCAGGCCTCGGCTGCGACGCGTTCTCGGCTGGCGTGCTTGGCAAAGAGTAAACCGCTGGATCAATTTTTACCTGACTCAACGGGGCGGCGCGATTCATCGCACCGCCCCAACTTTTTTCCGGGGTTTAACGGGGTGGAAACGGGCTACTTTGAAGTTGTCATTCCGAGTGCCTTTTTTCTGGGGTGAAGAATCTGCTTTTCCTCCGGTGGGCCACCAAGGCCCCCGTCAAAGTAACCCATCACCCGCACGCTGCACTTTATTGCACACCGGATTTATATATTTTTAATACGAAGCCGCGAGTCGTTTTTTGGGTTGACGGGTTCGACAGGTTGGAGATTGTGGGGCTCGCGCCCTCGTCAGGCTAGTTCACTCGTCCAGCAGCCAATTCCGCATGAAGGAGCATCGTCATGAAATCCAGCCCCGGTCTTTTGGTACTGCTCGCCGCCACGCTTGTATCCACCACGGCACTCGCCCAGTACGGAAGCACTCCGATTAAGCACGTCGTGGTGATTTTTCAGGAAAACCGCACGCCCGACAATCTCTTTCAGGGATTGTGCATCGCAAACGGAGGTGTGCCCGGATGTAACCCGTCAGGCACCGGGGGAACATACAACATCGCGTCGAGCTACGTGAATGCCGATGGCCAGACTGTGCCCTTAACCCCAGTCGGACTAGCCACTAACTTTGACCTCGACCACAGCCACGGTGGACCGAAGCTCAACGGAACCATCAGCGGCTTCAATTTCGAATTCGAGAACCAAGGAATCACCGGCAAGCCCGCCGCCATCGTTCCGCAAGTCTGTGGCGCGAACATCTATGGCTGCGTGGTTCCGGCTAACAACTATTCTCAGTTCATGTATGTGTACAACACACCGGTAACCAACAGCAACGGCACCAGCGGCGGCCTTCTCAACCCCTACATCACGTTAGCCACGACCTATGGTTGGGCCAACCAGATGTTTCAGACCAACCAGGGCCCAAGTTATCCGGCGCACCAGTTTATTTTTGGCGCCACTTCGGCGCCCACAGCGGCCGACGACAAGCAAGGTATTTTTGTATCTGAGAACGGTCCCAATACAAGCTATGGTTGTGGCTCAGGGAACTCGGTACAACTGATCCGCCCGAACGGAGACGCTGCCCCGCCTTACGGCACGGAAACTCCTGGAGACGAAATCGACCAATGCTTCACCCGCCACGCCATGGACTACCTGTTTGACCGGCACGATCCTAAAATCACCTGGACCTACTACGCCGAAGGCCAGACTAGTCTGTGGGTCGCGCCCAACTCGCTGTCGAACATCTGCATTCCACAATCGGGCCTATGCACCGGGCCAGACTGGACGAAAGGCGAATCGAACGGTTACGTCGACACCGCACCGCCCGATGTCTTGAACGACATCGCTAACTGCGAGCTTTCGCAAGTGAGCTGGATAACCCCAGCCGGTCAGTATTCGGACCATCCAATCAACAGCGGCCAGGGCCCGTCGTGGGTGGCCGCCGTAGTCAATGCCATCGGAAACAACACATCTTGCGACGACGGCGCCGGCTATTGGAAAGACACCGTCATTTTCATTACCTGGGACGATTGGGGAGGTTGGTACGATCACGTGCCACCCATTTTCCAGACAGGCGCGAATCAGGACGATTATCAACTCGGTTTCCGGGTCCCGCTGGTGGTGGTTTCGGCCTACTCGACCAAAGTCGGGTACATCAGCAATCTGCAATACGATTTTGGCAGCATCCTGAAGGGGATCGAGGGTATCTTCCACCTCGGCACTCTCGGTTTCGCCGATAAGCGAGCGGCCAACGATCTCCACGACTTCTTCAACTTCCAACAGGCCCCATCGACGTACAAGACGATTCCAGCGCCGCTGGAGGGAAGCTTCTTCATTAAGACTTTAGGTACCGAGGTAGCTCCTCCGGATACCGACTAGTAGCCGTCGCAGAATAGTCTTGGGAAGAGCCCGGCTTTAACTGGCTTGGGAAGCGCCCGGCTTTAACTGGTTCGGGGAGCGTCCGGCTCTAGCTTGTTCGGGAAGGGCACGGCTTTAGCCGTGCCACCCAGACCTAATGATGAACGGGCTTTAAGCCCTTGAGGGATCCCGCGGACTGCATGGCCGCTCTCAGCGACCTCCGCGGATGTTCTCTGCGAGCTCTGCGGTTAAAAGCTTCGCCCTCCCACTCAATCGCGATTGAATGATGCACCCCAGCGCGCCGCGGCCATCTCAGCCCAGCCGCGCATAGAGTTGAAAGGGCGCCCAATAAAAAGGATTGTGGAAGCCGCTGTTGTGCAGCAACGACAGTTTGGCGGCGCGTAAGGCCGCATCAGGGCTCTTGCCCGCCTGCAGCTCATCGTAGAACTTATCCATGAGCAGCTCGGTAGAAGTGTCCGTAGCCTCCCACAGCGCGGCGATCACGTTGTGGGCGCCGGCCCGCAGGAAAGCCCATGATAGCCCGACCAGGCCCTCGCCCGAGTACGCGCGTTCGCCGGAGCTGTAACATGCCGAGATCGTAACCAGGTCAGCGCGCAACGGATGGCGAATGATGTCGCGAGCGTAAAGCTTGAAAGAGTCGTCCTCAGCGCTGGCCTTCGAGAGCACAATCGCCGAATCGAGCGGGCTCAAACTGCTGGCGGTTCCATGCGCCACAAAATGGATATACGAAAATCGCTCGGGATTGCCGTCCAGGTAGGCCGACGGAGTGGCAGCCTGCTGCGTAAAGATCGTCTCCTCCGCAGCCGGAAAATGCCGGGCGACGCTCTCCATTTGGGCTCCAGCCCGCGCCAGCTGGGGATATTTGTCGTTGGGCGCAACGCTATTACCCACGAGCAGCAGGCTGCGGCTACGTTTCTCTTTATTCTTATTCGCGCCTGACGCGCCCAGGATCCGCAACGAGCTAGCATTCGCGATGGTCACGTCTTCGATCCAGTAGTGCAACTTCGGTGAGGACGGTTTTGTCGCGGGCAGCTTCGCATCAGACAGCTTTGCCTCCGCAACCATCGGCTCAGAAACAAGAAGCGTTTCGAAATTAAGATTGTTCAAGCTGCCGTCAGGAATAACGAAAACCTTCGCGTCCTTTTTAAGTAGGGCCTGCGCCGGTGCAACCAGAACGCGGTACAGCCACTGGCCGTCCCTGTCGGCCGACGCGAGAACATCCTGCGGCCCGGCAAGGGCCTCACGATACCGCTGCACCGCCGCATCGATTTCCGCGCCGGGAGGAAGCGTAAACAAACTCGTCTTCAGCGGCGTGACCGCCCACAGATACGACTGCTTCTCGCCCAGCCAATAAAAGAAGATAGTCCCGCCCGCTCGCCGCGCCACTCCTTGCGCATCCGTTCCTTGGGCACCCATGCGATCAGGATTGAACGCAGTTCCTTTCTGCAGCAGCCCCAATCCCTCAGCCAGAGTGCGTCCGCGGCTGTAATCGGCCACCTGCAACGCCTCGGACGATTTGCCTTGAGCGACGAGGAAGTGAACATAATCGTCGTAGATGCGCGCAGCATTGCTGAGAAATGGCAGCCGCGAATCTTCATGCTTCAGTTCGGAACGCGCAGTCTCAAAAGTGGTAAGCGCAGTTCGATACTCGCGTTCAGCAGCAGCGCGCTGATCTTCATCTTCATAAAGCCGCGCCAGCGACCGCTCCGCCTCCCACTTCAAAAAAACTGGACAATCCGGAGACTGCGCGACCTCGCGAAATGTATTCTCCGCACTAGTATTGTCACGGGCTCGAACCGCAAGCCGCCCCTGCACCAGCCGCGGATAAACCTGGTCTCGTCCATTCTTATCTTCCTGCGCCATCGCGAGCGCTTGGTCCGCGTAACGCTTGGCATCGTCGAGCTTGCCGGTTTGCTCGGAGACGAATGCCAGCGCCTGCAGAGCATTAAAGATGTCTTCCCTGCTTTTGACTTTTTGCGCAAGATCGAGCGACTGACGATAAGAACGTTCTGCGTCCGTAAGCTTGCCAGCGTCAAGATCAATATATGCAGCGTCGGTGATCCACTTGATCTGATCGGCTATGTCGCCAAGTTTCTCCGCCTGTCTCCTTGCGTCGGTAAACATGGCTTCCGCTTTTTCGGGATCGCCTAGTTTGTAGTACGCCCAGCCCATGTTGCCTTGGGCGGCCTGCGCGAGATCGGGAAAGCCGTGCTCGACAGAAATCCGTTGCGCAGCATCGGACCAGTCGAGCGCCTCATCGAAGTGTGTCTGCTCCTCTGCTGACCAGCTCAGGTCCAACAATGCGCTGGCCTCCCAGAATCGGTTATCGCTGGCGCGAGCCTTCGGAAGCACTCGCGCAAAAAAACCCTGCGCCTGTGCGTAGTGGCCCCGGTTCATTTCCATCACACCTCGCGCTGCTGCGACATCTGCACAGGCCAGGTAGTCCGAATTTGTGCATAAGCGTTCCGCTTGGTCGAACTCTTGCTCCGCCTCAAGGAGCTTGTGTAGCGACGTGTAGGCCTGACCCTCTAATCTATGTTTCTTAATCGCCCATTCGTCGGAGGGATATGGCGTCGGCTCGGAGGCGAGGAGCGTTAGTACCTCGCTGTCCAAACCTTGACTGTGGAGGGCATTAGCTCTGAGGATTGTGAATTTCCAGGCCCATTCCGGCGTTACGCCGTGGAAGGCTCGGTAGCCTAGTTCTGCTTCATCGGCCGCGGCCTTCATATCGCCGCGCCGAAGGGCATCCCTGGCATGATCGTAAGCAGTCTGAGGGTCGCGAGGTCGCGAGCAGGCCGCCATCGAGGCGACTTCAACGACGAGCAATAGGATTTCCAGCCAATGTGCCCGGAAGTGACTTGAGTCCTGCCGTTGCCCTCGGGGAAGCATGCAGTTTCGACCGTGGCAGGATTTTAACTTGAAATCCTGCTAGCCGAGGGTCGAATTCGCGCCCGAGAAGCGCCCACCTTCCTTTATGCGGCAGCAGCAAGGCGGACTTAAGTTTTAGCCGCCGCCGCTTCCCTTACCGCCGGTCCCATTCGGATCCGCCTGAGACGCAGTCACGGTCCCGCAAGTCGACCCGCTCGTTTGAGCGGTGACCCCGGTAAGCGTCAACTGGTAGCCAGTCGAACTGGAATTAGACGAATCAGATGCCGATGACTCCAGCCGCGGCCCAGCGCTCAATAGCTCAGCCTTCGCTGGCGCGGGCTTCACTACACGCTTTATCGTCAGCTCCATGAGATAGATGGTCCCGAAGAATGGTACCTCGATCACGTGGCCATACGATTTTCCCGGAGCTCCCGCCACGCTCTTGACCAGCGAGCATTTCACCTGCTGACGGTCCGCGGCCGCCGGGTCCCAGTTGAACTGATCGCTGGCCCACGCGGGCACGCCGACCACGCTTCTGATCTTCGAGTACTGCTGCGCGATGCGGCTGAGCACTCCGCCATCGTTCAAATAGGACTCGTCATTGTCGGGCTTGGCGCCAAGAATATCGTGATAAGGCTCAATCTCGATCTCCTGCCCGGCAATGCGCAAATTCTCGAACCGGGTGCCGAGAAAACTTACCGAGGGCACCAGGTTGCCGGGCGCATGCTCGGTGGTAATCTGCGCCACCACGCGGTCGCACGTGAGCACCTCAAGAATGTTCAGGCCTTCGACCACGGCAGTGGCGAACGTAATCGCGGTGCCTTCTGCATTCGTGTGCCCGCCGACTTGCGCATAACCGCCCCGGTGCGAGACGATCCCTTCGATCCGTTTAGGCTCCGCTGGTCGGTAATCGTATCCACCACTCGTCGAAGGCAGCTCTACAAACGCTTGCTTCTCGATCGCCTTCTGAATCGGGGCTTGTATATCGGCGCTGAAGGCAAAAGCGTCAGCGTTGAACGTGCGAACAATTGCACCGACTCTTGGGATTTCATTTGCCGCAGCTGACATAGGTCGCTCCACTCTGCTCATGTGAGCTTACTTCTGAATTTGCAATTCAAATGATGCCCGGCCAACTTCCTTGCTTTCCCCGATTGCAGTAATACCGTTCACCACCAAACTATAAGTGCCCGCTTCCCGCGTAGCCGCGGGCACCTGTACCGGCCACTGATCTTGTACAGGACGATCTTGCACCCCTGACGCAGGAATCGTCAGCGACCACTCCAGCTTGCCCGCGGGATTATACAACTGCGCCATATATCTGGTGTAAATACTTTCAGGCGGAATCCTCACAAAAACCAGAAACCCTTCCCCCGGATGGGTCGAAATTACAGGCCCGCCGGATCCGAAGGTTCCGATATTTACCGAGGCAAAAGGCAACACCCGTGGACCGTTTACCGCCTGCAGCCGCGGATACATAACCAGATTCTGGTACCCAATTACCGCCAGCAACAGGGCCATTACCGGAACCGCAAACGCCGGACGAAACCACGCAAACCATCCCGGTTTTGCCGGGGCCGGGCCGGTTACAGGCGAGCCTGCGAGAACCGGCTGAGGCACTTCCGCCAATACAACTTTGCTTTGCTCCACGAACAAAGCTGCAGAGCGAACGTCAAGAGCGCAGTCGGGGCAATCGAAATAATGCTCCTCAAACTCCTGCCGCGCCTGGTCGTCGAGCTCACCCAGCAGATACCGCTCCGTCAATTTTTGTCGAACCACCCCTTCGTGGTCCATTAGCAAAGTGCCCCCTCTAGGTATAGTGACGCATGTCGCCCCATCGTTTCACCGCCCCCAGGCCGACTTAAACTCGGGCTTATCATTTCCCATGTCCTTTACATACATAGCCTTAAATGCCTGCTTGGCGCGGTGCAGAAGCACTCGCAAATAATCCCGGTCAACCCCAAAGTCACGGCATACTTCGTCTTTGTCCCGCTCCTCGAGGAAAACCTCGCGCAACAGTCGCCGGTCCCGTTCTGGAAGCCGTTCCAGAATCTCCCGAACTTTCTTCTCCGATTCTTTCGCGGCAAGCACGCTGAGCAGGTCGGCTCCTTTGGCGGGAAACTCCCGCGGATTCTCCTCGTCATCCAGCGACTCCAGCCGCGCGCCCGCCCGGTAATGCTCCAGCAAGACATTGTTGCAAATGGAGTTCACGAACGAGCCCAGGCTCTCCGGTCGCAAAACTCTTCCGTCGCGCAGCGCCACAAAAAATCGCGCAAAAGTTTCCTGCCGAACGTCCTCGATGGCTTCCGGAGACTTCAGGCGCGAACGCAGCTTGATCTGAATCAGGGCCCCGAAATAAGCGCCGAAGTGTTCTTGAGCGCGGTAGTCGCCGGCTCGCAAACGATCGAGATAGCCCTGGTCGAAGGATTGAAATTGCAAGGACCTGCCCCGCAGACCCTGAGTTGGCAAACAGTGTAGCACCGCAGGAGTCGAACTGCGCCCATTTTCCCGGCTGAGCGCTGGCAAAGACAAAGACGAGGACGAGGACGAAGATAAAGGTAAAGAAGCGCGCTTGAGGGCACTGCAGCGGCCATGTATAAGGCCGGCAGGCGGGATGGAGCGCGACATACCCACGCGAACCGCAGAACCCATTGTAAAAACCTCGAAGACAGACCAAAAGTTGAGGAGAAAGCTTCGAAAAACGCCGGAGCCGCTTCCCCGGTCGGCTCCGGCGTCTTATCGGGAACCCAACTTAATGGTTGTCAAGTCGAGTCCTAAAGTGCGGTACAAGCCGCGCACCGGCACGACCGGCCCA
>Ga0181522_10002373_pt1 | contig 10763 bp, 13 predicted proteins | sample PEATcosm2014_Bin_27_FD_121103 | JGI IMG/M metagenome (GOLD analysis project Ga0181522, IMG submission 121103) | Peatland microbial communities from MTU Mesocosm Facility, Houghton, MI, USA - PEATcosm2014_Bin05_10_metaG | ecosystem: Environmental > Terrestrial > Soil > Wetlands > Peat | place...
CACGGCGGCCCGTCGCTTGGACGCGGAATGTATTCGTGCGAACCAGGAGCAGTGCCATCTTCAGTGGGAGCGTGCCGAGAAATTGAAGTCAGAAGTCGACGCGCTCACGTCGCAATTGCGTGAGACAGACGAAATGCTGAAGCGGCAGATGGCACGGGCAGGCGACGCCGAGGCCGACCGCTATCAATTGCAGGACCGTGCTGAAAAGGCCGAGGCGATGCTGCTTGAGATAGACCGATTGTACAAAGATGAGATAGAGCGTGCCGAACGCGCCGAGACCCGCGTCCGCGAGTTGGAGGCATTTCTGCCAACAACCGAAAAAATTAACGCACTACCTTTGGGGCTCCGGCGATTTATCATGGAGTTGGAGGCCAGGATGGATCCGTCAGGGGACGTGCGTGAACGTATCCTGGTCGGAGACCTGTGCCGTTCCCAGGAGACCAAAATCAACGAACTAGAAGTAGAGTGCCTATTTCTGCGCGAGGGTATCGCGGCGTATCGTAATCTCACGGAGCGAGTCAAGAAGGTTGGGGCCTGGGCTTTTGAGGAGCCTGCCGGGGATGGCATGAAAGACTTCGAGCAACGCGACGCCGAGCGCCAGAAGGGGGTGGCGGAGTGAGACTACAAGTAGTAAACCTGGGAGCACCAGCTTACGATCTGGTAGTGCAGGAAAAACCAGGTGGCAAGTGGCGCGTACTCATGAGCAACTACCCACGCGACTACATCGTAGAGCAGGAGACTGTAGCTAGAGAGGGCTGGAACGATACGCGAATACTGCGTTCAGTGAATCCACCACGGCCATTGTGGTGCGAGATGAAGGACCCACGTGACCATGACTGATCTGCCGCCGGGATGGACCTGCATAGGAAGCACCAGGTGCGAATGTGAGGGAACGGGGACAAATCGCTTCTGCGACCACGCTCCAAACATGTGCCTCCTTCCGACCACGCATTACACAAAAGTAACATGGTCACCGTGGGGAGAAGAAAACACCAAAGCATTGATCCTCTGCGCAACCTGCCTGGAGAGACAGAGCTACCCTTGGATGTGGACAGGAAGGAGAGACACAGTTGACTAGATTGCTGGAAGTAATCAGCCTGGGTGGCGGCGTCCAAAGCAGTGCCATGGCCCTGATGGCTGAACAAGGGATACTGTTGCCGCGTCCCGATGCGGCGATATTTGCAGACACGGGACACGAACCAGACGCTGTACCGTCTCACACGCGCGTAACTGAATGGCATACTTCAATGAAAGAGGCACTAGACGCCTTCATGGCCGGTGAGTTAATATGAGCCTGACAGATTTTGGCGCCCCAAATTTCAGCTACCATCCTGAGTGTACCCGCTGCCCGCTACACAAACAGGTCACATCAGTCGGTATCGGTGGCAACGGCCCTGTCAATCCCGACATCATGGTAGTGGGGGCTACCCCATTCCGCCAGGAGGACGCAGGCAACCTGGCCTTCTGGCCCAAGGCTCCAGCAGGCGCCAACCTGCGCAACCTGTGCAACCAGATTACCGACGAAACCGGCCTCACATTTCGCTTCACCAACGCAGTACGCTGTGCGTGTTACAAGTTTGGGGAAGACGGCAGAGTGTCACCACGCGAGCCGGCCGCCACAGAGGTCAAGAAGTGCAAGCCGTGGCTCGAGGAAGAAATCGAGATATGCAAGCCCAAAGTGGTGGTGCTGGCTGGTGGTGCGGCGCTGAAAGCTGTACTCGGCAGCGCGTGCAAAATCGGGGAGATGCGGGGCCAGCCCGTATGGCGCGGAGACCTGGTCTACGTCCCTACCTATCACCCCTCCAACATGTCTGACGCCTCCCACAAGATGGCGGAACGCCAGTTCTCGCCCGAGCAATACCAAGAGATGATCACCGACGACTTTGTGACTGCCGCCAAAGTAGCAGCCGGCGTGCAGACGCGGCCTGACGAGATCAACTGGCGGGTGGTCGAGTCCGAGAAAGAAGCGATGGACCTGCTGCGCATCATCGGTGCCGAGTGTGACGGCATGTTGACAGATGACGTCGAGTCCAACTCCTACCCGCATACCGAAGTCAACACCATCTTCAAACCGGGGCTCGAGCTGACATGCTTCGCCCTGAGCTGGAAGGACTACGAGTCGGTGGTCATCCCGCTCCAGGCCCTGGACTGCCAGCCCACGAACGCAAAATTCCAGCCGTCATTTGCCTGGCAACAGGAATTCATGCACGCACTGTGGCGTGTAGTTTCGAGGAACCAATTCCTATTCAACGGCCAGAATTTCATGTCCGACCTGGTGGCCAAGCATCTAAAATACGGCACGCAATTTTGGGTGCCGCACCACGATCTGATCTACCAGCATCACCTTCTGTGGCCGCACAAGCGCCATTCGCTGGGCGAAATGACACGGGAGAACACAGTCTTCGGTGGCTACGAAGACGAGCTGAAGGCGATGGTAGCCAAACTGCCTGTGAAGGAACGCGGGTACCACAAGGTTCCATTCGAGGTGCTCGCCCGCAAGTGTGCGTACGACGCCGCAATTACGCGTGTACTGACCAAGAAATTCTGGGCCATGATATGCGCTGACGAACAGTTGCGATGGGTGTACGATCACATCTCCATACCCGTTACCAACGCTCTGATGCAGATGAGCCTGCGTGGCATAAAGATCCGCCGTGAGGTGGCTCGAGAAGTACTAGCCGAGCACCGCATTCGCCAATACAAAATCACCAGGCTGCTAGAGGAGCAACCAAGCTGGCAGGCATGTGAGAAAATCGTTGGCGAACAGCTCGACATGAACAAAGGCGTCCACCGCGCGTTCCTGATGTTCGACGTTCGATGCGAAGGGCTCGAGCCGGTAGAGCTGTCGCGCAAGACAGGCGACCCCAGCACCGACCATGACACGCTGGAGGAGTTGTCCGAAGAATCCGACGTCGCCTATGGCGTGATGAAGCTGCGGGAGATGGCTGCGGTGGAAACCAAGCTCCTGCGCCCACTGCTCCAGCTCCCCGACAAGAAGGGCAAGGTGCCTGATGGATGGCTAGGATGGGATTGGCGTATCCATACAACGTACAAGATTTATGGCACGCGCACTGGGCGATTTTCTAGCAGTGATCCCAACCTATTGAACCTTCCCAGCCACTCCAACTACATGATCGAAGCCGATGAAGAAAACGATATGTGTATCATAGTGGCCGACATCATGCAAGCCGAGATGCGCGTCATGGGCGTAGTGTGCGACGAGCCTGTACTGCTGATGGCGTATCGAAACCTGGTAGGGCCAGATGGAAAACCAGTGGACATTCACGCCACCATCGGTTCTGAATTGTTTCACGTCGACTATCGTGTCATCCAGTCCAATAACCCAGAATCCGACGAGGACAAGCGGCGTACAATTAAGGCGTACAATTTCGGAGTTGCCTATGGAAAAACTGCACATGGTCTGTCTAGGGACATACGCAAACCAAAGGAAGAAGCGCAACGACTACTGGACGAGTTCTTCAAGATCCTGCCCAATGTAAAGCACAAGCTGGTAGACGAAGTTCGCGAGCGCCTGCTGAAGGATTTTTATGTTCGCAGCATCTTCGGTCGCTATTGGTGGGTGCCTGAGTACCAGCGTGACATCCTGCGCGAACTACAAGCACGCAAAAAGGCCGGCAAGCTGATGCGGAAAGGCGTGCCCATAGACATCTGGGATCACCCTGTGGCCGCCAAGATCAACCGCCAGGCCGGCAACGCCATCATCCAGGGACCCAGCACGGACCTGGTAAGCCTGGGCATGATCAAGTTCGAGCGGGAGATGCAGAAGCGGTTCATCACCTACACGAAGGTAGGTAACTCGTATGGATGCGACCTGTATCTCAACAACACAATCTACGATTCGGTCGTGGTAGAATGCAAAAAGGACATGGCGCAAGAAGTGGGATCGTTGTTGAAGGAGTGCCTCGAAAATCCAGAGCCGCCATTCCCGTTCGATATACCATGGCTGGTGGATCTACACGCGGGAAAACACATGGGCAAAAAAGAACTGGAGGTGCTAGAGGTATGAAGATAAACGTTGGTGACGTACTGCACGCGGGTCACTTCCGAGTGTACCCGTCTGATGGTGTAGACACAACGCAATTCCTTCACATGACAGAAACCCCACCGCCAGGCTGGCCATAGGCCACCGTCGCGCCAGTCCCAGAACGCGTCGAAGCCCCGGTTGCTGCGCAGTCTGTTCACAGCTACCGAGGCTCCGTCTTCCCAGTCCCGCCAGAGAGCCTGGGCGGCTCCTGTTTCTCCCGTGTCGGTCGGGCTTGCCACTCTCTCGCAGGCGGCTGGTTGGGCGTGCGCCCACTTATTCAGCGGGCTCGTTTCCATCCGGTACTTGTCGGCTCCACATCCCTACCACCGCCACCTGCCGGAGCAGGGCTCCTCAGTCGGGCGGATTTCCACGTGCGGGACGTTTCGCGACTGGACCCTCATCGCCAATCCCACGTCTTAGGTGAGAAGGCTCCGGTCCGCGAGACAAGTTCGAACTCCAGGATTTTACACCAGGCTGCCAAAGTTGTCAAGAGGGTTGAGGAAAGAATTTTGTGACGAAGTATACGGACTGGGCGCCCGAGGAAGTAAAGTGCCTGTACTGCCATGGAACAGGACGGAGGATCATAATGAATCGACACCCCATTGAGGAGGTACGCCACTGCATCCACACGGTTGGCGGGGGCAGAGGCAAATGCGGATACGTCGCCGGCTTTGAGTGCAAAAGCTGCGGACCGATGTGCTTCGACCACTTTAGCGAACACGTCTGCAGTTTCTTGCCGGCGCACACATGCCACGCCCACAACTGCAAGACCCCATGTCCGCCAGAGAAATTGATGTGCGCACTACACTGGAGCCAGGTGCCCAAAGATATTCAACGGGAAGTCTACCGCACGTATCAACATGGTCAGTGTCAGCTAGACCCGCCACCATCCACAGAATGGCACACTGCGGCCAGGGCCGCAATAAATGCGGTGGCAGAGAAGGAGTATCGGCGCCGCATGATCGAGCTGGGAAAGAAAGAGGGGGCGCTCATGGGGAACCAGTGCTCATGGTGTGACGACGGACGAACTGGCGAAGCATGTAAAATGTGCGGGCGCAATATCCTGCACGCCACTTTGGTGAAGTGCCCACAATGCGGCGGACAAGAAACTCGACAGCCATGTGGATACTGCGGCGGGAGCTGGCCACAGTGAGGTACGAAAATGTAGCGGTGGTGGCACACGCATATCGCATACACGATCAACTGGCGGAGTACAGTAAGCAGGGGTACGAGCTGGTGGCTGTGGTCACGGGTCCGCCAGAAGATCACTTCTACACCATGTTCTTCAAGCGGCCCATCACATTCGAAGACTGGCAGAAGGATCAATAAATATATTGTTAGTGTACTAACTACACTAACTCGGAAGTGAGATGCGAGACCCACTACGATCTGAGCCGGCGGCGGTGTGTGCTGCGCCTGGGTGACTTGCTTCTTCATCTAGTGGAACGGCTGCTGCAGAGCGGAAAGCTGGCAGAGCTTGCTTCTAGATGTTTTAACGTTAAATCTTTAATACATCATCATGATCTCTTTTTGGGAGGCCCGAGGCGCCAGCCGTAGGGCCGAACACCTGCTTTAGCAGGTAGGAATGGGTTCGTCAGCTTGCCTTGTGGGTTCATGAAGGAGAGCCTGCGGTAAGGGTGGAAGCCTCAGTCACCCAGGCCGATGCTCACTATCGACCGGGGCGGTAGACAAGAAGGACCGCAATAAAAAAAGGAGCCCCACCATCCTCGCAGACGATGAGACCCACCAGGATTACGTGGTGGCTCTTCGGCAGAGGCTGGACGGGTCCTTCCAGGATTACGTATGCCAGCACCAATTTTTTTGGGAAGCACCAACTGCTTCCAACGCGAACATGGCGCCGAACTCCCTCTCCTCCTGGAGATGGTCGAGAACATGCGCCTGCGCAAGCCCAACCCCAAGACAGGGGAGACCTGCTGCGCCTGGGACGGGCCCGCGGCCGGAGACGGCTATGCCCTCCAGCCCTACCTCCACTTCGATGAGTACGGCGTGCTGGTAGGCCGTGTGCTGTGGTCCATTGACCACGACATGACCTCCGTCCCTGATGGTTGGGTCGTCGGGAGCTACTGCGGGGACCAGCGATGCACTGTCCCGCGCCACAAGTTCATCTACCCAGCCGGACTGCAGCGGGCAGTTCGATGGGCTCGCGACCACAAACTGTTGTGGCTGTGCGTGGTCAACGGTGTGATGGTGCGCCGTCCAAACTACACACGACACCCTGACCGAGGCGTCACTCTTACCTGGCTGCCTAGCCTATCCGGGGAACCATGGGACGAGAACGAGAAGCTCATGCTCTATCAGATGAAGCACGCGCAGAAGGCTGGACCGCAGACCACGACCTCTACGATTCTGGACTGGTTCGCCCAGAACACCGGCTACAAAGCCAGCGTCATCCACAACATGATGGGGAGCGCCCGCCGCGAGCGCCTCCAGCGCCAGAGGAACCGTGTTGAACGCGAGAGGGCAGTGGCTGAGCTGAAGGCGCGCATCAATGGGCGCCTGACCAGTGGGATCGACCCGTACGACAGCAGTACCTGGCCTGACGGCTATACACGGTACGAGCAAGCAGAGGACGTCCTGCCGATTTCCGCGATGGACCTGCTAAGGTTGGGCGTAGACGGCGTGCGCAAAGCCTTTCGCATGATGCGCCATGTCGATCACTTCCAGGAGTACGGACCAATGGAGATGACCGCCCTCGAGACCCTGGTCAAGCGTAGGGCCGATGAGCTGGGGGCAGACTGGGCGCAATGGGAGGTAGTCATGCCCAGCGAAGAAGACGAGGGAGACGAACTGGTCTTTGCTGCCGCTATGGCCGACGCTAGAGGGGAGCTGGTTGAGCGACAGTATACTGCCGACGAGATCGCTGGCATAGATACGGGACAAGAACAACCACCAATAGATGATCCTTGGGGGCCTATCGGCCACTTGCGCATAGCTAAAGAAAATGCTGAGTGGGAAGCCTACTTAAAATGCCGTTTCGAGGGTGGTGGAGGATAATGATACTCACCCCACCAGCCGTCACTATCTACAGCGACGGATCCTGCTGGCACGCGGACAGAGTAGGTGGTTGGGGAGCTGTCATACAGTATCCGTGTGGCAGTGTGGTGGCACTCTCAGGATACGAATATGACACAACCACCCAGCGCATGGAAATGCTGGCTGCAATATACGCCATCGAGTATCTCCCATGGCAGGCTGTAGTGTCCGTGTATACGGACAATCAAGGCTTGGCTAACGGCTTCTACAGTATCCGCAGGTGGGAGAATAAAGACTGGATGGCCAGCAGTAAATGGAGCGACGGAGCCATGGTCCAGAATATTGATCTGTGGAAGAGGCTCTACAATATGACCCGCCACCACACCATCAGTATCTTCTGGATACGTGGGCACAGTGGAATATACGGTAACCACTGGGCGGACCGCCTTGCTGGCCAGGCTCGTAAGCGCGGTCGGGCTTGCAAAGAAAACTTTGCGCCGTCAAGTCTTGACAAGCCAGGCTTGACAAGCTAGTATATATCCACTGGGTCTAGCCGCCCAGGGAACTGAACAGAATTGAACTGAATTGACATGCCAATAGACGGCAAAGCCCTGTACGCAGAGGTCTTCGAGTCCATGCAACGCCTCTGCAAAATCAATATACTGGCCATGCACACTGAGCTGGAGCACCAGGCCCTCAACGAAGAGGAGGCCGCTCGCCAGTTGTGCGACGCGATCGACACCGTCAAGACGCTGGAGAACGCCATCGACCGCCGCAAGGCGCGTGTCTACCTGGACCTCAAGTATCCGCCCGAGCCGTCCCCCACTGAGCAGCTCGAAGAGTCGATCGAGAACCCGCAGGCCAAGCCCCCCAAGGCCATCAAAGCCCCCTCTGACAAAGCGATCGAGTACCTCCAGGACCTGGATCCGATTGTTGTAGAGCTGAAGGATGACCTGGTCATCGCCACGTCCCTCATGAAGTACCTCGAGCGCGTGTGCAACGCTATCGCCGGGCGCAACACCATGTTGGTCAACCTGCGCAAGAAGGAAGACGCCGAGGCCGGCGTACAACGCCAGCGATGAGCACTACTATCGCAGGCACCGGCCACCGCCCTGGCAAGCTAGGCCCTGGGCCTTTTGGTGGATACTCGGACGCCACGTTCGACAAGCTGGTGGGTCTCGCTCAAAACTGGCTGGGCGGCACCACCTTCAAGTTTCCTGTCTACGTATTGAGTGGCATGGCTCTAGGCTGGGATCAGGCGCTCGCCCAGGCCACCATCAACATACGGAAATTCGCCGGCGCCGATTTATTCCTTTTGGGCTGCGTAATCCCGTGCGCCACCCAGCCCAAGAAGTGGCCGTCCACCTGTCAGGAACGGTGGCAGCGGATACTCGACCAGGCAGATGACGTCTGCACGATCAGCGAGGAGTATCACAACCGCTGCATGCAGGACCGCAACGAGTTCATGGTGGACCGCGCCACCAGGATACTGGCGTTGTACGACGGCAGCCGCGCTGGCGGCACGGCCAATTGCATTCGCTACGCCAATGAGCGCGGTGTTCCTGTTACAAATCTGTGGGACAAGTGGGTGAAGATACGGTGAAGCTAGGTAGTCAAGTGGACAAAGTGAAGCGCACACTGGCCGACGTATCAATAGATACCGGGCGCCTGGATGCTTTTATGCGCAGCTTGAGGCCCGGCAATCCGCGCGCACAAAGCAATGGAAGGCATAGACGGCGCGTCTACGCCACCCACATGTCCGATGGCCACAGCGGGCCTTTGTGTAAAACGAGTAACGGCAGCCCAACCATCAATAGCATGGTCACAACCGACGAGGCGCAAGTAACTTGCCGTCGTTGCAGAGGAATACTGGGGATTACCCCCGCCAGCGTTGCACGTAGGATTCGCAAACAGCGTGCAGCAGAAAGGATGATGCAAAATGGCTGAGGTCATGGTGGAAGAAAACAAAATCTATCGTGGATGGGTTGTCCGTGGTGGAGACTATTACACTACGTACAACCTGATCCCCGAGGCGCTGCGCCACACAGCCAGCCGCTTGCTGTATCGGTTGTTGAAGGTGGTACGATGAAGTCTTCAGGCCCACGGCCGCTCCACATTCCCTGGCCCGCTGACGCCGAAACTCGAAGCCGGCTCGAGCAGCTCATGAATACGGTGGACTACAAGATCCATGAGGGCTACCGCAACGAAGCCATCAAACCAGAGATACGACTGGTCGGGCTCCTGTTCCTAGCACAGTTTCCGGACCTGGATCACAACAAGTTCCTGAATATGTGGACCCAGGACCACAAGGCTCGCTGGAAATTCTCCCAGTCCAACAACCACATCCAGGACTACATCATCTGGGCGCATCCTTAGAGTTGGCCGACAGACACGGTCGACATGGACTAAACGAAAGTGAGGTGTTTCCCAGGTCTGAGGTTAGCATCAGTGTGCCGCGTCCGCCCAAAAAAACGTGGCACCTCCATGCTGTCGTAGCTCAATCGGTAGAGCTTCAGTCCTGTAAACTGATGGTTAGGAGTTCAAGTCTCCTCGACAGCTCAAGCAAGGTTTATGGAGCCAGCAATTGTACGCAGTATGCCACGGCTGCTGGAAGCCATATCTCCAGAGGTACAGAGGGCAAGAAATATGCGACGACAATTGCCCAGGCGAACCATCTCCAGAAGAACATCCCTGGAACAAAGGAGGCACGAAAATGGGATTGCTCAGTGACAGACTCAAGCCGAAGGCCGGTGAGGTGCAGGCCGCTGTAGCCCAGCCCCAGCAACCGATGTTTGGCGGCAAACTGGCCGGTCTGAAGACCAAGCTCAGTGGCCAGCCCGCGGACGATTCCAAGCTCACCCCCAACCTGCCGCGCGAGTATCAGGCCGAGCCTGGAGAAGCGGCGCCTAAGCCAAAGTTCAAACTCAACCTGGCCAAGAACCAGGCGCAAGCGCCACCCGATACCGCGATCATCAAAGCGTGGCCCAAGAACGGCCTGCTGTGCAGCGTGTGCTATGCCCAGGGAATCAGCGAGCCACAGGTGCAGACCCCCAGCGGTGATACCTGCAAGTTCGGGCACGGTGGAGCTGCGGGTGTCGAGCCGGCTAAGGCTCGCCCGGTGCGCCTGTTCCCCGACGAGAACCCCGCCCAAGCGTCCGCGGAGTTTGACGATCAGATTCGCTTCGACACGCTGCCCAGCGGCTGCCAGGTTGTAACAATTGGCTGCGCACTCTCCATCGCCAAGAACTACAACTCCTTCAAAGGCGAGTGCGCCGTGACACTCGAAGCCACGAAAGCAGATCTGGCTCACGCCAAGTGGTGGGTACGCCAGCAGGCCCTGTTCCAGGTGGACTCTCTCATGGCCGAAGTAGGGGCCAACGAGAAGGCGGCCAAATAGATGTCCGACAAGAAAACCTGCCGCAAGTGCAAGAAAGAGTTCCACCAGTCAGGCTGGCATGACAACTACTGCGAGAACTGCAAGTCCAAGATGGACGACGAAGAATGGCGTGGCAAGGAGGAGGACGATGCCTGATCAGTTTGGTCACGAACCGGGTGACGACAAGCTGAACGATGCCCATGAGGCCCTCGCCCAGGCCGTGGAATATTCGCTGAGCAAACTCATTAACGCCTGGAAGGCAGCGGTGGAACCAGAAAAAACGGTGTTGTGGTTTCGGCTTGACAAGCTGAACGACGCATTCGAAGTCGTGTACCACGAGGACTTCGA
>Ga0181522_10002375_pt1 | contig 10761 bp, 8 predicted proteins | sample PEATcosm2014_Bin_27_FD_121103 | JGI IMG/M metagenome (GOLD analysis project Ga0181522, IMG submission 121103) | Peatland microbial communities from MTU Mesocosm Facility, Houghton, MI, USA - PEATcosm2014_Bin05_10_metaG | ecosystem: Environmental > Terrestrial > Soil > Wetlands > Peat | place...
CACGCGGGCGTAAGCTTCCAAGATGCGGAAGCTGCTTCAAGTGGAATAGCGGAAGCCGCCGAGAAAGAAGGCCGGGCCCCCCGGAGCCCGCTCTGAGGCGGGCGCTTCGGGCTGTGGAAGCGAAACCGAAAAGTAACATTCGGCCTGGAAGCGAACCTCCCGGGAGGCCGTCTAGCGCCGCCCCGGGGGTCGCGCGCGTGGTCCGCCGCCGAAGTCTCCAGACCTTTCTCCGCTGTCGTGGCTGTGGGCCGGGCGCTCTGCCGGTGGGCGGGCCTCGCTCACGGTGAGGTTGCGACCGCCCAGATCCCGGCCGTGCAGCTGGGTCACGGCGTTCTTCGCGTCATCGGGCGTTGCCATGGTGACGAAGGCGAATCCCCGCGAGCGGCCGGTGAACTTGTCGGTGACCAGATCGATGCTGGCGACACTGCCGGCCTGGCTGAAAAGCCCCTGGAGGTCCAGGGCCGTGGTGGTGAAAGGCAGGTTGCCCACGTAAAGTTTGGTGTTCATGCGATTGTTCATGTCCGTCGGATTCCGGGATTTCCAGCATCGCCGGACCCGGCTTCCGGCCGGATCCAGCGGTAACGGGACGTTTGCCGGAGGGCGGACCCGGCCCCGGCTCCGGGCCTGCGCCGAGCGTTGAAGCGGGCGGATGTGAGGCAAGGGCTATTTCGGTTCCGGCAGGGCGGGCAGGTTTTGACAGTGGTATATTTTGTTGTGGCCGAGGTTGCCGGCCCCGGACCGGCCTCAGCGAGGCCGGCTACAACTTTGTCTCGAAAGCCGTAAAACATGGCACTACCCAGATTTTGCGTCACTTGACCCGCGATTCCGGCGTCATAGTGTGACTGACCCCATGCGCGTGCCTGCATTCACCCATACCCGGTTCCTGAGCGGTCTCGGTGTGCTCCTGACGACTGCCTGCGGAGCCTTCGCGGCCGCGGCGGCCCCCGCCCCGGCGTTGGACATAGCCTCCCCTTTTCTGCCTCCCTCGGCGGCGTCCACCGGCAACGGGGTTACCGCCGGTGGTCCGATCGAACTGCACGGCTACATGGTGACGCCCGAAGGTCAGAAGTTCAGCATTTACGACACGGCGAAGAAATCCGCCACGTGGGTGAAGATCAACGAGACCGGCTATCCGTTCGTCGTGCGCACCTACAAGGTGGTCAGTTCGGTCGATCAGGTCACGGTCGACTATCAGGGCAGCACGCTCACCCTTGCGCTGAAGCAGCCGAAAATCGCGTCTGCGGCGCAGGCGGGGGTGTTGGGCCAGGGCTTGGGCGGGAATTTTGCCGGACGCGGCGGCGGCTTGGGTGGACGGGGTGGCGGCGGCCCCGGCGGGGCGGCGGCCCCGGCAGTTCCGACGGCCGAGGAGATGGCGCGTCTCCAGGCGGCGGCATTGGATTTCCAACAGCGCCAGGCGCAGCGTCAGCAGGCGCAGGCGCTGGGACCGCAGGTTTTGCAACAGGGAGGGCAGGGTGGCTATGGTAACGGGAACGGCGGCGGCGGTGGTGGCGGCCGCCGGGGTCGCGGTCAGAGCCAAGGCCAGTAGCGCCAAATCGCCCGGTCGCTTGGGCCGGATCGTTAATTCGGCGGCCGGCTTCGATGTCCACGTATTCCAGCGTTGTGATTACTCAACGGCATCGGATGTAAGCTCAATTTTCCTGCAATGAACTTTGACCTCGGCCGGACGGCCCGTAAGGTCGCTTTGCTCATGAGTCCGCGCGATCTCCCGTACCGACTGTGTGCCGGCCTTGGCTGGCTGCTGGTTTTGGCTTCGGCGGTGGAGGCAGCGGATGCCGGCTTGATGGCTCCATCGCCCTTCCTTCCGGCGGGCAGTGCGTCCACGGCGGCGGCGGCGACCGGCGGGCCGATCGAATTTCATGGCTACATGGTCCTGGCCGGCGGAGAACGGTTCAGCATTTACGACACGGCGAAGAAAAAGGCCACCTGGGTGGGGCTCAACGAAAAGGGGAACCAGTTTGTGGTTCGTTCCTATCGCGTGGTCGGGGGTCGCACGGACCAGATCACGGTCGATTATGCGGGAGGGACGCTTGTGCTTTCGTTGAAGGAGGGAAAGACGACGGCGGTGGCCGCTCCGATGATTCCGATCCTTGGGCGGACGCCGGTACTGTCCGGGGTCGTCGCGCCAGCAGTTCAGTCAACCCCGCCGAATCTGCCGGCCGGGGCGAGCCTGGAGGAGTGGGCGGCCGAAGTGCAGCGCCGGCGGGCCTTGCGCCAGCAGAGTGGCGTGCCGCCGGATTCGCCGGCGCCGGGTCCTGGCCAGCAGCCCGGCCAGGGCGAGCCCCAGCCGGCCGGTCCGTAAGGATGGGTGGCAGTGTCGCGCGATGCGTCGCACCGCGCGCACGGCAGCGGTGGTTCCGCGGCCTGTCCCGTCGGTCGAAGGCAAAATATTGCCGGGGGCACTCCGGCAAAAGCCAAAGGGGCCGCGGCCAAAATATTTCGTGCCTTGACCGGATGCGGAGTCTAGCGTGCGGCTCCAAATGTCGTCCGAATCCATGTCAGCCGCCGCGGGTGCGGCGCCCAGCAATTGGGCGCTGGTCCGGCGGCTGTTCGGATTGGCGTGGCGTTACCGCCTGCACTGCCTGCAGGTGCTCGGCATCCAGCTGGTGCTGCTGACGATGGGCATTGTCGGGCTGAGCTTCACCGGCCTCGGCATCGACTACATCCGGCACAAGGTCGCGGGCGCGGCGCCGGCCGGATCGGTTCCCGTCGCCGCGCCCGGCCGGTTTCATTTCACCCTGCCCGACGACTGGCCGCCGCTGCAGGTCCTCGGCCTGCTCGCGGGCCTCATTCTCCTGCTCGCGCTCGGCCGCGCGGTGCTCAACTACGTCTACGCCGTCTCGGTCAACCGGCTCGTGCAGCAGAAACTCGTCGTCGACTTGCGCGGCGAGGCCTACGAGAAGCTGCAGCGGCTGAGCTTCCGCTTCTTCGACGCCAACAGCACCGGCTCGATCATCACGCGCGTCACAAGCGACGTGCAGGCGGTGCGGATGTTCGTGGACCAGGTGCTCATCCAGAGCGTGATCATGGCCATCTCGCTCACGGTCTACGTCATTTACATGGCGAGCCTGAGTCCCGGGCTGACCGTGGCCTGCCTCGCGACCACGCCGCTGCTCTGGCTGCTGTCGGCCTGGTTCTCGCGGAAGGTGCAGCCCGAGATGATGCACAACCGCGTGCTGGTCGAGCGCATGGTCCAGCTGCTGGCCGAGAGCATCCAGGGCATCGCCGTGACCAAGGGTTTCGGCCGCGAGGCGGAAAACCGCGCGCAGTTCAACACGGCCAACGACGCGGTGCTCACGCAGCAGCACGGCATTTTCTGGCGCATGAGCCTGTTCTCCCCGGCGGTGGGCTTCCTCACGCGCATCAACATGATGGTCCTGCTGGGCTACGGCGGCTGGCTGGTCGTCCACGGCCGGCTGCCGTTCGGCACCGGGCTGGTCGTCTTCGCCGGCCTGCTCGAGCAGTTTTCCGGGCAGGTCAACAACGTCGCCAACATCGTCAATTCCGTGCAGCAGTCCCTGATCGGCGCGCGGCGCGTGTTCGAGATCCTCGACGCGCCGATCGAGGTGAAGAACGCGCCCGACGCCGTCCGCCGACCGCGGCTCGAGGGCGCGGTGCGGTTCGAGGGCGTCTCCTTCGCCTACGGCGGCGCGGAGGCGGTCGTGCGCGACATCACCCTCGACGTGAAGCCGGGCCAGTGCGTGGCCATCCTCGGCGCGACCGGGGCGGGCAAGAGCGTGCTGATGAGCCTCATCCCGCGCTTCTTCGATCCGACGGCCGGGCGCCTGCTCGTCGACGGCCTCGATGCGCGCCGGCTCCATCTCGACGACCTGCGGCGCAACATCGGGATGGTCTTCCAGGAGAGCTTCCTCTTCTCCAACACCGTGGCGGCGAACATCGCCTTCGGCCATCCCGAGGCCACGCCCGCGCAGATCGAGAAGGCGGCGCGGATCGCCGCGGCGCACGACTTCATCCTGCGGATGCCGAAGGGCTACGACACGGTGCTGGGCGAGAGCGGCAACACGCTGTCCGGCGGCCAGCGCCAGCGCCTCGCCATCGCGCGCGCCGTGCTGCTCGAGCCCGCCATCCTGCTGCTCGACGACCCGACCGCGGCCATCGACAGCGAGACGGAGCACGAGATCTTCGAGGCCCTCGACCGCGCGATCGCCGGCCGCACGACGTTCATCGTCGCGCACCGGCTCAGCACGCTGCGCCGGGCGGACTTCATCATCGTGCTGGAGTCGGGCCGCATCGTGCAGCAGGGCACGCACGAGCAGCTGATGCGGGTGCCCGGTCCCTACCTGCACGTGGCCAGCCTGCAACTGGTCGACAGCCGCGGCCTGCAGCAGCTGAAGCTCGGGGGGGCGGCGACATGAAAACCCATCTTTCTCTTTCCTCTTTCTCTTTCCTCTTTCTCCGGTTGGGAGACGGCGCGGTCCGGCTGCGGGGAGAAAGATCAAGGGAAAGAGAAAAGATAAAGATCGATCGGGAGGGCGCCGCATGAGCGCCGTCCGGCCGGTCCGCGACCTCGGACTCATCCGCCGCGTCCGCGACGAGGACGACGACGAGGAGCAGTTCAAGCCGCTCGAATGGGGCCTCATCCGCCGGCTCTTCACCTATGCGCAGGCGGTGCGGCGCAAGCGCAACATCCTGTTCGTGCTCACCGTCATCCGCTCGGCGCAACTGCCGGCGCTGGTCTGGGCGTCGGCCTCGATCATCTCGGGGCCGATCGCGCACCGCGACATCGGCGTGCTGCCGTGGGCGGTCCTCGGCTACGGGCTCCTCGCGCTGGCGACCGACGGCATGTTCCACTGGCGCCAGCGGTACGCGCTGGAAATCGGCGAGACCGTGGTCAACCGGCTGCGCGCGGAGATCTTCGCGAAGACGCAACGGCAGCCGATGAGCTTCTTCCACCGGGTGAAACTCGGGCGCATCATCAGCCGGGTGACGAGCGACGTGGAGGCGCTGCGGGTGGGCATCCAGGATGTGCTGTTCGTGAGCGCGATCCAGTTCGGCCAGATGGTCTTCACCGCGGTGGTGATGCTGCGCTGCGACTGGATGCTCTTCCTCGTGGTGCTCTGCATGGCGCCGGTGCTGTGGCTCGTGAACAACCATTTCCGGATGAAGTTCAGCAAGCTCACGCGCGACGCGCAGGAAAGCTTCAGCCGGGTCACGGCCACGCTGGCGGAGTCGGTCAACGGCATCCGCGTCACGCAGGGCTTCGTGCGCCAGGACACCAACGCCGGGCTTTTCCGGAGCCTGCTCTCCGACCACTCGCGCTACAGCATCGATCTCGCGCGGACCTCGGCGATCCTCACGCCGCTGCTGGAGCTCAACAGCCAGTTCTTCGTGGCCATCCTGCTCATGTTCGGCGGCTGGCGGGTGCTCGAGGGCGCGATGTCGATGGACGCGCTCATCAAGTTCTTCTTCCTCTCGAACTTCTTTTTCTCGCCCATCGCGATCATCGGCAACCAGTACAACCAGGCCCTGGTCGCGATGGCCGGGGCCGAGCGCGTCTTCCGCCTGATCGACACGCCGCCCGACTGGCAGGACGCGCCCGAGGCGCAGCCCCTCGCGGATCCGCGAGGGAAGTCGCAAGGATCAAGGGCCAAGGATCAAGCCGGCAGCCGCCCGGCGGCGGACGGCATGCGGGTGGAATTCGACCGCGTTTCGTTCGGCTACGATCCCGCGCGGCTCGTGCTGCACGACGTGAACTTCGCCGCCGAGCCCGGCCAGACGGTCGCGCTGGTCGGCCACACCGGCAGCGGCAAGAGCTCCATCATCAACCTGGTCGCGAAGTTCTACCTGCCGACCGCGGGCGAACTGCGCCTCGACGGCCGCGAGGTGCGCACGATCACGAGCCTGTCGCTGCACCGGCAGATGGGCATGGTGCAGCAGCAGAACTTCCTCTTCAGCGGCACGGTGTTCGAGAACGTCCGCCTGAGCAGACCCGGGGCGACGGAGGACGACGTGCGGGCCGCCGCCGCGCAGCTCGACTGCCTCGACCTCCTCGAGGCGCTGCCCCAGGGCCTGCACACCGAGGTGGGCGAACGCGGCGCGAGCCTGTCGGTCGGGCAGCGCCAGCTCGTCTGCTTCACCCGCGCGCTGCTGGCCGATCCGCGGCTGGTGATCCTCGACGAGGCGACGAGTTCGATCGACGCCCTCACGGAAGCGCGCCTCCAGCAGGCGCTCGTGAAGCTGCTGCACGGGCGCACGAGCTTTGTCGTGGCGCACCGTCTCAGCACCATCCGCCACGCCGATCTGGTGCTGGTGCTCGACCAGGGCCGCATCATCGAGCGCGGCACGCATGCCGGGCTGCTGGCCCACGGCGGCCATTACGCGGCGCTTTACCGGCAGTTCGTGCAGGTCGACGATCCGGCCTGAGCGGCGCGCGCCTCCGAAAAAAGTAAAGATTTTCCTCGGAAAACCGCGGTTTCTCCCTCTAAAAGGGCGTTGCTTTCAGAGGAAAGCGCCCTACAACCCACAATCAATATGGCTAAATCAGCACGTAAACCAAACGCCGCGTTCATGAAACCGGTCACGCCCGACTCCGCCCTTGCCGCCGTCGTTGGCTCGACCCCCGTGCCCCGCACGGAACTCACCAAGAAACTCTGGGCCTACATCAAGAAGAACGGCCTGCAGGACAAAAAGATCAGGACCCAGATCAATGCCGACGACAAACTGAAGGTCGTGTTTGGCGGCAAGAGCAAGGTCTCGATGTTCGAGATGACCAAGCTCGTCTCGGGTCACGTTTCCTGAGCAACTCCGCTTTTCCCCACCGCCGCGGCTTCGGCCGCGGCGGTTTTTTTGCGCCCGGATGCCGGGCCGAAGACCGGTGGCCCTGAGCTGGAGTCATTCAGAAGGAGTCCCCACGAAACACACCCAATACACGAAAGTACGAACGGGAGGACGCCGTTGCTTGCCTGAAAGCGACTCACCATTGGGTGAACAAAAAGACCGCCGGTTTTCTTACGTAAGGGCCGAATTTCGTGTCTTTCGCGTGTTTCGCGGTTACCTCCGATTGCATGATCCCGGCTGAGACCAACGTTCCTTCGCTTTTGTGCCCGGGTCGGGCAGGTAAGCCGAGGCTCGGCGGGGACGCCTCGCCCTGCCCACAGACCGTCGGCTGCCATGGTCCATCTTGCGGGTAGTGGGTCTGTTTGATCCGCAGGCGGCCTGCTCGCCCGTTCGGCAAGCTCAGGGCTCCGAGTCTGTCGAGGAGCAGACGCTCTGTCGGAGAGCGCGAGCAAGCTCGCGGCCTACGATATTTTTCGAACTTACCCTGCACTATTTCCCAAGGAACGTTGGTGTGACTCATACGGCCGCAAAAACCTGCGCAATCGCGCCCGCGGAAAGATCACGCCTCGAGCGCCGCCTTGATCTGCTTGCAGGAGGTCTTGATGATCTGGAGGCGCGCGTGGCGCTTGTTGTTGGCCGGGATCAGGTGCCACGGGGACGAACGGATGCTGGTCAGCGCCAGCATGTCGCCCACGGCGGCCTCGTAGGCGCGCCACTGGCGGCGGTTGCGCCAGTCCTCCGGGTTGATCTTGTGGCGCTTGTAATGCGTGTCCTCGCGGTCGCGAAAGCGCCGGAGCTGCTCGTCCTTGCTGATCTGCAGCCAGAACTTGAGCGTGATGATGCCATGCTCGGCGAGCTGGGTCTCGAAGTCGTTGATCTCGGAGTACGCGCGCCGCCACTCGTCCTCGCGGCAGAAGCCCTCGATGCGCTCGACCAGCACCCGGCCGTACCAGGAGCGGTCGTAGATGGTCACCATCCCGGCCCGCGGCACGTGCCGCCAGAAGCGCCAGAGGTAGTGGTGGGTTTTTTCCTCGTCGGTGGGCTTGGCCACGGGAATCACGCGGTAGTCGCGCGCGTCGATGGCGTCGGTCAGGCGGCGGATGGCGCCGCCCTTGCCGGCGGCGTCCCAGCCCTCGAAGACCCACACGATGGAGCGCCGGCGCTCGGCCGCGGTGCGGACGAGGTGGTTGAGGCGGCCGAGCCACTTGTCGCGCTTCTCCTCGTAAATCTCGCCGGAGAGCTCCTGGTCGAGCGGGAGCGCCCGCAGGCGCTTCATGCCCGACAGGCGCAGCGGGGAGAGGCGGCCGGGCTTCGCCGCGGGCGGGATTTTCTTGCGCGCCAGCAGGTGGGCGCGGAAGCGCCGCAGCACATATTCCCCCACCGCGAGGTTGCGGTGGCGGGGATCCGCCGCGTCGATCACGTGCCAGGGGCATCCGGGTTTGCTCGTGGCGCGCCGCAGGCGCTCGCTCAGCCGGGCCAGCCGGTCGTAGTCCCGGTGGCTCTTCCAGTCGTCCGGCGAGACCCGCCACGCGGTGCGGGGATCGTCCTCCAGCTCGCGCAGCCGTTCGCGCTGCGCCTCCTTCGAAAGCCTGAGCCAGCATTTGACGATGAGCGCCCCGTCCTCGGCCATCAGCCGTTCGAAATGCGCGATGCGCCGCAACGCGTGGTCGAAGTCGCCGATTTCGCGCGGGCTGCGGGGATCGTCGCGCAGGGCCTCGGTGTACCACGAGCCCGCGTAGATCCCCATCCGGCCGTGCGGCGGCAGCGAGCGCCAGTAGCGCCACAACGGCGGGCGCTCGCGCTCCTCGTCGGTGGGCTCGTGGAACGAGAAGGTCTCGACGCCGCGGGGGTCGAGCCAGGCGTTGAGGATGTTGACGACCTCGCTCTTGCCGGAGGCCTCTTCGCCCGCGATGACGAGGAGGATGGGGAACGGCGCGGGTTTCAGGTCGACCTGCATCTGCACGAGGGCCATGCGCAAATCGGGCACGCGCGCCTCGTAGTCCTTTCGCGACATGCGCCGGTCCTCGGGGGGGGTAGCCATGAACGAGAACAAGTGGCGGCCAGCCCGGGGCTTGTCGAGCCGCGGAGTGTTACATCGTCTCGCCCGGCCGCCGGCCTCGGGCACGGTGCCCGCGGAGGGCCGCGCCGGCGGGGGCGGAGTTCACGGGTTCAAAGCAGTTCGAGCTGCACGCCGCCGGGGCGCCGGAAGTGCGCGGTGGAGAGCTCCCGGCGCTCCCGGTTCAATCCTGCCCGCCGCGCGCTCACCCGGAAGAGTTCGGCCGTCTGTTCGGCGAAAATCCCCTCGCCCGTCATGCGGGAGCCCCAGTCGCTCCGGTACAGTTTGCCGCCCCGCACCGACCGGATGCGGTCCACCACCCGCGCCTTCCTGCCCGGCGCATGGTCGTCGAGCCACTGGAGGAAAAGGTCCTTCACCGCGTAGGGCAGCCGCAGCATGACATACCCGGCGGTCCTGGCCCCGGCGGCGGCCGCGGCCGCGAGGATGGCCGGCATTTCGTGGTCGGTCAGCCCCGGGATGACGGGTGCGACCAGCACGCCGACGGGCACACCGGCCTCGGCGAGCAGCCGGATGGCCTGCAGGCGGTGCTCGGGCCGGGCGGCGCGCGGTTCGAGCTCGCCCGCGAGGCCGGCGTCGAGGGTCGTCACGGACACGTGGACCGAGGTGCAGCCGTGGCGCGCGAGGTCCGCGAGCACATCGCGGTCGCGGGTGACGAGGAAGTTTTTTGTGATGATGGAGATGGGATTCCGGAACTCCGCGCACACCTCGAGGCAGGCGCGTGTGAGGCGGAAATGGCGCTCGGCCGGCTGGTAGCAGTCGGTCACGCCGCTCATCATGATGCCCTGCGGTTTCCAGCGCGGCGCGGCCAGTTCGCGGCGCAGCAGCGCGGGGGCGCGGAGCTTCACCATGATCTTCGTCTCGAAATCCAGTCCGCTGGAGAATCCGAGATATTCATGAAAAGGCCGGGCAAAGCAGTAGGCGCAGCCATGTTCGCAGCCGCGGTAGGCGTTCAGCCCGATGCTGCGTCCGAGGTCGGGGCTGTCGCTCTCCGTGAGCAGCGACTCGCTGGCATCGACGAAAAACTGTGTGCGGGGATGGGGCCGTTCCTCCGGCGGGCAGTCGGGATCGGGTTCGACATGGAGCTGTTCGAAGCGGTTCGGCGGGTTGAACGCGACGCCCCGGTCCGGGACGGGCAGCGGGTGAGGGGAGGGCGGCGCGGGCATGCCGACACATTAGCCAGGAACGCGAATGCGCCAGCGAAATTGTCGCATCCCGCACGGCGGACGGCGGCAGGCGCGGGCGGGGCGCGATGAAGGTTTGCACGGGCACTTCGACTGCCCGAGCCTGTCGGACCCGTCCCATGAAGAAATGCCCGGCCCTGCTGGCCCTCGCCCTAGCGCTGCCCTCCGCCCTGTCCGCGGCGGATCCGGCGCCGCCTCCCGCGCCGGCGTCGCCGCCGGCACCGGCACCGGCGTCCGCACCGTCGGCGGTCGAGCAGGAACTCGACGTCCTGGTGGACCGGCAGGACACGCTGCTCGCCGGTGCGGCCAAGGGCGGCGCCGACTTCGACGAGGACAATTTCCGCACGGCGATGCAGGACCTGGCGAACGATTACGAGGCGTTCCTCAAGAAGCATCCGGATTACGCCCCCGGCTACGCGGCCTACGGGCTGATGCTGAACAAAATCAGCATGCGCCGTCCGTCCGCGATGAACATGCTCAAGGCCAACGAACTCTTCAGCCAAGACGCGCGGGCGGGCGTGGCGCGCACCCCGGCGGTCACGCGCACATGGGCCATGGTGCGGAACCAGCTCGGCAACTACGCCGCGGAGGAGGGCCAGACCCTGGTGGCGGTGAACTATTTTCTCGGCGCCATCGACCTCAACCCCGCCGAGCCGCTCTACCACTACCAGCTGGGCGTGCTGCTGA
>Ga0181522_10002376_pt1 | contig 10761 bp, 7 predicted proteins | sample PEATcosm2014_Bin_27_FD_121103 | JGI IMG/M metagenome (GOLD analysis project Ga0181522, IMG submission 121103) | Peatland microbial communities from MTU Mesocosm Facility, Houghton, MI, USA - PEATcosm2014_Bin05_10_metaG | ecosystem: Environmental > Terrestrial > Soil > Wetlands > Peat | place...
GCCGCGCGAATGCCTCCGCCAACGGTGAACGGCACAAACAGCTCGCGCGCCGTTCGCCGCACTGTGTCGAGCAGCGTCTGCCGGCCTTCGTGAGTGGCCGTGATGTCGAGCAGAACGATCTCGTCGGCGCCCTCGCGTGCGTGGCGCGCGGCGAGCGCAGCGGGATCTCCGGCGTCGACAAGATCGACAAACTGCACGCCTTTGACCACGCGCCCGCCGTGCACGTCAAGGCACGCAATGATGCGCCGGGTCAGCATCCGCTCGGCTTCCAGGCAAGAAAGTTCGAGAGAATTTTGAGTCCGGCTTCACCTGACATCTCAGGATGAAACTGCACGCCCATCACGTTGCCGCGCTCGACGGCCGCGGCAAACGGTTCGATGTATTGCGTGATGGCCGCCGTATCAGCTGTGACGGGAGCCTTGTACGAATGTGTAAAGTAAACGAACTCGCCGCGCTCAATGCCAGTGAGCAGGCGCGAGTTCGCGCGCGGCTCAAGCGAGTTCCAGCCCACGTGCGGAACTTTTTCGCCATTGTTGGAAAAGCGCACACACTGCTCGGCGAAGTGGCCGAGCCCCGGCTGCTCCGGCGCTTCGCTCGAGCCGGCATAAAGCCACTGCATCCCCACGCAGACGCCGAGAAAGGGCACGCCACGCGCTATCGCCGCACGAATTGCAGGCGTGAGGTCTGTTGCATCGAGCCGTGCTGTGGCCGCAAAGTGACCGACACCGGGAAGAATCAGTCGCTCCGCAGGCGCGACCAATGCGGGCCCGTCAGTGACTTCAGGTTCAGCGCCGAGCCTGCTCAATGCCTTGAGCACAGTGGTGAGATTTCCCGCCTTGTAGTCGATCACGGTCACGCGCATCAGAGCAGTCCTTTGGTCGAGGGCAGCATGCCGGCGAGCTGTTTGTCGCGCGAGCAGGCCACGCGCAGCGCCCGCGCAAATGCCTTGAAGATGGCTTCGATCTTGTGATGGTTGGAGCGGCCATACATCGTCTTCACGTGAACGTTGGCGCGTGCGCCGCGTGCAAAGCCCTCGAAGAAATCGACGACCAGCTCCGATTGCAGATCGCCCACCAGGCGGGTGCGCACTTTGGTCTCGACCGCGAATGCCGCGCGGCCGCTTAGATCCACGGCCGCAATCGCCAGAGTCTCATCCATGGGCATGAGAAAGTATCCCGCGCGAAGAATGCCGCGCTTGTCGCCGAGCGCCCGGTCGAACGCCTCGCCCAGCGCAATGCCCACGTCTTCCACGGTGTGATGCTGATCGACGTCGAGATCGCCATCGCACTTTAACTCGAGATCGAACGCACCATGCCGCGTGAAGAGCTCCAGCATGTGATCGAAGAAGCGAATGCCGGTGGCGATCTTGTACTGGCCGCGGCCTTCGATCGTAAGCCTGAGAGCGATGCGCGTCTCCGCGGTGTTGCGCTCGATCGACGCGTTGCGCGCGCCTTCGCCGCCAGCGCTTTGCGCAATTTTCTTCGCGGTCATTGCATACCCCCGCTCCCGCGCATCTCGGTGACGATTTGATCGAGCGCGGTCGCTGCGTTGCGCATCTGCTCGCGCGTTCCAATGGTGATGCGCACGCAGCCGTCGCAGCCCGGATCGCTCGATCGGTCGCGCACCAGCACACCGGCCGCGCGCATGCGGCGCACAAACTCGGCATGCTGCGCGCCGATTTCCACCAGAACAAAATTCGCGCGGCTGGGCCAGCGGCGAAATCCCAACGCATCCAGCGCGGCTTCAAATTCATCGCGTGCGGCAATCACTTCGCGAACATACCAATCTAGATAATCGGTGTCTTCGAGCGCAGGCGGCAGGCACGCGAGTGCGAGCGAGTTTACGCTGTACGGCGAAAGCACGCGGCGCACCCAGCACATCAGCTCGGCCGAGCCAACGAGCAGGCCAAGGCGCAGGCCAGCAAGGCCGTAGGCTTTCGAAAAAGTGCGCGCGACAAACAGATTCGGCAGCTCGCTCACAAGATCGATCACGGTCTCGCCATGAAAGTGGAAGTAGGCTTCGTCGACGAAGACGGCCGCGTGAGGCGCGAGGCGCGCGATCGCCACGATCTGCTCGCGCGTGGCCGTGCTGCCCGCGGGGCTGTTGGGGCTGGCGATGGCGACGATCTTTGTGCGCGGCGTGATTGCAGCGGCGAGGCGCTCGAACGGGAATTGCAAGTTACTCGCGGCCTGCACTGTTACTAGGCGCGCATCGGTGGCCGATGCGTAGACCTCATACATCGTGTACGTGGGCACGGGGAGCAGCAACTCGTCATCCGCGCCGAGAAACGTTTCGAAGAGCACGTGAATGGCTTCGTCGACTCCATTCGTGAGCGCGACCTGTGCTGGGCTCAAGCCCAGATGAGCGGCGGCGATGGCTTCTACCGGCTCGCGTTCGGGATAGCGCGTCAGCGCACCCGCAGAGATCTGTCCCAGCGCTTCGCGCACGCGCGGCGAGCAGGCAATGGTGTTCTCGTTGAAGTCCAGTCGCAGCGCGTTGCGATCGCCAAGCGGCGGATGATACTCCTTCATCGCCAGCACGCGCGCACGCGGAGACGGATGCACGGCCGATTCGACCTTAGGCACGGGACCTCCTTGCGCCAGGAATTGCATTCATGCGCGTGCGGATGGCTTCCGCGTGGCCTGCCAATCCTTCGGCCTCGGCCAGCAACATGGCCGGCGGTCCAAGCGAGCGCACCGCTCGCGCGTTGTATTCCTGGACGGTGATGAGCTTGACGAAATCATTCACACTCAACCCGCCGCGCACGCGCGCCATGCCGCCCGTAGGCAGCGTGTGGTTCGGTCCGGAGATGTAGTCGCCGAGCGGCTGCGCCGACCAAGGGCCTATGAACACCGAGCCTGCATTCCTCACCCATTCAAGATCGTGCGCCGCATCGACGGTCAGGTGTTCCGGGGCGATGCGATTGACGATGGCGTGTGCTTCGTCCACGTCTTTCGCGACGATGACAAGCCCATTGCGATCGAGCGCCTGGCGCGCGACGTCATTGCCACGGCTGCGCTGCTTTGCTTCGGCGATCACGGTGCGGGCAAGCTCTTCGCGTGTCGTGATGAAGACTGCCAGCGCCTCCGGATCGTGCTCGGCCTGCGCGACGAGATCCGCAGCGATGAACGCGGGATCGCAATTGTCGCTCATGACCGCGATTTCAGTGGGCCCGGCAAGCATGTCGATGGCGCAGTCGAAGGCGACGAGACGCTTGGCAGCAGTCACGTAGAGATTGCCCGGCCCTGCGATCTTGTCGACGCGCGAAATGGTCTCCGTTCCGTAGGCAAGCGCAGCGATCGCATGAGCGCCGCCCACGCGATAGAACTCCTTGATGCCGAGAAGGTGTGCAACGGCGAGCGTCTCTCTCGCGGGATTGGGCGAAACGACCACGATGCGCTCCACGCCCGCTACCTGCGCGGGGATCGCTGTCATGAGCAGAGTTGACGGCAGCGGGTGACGGCCGCTGGGCACGTAACAACCTACCGAGGCGAGCGGGCGCACGAGCTGGCCAGTGGTCAGGCCGGGAATCGACGAGATGCTCCACGACGCGGGCATCTGGCGTTCCGCGAACCCGCGAATCTGCGTGGCCGCTGTTGAGAGCGCGTCGCGCAGCGCGGCGTCGATCGCGTCCCACGCGGCAGCCATCTCCTCGCTCGTAACGCGCAGATTCTTCTCGCCGGCGAGGCGATCGAATCGCGCCGCGTAGCGCAAGAGGGCGCGATCACCGTTGCGGCGAACATCGGCAACGATGCGGCGAACTGCGGGCAGCACGCTATCGAGCGAGGCGGCGCCGCGCCGCTCGAGCGCTGCGATCGTCTCCGCCGCTCGGCGCGCGCTTCGTCCCGTGGTGCGAATGAGCCTCATCAAAGCACAACCTTGTTCAGCGGATACTCGACGATGCCCGTGGCTTTTGCCGCCTTGAGCCGCGGAATCACCTCGCGCGCCACGCGCTCTTCGACGATGGTGTTCACCGCGACCCACTCGGAGTCGCTCAGTTGCGAGATGGTCGGCGAGTTGAGTGCGGGCAGCACCGCGAGCACAGCATCGAGATCCTCGCGCTTCACGTTCAGCATCAGCCCCACCTGCGATTGCGCGTCGATGGCGCCGCGCAGCATCAGCGCAATCGATGAAATCTTCTCGCGTTTCCACTCGTCGGCCAGCGCGGCTTTGCTCGCGATCAGATGCGTCTCGCTCTCCATCACGGTGTCGATGATGCGCAGATGGTTGGCTTTGAGTGAGCTGCCGGTTTCAGTCACTTCGACAATTGCATCAGCCAGCATCGGCGGCTTCACCTCCGTCGCGCCCCAGCTGAACTCGACTTTGACGCTCACGCTCTTTTCGGCGAAATATCGTCTGGTCACTTCCACGAGCTCGGTGGCAATGATTTTGCCTTCGAGGTCTTCGGCCTTTTGAAAGCTGCTCGACTCCGGCACGGCGAGCACCCAGCGCACTTTGCGCAAGCTTTGCTTAGCGTAGGTGAGCGTGGTGATGCTGGCGAGGTCGAGTCCGCTCTCGACGACCCAGTCGATGCCGGTGAGGCCTGCGTCGAGCACGCCGTGATCCACGTAACGCGCCATCTCCTGCGCGCGAATCAGCATGCACTCGATCTCGCCATCATTGATGGAAGGAAAATAGGAGCGGCCGTCGGCGTAAATATCCCACCCGGCGCGCTTGAACAGCGCGATAGTCGCATCCTGCAGACTGCCTTTGGGGATACCAAGCCGCAGGTTATTGGCCATCGGCGGCCTCCGCGTGCGATTCGACTCCAAGCGCGACGGTCCGTGTGAAGCAGCTCACCGTTCCCTCATGACACACCAGACCGTCGCCTTCCACCTCGACGCGAAACAGCAGCGCGTCGTTGTCGCAATCAGTCGAAGCGGAGACCACGCGAAGCCGGTTGCCGCTGGTCTCGCCCTTCATCCAGAGCTTTTGCCGCGTGCGGCTCCAGAAGGTCACGTAGCCGCTCGCGAGCGTTCTGGCGTAGCTCTCGCGATTCAAGAAGCCCAGCATCAGCACCTCGCCCGTGCGCGCATCCTGCACAATGCCGGGCGCCAGGCCGTCCATCTTGTCGAAATCGACCCATTCCATGGGTTGCACCTTCTGGCTGAAGATTTATTGCCAAACGAAAAAGCCCGCCAGCGTTGTCGCCGGCGGGCTTTGGTCTTTCCGATCTCTCAGGCCGTCTACGTCAGGCCATGCAAGTCCGCCGGCATGGAGTGTCCATGATGATGGTGGCGGGCGTGATGGCGACGGCTCTGCATCTGATTCAAACCGTAGCGCAATCACCGCCCTGTGTCAAATGTTGTGCCTCTACACGGACTGCGTTTCAGACTCCTTGTCGTGCAGCAGTTCGATCGCAAGCTGATACAGCCGGTTGCGCATTTCGAATCGCTCCGAAGCGCGCGTGACGTAGCGCACCTTGACCTCGACTCCCGAATCGGAGGGACGCAAGCTCACCGACGGATCGGTGCTGAACCGCTCCATTCCATATCGTTGCGCGGCGTGCTTCCACTCCTGCTCGGCCAGGCGCGCATTCTCTCGCGTGGCTTCCGTCACTGCCTGCTGAATCCGCTCGACAACGTCGAAGCTGCGGCCGGATGTGGGAATGCTGACCGTGATCTCGTCCCACATCCATTGGCCTGACGTGGAGAAGTTGAAGTACTGGCCGTGAATGGCAAAGCTGTTCAGGAAGCTGATGCAGCGCCCGGTTGGATAGCCCTTGTCGGCCAGCCCGCCGGTTTCAAGCAGCGTGGTGCGCATCAGGCCAATGTCGGTCACCTCGCCGCCCACGCCGTTGATCTCCACCCAATCGCCCACATGCACCCCGTTCTTACCAATGAGCACAAACCAGCCGAAGAACGAGAGAATCACATCCTGCAAAGCGATCGTGAGTCCCGCGGTCACCAGCCCCAGCATTGTTGTGGCCTGTTGAGGCGGCCCGAAGGCGACCAGCAGGATCGAGACCGCGCCAACGATCTGCACACTCACTTCCAGCACGGTGCGCAGCGTGTGGCTCTGCCGGCGATCCAGTCCAAGCCGCAGCATCAGGCGGCGTACCAGCGCATCGCCAATAACCATGCAGACAAGGATGGAGAAAATCAGCGCCAGCGATTGGAGCATAAGATGCAGAACAATGCGGTGCTGCAGCTCGAGCTGCGTCAGCCACTTGCCATACACCGTTCCAAGCTGCCGCTCGGTCTGAATGCGGTCATCGTAGATTGACAGGATCTGCCGTTCCGAAGCGCGATCCTTGATACTGGCCAATCGCGCGGCGGTATCGGAGTTGTCGCCTCCGGCCGCGCCGGCATTCGCCTTTGCCTCCAGCGCGTTGTGTTCCGCCGTCAGCCGAGCCGCATCAGCCTGCGCGCGTTGCTGCGCCTGCTCGATCATTCCACTGCGGCTTCGCTGGCCGAACCACGCCTTCACGCGGCTGGCGAGTGTGCCATGCTGCGTAGCGGAAAGCACGGCAACCTGCCCATCGGCCTGGTTCTCGGCGTCATATTTGCGCAGCGCTGCCTGGCGCTCGGTCAGCTCATTCTGGATCTCCCCGCTGTTATCGCCAGACGCGCGAGCCAGGTCCTTCTGGGCGTCGGCCAGCTCATCCGAGTCGAGTCCAAGTTGCGCCTTGGCAACTTCAAGATCGTCGGCGCTCGCGGCCAATTTCGCATTGGCCTTGCCTGCTGCGGATGTGGAGCCGGCCGCGGCCGTCAGCCGCTGCACATTTACCTGATCCTGCTGAATGATCAGCTGGAGCTGCGCAACGCGTTTCGAGAGCGCCAGCGCATCGCCGGTCAACACGCGATGCTGCGCTTCGAGCGCGGCCACGCGCAGAGCCGAAGCAAAAGCCTGGTCGACCTCATGATCGGCCAGGTGCTCGGCCTGGCGTGCATAGGCCATCTCTTCCGCCGTAACGGCCAGCGGAGCAAGCGCCTGCGCGGTCTGCCACGGGCTTTGGTCCACCGGCGCTGTCGCGTCGCTGGCGCGGGCGCGCAAGCTGCCCTGCCCGGCCAGGCTGGGCAGATGCGCCATTGCATCGCGAGTGACCCAGGCAAACACCAGACATAACGCCAGCAACACGAGCAACGAAGCGAGGATGACGAATCTAGCCCTTCCGGCCACGTGGGCAAGAGTCGTGTTGTTCGGCGGAGATTCGGGGGGATTCGGCATGGAAACATTGTTGCAGGAAATCCAGCCACGGCGTACCGTGCCTCAGCCGATTTTCCGTGCCTCGCGCCGGCTCGCCTTGCAGCACGCACGTCCAAAGCGCAAAATAATCGCGTGCGAAAGCTACTTCGCTTTGCAGGCCTGGCAGCCACGGCCTTCTTCATCTCTCTGCCCGCGCCGCCGCAATCCGCGCTCAAAGACGCCGCGCGAAGGCCGCCGCCTGAAGCGCGCGTCGACATCAATCACGCAAGCCTTGATGACCTGTTGAAGGTTCCTGGATTGACGCAAAGCTGGGCAGGCCGCATCATTCGCTTCAGGCCGTATCGCACCAAACAGGACCTGCTCGATCGCGGCGTGGTTTCTAGTGCAGTCTACGACCGCATCAAGGAATCCATCATTGCCCACCGCCAACCGCAATGACTTCTTCCTCGCAGCCTTCCCGAACTTTCGGCTTTCCGCCGAAGTACGAGAGCACCGAACTCACGATGACATAGAGCACGGGAATGAAGAAGAGGTTGAGGATGGTGGAGACCAGCATGCCGCCTACGATTGTGGTTCCCACGGAGTGACGGCCGAGCGCGCCGGCTCCCGTGGCGAAGACCAGCGGCGTGATGCCGAGAATGAAGGCGAACGACGTCATCAGAATGGGGCGCAGGCGCAGTTCGCCGGCCTCGATTGCGGCCTCCGCAATGGTCTTTCCCCTGCGCCGGATTTGTTCTGCGAATTCAACGATGAGAATTGCGTTTTTCGCCGAGAGCCCGATCAGCATCACCAGGCCGATCTGGCAGTACACGTCGTTGGAGAGCCCGCGCACCCACACAGCGCCCAGCGCGCCGAGCACGGCCATGGGCACAGCCAGCAGAATGATGAACGGCAGCGCGAAGCTTTCGTATTGCGCCGAAAGCGTGAGGTAAACAACCAGGATACCGAGGCCGAAGATGATGATGGCCTTGCCGCTGGACTCAATCTCCTCGAGCGTGAGTCCGGTCCACTCGTAAGCCATGCCGGGCATCTTCATCTTTTCAAAGAGAGCCTGCATGGCGGTTACACCCTCGCCAGAGCTGAATCCAGGCGCGGCGTTGCCGTCGATTTCGACCGAGCGGAACAGGTTGTAATGCGAAATGACGGGCGGCCCTGAGCTCTCCTCGACCTTCACCAGATTATCCAGCGGCACCATCTGGCCGTTATCGGAGCGAACATAGAAGTTGTGCAGGTCTGTCGCCGCCATGCGGAAGGGCTGGTCTGCCTGCACGTAGACGCGATAGGTGCGGTTGTTGTAATCGAAATCGTTGACGTACTCCGAGCCCATGAAGACGCCAAGCGTGGTGGTGATCTGGGAGAGCGGAATGCTCATCGCCTTGGCCTTCTGCCGGTCGATCGTGACCAGGATCTGCGGGTCGTTGGCGGAGAAAGTGGTCAGCAGGCCGGTCAGGTGGCTCCCCGGTGCGCGGCTGGCTCCCACCATCTGGTGCGCCACGCGATCCAGATCGCCCAGCGTGTTGCGGCCCAGATCCTGCAGCATGAACTGGAAACCGCCCAGCGTACCCACGCCGTTCACTGCCGGGGGCTGGAAGAGGGCAACGATTGCGCCCGGAATCATGAAGAGCCGGGGCGAGAGATTGGCAACAATGTCGGCGGCGGTGTGGCCCTTGCCGCGGCGCTGATCTGCCGGCTTGGTGGCGAGGAAGATGAGACCTGCGTTGGGAGACGCGCCGGAGAAGCTGAAGCCCATCACGGCAAACGACCCAACCACATCCGTATTGGTCGCGATCACGGCCTGCGCCTTGTCCGCAACTGAAGCGGTGTAGTCGAGCGAGGCTCCGGGCGGCGCCTGCACAATCGCGATCAGATAGCCCTGGTCCTCCTGCGGGATAAAGCCGGTGGGCACGCGCTGGTACATGTACACGGTGGCAGCGAGACCGGCGAAGAAGAGGATCAGGATGACATAGCGCAAGCGCAGCGCGATGTGGATCGCTTTGGCATACGTGCTCCCCAGCCAGCCGATGGCGCGGTCGGCTCCGTGCACGAATGCCGCCGTGGCCCTGGACAAGATTCGAATGTGAAGGAAGTCGAGCTGGCGCGGGCGCTCTTCTTCGCCGCGCAGGAACATCGCCGAAAGCGCGGGCGAAAGCGTGAGCGCGTTGAACGCGGAGATGGCAATCGAGAACGCGATGGTGAGCGAGAACTGCCGGTAGAGAATGCCCGTTGTGCCCGGGAAAAACGAGACTGGCACAAACACGGCGATGAGCACCAGCGATGTGGCGATGACCGCGCTGGTCACCTCGCCCATGGCCTCTGAAGTGGCCCTGTGCGGATCGCAGTGCTCGGCGGCGATGTGGCGCTGCACGTTTTCGATGACCACGATGGCATCGTCGACCACCAGGCCCGTGGCCAGCGTGATGCCGAAAAGCGTGAGGGAATTGATGGAGAAGCCGAAAATCTTGATAAATGCGAAAGTGCCGATGAGCGAGACCGGAATGGTTACGGCGGGGATAATCGTGGCTCGCCAGTCGAGCAGGAACAGGAAGATCACCACAATGACGATGGCGATGGCCTCGCCCAGGGTGGTGATCACCTCGCGAATCGAATCGCCCACGATGGTCGTCGAGTCGAAGGCGATGGCGTATTCCAGTCCCGGCGGAAAGCTCGCCTTCAGTTGCTCCAGCTTGGCCTTGGCGAGCCTGTCGACCTCGAGCGCGTTGGCGCCGGAGAGCTGTTGAAGGCCCAGGCCGACCGCGGGCACACCGCTGTACTTGAGCGTGGTGCTATAGTCCTCGGCGCCCACCACGGCGTGGCCAACGTCCTTCAGCAGCACCAGTCCGTTGGATGTGTTCTTGATGATAATGTTGTCGAACTCGGCGGGCTCGCTGAGGCGGCCGATCACGCGTACCGGAATCTCGAAGATCTGCTTGGAATCGGAAGGCGGCTGACCCAGCTGTCCGGCGGGCACTTCGACGTTTTGCTCCAGCAGCGCATTGACCACGTCGTTTGCGGTAAGGTTGCGCGCCGCCAGGCGAGTCGGGTCAAGCCACACGCGCATGGCGTACTTGCGCTCGCCGAAGATGACCACGTCGCCCACGCCGGGCACGCGCTTGAGCGCGTCTTTGACGTAGACATCGAGATAGTTCGAAATGAACTCGTTCGAATAGCGGTTGTCGCGCGTGAAGAAGCCCGAACCGAAGATGAAGTTCTGGTTGACCTTGGTGATCGTGATGCCGGTCGAGTTGACTGCCGCGGGCAAGCGTCCCTGCACGCTGGCCACGCGGTTCTGCACATCCACCGCGGCAATCGACAGATCGTAGCCGGTCTGGAACGAAGTGATGATCGTGCTCACGCCGCTGTTGGTGCTCGACGAGCTGATGTAGCGCATTCCCTGCACGCCGTTGATCGACTCTTCGAGCGGAATGGTGACGGCCTTTTCGACCGTATCGGCGTTGGCGCCCACATAAGTGCTGGTGACCGAGACCTGCGGCGGAGCGAGATTCGGATAGAGCTCGATGGGCAGCGTCGGAATGCATACCGCGCCCGCAAGAATGATGAGAAGCGCGCAAACCGTGGCAAACACTGGCCGGTGAATGAAGAAATCGACAAACA
>Ga0181522_10002378_pt1 | contig 10760 bp, 8 predicted proteins | sample PEATcosm2014_Bin_27_FD_121103 | JGI IMG/M metagenome (GOLD analysis project Ga0181522, IMG submission 121103) | Peatland microbial communities from MTU Mesocosm Facility, Houghton, MI, USA - PEATcosm2014_Bin05_10_metaG | ecosystem: Environmental > Terrestrial > Soil > Wetlands > Peat | place...
AGCGTGCTGCAGCTTTTTCCCACCGGAGACGGGCAAGGCAAAATGGTCACCGACCTGCAACCCGCGACTCTGGCGGCAATGGAGGGATTGTTTCACAGCCGGCCAGATGCGCCGCTCGTGATCCTTGGTCAACCGGACGAGCAGGCAAGCAAGATTGATAACCCCATCGTCGTTCCAGGAATGTTGAGCATGCTGACTTATCGACGCTGGACGGCTCACGTCCGGGGACTGGACTCGTTTCCGAAAGAAGACTGGCCAGACAATATCGGGTTGCTGTATTACTCCTACCACATCATGGTTGGCCTGGGGACGCTCTTCATAGCGATCATGGCCGTTTCCTTACTTCTGCTGTGGCGCGGCAAACTCTTTGCGGCCCGCTGGATGCTGTGGATATTAATGCTCGGAATGCCATTTCCTTATATCGCTAACACCGCCGGATGGATGACCGCTGAACTTGGCCGCCAGCCCTGGGTGATCTATGGACTGATGCGCACCGCGGATGGTTATTCCAAATTTGTCTCCGCCGGGAATGGCATATTTACCCTCTTGGGATTCATGGGCCTTTACATGGTGCTCGGCATTCTCGGACTGTTCCTGATCTGGCGGGAAATCGATCGTGGTCCCGTGGTCGAGCCTCTCTCGAATCTCGAGGCCGCTCGGGAGGTGGGGTAATATGGCGAGCCTTTGGTTCTGGATTGTTGCCATCATACTCGCGACCTATGTCGTGCTCGATGGTTTCGATCTTGGCGCCGGCGCGATTTATCTGATTGCGGCGAGGACCAACGAGGAACGCCGCCGCGTGTTGCGTGCTATCGGTCCGGTATGGGACGGCAACGAAGTGTGGTTGCTGGCGGCTGGCGGTACGCTCTACTTCGCCTTTCCTCGGCTCTACGCTTCAAGCTTCAGCGGGTTCTATCTTCCCCTTATGACGGTTCTGTGGCTCCTTATTCTGCGGGCCATTGGAATCGACTTCCGTATTCACCTTGAAAACCGGGTGTGGCAGGCTTTCTTCGACGCGGTCTTCAGTGGCTCGAGCATCCTGCTCGCTGTATTTTTCGGAGCAGCGCTCGGCAACGTGGTGCGCGGAGTTCCACTGGATGCAAGCGGGTATTTCTTTGAGCCCCTCTGGACCAACTTCAAACTCGGTCCACGGACCGGAATCCTGGATTGGTACACCATACTCATCGGCGGGATGGCGCTCGTGACTCTGACGGCGCACGGTTCATACTATGTTGCTCTGAAGACGGACGAAGACCTGGGGCGTCGTGCCCGCGGCATCGCCTTACTGTGCTGGCCGCTGCAATTTTTTCTGACCTTTAGTGCCCTGGTTGCGACGTACTTCATTCGCCCTGAAATTATGGCGAACTATGGAAAGCACGCAGTTGGACTCCTGATTCCGGTCGTCGTTGCTGCCAGCCTCGGTGTGATGCTTTGGGCCAATCCCATGGGCAAGGAGAAGCTTGCCTTCATCGCCTCCAGTTTGTACATCACCTTCCTGCTGCTGGGCGCGGCATTTGCGCTCTATCCCGTCGTGCTGCCGGCCCGCGATCACCAATACGACCTCACGATTTCTAATACCGCTGCCGCTTATCACGGTTTGACCGTCGGTTTGGTTTGGTGGACGTTGAGCGCAGCGCTCGCGGTCGGATATCTCGTTTTCGTCTACCGCATGTTTCGCGGCAAGGTGCAGATGGATGAAGGACGCTACTAGCAATCGCAGATTTCAGAGGTCAGGTCGCACCCGGGTGAGGTTCTTGGGTTTATCAGCGCTTCGCTCGAGAAGCTTGCTTCTGCAATCCGACCTCCGCAATTCCGATCTCCGTCCCCTGCAATTCCGACCCCCCGCGAGATTACCGGGTCCGCTTCCTCCCGTATAATCGGTGGATGGGCGCTCACTCGCATCCCGGCCAGCAAAAGCCGACACCGCAACCTCTACCTGGCGTCAATGCCATCATCGCTGTCGGATCGGGCAAGGGCGGGGTCGGCAAGACGACGCTGTCGGTCAATCTGGCTATCGCCTTGAGCAAGATGGGCTATAAAGTCGGATTGCTGGATGGCGACGTTTACGGGCCGAACGTTCCACTCATGCTTGGGACCAGCGAGCAACCCAAAGTGATGGGCGAAAACCACATTGCGCCTGTCAAATCGCACGGGCTCAAAGTCATCTCTGTCGGCTTCCTTAATCCTGGAGACAAACCGCTCATTTGGCGCGGTCCGATGTTGCATTCGATCATCAAGCAATTTCTCGGCTCGGTGGAGTGGGGAGAGCTAGACTATCTGGTCATTGACCTTCCTCCAGGCACTGGCGACGTTGCGCTTTCGCTGATTCAGACGGTGCCGTTGACCGGCGCTATCGTGGTTTCTACTCCTTCCGATGTTTCGCTGCAGGATGCTCGCAAGGCGATCGAGATGTTTCGCCAGATGAAGGTCGATATCGTCGGCATGGTCGAGAATATGAGTTACTTCGTCTGTCCTCACTGCCAGCACGAGATCGACATCTTTTCGCGTGGCGGGGCGGAGAAGACCGCGAAACAATTCGGCATCGCATTTCTCGGAAATGTCGAACTCGATCCGGAGATTCGCAAATCAGGCGATGGTGGCTCTCCAACTGTGTTACAGGGCGAGAATTCATCGCATGCAAAGTCGCTATTCGCATTTGCACACAAAGTTGTGTCACGGGTCGACGAGATCAAGGCCGGCAGCTCGGAAAGCGTGATTCAGATTCAGTAGAAGGCCGATGGCAGATGATAAGTGATGGCCAGCCGCCTGCGATGGACCGCCCGGCTGCCTAGCGGTGGAATCGGGCCAGCCGGTACAGCGGGTCTGCGGTTTCGTCTCTGAGCACAAGTTTGGATACCATCTCTCCGAGAGCCGGGCCATGTTTGAATCCATGGCCTGAGCCGCCTCCCACAATCCACACATCTGTATTGGCGGGATGGCGATCGATAATGAAATTGTTATCGGTAGTATTTTCGTATTGGCAGACGCGCGTCTCGAGCACGGGCGCATCTTTCATTCCCGGGAAGCGGTGGGCGAGATAATGACGAACCTGAACCAGACTCTCTTCACTCACCAGGCGCTCGCCTGAAGTTGGATCGAACCTGGGGCCGCGTGTGTCGTCGGCCAGTTTGAAACCTCGAGCCTGATTGCCCGGGATTCCGTACATGAAGTGGCCGCTGTGATCGCCCCAAACCGGGAGGTTGCCTTCGTTGTAACTGGGATTGCCAGCGGGAGTGCCGAAGAAAAATACTTCCTGCTTCGTCGAAACAAGATGCGGACCGACGGATTGCGGAAACAATTTTCCGAGCCACGGTCCACAGGCAAATACGTATTGATCGGCGGTTACGGTTGATCCATCGGGTAACTGCAATTTCCACTCGTTTCTTTCGAGATCATTGCCCTCCAGATTCCTTTCCGCTACCGCAGCTTGGCGATATTCTCCGCCTTCGGCCAAGAAATGATCGACGACTGCCCGGGCGGAGGCGCGGGCTAGAAGATATCCACTTTGTGATTCGAAGATTCCCCACTTCACGTTTTCGAAATTGATTTGCGGCCAGCGGCCCGATAGCTGGTTTACTGTCAGCTGCTCGAATTTGATTCCAGCGTCCTTCAGGCTGGGTAGCGATGCCCGCTCGTAGGCGTCGTCCGCTTCTGCCATCCAGAGCACGCCGATAGGAAAGAAGAATTTTTGCTTCCATTCCTCCTCGTGTTGCTTCCAGAGATCGAATGCTCGGGCGGCCAATTTCGTATAGGACGGTTGAGGTCCGTAGGCTCCGCGGATGATTCGCGTTTCGCCTCCTGATGATGACCGGGAATTTCCCGGGCCCCAGGCATCGAGGAGTGTGACTCGCGCTCCGGCGCGAAGAAAATAGAGAGCGGTCCATCCGCCGAAGGCGCCTGCTCCAATCACGGCCACGTGAGGCTTGCTCATCCTCGCGCAGTATATCTCTATGTCCTTTGCTCTTGATCCCGGTCTATTATCAGATGGTCAAAGGGGCGCGATTTAGGAGTTCGAAGTAGTAAACATGATCGCGGTTGTGATCGAAGAGATCGAAGAGATGGAGGGGTCCGATCTCAGTGCGCCTTCTCTTTCTCTCCTGGGGAATCCTCCGAGTTTTTGAGAGAACGCCCAGCCGCCGAGACTTGAAGGGGTGGATGCAAACGGGATCTGAACTGGTTGCAAGGGGGTGCCAACGTCCGATTCTGTCACCCCGACCGCTGACGCCCGGGCTCCGGCGTCCCTGCGGTTCAGATTCTGAGGTCGCGGGGATGTAGGAATTTCTCCCTCCAATAGCGATCCCCCGGCGATCCCCCGCTATTCCTTGACACCCTCTTCCCCACTCCCTAGAATTCCATCAGAGCGTGGTGGAATCTTATTCTAAGCCACTGCATCTAAAGTGTTTAATGGGGCGGTTCTGCCCCTCCTTCGGGGAAATATGCCAGCAGGGCCAGCGGGCGGACGGGAACGCGAAATCTTAACCGCCATCGTTGAGACATTTATTGCCAGCGGGGAGCCGGTCGGATCGCGGACGCTCGCTCGATCGAGCCGCGAGGGTTTGAGTGCAGCTACGATTCGGAACGTGATGGCTGATCTGGCGGATGCGGGATTTCTGGAGCAGCCTCATGCTTCGGCGGGGCGCGTTCCGACGGCTGAGGCTTATCGTTATTATGTCGAGCAGCTTAGTGGAGAGGCTCATCTCTCGCGTGAGAATCAGAGCATGATTTCTGACAGCTTGACGGGCGTTACCGATGTGCAGGAGTTCATGGAGCGGACTTCGCATGTGCTCTCGCTGATCTCGCACAGCGTTGGCGTCACGGTGGCTACTACTGGTTCGCAGAATGCCTTGGAGCATGTTTACTTTTCCCGTCTCAGCGATCAGAAGGTGCTGGCCGTGGTGGTGACGCGTTCAGGAGTGGTGCGTGATCGCGTGTTGCGGCTGGATATCCAGCAGGCTGATCTGGACCTCGCGGCGCGTTATATCAATGAGAATTTTCGCGGCTGGACCATGGGGGATATGCGGGCCGAGCTGGCTCGGCGGCTGGAACAGGAGCGCAGCGAGTACGACCGGCTGATGAAATCGATTGAGCAGCTTTATCAGCAAGGGGCGCTGGCTTCGAGCGAAGATACGCAGGCGGTGTTTGTTGAAGGCGCGGCTAACCTGGTTACGCATCATGCGGGGCAGGTAGATCGCAATCGCCTGCAGGATATGCTGCGGACGCTCGAGGAAAAAGAAAAGGTGGTGAAGCTGCTCGGGGCCTATCTTGACACCCGGCAGGAAGCGGTGCGCGTCGTGATTGGACTGGATGAGGCTTTACCGGCATCCAATCTGCAGAATTTTGTGCTGATTGGGGCGCCGGCCCGGGTGGGCGGAGAAGTCATGGGATCGCTCGCCGTGATTGGGCCTACACGCCTCGACTATCAGCACACCATGTCGGCGGTCTCGTACATCGCGCGGCTGTTTGACAAACTTTTGAATGAATCGGAGTAATGAAGTCGTATGCGTAAAGGAAATGGAAAGACGAATCTTGATCTGGATCACGAGTTGCCTCCCGCGGAGGGTGCCGAGGGGAACGCTCCTCTGTCCGCGCCGGGCGGGACGGTCGAGGCTGGCGCGATCTCGGAAACAGACAAGCTGAAGGCGGAGCGCGACGCGTTGCTCGATCGGCTGGCTCGTCTGCAGGCGGAGTTCGACAATGCACGAAAGCGCGCGGTGCGCGAACAGCAGGAATTCCGCGAGTTTGCGGCCGCAGATGTTATCAAAACTTTTTTGCCGATTCTTGACAGTTTTGAGCTTGCTTTGAAGGCTTATGCCGATTCCAGCGATTTTCGAAACGGCATCGAGTTGATCTATCGGCAATTTCAGGATGCGCTGCAGAAAATCGGAGTCGTGACGATTGCTGCTCTGGGGCAGTTGTTTGATCCTCGGATTCATGAGGCGATCGAGATGGTGGACACGTCCGAGGTCCCGGATCACCACGTCCTCGACGAGCTGCAGCGCGGGTATAAATATAAAGACCGCTTGCTGCGTCCCGCCATGGTGCGGGTCGCTCGCAACAGCCGCGCATAATAGAATCGAACCTAATGAGTTGGAAGTGGGGGAGTTCTGGCCGCCAATACAAAACGCGATTTTTATGAGGTGCTGGGTGTCACTCGCACTGCCACGGAAGTCGAAATAAAAAGCGCCTATCGCAAGCTTGCGATGACGTACCATCCTGACCGAAACCCCAATAATCCTGAGGCGGAAGATAAGTTCAAGGAGATTACTGAGGCTTACGCGATTCTGGCCGACGGTGAGAAGCGATCTTTGTATGACCGCTTTGGACACGCCGGGCTTGGCGCTACGAGCGGCGGCGCGGCGGGATTCGATCCCGCAATCTTCCAGGATTTCGGCGACATCTTTGGCGACATTTTTGGATTTGGCGACATGTTCGGGCAGGGCGGGCGGCGGCGCAGTCGTGCCCAGCGTGGAGCCGATCTGCGCGAAGACCTGCATCTGGAATTTGAGGAGGCGGTTTTTGGCACAGAGAAACACGTGAGTGTTCGGCGGCACGAGACCTGCGATGCCTGTCGTGGCACGGGAGCGGCACCGGGAAAGGCTCCGGTCGGCTGCCGATCTTGCAATGGGCGCGGGCAGGTGCGGTATCAGCAGGGATTTTTCAGCATCGCCCGGACGTGCCCTACTTGTCAGGGTTCGGGGACGGTGATTACCGATCCGTGCGCCAAGTGCAAGGGTGAAGGGCGATTGCTGCGCGAGCGGGTGGTGGAAGCCAAGGTGCCTGCGGGCGTTGAGGATGGCACGCGAATTCGGTTCAGCGGCCTCGGTGAGTCGGGAGCCTTCGGCGGGCCGGGCGGCGATTTGTATATCGTGCTGCACGTCAAGGAGCACGCATTTTTCGAGCGCGAGGGGAATGATCTGCATTGCGTCGTTCCGATATCGTTTGCGCAGGCTGCACTGGGCACGGAGATTACCGTTCCTACGCTTGACGGTGAGCACAGGCTGAGAGTTCCTGAAGGGACGCAGTCCGGAACGCCGTTTCGCATTCGCAACAAAGGTGTGCCGGTGCTGAATGGACATGGTAAGGGTGATCTTTATGTTGAGGTGCGAATCCAGACGCCCTCGAAGTTGAATAAGCGTCAACGCGACCTGTTGGCGGAACTGGGGGAGTTGTCTCCGGTGGAAAATAAACCGCAGAACCGGACCTTGTTCGGGCGGGTGAAGGACATGTTCGTTTAGGCAGCCTCGGGAAAGTTCCGGGCTCCAGATCCTAGTTTGAACCCACGCTCCTTGTCGCGGTAATTCAGCAGTAATTCAATTGATCAGCTTTTTACTGAGAACCGGGAACCGGGAATTGTTGCATGACGCGACGCCGCTGGATTGCCGACGAGGTGAATGGAAATACCGCGGCCTTGGTTGGCGAGCACGCGGCGCATCTGGCTCGCGTGCTTCGTGCCGATATCGGCCAGGAATTCGAGGTTGCCACCGGGACCGGCGTAAGGCGTGGGACGGTTACTTCGATCTCTGATGATCGCGTCGAGTTCGCGCTGGGAGAAACGCGCGCGATAAAACCCGCTCCGCTGGTCATTCTGGCCCTCGCCATCTTCAAGTTTGATCGCATGGAATGGGCGCTCGAGAAATGCACGGAGATTGGTGTTGCGCGCATCGTTCCGGTCATCGCCCGGCGAAGCGATGCCCACCTCGCAGCGGCCGCTCTCAAGCGGCACGAGCGCTGGCAACGGATCGTCCGTCAGGCGGCCGAACAGTCGCGGCGATCGGCTGCTCCTGAGATTACGCTTCCCGTCAGGCTAAAAGATCTTGCTGACATGCTGTCGTCCGGCGGGCTGATTCGCGTCGTTCTCGCTGAGTCCGAAGAAGATACTCGGTTGGGCGATATTCTGCAATCGCAGTCGAACGAGGTCGCGCTGGCCGTGGGGCCTGAGGGCGGATGGGCGAGCGAGGAACTGGCCTGGTTTCGTGAATCGGGATGGGTCGCTGCCTCGCTCGGCCACACCATTCTTCGAGCCGAGACCGCGGCGATTGTCGCTGCCGCACTCGCCTTTGAGGCCCTCGTCTGATCCGAGCCGCATCTTTTTTGCACGGGTACTTCGATCAGGACGACAGTGCTGATTGAGCTTGAACTTCTGGCGAGTCTTCCACCAGTGCCTCTGATATTCTCCGTCTAGTGACCTTCAGTGACTTCTAACTTGAATAGTACCGCCTTGCCGGGGACTAAGATCCTTCCCGACGAACATCAGCAGCGAGCTATTGAACACGTTGGGGGGCCGATGCTGGTGATCGCCGGCGCCGGCACGGGCAAGACGACTGTCCTTACGCAGCGCGTGGCCAATCTTATTCGCGAAGGTCATGCGCGTCCCGATGAAATTCTGGCGCTTACTTATACGGATAATTCTGCGGCTGAGATGATGGCGCGGGTCCGCAAAGAACTTAAGGGGAACCGTCTCGATGGGCTGCAGGCTTGCACATTTCATGCCTGGTGCAACGGGCTACTCGAGCGGCGCGGCGCGGGTTTCGGCGTGCTTGACGACAAAGATCTCTGGGTTTTCTTGCGACGACGAATTCGCGATTTGCGGCTTAAGCACTTTGTCCGGGCGGCGAATGTCGGACAGTTCCTCGATAGCCTGCTTGATTTCATGCGCCGCTGCCAGGACGAACTGATTGGCCCTTCGGAATATGCGCTCTACGTGGAGCGTATCGAACGGGCGGAAGTGCCGTTGCCGCGCGTCGCTCGCTCCAAAAAGCAGACTGAATTGCAGGCGACGGAAATTCTGGAGCGCTGCCGCGAAATTGCCCGCGTTTTCGCCACGGTTGAAGACACACTTCGAGCCAAGAATCTCGGGACCTTCGGGCACATGATCGTCAGAGCCCATCAGTTGCTGAAGCAGGATTCCGCTTTGCTCGACGAGGAACGGAAACGCACTCGCTTCTTGTTGGTGGATGAATTCCAGGATGCGAATTACGCCCAGGTCGAGATACTTGCTTTGCTTGCGGGTCCCGCGGCGAATGTTTTTGCGGTGGGCGATCCGGATCAGGCGATCTACCAGTTTCGCGGCGCTTCGAGCGAGGCGTTTACCCTGTTCCTGAAGAATTTCCGCTCGGCCAGGTTGGTCGCCCTGGAAAAAAATCGGCGTTCGCTCTCGCCGATCTTGCGTTGCGCGTTCGGGCTTGTGAATGACAATCCGCCGGTCTTCGGACGAGCTCCCGGCCAATCGGCCACAAGAATGTGCACCCAGGAAGTGAATTCGATTTCTTACGAGCGCGCTTGTCTCGAATCCGAGCGCGACGAGGAGGCCAGGCGAAACGGAGAAGCTGCGGTCGCGTCGCTGGTGGAGATTGTCACCTGGCGGGATAAAGAAGTCGAGGCTGCCGATCTGGCGCGGCGGATTCAGCGGATCCGGAAGGACAAAAATAATAACAACAACAAAGAGCGCTGCCGGTGGAGCGATTTTGCCGTGCTTTATCGTCAGCACGGCCATCGCGATGAGCTGGTCCATGAATTTGCCGAGCGCGGCATTCCGTTTTCGATCGAAGGTCTGGACGTGCTCGATACGCCTGAAGTTCGCGACGTCGTGGCTTGCCTGACGGCCGCTGTTTCTCCCAACGACGCGGCGAGTTTGTTTCGCGTCGCGGCGATTCCCCGGTTCAGCATCGATCCGATCGAGTTGCGCGCGGCCATGAGGGCGGTGCGGCGCCAGGAGCTCGATCTTGGGACGGTGCTCGGAAGACTCGCGGGCGGATCCGCGGTCCTTGAAAGCGTGGAGAAGGTTCATCGCGAGATCGAGAAGGATGGCGTTCGCGCCTTTGATGCGGTCGATATCGTCATTCGTCATTTTGCGTTGCAGCGATCGGCGCTGGTGGTGGCGTTCTCGAAGTTTGTCGAAGCTTGGCAGACCAGACCGATTGCCGAAACTGGCAGCGCGGCGGAGTTTCTCGAGTATCTCGATTATTTTGTGCAGGCACGCGGCGCGATTCCGCTTCCGCGCAACGCCGACGATGCCGTGCAGCTATTGACGGCGCATGCCGCCAAGGGACTTGAGTTCCGGCATGTGGCGATTATTCGTGGCTCCTCGGTGTCGTTCCCAACGGTCTATCGGGAGCCCCTGGTGGCATTTCCGCCGGAGCTGCGACGCTCTGACACGTCGTCTATTGGCGACAAAACCTTGCATGAAGAGGAAGAGCGGCGTCTTTTTTACGTTGCTATGACTCGCGCCAAAGACACGCTCGCGATTTATGCCAACCAGGGAAAGGGCAACAAGGATCCGAGGCCGACGAAGTTTCTGCGGGAGTTCATGATCAATCCGGCTTGCGCCAAGTTCTGGTCCACGCGCCCGGCGGCGGCGGTGCAGGATGCATTGTTTGCCGAAGAGGAAGAAAAAATTGCCTTGCAACAATCGAATGTGGCGGCGTGGCTGCTGATGCCCCCGTCGACAAGTTTTGTTACCGGGTTGAGCGCTTCGGCGATTGAGATTTATGAGGAGTGTCCACTGCGTTTCAAACTTGAAAGGGAGTGGAATTTGCCGCGCGAGGTTTCCGCATCGCTGCACTACGGGGCTGCGATGCATGGCGTGCTGAGAACCTTTTACGATGCACGGCGCTTTCAACGGGAGATCAGCGACGACGAGTTGCTGGAGCAGTTCCGGTCTGCGCTGGCTGCGGCGGGCATCGCGGATCGATACCAGTATGAACTTTATCTGCGGCAGGGAACTGAACAGTTGCGGCAGTTCTTTGAGTGTGCTCGTAACG
>Ga0181522_10002382_pt1 | contig 10754 bp, 10 predicted proteins | sample PEATcosm2014_Bin_27_FD_121103 | JGI IMG/M metagenome (GOLD analysis project Ga0181522, IMG submission 121103) | Peatland microbial communities from MTU Mesocosm Facility, Houghton, MI, USA - PEATcosm2014_Bin05_10_metaG | ecosystem: Environmental > Terrestrial > Soil > Wetlands > Peat | place...
AGACAGGGATTATCTATATTCAATAATCGATTGCGCCATTAGTCCGCAGCTCTTCGGGATTAAGGTGACTGGTGCCCCACCGTGCTGGCCCCGTGAGCGTGTATTCGTCGCTCGCGCGGCACGCGTGCGCTGATGCCGAGGGTCACGTTTGAACTGGCTGAGACGCTCGATGTGACCACAGTCCCAGCAAATCTCGATGATGCCTTCCGAGACCTTGCCGATTGTGTCCACGAGTGACCCACTCTCTTTTGCCTTTCGACTTTGCCCCGCGAGCGCTGACGAAAGGATTTACGTTACTGTTTCCTGAGCGAGTAACAGAACGCAACCTGGAGGGAATCGCCCAGATTAAGAGACGGGAGGGAGACCCGTGAAGGGGTGGGAGTTCTGACGTCTTTGCCAGCATGTGCCGCGATTGCAAGCCGATTGTAGTTGCATTCATGTCCGTAGCCCGCAGATCGCCATCCAGCTGTACGTAGGTTTCCCGGGTAAGACCCGGATCCCGGACGGGTCGGCGAAAAACGGGTCGAACTCCAAATCGCCCAATGCGGCAAAATGAGCAAAAGTGAACTTCCGACTCATCTGGATGGTTCTAGACTGGAACAGTTTTGTACACAACCTGCTGCATTGGCCGAACGGCCTCGTGTGCGGGACAAGCCCGAGGTCATGGATTGGGGCTCGAAGAACTCTTATCCAAGGCTGACAAGAGGTGCCACACGGTAGCTTTTGACCAGTTTCCCGCTCTTGTTTGCAAGAACTGCTCTCGACCGATTCCCCTTCCTCCGGCGAAGCGTCCCGATACCTTGGAAGGTGAAGGATTGTGGCCCGAGGGTGGTTCAAGGCGGAATTTCCTATGTCCCGCATGCAGACATGTGCATGGATATTCGGCCCAGGATGTCCAGCTCATGCTCCCTCACACGGACCCACGCAGAGCAGGCACGTCTTATAACGTGGTTTACATACGGCTACAATGCGGGGTGCAAGGCTGCGCATCAATTTTACGAATCCGCACACTGATGGCGATCCATAAAGACCCACATCGAGAGGCTCCGGTAATCCTCGCATCCAGCTGCGCTCACGCGATTGCTTGTGGCAACGGACACATCCTATGTGGCCCCATCGCCCCTTTCGGTTTGGATTTCGATGCCGACTGTGACGAGGATTGGGAGATCGGAGAGGGCTGGAATAGGCGGGCGCGATTCTGCGCTTGAGAGTTCTCCGCGGGCGGGTTCCTTCAAGTTGCCGTATCTGAGGCGCGCACAGCGTATCAACCTTCCAGCTCTCCGCTCGTGGGCCGTTCAGATCGGCACTAAGACCTCTGGCGAGTGTCGTTCAGAACTCGGCAGCTTTCGCGGGAAACGCGCGAGCCAGTCGTTTTCTCTATTGATTACGGGGTCGCGTCCAGTCCGTAAGATGGGTGGCTGAAGGTTCCGCCGATCTTGATGGGCACGATCTCTCCGGCATTTTTCTTCTTGAACAATGGTTCCACAGATTTGAGCAGAACTGACTTCACTCCCCCCGATCCTTTGGAAAGCTTGTCATCGACTTGCAAGGTTCCGTGAAGGTTTACCTGCTGCGTCAGCAGGCCATAGGTGCCATGCAGATGAGCAAGCGCTCCCGGAACGCTGAACGAGAGGTCTGAGAACGTCGCGATCGCGTGGTTGATCGCGACATGTCCCTTCAGATTTTCAACGACGCTGGCCGGATCGTCGCCCTTTTTGTCGCCCTGAGCCAACTGACTCAGATTGTCGACCTTTTCCTGCGTCGCTGAGCGGACGAAACTCCCCGCATCGATTCCAAAGTCTCCCAGCAGGTTCACCCTTTCGATGAAGCTTCGCTTCCCAGGGGGAACCATGACTTGCAATCTGAAGTTCATTTCTCCGGTAAAAGCGGGAGGATCCGCCTTCGAGAGGAGGCGTAACCAGTCCTGTATCCGGCCCTGCAACTCCGTCGCGCCTAGCGAAAGGGTCCTGCCTTCCGAGGCCGCCTTCTTTGCCACTTCGATTTGCGATACGACCGACGTCTGCTCCAGTTGCGCGTGCACCGACTGCAGATAGACATCTCCGTCCATCCCGTTGACACTCCCCTGGAATTGCGTTCTCAGGTGTACGGCATGATGGCTCTGCGTTACCTGGAAATCGGGAGTGTCGGTACTGCCTTCGATATCGATGTGTTCGAGGACGCCATTGAATTTGCCGTTCGAGGCGAGCGTTCCTCCAATGCCTGAAAATCCACCCAGGGCTGCGCGTTGAAAGTCGTAGGAGCCGGAGAGACGGGTTTGACCCACGTCCTGCGGCTGCAAGGGGCCGAATTGCCCGTCCACGCGAATTTCTCCTGGAGGCTTCGCATTCGACAGCGCGGCGCGGAACGACATGGATCGGTCATCGGCTACGGAGTTCAGCGTCAATTTGTGAATTTCGAACTTGAGGGATCCCGTTCCGGATTGGCTGGAAGCAAACTCCACGAGGGCACCATCCGCGGTGATCCGGTCGATAATCAACCCGGACTGGGCCTGGCTCCCGGGTAGTGCTGCGTTCCCGACACGCTCACTGCCGGATGACACGAACATGCGCAAACCTTCGATTCTGACGAGTCGAACACGTTTAGGAGTCCTAAAAAACTCCCAGTAAGCGCCCTGGATTGTGAGCTTTTGGATGGTGGCGATCGGCGGGTCGTCTCGATCGCTGTTGCGGCGGAAAGTCACCCCTTCCGCAACGCACCCGGGCGGGAAATATGTCCCGTGAAACGCTGTCATTTCGACCGTACTGGAGAACTTTTCCTGCAGCGCCTTGACGACGACGTCACGTGTAAACGGCCAGCGGCCTAGCAGCAAGACAGCGGCACCGCCGATCACAACGAGGGCGAACAGCGAGCCAATCTTGATCCGGCGGGACGATGCCTTGGACTTTTTTTTCAAGAGTTGCTTTTTAGATTCATCGAATCCTCCCGAGCAAATGTATTTACGAAAGCTTCCTCTGGGTTCAGAACCACCAGTATCCGACTCGAGCCTTACGAAAACTGGTCAGAATTGATCGTTTTGCAGACGATTGCAACGGTCTTGAGCAGGGAAGCGCGCTAGGAGAGAACGAGATCAGCGCTTCTTTAAAGATTCAGCGCGGAATTTCGGCAAATTGACCGTTCTCGAGAATCAGAAACGAATCGTCCCGTCGACAAGCCAAAAGCTGTTTCTGCGGAGTATCGATCGCGTCATCCGCGAGCTGGAAGGTTCCGTGGTGGATCGCGATGCTGGTCTTGGCACCGAGAATTTCGTGAGCTCGAACCGCTTCTTCGGGATTCATATGCACGGACGACATAAACCAGCGTGGTTCATACGCTCCAATGGGTAATAATGCGAGCTGTGGCGATCCGAATTTTTCCCGAATCTGCGCAAAATGACTCCCGAAAGCAGTGTCGCCCGCGAAATACACGAGTCGATCCGGGAATTCGATTGCGTAACCGCACCAAAGGGTCTTGTTGCGGTCCAAGATCCCACGAGCTGAGAAGTGCAGAGCCGGGACGCAGTGGACTTTGAAACCCGAAAGGCTCAGTGATTCTCCCCAATCCAGTTCGTAAACGGGTTCTATACGTTCCGAGCGAAGCAGGCGGGCGTCGCCCGCAGCAACGATGAACGTAGAACGCCCACGGCCAGCAAGCTGACGCAAAGTCGGTAAATCGAGGTGGTCATAATGATTGTGGCTGATAAGCACGACGTCGATGTTGGGCAAATCATCCATCCTTACCCCAGGCTCTCGGCGGCGCCTCGGACCTAGCCAGGACACCGGAGTGGCTCGTTCCGACCAAATCGGGTCGGTCAAAATGTTAAATTTGCGCTGCTGAATGAGGACGGTCGAGTGGTTCACCAGTGTGATCCGTAATTCGCCACCCTCCGCGCACCCTGGCGGTGTCGACTGCCGAACGTCTGAGATGAAGGCTGGCGATGGCTCAGGACGACTACGCAGCTTCCAACGAATAACATCAAGAAACCCGCGGGCTTGAGGCGCACCCGGGTTGTAGAAACGCCGTCCGTCAAAGTGCCTTGGAAATCCTCGATCGTTCATACGTTCATCGGCTGCTCAGGTCAGATGTACATCAAATAGCGCCAGCCAATACTGAAGGGACTGCAATGCGAAACCGCAGAAGATGAGCCCGATGCCGAACGCGCCCAGGCGTCGCTCGGGAAGATTGTCAGCATAGTATTCGATGTAAGGATTAACCGTCACACCAATACCCGTCACGATGCCGGTCACCAAGCCCACCCGAATCGCAAACGACCAGGCGTGATCCACATGATGGATGAAGGCGCTGCAGATAAGGGCACTGGCGATGTAGCCAATGCTGCGGACCACCGTTCCCCGGAACTGACGACGTGTAAGGCGAGGACGGCGAGCCGCTACATAATCCAGCGCCGGACGCATCCCGCCACGGTAAGCGAAGATTTGGCCGACTGTGATGAGAATGGCAAATGCGATTGCGAATCGCAAGCCTAGAATCCTATATAATCCAGCTCCGAAGCCAAATCCTCGAATCGAAGAAAACACTCCTTCCCAAGGCAACGAATAATGTTCGAGCCCACGAGCTGCCCGGTTGAATTCGACTGACAATGTGATCCCCGTCGCAATTCCGGCGGTTAGACCAAAGAAGAAACCAAGGCCGAGGCCGTAACCGATTCCAAAAACAATAGAGTACGTGACGGCACGGGTAAGCAGTCTCAACGGACCGTGCTGTCCCCCCAACAGATCGTAGGCGAGGTAGAGGCTGCCTAACACATCGAGGCATGTGCCCGTAATGCTGACGGCTGCGACGGCATGGTGGTCCATCGATCCATAAGGCTAACACCTTGAGGGGTCGGAATACTGGACCGAAAACTGCCACTGTTTATCACACAGTCTGACGGATCAGTCTCGCCGTCGCCACTCGCCAATGAACCCGTATGCGAGTTCCCGGTTCACGCACGTCACGAATCCGACGCCATCACGCATTTTCATCCCTTAAGCCCCTTTCCGATTGGCTTTGCTTGCAGATTGGCCAAGGAAGCTCAACCGTTCGCCATTGACGTCCTGCGCGTGGGTCCAAGGAATCGCATGTGGACCACCGTTGACGACTTTCGGCAAGCGGGAATCAGGCTGGTTCGTTGCCCGCATTATGTGCGCGAATGGATTCGACGCGAGCCTGTCGAAGGACAAAATAAAACTGGTGCGGAATGGCAGGCAGTGCAAAGTATGAAGAACAGTGCCTCGTTCGGCTTTGCCACACGCTCACGGCGATGCTAGACTGCCCCCATGGCCCCAAAAAAGAAAGCCAAGAAGAGTTCGACCAAGTCGAAGAAAACTGGCCGAAAGAAGCCGACACCGCTCAAGGCGGTGAAACGCCCGAAGAAGCTGGCGAAAAAGAAACCAGTCGTGAAGAGGGCGGGGAAAAAGAAGGCCCCGGGTAAGAACCCCCGGACTGGGAAGCAGAGCGAGCGTCTGGGTGCCGTACCCCCCCGAGTGGCCGGTCCGGGATCGCGTTCTGAACAGTCCGGGGATTTACAGGGATTGTCCCGCCGCGAGGCTGCGGATTCGGAGAGTGTCGACGAGTTGGTCGAGGAAGGGAATGCATTTGAGGCCGATGTCGTTGCCGGTGTCGAGAGCGCTGACGACGCTGACGAGCAGGAAGTTCACACTCACGAGGTGCCGGAGGACGATGTTCCCGGCGAATACCTCGACAAAGAATAAGGGCCACGCGTCCCGTTGTCATGCTCTCTTTGCCGTGTCGCGGCAGTGTTTCAGAATTTGTTGCGTTCTTCGACGGCCGCAATCTCGTGCTTTATCTCTGCTGAGCTGGACTCCGTGTTTGCAGAACTCCGCGGCCGGGTATTCCAGGTTCCCGTCCGGCAACCCACAATAAAGCCCAAAAAAACTCTTTGCCTCAGGTGACTCCCAATCACTTGCGGTGTTGTCCGCGCGCCTTGCAATTCAAACCGTACGCCGCCGCTTTGCCACTCATTTGCTCGAAGCCGGCGCCGACCCGCGCACCATCCCAGATCGCCATTGCGGTTCAGTGCCACGGATATAAAAGAGGGATTCCTTCCATCTTGCAAGGATGCCAGGGGTACTGAATGCCACATCCGCCGCCCTCCGGAAGCTATGCCGCTCCCGCTAGGCCAATCGTCCAGATCATGACGACCTGGATGCAAGCGCAGGTTCAGTCCTTCGCCAGCCACGCCAGAGCCTCATCGCGGGTCTCAAAAGCGGGAAATTCGCGGCGGGAGAAACGGCTCAAGTTCGCGGAGAACGCCGGAGGAAAGTTCTCTGTCCCCACGAATGCGGATTTCTTGATGTACGGCTTGTCAAAGACGGCGGTCTGTTGCATGACCCGAATGGAGTCTTCGTCAAAAGATGCTCCCGTGAAATCGGAGAGTATCAAAACCGAACCGAGCGGATGGGAGGTTACAAGGTCGGGAATTGTTTGGAAAATCTTACCCACATTATCCGACGAACAGTTTGACAGGTCTATTAGAAGAATCTGCTTACCGCGATGGATGATAAATTGAGCACTGCCGGTCATGTGGTTTCCTGCTTCCTTCCGAAAGGTCTTTTCGAGCGGCTTATCAGTGCTCGCCAAATGTGATGCTAATTTCGGCGACCGTCGGTGACCGGCTAGCAGCATAGATCCATTGCTTCACCGCCATGCTGGCCGACTCTCCGAGAATCGGATTGCCTCCCAACAAGAGCGCATTCTCCACGTTTCCCTTTGCAGAAATCGATATACGCAAGCGTACCGTTCCGCCAATGTTCAGCTGCTTTAGCGTCTCCGGATAATCGGGCTCGACTCGCGTAATCAACCTCCTGCCCGGAACGCCGATGGCAAGTATCTTCACCCCTAAAGCGTTGGCGCTGGCGCTGACATACCCTATGGCGCCACGCGTCTCAGCAACATAGGCGACGACCGCGGCGTCGGATTCGAGAACCTTGGGCATCGAGCCTCTGCCAGTAAACAATAGAGTGCGGTAGTGGATTTGGAGATCATCCTCAGTCACGCCGAGGTACTTTCGCAGAAAAGCTCGATCGACCGGCCCCTCCTTCATGAACACCGGTTCGACGTGCGTTCCGTCCGTCAGCGAAATCCTTTCTCCCAAAAAGACCAGTTTCAGTTCATCCTCGGAGATGGTGTCGGCCTTGACACTCGAATTTGCGATGACCTTGATGCCGTCCGCAAGCGAATCTACCGATACAAGGATCGCCAACCCGGCGGCAACCAGGAGTAATTTCGGACATTTCATACCCTCGCCTCGCCTCCCTGCCCGCCGCTAGAAATTGATGCCGGTCTTAACAACCAAAGCATTGGTGGTCGGTTTGAGGCCTTGGGGATTTACTTGCGAGTAGAATCCGGTCGGGTACGGGCCGCTGCCATAGCCATTCATGAAGTGCCCTTCTACTTTCACGTACCAGAACCTGTTCAGGTCAACCCTTCCCGTGAGTACTTTATCGTATTCGTGACCGGTGGGCAGATTGGTGTCCGTTGCCGAAGGATAAAACACGGAGAGGGCGCCGGTTACGACATTCGCGATCGTGTAGCGAGAGTAGTAGGACCCGATTTGAACCCGTTTGCAGACCCGGTAAGCTCCGGAGACGTACCAACCGCGCACGTCAGCGAAGCTTTCGGAAGTGCCATTCAAGATCTGGTTGCGCCAGTATCGGCGATACTCCGAATCGATCCGCAATCTTCCCTTGGTGTACTCGCCATAGAACTGGTTGGTCCAGTCGGACTTCGAGAACTCGGAGTATGGCACCAACCCCTCCCCAGGATTAAAAGGATTTATCGCTGAGCCTTTGGCGGTGATGTCCTCATTCATGCGCGATACTCCAATCAGAAGACCCTTGAGCGGAGTCCTCCAACGAAGATCCGCCCCATATTGCAGCCCGCCATAGCTCTTAATCTGGGCCCCGAAACTGCTGAAGTAATAGCGATAGCCGCCATGTTCGCCGTCATTGCGATGCCCGACATAGCCCGTGTAGGATAGATCGCCGAGTTTGTGCTGCAGGGTAACGTTGCCGTAGATATCGCCGCCCACGTGAGCAATCGTGTCATCGCGAAGGTCTATCCGATAAATGCTTTGCGGAAGCAGCGCAAAGGTGTGAAGAAAATCGAAGTCTTGCGAATCGGTATACAGGCCGAGCGTGGTTTTGACTTTGCCGCCGCGAACACCGAGCCAACTCTTGACGCGATAGTCGACGACAGCCCAGTCCAAAGCGGGATGGTACTGCCCGAGTTGGCCGAGGTTACGGTCGTACAACTGCGCTCCGACCCTAAGACTATCGCTGACGTTGGTGGAGACATTGATTCCGAAGTCGGTGAAAGCGCCGCTGCCTTGACTGGTGTTCATGGTCAGCCAATTGTTCTCGTTTGTGTAAATAAAACCCTGCGATGCGAATCCGTGGATTTGCACCTCGCGGTCAAAGAGTTTGAACTCTTGCGCATGCAGTGCGACTTGGCCCAGGCAGAGAAAATAGGCAAAGATCATGCTGAAGAGTCGCCGGTGCACGCGGCATCTTTGATGATCTCGTGAAGTCGCTCTTGCCAAACCCACCCTCCACTACGAGGAGGATGAGGTGTCAAGCCGAGTCAACAGTGTTCACAATTGATCGCCGTGCAGCCTTTGGTAACGTCAGTCGTTGGCACACGTTACCTGGCAGAGAGCAATGCTGTTCAGAGATCGCAAGATTATGACTTTTTCACGCTGCCAGCCGAGAAAGCGCCTACAGAGAACCCTGTATAGAGGGAAGTTTGGCTTCGAGCCTAGAATGCTTTCCGGGTGTTGCCTCGCGGATTGGCGTCTCGTCTTCTTCTTCTTGATACTTTGAGCGACCTTGGGAAGCGATGAATTCGCAAGCTCGGTCGATAGTGCTCGCGTAGACGACGAAGACTCGCAGCTACGCTGAGCAAGCTGCTTTTTGAAGGGGCGGGTGTTCAGTCGGGTAAGGAAGCTTTGGAATAGTTTTGCGCTGGAGATGTAGGAGCGGTAGTTCTTGACTACCCGTGTCGGGCGTGAAGGGCAAGAAAATCGCGGCGGAATCGAGCGATATCGCCCTAAAGTTCCGATCATCGTTTTGACCGTCGGCTTGTTGCCGGTTGATGCGTCATTGGTGAATACGTGGTTTCAGAAGGGGCGGATGCAACCCGACGAACTTTTTCGTGAATTCAGACGTTTACTCGATCATTCCAGCGACACGCAGCAGAACGCCAGTTCCTAATGAAGATGCCATGCACAAAACTCAGGTCAATCGTTGGGCACATTGTTTTCATTGCTTTGACGTTTTCTCCCTTGCTTGCCGCATACCCAGCCGAGAGTTCTGATGCCGGTCAACAATCCGGCAATCCCTTAAAAGAGCTAACACTGGAGCAACTAGGCAATGTGGAAATTACAACGGTGTCTAAGGAGCCGGAGCAAGTGTGGAAAGCCTCAGCAGCTGTTTTTGTCCTGACAAGCGAGGATATTCGTCGCTCAGGCGCCACCAGCATCCCCGAAGTATTGCGCCTTGTGCCGGGAGTCGAAGTCGCGAGGATCGACTCCGACCAGTGGGCAGTCGGCATCCGGGGCACCGAAACAAATTTTTCAAAGGGCGTTCTGGTCCTGATCGATGGGCGTAGCGTCTATACTCCACTCTACGCCGGCGTTTATTGGGACGTTCAGGATGTCGTTTTGGAGGACATCGACCGGATCGAAGTCATACGTGGGCCGGGAGCAACGATTTGGGGACCAAACTCGGCAGATGGAGTCGTCAATATCATCACAAAAAAAGCCTCGGAAACTCAGGGGGTTATAGCCTCTGCTCTTGGGGGAAATGTAGACCATGTGATAGCAGAAGCCCGGTACGGAGGTAGCGCGGGTGACGGAGTTAGCTATCGCGTGTACGGGAAAGGATTCATCCGAGAGCCAGAATATCATCCCACTGGCAATGACTTCGACGGATGGCACCAGGAACGGGGAGGATTTCGCCTCGACTGGAACCCAAGTACTCGTACCGACTACATGCTGGAGGGCGATGCCTACGGAGGCACTTCGCCAGCGGAGACCGGGCCCTCGAGTTTCGTGAACGTGGTTTCCGGGGGAGACATCGTCGGCAGGTGGCGGCACACGTTCGAGGGTGGCTCCGACATTTATCTGGAAGCCTATTTCGACCGCACGATTCGCACCGGCACTCTTTTGGGTGAGACTCGGAATACGATTGATGTTGATTTTCTACATCGTTTCAAAATCGCAGGACGGCACGAGATCAGTTATGGATTCGGACTGCATTGGAGTCCGAACCGATTCATTCAGAAATCGCCCATTGTCAACGTGGTACCACAGGTCGAAACTGACTATATCCACACTGGATTCGTTCAAGACGAAATTCATCTTCTGAACGATAAGCTGTCCGTCATCGCCGGAGCAAAGCTAGAAGACAACAATTTCACTGGTTTTGACATTCAGCCTACCTTGCGCGGGTTATGGAATCCCAATCCTCACCAGAGCTTCTGGGCGGCGGTGACCCGTGCAGTGACGACGCCATCACGATTAGAAGAAGGCTTCCAACTTTTTGGGGGAGAAATCTCCGCGAACCCGCCGACGTACCTGTTGGTCTCGGGCAATCCTGGTTTTAAATCGGAAACTGTTCTGGGCTACGAAGGGGGCTATCGCCAATTGCTCGCTCCAAGACTCTACGTCGATTTGGACGTGTTCCACAGCAACTACGACCGTTTGCAAAGCTTTGGCGTTCCTACTTTAATCGGTA
>Ga0181522_10002383_pt1 | contig 10752 bp, 10 predicted proteins | sample PEATcosm2014_Bin_27_FD_121103 | JGI IMG/M metagenome (GOLD analysis project Ga0181522, IMG submission 121103) | Peatland microbial communities from MTU Mesocosm Facility, Houghton, MI, USA - PEATcosm2014_Bin05_10_metaG | ecosystem: Environmental > Terrestrial > Soil > Wetlands > Peat | place...
GCACGCCTTCTCCGCCCTCTCGCGCGGGGCGACGGTACTGCACCTCGAGCGAGATCAACTCCCACGAGGTGCGACGGTGAGGAACTTCGGACTCGTGTGGGTGAGTGGAAGAGCCCCGGGTCGCGAGTTGGAGCTCGCACTCCGGGCCCGTCAACTTTGGCAGGAGATGGGCCACGACGTGCCCTCGATTGGTTTTTCGTGCCAACGGCTCGCTGACGCTGGCGAGCCGCCCTGACGAGATGGAGGTCCTGGCGTGCGCAAACGCGAGAGACGACGCGGCCACGCGGGGCTTTGAGCTCGTCGACGCTGACGAGGTGCGACGACGGAATCCGGCCCTGCGGGGAGAATTCCTCGGTGGATTGTATTGCGGCCTTGACGCCGCGGTGGAGTCGCGTCGTGCCCTGGGTGCCCTTCGCGAGGCCATGACCGCGACCAAGCGGTACGCGTACCTCGCCCGCCGTGAGATCGTTGGCGTGGGTGAGAGTGATTGGTAGTGGGTGGGGTCGGTCGTGCATCGCAATCGCTTGGCCATGACGTGCAGTGCGCCCGGACGGGCCAGCTCCGGGCCGAAAATAGGTGCGAGCGCAAGCGCCCCGAGGCTCTCGTGACCGTCGTCGATCTCGATGTCGAAGCGGTGCTCGTCCTGCAGGTCGGCGATCAGGTGACCCACGTCGTGTAGAAGCGCCGCGGCGACCATGTCGTCAGACGCCCTCCCTTCTTCGCTAGGCCAGCGCATTGGAGTGCGTGCTGGGTTTGGCTGATCCGCTCGCCGTAGTTTCGGTCCCCCCCTCTCTTCGTAGAGGTTGAGGATGTCTTCAACTGTGTAGGAATGCTTCACGAGGGTCTACTTCCACTGCAAAAAAATTTGTCTTCTTTCTGCAGGGTACGCCCGAAATGTGAACACGACGCACCTAAAAAGATTCGAGGTCGAAATTTTCATTCTCTCTTTTTAAACAAGGGCGGGGTGTTTACGAAACTCCAATCAACCTGATGACGCCCATGTCGATATTGGCGCCTTCTGTGCCTCCACACGATTTTGAACTCACTGACCGCACATTAATTCCACGAGGAGACGCGAGAGATTTCTCTTGAATTCTCTGTATGTTATGAACGGTCCACTTTCGTCAATCTTCGATCAAGTTGACCAGTTCGAAAATCTAGGGAATCAATGGCTGAATGCGAGGCCAAACGGCTTCCATAGCTTCGGCGTACGTTGGGGCTTCCGGAAAGAGCCCTGGAACAACTGCATCGTACTCAACTCCTATTTCGCGAAGGTGCTGTTCAATTCGTTCAACGCGATTCGCGGCTCCTTGTCGAACAAGTTCGAATTTATGTACGGAGAGCCTGGCAATATCATCGTCAGACGTTTCCTCACGAAGGAGCATCACCGCAAGATCTGCAAGGTCAGTGGGCCGAACGCGTTGTGCAAGGGCCCGAAGCTTCTCTGAGGACATTTCTGAGAGTGTCATGACCAAAATCTCGAAAGCCTCATAGAACGGCGCGCCAACGAAGGTATGCGTAGGCTCATCAATGACGCCTTCTCGATAGCTGACTTCAATCTGAACTTTGTCCGGTCGGATTTTGGTGCCGCTTATTCGTACGTCGTCAAAATCGAGGCTTCTGGCGCTGTCAGTCGCCGGCAGTTGTGGATCGAATCGGACGATGTCACCGACACTGGCGTCTCGGATTACTCGAGCCACTTCCTCAAAGTCGAGCTTGTGGTGTGCGGGCGCGTGTCGGGTTGAGTCGGCGTCCGAACTGAATCTGAGAAATCCATGAACATGGCGCAATACAAATCCTCCCTTAAATACAAGCTCTCTGGGAAAGCTTGCGGCAAGGTGTCCAACGAGTGTGACAAGAGCGAAATCTCGTGCAGCTACTTCAACCCCTCCGGGCATTTCACTCAGAAGGTCGTCAAGCTGGAAAGCGCTGCCCCAGGTACGAGTGGGCCCAGTCACTTGGACCCCGCAGTCTCCGGAGTGGTGCTGACGTTCACGATCACTCGCCACTTCGAGTCGAAGGGTCCGTCTGCGCGCCCCCCACGTCGCAAGAGCGTAGGTGTTCTGCTCTTTCCGATCAGTTCGCGGAACGGTGCCGCAGCGTCTGAGCCAAACAGGCGATCCACCAACAGCCCGACGCGTCTTGCGGCAGTATCAGATTGAAAACGGCGCGCGCAAACGAGCAATCCAGTGAGAAATTTGGGATCTCGATGTCCGGCTTGGCTTAGGGCTGTCACGATCTGAGAAAACGCGACGCCGTATCTGGTGCTTTTGAGCGCATCCATGATCGCGCGCTCGGGACTTGCATAGTGAGGATTTCCTCTCCCTCCCCAAATGTTCTTCTTATCCGTTGAGATAAAATTGGCTCGCTCGCTTCGATAGTTGAGAGGTGCCGTTCGTGAGGGCACCAGCACGGCGGCAGCAAAATAATGCTGGTCAGTGAGATCGTGATGTTCGAGGGCTCTGCCTCCGGTGATTAGGTAGGGCTTTGGAGCGATCACCGCTATCAGGTCGTCGAGGCTGACCTTGATTTGGCCATTGGCATCCGGCAGCACGAGGAGATCTTTACGAACTGAGGAAACTCGGCCAGCCTTCTCGAGTCTCCAGATAGCGTCTCGAGTACGTGGGCGACTACCCGTTTGTTCATCCGCAATACCAAGATCCAACGACGGCACGGCAATGCCGGGCCGTCCGGCGATGTCTGCCGCTCGGTTCAACTCGACCAGCACACGATCCTCGATGAATGGCATGTACACAATATAACAAGATAGTTGGCTATTCACCAAGTATCTTGTATATTTACGTACGGCAGACTAGCCTAAATAGCAAGAGCAAACTGATGAAGTCCAAGCTTGTCCTAATACAAGTAGCCCCAAAGTGCTCGACGTCAAGGCGATCTTTCAAGAGACTCGTGAGCGTTACGGCACGCCGGCCTCACTGTTGACGGACAATCGTGCGATCTACACCAGCCGGGGTCGCTACGGACGAAACGGCTTTGAGAGCGAACTCGACCGACTCGGCGTGCTCGCGAAGCACTCCAGTCCCTATCATGCTCAGACCTGCGGGAAGGTCGAGCGCTTCCACCAGACGATGAAGAGGTTCCTCGCCAAACAGCCAACCGCGGCCACGCTGGCTGAGCCGCAGACGCAGCTCAATGAGTTCGTTCGCTACTACAACGACGTTCGCCCCCATCGCGCCCTCGAGCGGCGAACACCTCGCGAGGCTTACCAGGCTCGAGTGAAGTCTTACCCCGGTGACGTGAAGAACGTCACCGCCCACTTCCGCGTGCGCTACGACAAGATCGATACCAACGGCACCGTGACCCTTCGCTACGGATCACGCCTCTTACACCTGGGCATGGGCCGAAAGAACGCTAGCCAGGTGGTCACGATGCTGGTGGCCGACCCGGACGTTCGAGTGCTCAACCCCGAGGGGGTGCTGATGAGGCACTTCATGATCGACCCCAGCCGGAGTTACCAAAGCGCGTCAAAAGACCAGTTGTCCACTATGTCTTGACACATTGTCTCCACTGTCTTGACACAGCACAAGGGCGGAGGAGGTGGGATTTGAACCCACGGAAGGTTTCCCTTCACACGATTTCCAATCGTGCCGATTCGGCCGCTCTCGCACTCCTCCTAGGTTGCTCGGTACACACAAATCATTACCGGCTTGCAAGGCTACCCGAGCCCGATACGGCGCCCGTCCGATAGCCTCGTTAACGCCGAGGTCCACAGCGGTGGTCGGGTCCCGTGCGACGACCGTTCGTGAACCGAGTCAGGGGTGGAAGCCAGCAGCTCTCAGCGGGTTGTGTCGGGTGCCACGGATCGCCTGGCCACCGCTTTGGACCTCGGCGCCTTACGGCCCGCAATTAGCATCGGAGCATGGCCGAAGCGATTCCCGTCTCCAGTTCAACCGACGGTGTCACTGCGCTCTATCGCCGTTTTCGCCCGACTCGATTCGCTGAGATCCGTGGTCAGGACCACGTGGTGCGCGCGCTGCAGGGGGCCGTCAAGAACGGTCGAGTCTCGCACGCGTACCTCTTCTCGGGCCCACGCGGCACGGGAAAGACGACCGCGGCACGGGTGCTCGCCAAGGCGCTCAATTGCGAGAACCCCCAGGACGGGGACGCCTGTTGTGCGTGCGCGAGTTGTCTCGCCATCGCCAAAGGTTCTTCGCTGGACGTCACTGAACTCGACGCGGCGTCCAACAATGGCGTCGACGACATCCGAGAGATAACGGCGGGCGCCTGGCACGGGACACCCGGAAGTTGGAAGGTCTACATCTTCGACGAAGTCCATCAACTTTCCAAGGCCGCTTCGGCGGCACTGCTCAAGACCCTCGAAGAACCACCACCGCACGTGGTCTTCGTACTCGCCACGACCGACCCCCACAAGGTTCTGCCGACCATTCGATCCCGCACCCAACACCTTGAATTTCGCCTCATCGCCGGCGACACGTTGAACGCGCTGCTCCATGACGTGCAGGTCGCTGCCGGAATGGACGCCGACGACACCACCATCGAGACGGCCGTTCGATTGGCGCGAGGTTCGGCGCGCGATGCCCTCAGCGCGCTCGACCAACTCGTGGCCACTGGCTCGCCGACCCAGACCCAGCCGCAATTCGACGGCCTCTTTCGCGCGCTCGTCGACCAGGACGCCGTGCAGGCGCTCAAATCGCTCGCTCTCCTGCGCCAAGGTGGCTGGGACGCCGAACAACTGGCCGAGAGCTTCGCCGGTGAGGTGCGTCAGGTGTTTCTGCTCCAGGTCGCCCCCGAAGTCGCTGACGCCGTCGACGCCGACCGCACTCGATTGCTCGAGTGGGGCTCTGAACTGGGACTTGCGCGCACGGTACGGGTGCTCGAGACCTTTGGGCGGGCCATGCGAGAGATGAAGAGTGCTCCCGAGAAGATCGTCATCCTCGAAGTCGCACTCGTGCGTTTGATTAAGCCTGAACTCGACGCGTCAATCGAGGCGCTCGCCGAGCGGGTGACGAAGCTCGAGCGGGGCGTGCGGGTCCCGGCGCCCGAGGTGGCTCGCGCGGCGCCGCTTCGACCGATCGGCTCGACCGAGACGACGACACGCTCGGCGAGCGTCGACGTTGGCGAGTCGCCGAATCTGGTGAGGGTTGAGGTACCCGAGGCTGGAACGACGGCGCCCCTCGCGCCAGCGCCGAGCGGCGAACTCAAGTTCGAAGACGTTCGCGATCGTTTCATCCAGCGCGTCGTCCCGCGCACCTCGCGGGCCGCCCAATTGCTGTTAAAGGCCGCCGAGGTCCGTTCCCTCGATGGTGAGGTCCTCACTGTCGCACTGGCCAGCGAGGAAATGCGCCAGAACACCGAGATGATCACCCAGGGCTTGCGAAGTGCGCTTGACCATGAGTTCAAGAGTCCCCTTTCGATCAAGTGGATCGTGGACCCGGGTCTCGCGAGCGCGCTTCCCGCGAGTGCTCCGCGTCCCAAGCGCGAGCCCGCCAAGGTTCGCGACGAGGTCGCTGACGAGCCTTACTCACCCGACGAGTCCGCGGTCATCGTTACGTCCGCGGCGGACCACTTGATCACCGAGATGTTCCCCGGCGCCGAGGAGATCCCGTGAACTACCCGCCACCGTTACAGGCCGTCGTGGACGAGTTGGGGCGATTTCCCGGCGTTGGTCCCAAATCCGCCCAGCGAATCGCGTTCTGGTTGATGCGCCAGCCCAGCGAGGACGTGGAGCGCCTCGCCCGCTCTCTACAAGACATGAAGTCCAAACTCTCGTTTTGCGAGCGATGCTGCAACATCGCCGAAGCGGGTGGACTGTGTCCGATCTGCGCCGACGATCGCCGCGACCAGACGACGATTTGCGTCGTGGAGAGCCCACCGGACGTGCTCGCCGTTGAGCGCTCGGGAGTGTTCCACGGCACGTATCACGTGTTGCACGGTGTGCTCAATCCACTCGAGGGTGTGACGCCCGACCGGTTACGGATTCAAGAGCTCGTGCGACGTCTGAACGGTCCGGTCAAAGAGGTGATCCTCTGCTTCAACTCGAACCTCGAGGGTGACGCGACGGCGATGTACCTGAGTCGACTTCTTCAGGTGCCGGGTCTCGTCGTCTCCCAGCCGGCCAGCGGTCTACCCGTGGGTGGGGACCTCGAGTTCGCCGACGACCTCACGCTCGGGCGTGCGATTGACGGGCGACGAATCCTCGCCGATTAGAAGAAGCGCGCCACGCACAGCACGCCGACCACGAGACTGTAGATCCCAAAGGGCACCATGGTCTTGGTCGTGAACCATTTGGTGAGGAAACGTACCGCGACGTAGGCGGCCAGCATGGCGCACAGTGCTCCGACGAGCGTCTGGGAACGCACGCCGTCGCCGAGCGAACCCATGAGTGAGGGGAGCTTGTAGAGCCCGGCCATCAAGATCACCGGGGTGGCGAGCAAGAAGGCGAAGTTGGCCGACTCTTCGTGATCGAGTCCGCCCATCAGGCCGGTCACCATGGTGACGCCGCTTCGAGAAATGCCCGCGAAGAGGGCGAATATCTGGGATGAACCGATGACGAGCGCGTTGAGTGGCGTGATCGAAGCGATCCGCTTGAATCGTGCGTGACGTCCGATGTTTCGTCGGAAACGTTCGCCGGCGAGAAGGATGACACCATTCACGCAGAGGAAGGCGGCCGCGGCGAGCGGCTTGTCAAAGAGCACGCGAAGCTTTCGCTCGAGCAAGACGCCGGCGACGCCGACCGGCACGCTGCCGAGGGCGAGCACGAAGAGGAGTCGATAGTTCGGGTTGGTCTGTGGATTGTTGATGCGCCAGAGCGAACTCAAGCCGTTGCGCGGCACGTCTCGAAGTTGACGCCCGAGTCCGCGTAGCAGTGCGAACCACGTGGCGCGGTAGTAGACGAGCAGTCCGATCGCCGTGCCGACGTGCAGTCCCACGAGAAAGATGAGAAAGAAGGACTGACTCTGGGACTGGCTGTTCACGAGGTTGTGCCATCCGAGCAAGGCTGGTACGAGCACGCCGTGGCCGAGGCTCGAGACGGGAAAGAGTTCGGTGAGGCCCTGAACGAGGCCCATGATCACCGCTTGGAAGTACGTCAGCGAGGCGTGCACGCCCTAACGCTAAACGAGCCCCATCCGCCGCGTCGTTCGGTCAGACTGTGGTGATGCGCTATCTCACGATTGTCCGTCACTGCAAGGCCACCCCCGCCAGGCCGGGCGGCTCGGACTACGAGCGGACGCTGAGCGATCGCGGCGTGCGACAGAGTGAACAGTTGCGGGCCTGGGCGCGCGAGCCTCGGGCCCTCGGCCGCTTCGGGCCAACGACCGCACTCGTGAGTGGCGCCGCGCGCACGAGGGAGACCTTCACCCGCGCCTTTGACGGCACGCCCTTCGTCGTCGAGTGCCACTTCAGCGACCTGATCTACAACGGTTCGCGCGAGGTTTCGGCCGAAGACCTATTGATCGACCTCGCCTCGATTGATCCGATCCGGACCTCGCTGCTGCTCGTGGCCCACAATCCTTCGGTCCACGAGCTCCTGGTGAGTCTCGCCACCAAGACCCCCAAGTCGGTCCTTCGGAACGGATACCCCCTCGGCGGTGCCTTCGTCCTCGCGCTAGGCGAGAGCGAGCAGATCGGACTGGGTCGCTACGAACTGGTCGAACGCTACGTTCCTGATTAGAGGGTGCGAAGTATCGCGGCGTCGCCCTGTCCACCACCACCGCACAAGGCAACCGCGGCGGTGCCACCACCGCGGCGGTGCAGTTCGAAGAGCGCCGTGAGTGCCACGCGAGTCCCGGACATCCCTACCGGATGGCCCAGGGCGATAGCGCCACCGTTCACGTTGACCTTGTTCTCGTCGATGCCGAGTTCGTCCACCGACGACAGTCCGACCGCGGCGAAGGCCTCGTTGATCTCGAACAGGTCGATCGATGTGATGTCAAGCCCCGCCTTGGCCGCCGCCTTTTGGATCGCGTGCGACGGCTGGTTGAGCAGTGACGTGTCGGGTCCGGCGACCTGACCGTAGCTGACGAGCTCGCCCATCGGGGTAAGTCCTAGTTCCTTCGCGCGCTGCTCGGACATCACGAGTACCGCAGCGGCGCCGTCGGAGATCTGGGACGCGTTGCCCGCGGTGATGGTCCCGTCCTTTTCGAAGGCGGCGCGAAGTTGTCCGAGCGATTGAGCGGTCGTCTCGGCGCGCACGCCCTCGTCGGTGTCGACGATGATCGGGTCTCCCTTGCGCGGCGAGACGGCGACGCCGACGATCTCTTCGGCGAACTTGCCTGACGCAATGGCCGCGGCGGCCAACTGGTGGCTGCGCGCGGAGAACTCATCTTGACGGGCGCGTGTGATTCGTCCATGGTTGTAGCGCTCGGTCGCCAGACCCATCGCGCACTGGTCAAAGGCGCAGGTCAGGCCGTCGTACATCATGGAGTCGACGACCTTCTGGTCACCGAGGCGGTAGCCCGCCCGGGCCCCGGGTAGGAGATAGGGGGCGTTGGTCATCGACTCCATGCCTCCGGCGATGACGATCGCGGCTTCGTCGGCTCGGATCATGAGGTCCGCCAGGTAGATGGTCTGCAAGCCCGATAGGCAGACCTTGTTGATAGTCGTGGCGTTCACGCTCATCGGCACGCCCGCCTTGACGGCTGCTTGACGCGCGGTGATCTGACCCATGCCCGCCTGGATGACTTGACCCATGAGCACGACGTCGATCGACGCCGGGTCGACCCCGGTCTTGTCAAGGACGCTCTTTATGGCGGCGCCGCCCAGGTCCATGGCGCTCAGCGAGGCGAAGGCCCCCGAAAGTTTACCGATGGCGGTGCGGCTGGCTGCAACGATGACACTGCGCGACATGATGCTCCTCTGATTCTAGAAGTCGATGAGAACGTTAGACCAAGTCACCCACTGGTAAAGGCGCCACCCGATCGAGCGAGCAGACCGACGTCGGCGAAGTTCGATTTGACGGTTCTCAGACTCCGGGCGACCTCGTCCAAGGTCCCGGGGTGCTCCCGCTAGCCTCGCCCCCATGGCTGAGATTCTGGACGCAGTGCGAGACGGCGCCTCGGGCGAGACGCTGGCGGACATCCCCCTACCCACGAGCACGCGCGCGGTCTTCGTGCTGCGTGACGAGCAGGACATGTTTGAGGGCATGATGAGCAAGGACAAGGACCCCCGGCGCAGCCTGCACGTCGACGAGGTTCCGTTGCCCGAACTCGCGCCGGACGAGGTCTTCCTCGCGGTGATGGCCTCGTCGATCAACTTCAACACCGTGTGGACGAGCATCTTCGAGCCACTGTCGACGTTCGGTTTCCTCGATCGTTTGGCCAAGGAGTCGTTCTGGGGTCGGCGTCACGCGTTGGCCTACCACGTGGTTGGTTCGGACGCGTCGGGCGTGATCCTGCGCGCCGGCTCGGCGGTGCGAAACTGGAAGGTGGGTGACGAGGTCACCGTGCACTGCAACTACGTCGACGACCAGGACCCCACGAGTCACGATGACTCGATGCTCTCTTCGAACCAGCGCATCTGGGGCTTCGAAACCAACTTCGGGGGGCTCGCCGACATCGCGGTCGTCAAGGCGAATCAGCTCATGCCCAAGCCCACGCACCTCTCCTGGGAGGAGGCGGCCGTGAACGCGTTGTGTAACTCCACCTCGTATCGGATGCTCGTCTCGCACAACGGAGCGCCCGTGACCCAGGGCGACAAGGTCCTGATCTGGGGCGCGTCGGGTGGCATTGGATCCTTCGCCGTCCAGCACGTGCTGAACTCCGGTGGCACGCCCATTGGCGTCGTCTCCAGCGCCGCCAAAGCCGACACCCTGCGCGAGCTGGGCTGTGAGCACGTGCTTGACCGTGAGGAGAAGCAGTACCGGTTCTGGAAGGATCCCCACACCCAGGACGAATCTGAGTGGCGTCGTCTGGGTAAGGACATCCGAGCCCTCGTGGGCGAGGACCCCGACATCGTCTTCGAGCACCCCGGACGTTCGACCATGGGCGCGAGCGTCTTCGTCGCAAAGCGAGGCGGCACCATCGTCACGTGCGCGGCGACGAGTGGCTACATGATCGAGTACGACAACCGCCACCTCTGGATGAAGCTAAAGACGATCAAGGGGTCGCATTTCTCGAACTACCGAGAAGCCTGGGCGGCGAATCAGACCATCATCGACGGCAAGGTGGTGCCTCCGCTCTCGGCGGTGTTCGCGCTCGAAGACGTCGGTGAGGCGGCCTACGAGGTTCACCACAACCGCCACGAGGGGAAGATCGGCGTGCTGTGCGTCGCCCCTCGTGAGGGGCTGGGGATCACCAACCCCGAGCTTCGTGCCAAGGTGGGTGAGAAGCGCCTGACGATCTTTCGCCGGCACGACAAGGAGTTCTCATGAGACCACTGCTCACCGAAATCGATCACGTCGCCATCGCCGTCAACGACCTTGACGCTGCTGTCAGCTGGTACCTGGACGTCTTTGGCGCGAGCGTCGTGCACCGCGAGGTCGTTGACTCCGACGGCGTGTCTGAAGCGCTCATCAAAGTCGCCGACTCGTACATTCAATTGCTCACGCCGACGCGACCCGACTCACCGGTGGCGAAGTATCTCGAGAAGAAGGGCGAGGGGTTGCACCACGTTGGTTATCGCGTCAGCGATTGTGAAGCGGCGCTCGCCTCGCTGCGCGCCGCGGGCGCGCGACTGATCGACGAGGCACCTCGTCCCGGTTCACGCGGAACGATGGTTGCCTTCGTGCACCCCAAGACCGCCTTTGGCACGCTGATCGAACTGGTCCAGGAC
>Ga0181522_10002384_pt1 | contig 10752 bp, 10 predicted proteins | sample PEATcosm2014_Bin_27_FD_121103 | JGI IMG/M metagenome (GOLD analysis project Ga0181522, IMG submission 121103) | Peatland microbial communities from MTU Mesocosm Facility, Houghton, MI, USA - PEATcosm2014_Bin05_10_metaG | ecosystem: Environmental > Terrestrial > Soil > Wetlands > Peat | place...
CCTCCCCGCTCTCGGCCGAGACGAGCAGCGCGTCGCGCAGCCCGCTCCAGGCCCGCGCGCGCGCCGCCTCGTCAAGCAGATCCGCCTTGTTGAGCGCGAGCAGCCGCGGCACGTCACCGGCGCCGATCTCTTCAAGTACCGCCTCGACGGCGGCGATCATCGCCTCGCGTTCCTGCTCGTCGGCACTTGCATCGACGACGTGGATGATCAGTGCGGCGCGCCGCGTCTCCTCGAGCGTCGCAGCAAAGGCGTCGACGAGCTGATGCGGCAGCTTGCGGATGAAGCCGACCGTGTCGGTCAGCAGGTATTCGCGCCCGTTCACCGCGAGCAGGCGGGTCGTCGGGTCGAGCGTGTGAAACAGCCGGTCGGCGACCGAGACATCGGCTCCGGTGAGCGCGCGCAGGAGCGACGATTTGCCGGCGTTCGTGTAGCCCGCGAGCGCGATCTGCGGGATCGTCGAGCGCTCGCGCTCGCGCCGCATCACCTGGCGCGTCCCCTGCACGTCAACCAGGCGCCGGCGGAGTGCGGCGATCCGGTTGCGCGCGAGACGACGGTCGGTCTCGATCTGCGCCTCACCCGGTCCGCGGGTACCGACACCGCCGCCGAGGCGCTCGAGGTGTGTCCACAGTCCCCGCATCCGTGCGAGGTTGTACTCGAGCTGGGCCAGCTCGACCTGCAGCTTGCCGTCGGCGCTGTTCGCGTGTCGCGCGAAGATGTCGAGGATGATCGCTGTGCGATCGATCACGGCGATACCGAGCGCCTGCTCGAGTGTGCGCTCCTGACGCGGCGTCAGCTCGTCGTCGCACGCGACGACGTTGGCGTCGAGCTCCTCGGCGAGCTGCTTCAACTCGGCGAGCTTCCCGCTGCCGAGATAGCTGTTGGGATGCGGGCGCTCGCGCTGCTGCACGAGCGTCCCGATAACCGCGACGCCGGCGGTTCGCAGCAGTTCCTCGAGCTCGATCAGCTCGGACGCCGTCGCCTGGGCGGCGATGCAGATCGCGCGCTGGCGGGCTCGGGCGGTGTTCATGGCGCAAGCTTTCCGAGCCGCTCGATCGCGGCGCTCAGCCGGTCGTCCGGCGTCGTCAGCGAGATCCTGAAGAACCCCTCCCCGTTGGGGCCGTAGGCGCCGCCCGGCGAGATCACGACCGCCGCCTCCTCGAGCACGTACTCGCAGTACGCCGCTGCGCTCTCGAAGCCGGCGGGCACGGGCGCCCAGATGTAGATCGTGCCGCGCGGCCGTGTCACCTCGACGCCGATGCCGGCGAGAGCGTCACAGACCAGATCGCGCCGGCGCTGGTAGACCTGGTTCATGGCGCTGACGTAGACGTCTAGCGATGGCTGCAGCGCCGCCGCCCCGGCGAGCTGCACCGCCTCGAACAGGCCGGAGTCGATGTTCGTCTTGAGTCGCCAGTAGGAGGCGATCGCATCGCGATTGCCGACGATCGCCGCGCAGCGCCAGCCGGTCATGTTGTAGCCCTTGGAAAGCGAGAAAACCTCTACCCCGACCTCCTTCGCGCCCGGGGTGGCGAGGAACGACGGCGCGACATAGCCGTCGTAGGTCGTCTCCGAATAGGCGTTGTCGTGGACGATCAGGATGTCGTTCTCGGCACCGAACTCGACAAGCCGCTCGAAGAAGCCGTCGGGGACGACCGCGCCGGTCGGGTTGTTCGGGTAGTTGACGAACAGGATCCGGGCGCGCTTGCGTGTGGCGGCATCGATCGCGTCGAGATCCGGCGTGAAGCCCAGCTCGGGGACCAGTGGCATCCGCACGCCTTCGGCGCCGGCGAGCAGCGGGCCACCCGTGTAGACCGGGTATCCGGGGTCAGCCGCGAGCGCGACGTCACCGGGATCGAGGAAGGCGAGGTTGAGGTTGAAAATGCATTCCTTGGCGCCGATCGCCGGCATCACCTCGCCGTCGAAGTCGATCTCGACGCCGAAGCGCCGGGCGTAGAACATCGAAACCGCATGGCGAAACTCCTCACGGCCGCGATTCGAGGGGTAGGTGTGGGTCGTCGGGTTGGCAACCGCGCGCTGCGCCGCTTCGACGATCGGCGGGTAGGTCGGCGTGTCCGGGTCGCCGATCGCGAGCGTGATCACGTCGACCCCCGCCGCGCGCTTGTCCGCGATCTTGCGTTCCAGCTGGGCGAACAGGTACGGCGGGATCCGCTCGAGGCGGTCACTGTGTCTCATGTAGCTCCTTGACGAAATCATCGGTGAGCCTGCCCGTGTAAACGGGCACGGCCCAGCCCGTCAGTGTGACATTCATGCCGAGGCTGATCTCGACCTCGAGCTCGCCGCCGTCGAGTACGACAGTGATCCGCCGCTCGCCACCCGCCAGATGGTGGGCTACCGCAGCGCCGACCGCACCGGTCCCCGAGGACAGCGTCTCCCCCACGCCACGCTCGAAAATCCGCGCCCGAATCGTGCCGGGCCCGAGCGCTCTGTACCAGGAGACGTTCGTGCGATTGGGAAACAGCTCGTGGCGCTCGATCGCCGGGCCGATCGCCGGAAGGTCGAGCGCCTCGACGTCGTCGGCGGCGATCGCGCATTGCGGATTGCCGACCGCGACGTGCTGGAAGCGCCAGTGCCGTCCGTCGGCGTCGAGCTCCCCGCGTCCGTCCGGCGCTCCCGACGGGAAGTCCTTCGAGACCGTGGCCGCCTGGCCGATGTCGATGGTGCACGTGCGGGGTCCCGTGATCACGGCTCGGATCGGCCCCGCCGCTGTGAGGATCGCGAACTCGTCGCGGTCGGTGTGGCCGCGCCGGCGCAGGTACATGATCGCCTCCCGCGAGCCGTTTCCGGAAAGCTCCGACTCCGAGCCGTCGGGGTTGAAGATCCGCATGCTCGCGACGTAGCACGGATCCTCGCCGCGGTCGAGTAGCAGGATGCCATCGGCGCCGACGCCGCGGTGCGGCTCGCAGATCCGCTTGATGCGCGCCGCCGTCAGCTTCCATGGCAGCGCCACCGCCTCAACGATCAGATAGTCGTTGCCGAGCGCCTGCCATTTCTCGAACTCCACGCGCCTCCGCTTCGCTTCGCCTTGTCGAGCGGCGATCATTGCAGCGCGGCTGCCACCTCGTCGGGCGACCGAGCCGTCACATCGACGATCTCGACGCCTGGCAGCTTGCGCATCCACGTGATCTGGCGACGGGCGTAGTTGCGGGTGCGACGCTTCATGGCGTCGATGTCATCGTCGAGCAGCTCCTGAAACCCGAGCGCCTTGCGTGCCGTCGCCGAGACGCCGGCCCGTAGCGCGGCCTCAACCTGCTCGCGTGCCCCGGCCGCGACGATCTCCTCAACGCGTGCATCGATCCGCGCATACAGCGCCTCGCGTTCCATCGCGAGGCCAATCAGGCGCGTCGGATGGCGCGTTTCGCTGCTCCACAGCTGCGACGCCGCGCGTGGTGGCTTCAGAGCCCCGACCTCGTGCAGCGCGAGCGCGCGCACGATCCTGTGCCGGTCGCCCGGCTCGATCTTCGCCGCGCTCGCCGGCGCGCGCTCGGCGAGCAACGCGTGCAGAGCCCGCGGCCCGCTCGCGGTGAGCGCCGCTTCCCAGCGCTCACGGACGGCCGGTGGCGGCGATGGCGCCAGCTCGAGCTCAGCCAGCGCAGCGCGCAGATAGAGACCGGTGCCGCCGACGACGATCGGCGTCGCTCCGTCTGCCAGCAGCGCATCGATCCGCTCGTGCGCCAGGCGCGCGTAGCGCGCGACGCTGACGCGCTCACTGACCGCGAAGCACGCGACGAGCTCGTGCTCGAGCAAAGCACGCTGCGCGGCGGTCGGCGCGCCGGTGAGCAGCTCGAGGCCCGAGTAGAGCTGCAGCGCGTCGGCCGACACCGCGACCGGACGCTCCCCGCGTTCGCGCAGGCCCCTCGCCAGCGCGACCGCGATCGCCGTCTTGCCGACGCCCGTTGGTCCAAACAGGGCGATGATCCGCGGGCACACGCTGCAAGTATCGTCACCGGCGATGGCGCCACGGCTCGAGATCAAAGGCGCGCGGATCCTGCTGACCGGCGCCAGCGGCGGCATTGGCGGGGCGCTCGCCCGTCGCCTCGCCCGCGAGGGCGCGGAGCTGATCCTGACAGGCAGGCGGAGGGATGTGCTCGACTCGCTCGCCGGCGAGCTCGGGGCCGAGGCGATCGTGTCGGACCTTGCGCTCGCGGAGGCTCCCGAGCGGCTGCTCGCTGCGGCCGGCCGTGTCGACATCCTGATCGCAAACGCCGTGCAGGCGCCAACGGGACGGTTGGCGAGCGTCGATCCGGCGCGCATCGACGACGCCTTGGCTGTGAACCTGCGGGCTCCGATCGCGCTCGCGCGTGGCGTGATCGCCCAGATGTCGGAGCGCGATCGCGGGCACATCGTGTTCATCGGCTCGCTCCAGAGCAAAGCCGCGACCGGCGGGGCGTCAATCTACTGCGCGACGAAGTTTGGCCTGCGCGGATTCTCTCTCGCCCTGCGCGCCGAGCTGGCGCCCAGCGGTGTTGGCGTCTCGCTGGTTCTGCCCGGCTTCATCAGCGAAGCGGGAATGTACGCCAACGCCGGCGTGAAGCTGCCGCTTGGCGTCGGGACGCGATCGCCCGAGCAGGTCGCGGCGGCGATCGTTCGGGCAATCCGAGACAACGTCGGCGAGGTCGAGGTGGCGCCCATGACCCTGCGCGTCGGAGCGACGATCGCGTCGCTCGCACCAGAGCTCTCAGCGCGTGGCATCCGCCTGCTCGGCGGCGAGCGGATAGCTCGCGATTTCGAGCGCGCCGCGTCCGACGGGCGCTAACCGCGCGCGCTTTGAGCGACCGCGACGGCCCGCGTCGCGATCCTCTCCTCACCCGCCAGCGTCTGGCTCGTCGCCGACGTTATGTCGACCTGCGCCAGATCCCCCGGGCGTGCCAGGCCGCTGAAGTTGACGACCTTGTTGTGGCGGCTGCGGCCGCGCAGCCGATCGGGATCGGTGCGGCTCGCTCCCTCGACCAGCACCTCCACGGCACGCCCGACGAAGCGCTGAGCCCGCTCGCGCGCACGGCGCTGGACGAGCTCGATCAGACGGTCCATCCGCTCGAGCTTGACCTCGTGCGGAACCAGCCCGTCGGTGAACGCGCCGGCCTCGGTACCGCGCCGCGGCGAGAACAGGAACGTGAAGGCGCCGTCGTAGCCGACCGCATCGACAAGCTCGAGCGTCTGCTCGAAATCCGCCTCGGTCTCCCCCGGGAAGCCGACAATGATGTCTGTCGTGAGCGACACGTCCGGCACGTGCTCGCGAATCAGCGCGACGCGGTCGAGGTAGCGCTCCCGATCGTAGGTTCGCCGCATCGCGCGGAGGACTCGCGATGAGCCCGACTGCAGCGGCAGGTGAATGTGCTCGCAGAGCGATGCGAGCTCCGCGTGCGCGCGCACGACGTCCTCACGCATGTCCTTCGGATGCGGGCTGGTGTAGCGAATTCGCTCGATCCCCGGTACGTCATCGATCTGGCGCAGGAGCTCGGCGAACGTGGTCCGCGCCGGGCGCAGGTCGCGTCCGTAGGAGTTGACGTTCTGGCCAAGGAGCGTGAGCTCGCGCACGCCGTCGTCGGCCATCGAGCGCGCCTCGGCGACGAGATCCGTTGGCGCGCGGCTCACCTCGCGCCCGCGCGTCGAGGGAACGATGCAGTAAGAGCAGCGACAGTTGCAGCCGACGCTGATCTGGAGCCAGCCGTGCACCGTGCGCGCCCGCTTCGCCGGCAAATCGCCGGTGAAGGACTCGAACTCGAAGTAGCCCTGTGCGCCGAGGCTGTCGCTGAGCAGGAAGTCGGCAAGCCGGTTGACCTGGCCGGGGCCGAACGCGACGTCGACGAACGGAAAGCGCTCGAAGACCTCGTTCTTCAGCGATTGGGCCCAGCAGCCGCCGACGCCGACGATCCGCTCGGGGTGCTCGCGCTTGAGTCGCTTCGCCTCGCCGAGGTGTGCGATCAAGCGGCTGTCGGCGCTCTCGCGAATCGAGCAGGTGTTGAAGAGGATCAGGTCTGCCTCCTCGCGCGTGCCGGCCTCGTCGTAGCCGAGCGCGTCGAGCATGCCGCGCATGCGCTCGGAGTCGTGCTCGTTCATCTGGCAGCCGAACGTCGTGACGTGGTACCGCATTGACATGCGCGTCAGCTCACGTTCTCGGCGGAGCAGCTATGCGTTCGACGGTGCTGGGAATGCGCCACAGCGTACAGGCGGGTCGCTCGCGAAGGGGCGGGGCGCCGATCTGAGCTGGGCCTCTGTCAGCCCTTCGAGTGCACTGTGCAGAGCGGTCGCGGCACGAGCAACCTTGGCGCTGCTGAGAGGTTGGTGACGTAGTCCTCGGCGAGTTCGCCTCCCTGGCGCGCGTCCATCCGCTGCACCAGGAGCGTCTTGCGCTCGACGGTCAGGGTTATCGACGTCTTGCCCTCACCGAGCTCGAGGCTTTCGAGGCCATTCGCCAAGAGTGTTGGCCGCTGGACAATCGTGCCTTTCGCGAACACGAGGAAGGGGTGACCGACGTCGCTGAGCGTCTGCGGACTCGCGGGCAACAGGGTCTGCCAGCAGGACGAACCCGCTTCGCGCGCGTAGGTTGGTGAGCCGTGCTGCGCGACGAGCATCGTCGTTCCGCTGCCGCCCGTGGAGACAAATTGCTCGGCGACGACACCCCCTGCACGGAGGCTGTCCGTGAAGCTCCCGAGCGGCTTACCCCGCAGCCTGATCCGAACGTCGACGCCGGCAACGCGTGTGTAGGCGTTATCGATGGCGGCGAGCAGCGCCAGACCCTGAGCGTCGCTTCCTGACGCGGTCTCCTTCGCGGCGGCGCTCGCCGCCGATGAGATTCCGACGCCGAGGCAACCCAGCAGGCCAGCCACGAGCGCGACAGTGATGCGGCGAGGCAAGAGATGGCGCACCTCTGGCTCATCGGCACGAAACCGGATTGCCTGAGTATTGCGGCCGCTTACATCGATGCTTGCGCTCTCGTTTTCGACGCTAGGGTCTCGGCATGCGCGAGACCAACTGGGCCGGCAACTACAGCTACCGCGCGGCGGAGATCCATCGCCCGAGCTCGCTGGAGCAGGTTCAGGAGATCGCATCGAGGGCCGCCGAGCTTCACGTGCTCGGCTCTCGGCACTCGTTCAACTCGATGGTCGACGCCAGGGAGCTGCTGAGCCTCGAGCGGATGCCAATCGACCTCTCGATCGACCGTGAAGCCGGGACCGTGTCCTTCGGTGCACAGCTCGCCTACGGAGAGCTGGCGCAGTCGCTTGCGCAGGAGGGCGTGGGTCTTGCGAACCTCGCATCGCTGCCCCACATCTGCGTCGCTGGAGCGGTTGCGACCGCGACGCACGGCTCGGGCGATACGAACGGCAATCTCGCGACTTCGGTCGCCGCGCTCGAGATGGTCACCTCGGAAGGCGAGGTTCGAACCGCGACGCGCGTAGACGATGACTTCAACGGGCTCGTCGTGTCGCTCGGAGCGCTCGGTGTGGTGACGCGGGTGACGCTCGATATCGAGCCGGACTACGAGGTGCGCCAGCGAGTCTTCAACGGCCTCGGATGGGACGCGATGCTCGCGCACTTTGACGAGATCATGAGCTCCGGCTACAGCGTCAGTCTGTTTACGCTCTGGGACGAGTCGCCGGGGAGCGTCTGGGTCAAGACGCGCGTGAGCGACGCGCCCGAGTTGCTCGACGAGGACCTCTTCGGTGCCACAGCGGCCCCCGCTCAGGAGCACATGATCGCCGGGGTCGACCCCGCCAACTGCACGCCGCAGCTCGGCTCGCCCGGTCCGTGGTCGCAGCGACTGCCGCACTTCCGGATGGGCTTTACGCCCAGTAGCGGCAAGGAGATCCAGTCGGAGTACCACGTGCCGCGCCGGCACGCGGTTGCGGCACTCGACGCCGTGCGGGCCTGCTCCAAGACCATCCGGCCGCTGTTGCTGGTGAGCGAGATTCGCACCGTCGCAGCCGACGAGCTGTGGCTGAGTCCGCAATACCGGCAGGACACGGTCGCGATCCACTTCACCTGGCGTCGCGAGCAGGCAGCGGTTGAGCGCGTCCTCGTCGACGTCGAAGCTGCGCTCGCGCCGTTCGAGCCGCGCCCCCATTGGGGCAAGGTCTTCTTGGCCGACGCGGCGGCGCTCGCACCACGCTACCCGCGGCTCGACGACTTCGTGGCGCTTCTCGCCGGCAGCGACCGCCGCGGCGCTTTCACCAACGCCTGGCTGCGTGAGCGTGTCCTCGGTAACCGCTAGACAGTGCGCCGGAAGGCAGCCGCGGGCGCCGTCATGAACCGGCCAGCCGACCATCGCTAGGCTTCCGTCCCACACGACCACGAGGAGAGGCATGCAATACAGGCAACTCGGCCGCTCGGGGCTGCGCGTCTCCGAGCTCACGCTGGGAACGATGGGGTTCGCCGGCAGCGGCAAGTTCCGCGACGTCGGCGAGATCGACGTCAAAGGCGCGCGACGGCAGGTCGACATGGCGATCGATGCCGGCGTGAACCTCATCGACACCGCCGACATTTACTCGGCCGGCGCGTCCGAGGAGGTCGTGGGAGAGGTCGTCAAGGGCCGCCGCGACCAGCTGCTGATCGCCACCAAGGCGCGCTTCGAGATGGGACCTGGCGCCAACGACGCGGGCCTTTCGCGTCATCACCTGATCGAGGCCTGCGAGGCGAGCCTACGGCGGCTGCAGACCGACCACATCGACCTCTACCAGGTACACGAATGGGATGGCCAGACGCCGCTCGAGGAGACGCTCGCGGCGCTCGAGCACCTGCTGCACAGTGGCAAGGTGCGCTATGTCGGGTGCTCCAATTTCGCCGGCTGGCAGGTGATGAAGGCGCTGCGCATCGCCGAGCGCGATCATCTGCCGGCGTTCGTCAGCCAGCAGGTGTACCTCTCGCTGCAGGAGCGCTCGGCCGAGTACGAGATTGTCCCCTCCGCCATCGACCAGGGTCTCGGCCTGCTCATCTGGAGTCCGCTGGCCGGCGGCCTGCTGTCAGGCAAATATCGTCGCGGCGAGGCCGCCCCCGAAGGGTCGCGTCTCGCGGGCGAATGGAGCGAGCCGCCGGTCTATGACGAGGACAAGCTGTACGACACGATCGAGACGCTTGTTGCCGTCGCCGAGAACCGCGGCGCGTCGCCGGCACAGGTGGCGATCGCCTGGCTGCTCGCGCGGCCTGGTGTCTCGACGGTGATCATCGCGGCGCGCACCGAGGCGCAGCTCGCCGACAATCTCGCGGCGGTGTCGCTCGAGCTGAGCGCCGATGAGCTTGACCGACTCGAGGCCGTCAGCCGCCCGACACTGATCTACCCGTTCTGGCATCACGCCTTCACGGCCAACGATCGCCTCAGCGCCGCCGACCTCTCGCTGATCGAGCCGCACCTCCGATCGCGGACGTAGCGCCGCGACTCAGGTGCAGTTGAGCGGGAAGTCTGTACCGACCACCGAGAACGAGCTCTCGCCGCGTGACATCACGAACTGGAACGTGTGCACGATCTGGAGGCTCCAGCCGTCGAAGCGCTTGATAACGAGCACCGGCCTTCCGGTCTCGGTGCTGGAGCGTCCGACGCAGCGGTAGAGCCGCCAGCCCTCGGCGCCGTTGTGGATGAAGCGCGCCAGCGCCCGTACAACGCGGCAAGCCTGCGCAACGCTCACGTGCACGAGGTCGTAGGCGCCCTGACCCGTTACCGTCGGATGCTGGCACTCGTAGATCCGTGGCGCCGCGAGCGCGTGCGTCGGCGCTGACAGCACAAAGATCGCAACAGCGACGGAGGCGGCAGCCCGCGCCGCCGCGCGGCTCCAGCCCTCCGCGACCACCGCCATCTGCGGAGCGTAGCCGCTACGCGGCAGCGTCTGCGGCGTCGCCGGCGTGCCGGCGGATCGCGTCGTAAGCGATCTCGTACTCGAACCCCTGACGCACAAGCAGCGCGAAGGCTCGCTGACGCTCGCGAGCGCTCCCGGGCGGCGTCGAGAAGCGCCGGCGCAGGAGCTCCAGGGCCGCACGGCACTCGCTCGCGTCGTCAAACGGAGCGAGCGTGCTGTCGATCAGGCCGCGGTCAAGCCCGGCGCGCTCCATCCGGTCGCGGATCCTCGCCACCCCCCAGCCATCGATGTTGCGGCGGTCCTCGGCGAGCAGACGCGCATAGCGCTGATCGTTCAGGTAGCCCTGCTCGATGACGATCGCGATCGCTCGCTCGGCCGCTGCCGCCTCGACGCGCGCCCGCCCGAGCCGCTCGCGCAGCTCGGCGGCGCTGTGCTCGCGCCGCGCGAGATAGGAGTAGCAGCGCGCAAGCGCGTCTGTCAGAGCGTCCGGATCCTCGGCATCGAAGCTTGCCTGGTCGGACCCCTGAGGGTCCAGCGCCTCACTGTCTGGCGGCACGCCCGGTCGCGGAGGCCAGGCCGCCGGCACTACGCGGCCCGCTCGTCGCTGGCCGTGATCGCAGCTGCCTCCTTCTCGAAGTCGAGCGGCCCATCGTCGTCGTCGTCCACCGCCGCGACGGGCGCCGCCGCCGCCGGCGTAGGCGCGACAACGTCGTCAGCGCCCGGGTCCGCATGGGCGATCTCCTCAACGAGCGAGTCGTCGAGGCCGAGCGTGGCATAGATCCGCTCCTCGATCTCCTTCGCGATCGTGGCGTTGTCATCGAGGTAGAGCTTGGCGTTGTGGCGTCCCTGGCCGAGTCGCTCCTCGCCGTAGGAGAAGAACGAACCTGACTTGGTCACGATGTTGTGCTCGATCCCGAGATCGATCAGGCAGCCCGAGGTTGAGATCCCC
>Ga0181522_10002385_pt1 | contig 10751 bp, 3 predicted proteins | sample PEATcosm2014_Bin_27_FD_121103 | JGI IMG/M metagenome (GOLD analysis project Ga0181522, IMG submission 121103) | Peatland microbial communities from MTU Mesocosm Facility, Houghton, MI, USA - PEATcosm2014_Bin05_10_metaG | ecosystem: Environmental > Terrestrial > Soil > Wetlands > Peat | place...
ATTGTGATAAAGATGCGGCGTCAGAGGAGGACCCGTGTGGTGTAAACGGTCTCCCTGTAGAAGAAAGATATCCGGAAGCCCGTCGTTGTCGTAATCGAATATAGCAACGCCTGTGCCGGTATTTTCGACGATATAGGTCTGATCCAGTTCGCCGGAGATCACCTCATCGGTGAGTCCCGCCTGCGCCGCAACATCGCGGAAATCCACGGCGGGCGCCTTCATGCCCGGCGGAAGAGGGCGAATTGGCTGGTCAGTGGCTCCAGCAGAAACCATCTGGGCAAGCACGGGCGCCGCGATATAAAGCTGCGCACACAGCACTGCGAGCGTGGCGAAGAGCGGGGCAAGCCGCCTGGTAGCGAGCACTAATCCGCCTTCCCGGTGACGGGCTCGGAGTGTTGGTTTCGAGCCCGCGCGATCAACTTAAGCGCGCGCTGGATCTCCGGATCGGCGGGCTTGAACGCACTGGCGGCCATCAGTTCCTTTTCACCGTTGTCGAGGTCGCCTGCCTGGCAGTTGATCAGGCCCAGCTTCTTATGGAGGTCGGCCTTCGCCGCGCATTCACCGCACTCCGCGATGGCTTCCTTCAACTTCCTGGTCGCTTCAGGCCAGTCGTGAGCGGACGCCGCCACGATACCGTCGTTTGCCAGCGTGTCTGCATTGTCCAGGATACGCATTTCCTTATGTATCGCGCTGTAGCGCGCCATCAACTGCTCGGACTCGGCGGGATCGGTAGACCGCAACGCGCGCGCCAGGGCGAACAGGGCCTGTGCAAACTTCGGATTGATCGCGATGGCCTGCCGCCAGGCCGCGATTGCTTTCGCGGTCTCGGTCTGCTGCTCAAGGCATTGGCCAAGCAAATACCAGGCCATCACATTGCGGGGCTGCAGCTTCACCGCCTCTTGAAGCAAGCTGGTCGCAACCGGCAAATTCCCTGCCTGCTTGTTGATCAAAGCGAGAAAATATCGCGGCTCCGGCATCTGAGGGACCAGCCGGTAAGCCTCCTCGAGCTCAGGCTGCGCTTCAGTGTTGCGCCCCATGTCGAGCAGCACTCGCCCGCGATAGAAGTGAGCGACTCCCGACTGGGGGGCAAGACGGACCGCCTCGCTGGTTTCCACCAGCGCTTCAGGCAGATCGTAGCTGTCAGCGAGTGCAAGGGCAAGATCCAGATGGGCCGCCGCCAGATCCGGTGCAAGCGCCGCCACCTTCCGAAGGAGCCCGATCCCTTCGCTCATCTTGCCCATTTGCGCCTTTGCTTTTCCGGCCGTCGACAGCGTGGCGGGATCCTGCGGCGCCAGAGCAACTGCCTTGTCCAGTTCCTGCTCGGCGTCGGATATCTTGCCTTGCTGGGCGAGAATCAATCCCAGGTCCAGATGGCCATCCTTGTATTTCGGATCGTCCTCGAGGGCCTGGCGAAGGTTTTCCTCGGCCGAAGCCAGATCGCCCTTCTTGGCGAACAGCGTAGCCAGATTTCCGCGCGCCTCTACGAGTTGCGGGTCAAGTTCAAGCGCCGACTCCAGCCACTTCTTTGCTGCTTCGAGATTACCCGCGGTCAACTCCAGCTGCCCCAATTCTGCCTGCACTTTGGCCGCCTTCGGGTCGATGCTCATCGCCTTCCGGAGGGCTTCCTCCGCGCCCTTTGGATCGTGCATGGCCTCAAGCGCCAATGCCAGGTTGTAAGCCGTCCAGGCACTTTCTTGCGGATTCTCATCGAGCATCCGGCGATAAATCTCCGCTGCTTCCGCCGGTTTGCCCGCTTGCAGCAGATCGTTGGCCTTGATGCCCTCCGATGTCAGTTGGCTGTTCCGGAACTCGTTGTCGGTAACTTTTCGGAACTGATCTACAATCTGGGTTGCCTCCTCCTTTTGGCCAAGAGTGCGCAGAACAGCCGCCAGTTGGAATTGAGCCTGCTTGTCCTCCGGCTTTAACGCAACGGCTTTCCGCAGGTGAGGCAGCGCGCTTTGCGGCTTCCCTAGCCGTGCCAATACGAATCCAAGCTGATATCGCGCCTCAAAATCATCCGGCGCTTTAGCGGCTCCAAGCTCAAGTTCCGGCTCTGCCTTCGCGTAATCGCCCAGCCCTTTGTAGACCATGCCGAGCAAGACGTGTCCTAATGGATCGCTCGGTTTCTGACGCACGTAATCCCTGGCCGGCGCAAGCGCTCCCGTGTAAGCGGTCACGTTCAGCAGCGCCTGCACTTGCGCGACCAATGCAACCGTATCGCGTGGATTACGGCGGGTCACCTCCTGGTATTCATCGGCAGCCTCTCGAAAGCGCCGCTCGTTTGCATAGATATTGCCAAGCGTAAAATGTGCATCCGTCATGTCGGGATGGCTCTTGAGCACGTCCGAGAAAAGCCGGATAGCATCGGCAACTTCGGCGCCATCCGCAGCCGGCAATCCGGCAGCCTGTCGTCCCTTTGCAGCTTTGTATGTGTCCGTCGCCAGGGCGATCTGCAAATCCACGTCATCCGGTTGAATCCGGACTGCCTGCCGCCAATACGCCAGGGCGGCCTCGTATCGACCTCCGCTTAGCAGGATCTGCGCCAGCCCATCCAATGCGCAGACGAGATTTGGATCGAGCTCAAGCGCCTTGCGAAATTCGGCTTCAGCCTCGACGGGGGCGGCGAGTGCCGAGCCCAGCGCACAACGGGCCTGAAGCAATCCGGGATCGTACTGCATGGCCAGCCGGAATTCTTTGATTGCGCTCGCAAGTTGCTTCTGACGCTGCCGGACGAGACCCAGATCGAAGTGCGCCTCCGCCGACCGCGGTTCAAGCTTCAAAGCCTGTTCGAACGCTGCGACTGCGCATTTCAGATCATCCTTTTCGGCGAACCAAGCGCCCTCAGCGTCATAGACTCTCGCGGGCGGGGTGCCCGGCGGAGCCTTCGCTGCCGAGGCCGGCAGTTTGCAAGCGTCCGGCAGTTGCGCCGAGGCCCTCGCGGCAATCAATAGCAGGAGCGCACAATAGCAGACGAGCGACCGATTCATGATGGACCCGCCCTCAAGATAACCCAAGCCCGTTCGACCACGTTATCGCTGGCTCCCTCCGCCCGGTTCGGTCACTTCCATCACGCGATCGGCGGCCACGTCATGGAGAAGCTGGCGCGTACCCGACGGCCAGCGGATCTCGATTTCACGAATCACGCGCGAGCCGCCCAGACCGAAATGAACTCTGGGGTCGCTTGAGGCGGCATAGCCCGTACTGGTCGTCGCTTCATTGTAAAGCTTCCGGCCGTCGTCGGTAGTTATCCGAACCTGTGCGCCGATGCCCAGCCGGTTGCTCCTTGTTCCGACCAGCTTCAACAGGATCCAATGATTGCTCGTCTCGGTGACATTGCGGAGCACGCGGACTGGGCCACCTAGAGATGTCACCACCAGATCCATTCGGCCGTCGTTGTCCAGATCTCCATACGCGAGCCCACGGTTAGGCGCGGGGCGCGTGAAGTCCGCCCCAGCCGTCGCGCTCACATCCGCAAACTTCCCATTGCCGAGATTCCGGAAGACCGAGTTGGGTTCGGCGTAGGTAAAATGCTTGGAGATCTCCGCGATATTGTCCATCACGTTGCCGCGTGCGACCACCAGGTCCTTCCATCCGTCGTTGTCGAGATCGACCACCCCGTTTGACCATCCCGACATCGGCCGGGTGAGATTCGCCAGCCCGCTTTGCTGACCGGCACTGACAAAAAGCCCGTTGCCCTGGTTGATGTACAGGGGGAAAGTCTCGTTTTCGATGGCGGTATGCCAGATGTCCGGTAGCCCGTCGTTGTTTATATCGCGAAATTCAGCGCCCATACCTGCCAGGACATTTCCTTCGTCGTTGTACGCAACGCCCGCCTGCAGGCCTACTTCCTCAAATCGCTTTCCTCCCAAGTTATGAAACAGGAGGTTCGGTCTGTTGTCGTTTGCCACAAACACATCGGGAAAGCCGTCGCCGTCGTAATCGGCAAACGCAACTCCCATGCCCTTTCCCATAACCGCTGAAATTCCGGTTTCAGCCGAAACGTCTGTGAAGGTACCGTCGCCGTTGTTACGGTACAGAGTGTTGGGAAGCGGGGCGAAGCTGCTGGGGTGGCAATAACCGCGGCCGTTCAGGCCCATACAGACAGGCTCGTAGCGCGGATCCCACTCGCAGTAATTCACTACAAACAAGTCCAGCAGCCCGTCGCGGTTGTAGTCGAACCAGCCCGCCGAGATTGACCACATCTTGCGGCCGTTATGGGTGGCGCCGCTTAAGCCCGCTTTCGCAGTGACGTCGGTGAAGGTGCCATCGCCGTTGTTATGAAAAAGCTGATTTCCGTTGACATTGGCGAGGAACAGGTCGGGCCAGCCATCATTGTCGTAATCACCAACAGCCACGCCCATCCCGTAGCCGGCTCCGGCCACTCCGGCACGCTCTGTAACATCGGTAAACGTTCCGTTGCCGTTGTTGTGGAACAGGCGGTTCGAATACTTGGGACCCGTCTTCACGAGAGATGGCATCGCTGCGCCGTTGACAAGGTAAATGTCGAGCAGTCCGTCCCCATCGTAGTCGAATAACGCGATGCCGGCAGGCATGGTCTCGGGCTGATGTTTCTCCGGGGTAGGGGAGTTTTCGGTTATGAAATGTACGCCGGCCTTTTCAGTTATGTCCTCGAACCGGATCGGGTGCGACGTGTTGCCTTGGGCAAGTAAGGCCGTACCTGGCACTACAGAGGAAAGCAGCATGATCAACGCCAGGCGCATCATCGTCACTCTTCAGATTGTATAGTTCGACACTTCGAAGATAAAGGGCATCACTGCCGCTACCCTGCACGCGGCAGTGATGCCCTTGAGTTGCAATCGCAGACGCGGACTAGAAGTTAAACTTCAAGCCCATCTGCAACTCACGCGGTGAATTCAGTTGGCTCGTCACTGCTCCGAAATTCGTGCCTGAAAGGTCGGTATTCGGGACATTGAAGACCACGTTGTTGAAGAGGTTGAAGGTTTCGGCGCGGAATTCAAAGTATCTGGCTTCTCCAAGTCCGATATGGAACTGCCGGAAAAGGGACAAGTCGAGATTGCGGCGCCAGTTGGAATTCAACGTGTTCGGCTTTTCATTGCCATATGTGTAGGCTGTCGGCAACGAGAAGGCGCTCGCATTGAACCATTGCGCCGGGGTGTGGATACCGGTTCCGCTGTTTGGATTGCCAGACACGTTTACGCGTTCCTCGCTGACCGCGCCTATGTTCTCGGGATCGGCGCTGGTGGTGACCGTGTATGGCAACCCCGAACTGAGCTGCACAATACCGTTCAGCGACCATCCACCGGCCACAGCAGAGAGTGCTTTATTGGAAGCGCTCTTGAAGGGCGACTGCGCCGTGAAGGCCGCCGACAGCACGTTGGTCTGATTGGTGTCGGAGATCCCGTAGTCAACCTTGCGGTCATAGGGATTTGTCGAGTGGCAGCTTGCGCCCAGGCCGCAGCCGTCTTCCATCGACTTCGACAATGTGTAAGCAACCAGGTAGGTGACACCATGGCTGGTGCGTTTGTTGACGGTGATCTGCATGGCGTTGTAACGGCTGTTGCCAACGCTCTGGTCAAACCATTGCTGGAGCATGTAGGGATATGGCCGCCGGGATTGAATATCGCCGGCTCCCGGAGTGGGGAGATTCTCTATGGGGCCCCAGTCCAGATGCCTGCCGACCGAACCGACATAGTTGGCATCGAGCACGGCATTACCCGGCAACTCCCTTTGAATACCTACGTTCCACTGGTCCATGTACGGACTGCGGAAGTTCGGATCCACCATCCACTGGCTGACCTGGCTTTGATCATTCGAAGGATAAACGATCCCTCCGGTGGAGCCAAAATTCAGCGGATCGTTGGCAGACGCGGTCTGGACAGCGGTATTCAGACCGTTGTTCTCGATGGTAGCGACTGCCGGCCAGTTTCCACCGAAGTTCTGCGCCAGTTGGATCACTGTGGCCCAAGCGTCGTAGAAGCGGCCATAGCTGGCGCGGATAGCCATTTTATCGTTGAGGCGGTAGGCCAGGCCCAGACGGCCAGCCCAGTCGTTCAACGAGTTGTTGATCACGCGGTGATTGGAGTTGGGGTTGACATAAGCGTTGGCCGGAAGTCCGCCCGGAGCGGGCGTGGCCGATGAAGTGTAGATGCCGGTGGGAATGCAGGGCGCGCCCTGAGTTGCCGAGCAATCAGGCGGAAGCGCGTTGAGCTCGTATTTGCCTGTGAGTGGGTTGGCGTTGCCAGTGTAGAAGTTCCCGCCGTTGCCACTCCCGTAAATCGGCGTTAGCACCAGGTCCTGGCGGTAGCCCACATTGACTGAAAGACGGCTTGTGGCTTTCCACTGGTCCTGAATGAAGAATCCCATGGTGTAGCCGCCATGCGTTACCTCGTCGATGTTCCTATAGTTGGCTTCACCCGGATCGCCGATCAACAGGGATGCATAGGCATCTCCGCCGAAGCCCTGCAGATCCCCTACGCCCGCGGTCTGTTTGGTTGAGAAAGACTCACCGGAGTAAGCGATCGGCGATTCCATATCGTTGGTCTGGAAATCGCCACCGGCTTTGATGGTGTGCCTGCCGATGATCTTGGTGAATGCGCCGCCGAACTCCCAGTTATCCGCCAACCCCGTACCCTGCAACTGCGAACCGGTCAGTCCGACATACCCGTTCGCAGACCACTGCGGTGCGTACAGAGTGTTGTGCAGGGTCAACCAGTACGTCGGCAACCCCAGGGTTCCCAACTGAGCAAGAAACGCTGCATCCTCACCGGTATGACTGGTGCCGACCTGGGTGAATCCGTAGTTCCTGCCGAAATACACGTCTGAGAAGGTCGTCGGGCTGAACGTGTGGGTCCAATGACCTACGTAGTTCTTGCCAAGGACGTGGATCGTCCCCTGGCCGATGGTGTTTGACGGCGATGCCTCTTGCTGATCGAACTGGCTGAAGCGGAACATGATCTGGTTGTTATTGCCGAAGTTCTGATCTCCGCGGATCGTTCCGGAATCCTGGTTGGTAAAGGCCTTTCCGGATACGAAGAGGTTAGACCCGTTAACCAACGCACCGGAATGTGGGATGATCGTTTGATATAGAGCCGAGATCGGGTTGATCCGAGTGGGGCCAGGGACGTTGGTGCCGTTGGGGATGATGTTGCCCGCAAACACTCCGCGCGTACAAGTTCCGCTGGTGCAATCGGTGGTAGCCGGATCGTAGAGCTGATCGATCGGGTTTCCCTTTGAATCTTTGTCGTTACAAACACCGTTCGTGAATCCACTATTGCACAAAGCGCTGAAGTCGCCAGTGCGCTCCGCATCCGTCGGTCCGAGCGCTCCGGTTTCCTGTGCCAAGCGTTGCTTGTAGCCCTCCCAGGATGCGAAGACGAAGCTTCTATTCTTGCCGTTATAGAGCTTCGGAATCGAGAGGGGGCCGCCGGCCGCTACTCCATATTGGTTTTGCCGCAGCGGCACACGGCTCGCCTCAAAATAGCCGCGCGCGTCCATCTGCTCGTTGCGGAGGAACTCCCAGACGGTACCGTGGAACTCGTTGGTTCCAGATTTGGTGACCACGCTCACGATGCCCCCGGCGACCCCGCCGTACTCGGCAAGATCGTTATGCCCCTGGGTCTTGAATTCCTGAATGTCGTCCAGGATCGGCGAGTAGTTATACATGCCGAGCATCGTGTTCAGGTCGTTGACGCCGTCCAGAAGAAACAGATTGCTGCGGTTGCGAGCGCCGTTGACGGCCGGGAACGAAAAGCTCCCGATCGAGTTTCCAGCCCACCCGCTGCCGCCGCCTGCGCTCTGGTCGCGATTGACGTTCGCAACACCCGCCGTGATCGTCAATAGCTGGGTAAAGTTGCGGCCGTTCAAAGGCAGGTCGGCGACTTCATTCGGCGAAACCACGGTGCCCAACTCAGAGGTCGAGGTCTCCACGGTAGCCGAGATGGCGTTAACCGAAACAGAGTCCTGCGTTGCGCCGACCTTCAGGTGAAAATCGAACGTTGCAGTCTGGTTGACCTCGAGGGTCGTCTCCGGCTGGGTCACCGAGGTGAAGCCTGGTGCGGACACTCGCATGGTATAGGCGCCCGGAATGATGTTCGGGAAGACGTACACGCCGTCGTTGTTCGTGCTGCTTGTCCTGACGACGCCAGTACTGACGCTCGCGAGCTCAACCTTGGCATTCGCGATTGCGGCACCGGTCGGGTCCTGGACGACTCCGTTGATGTTTGCTGATGCCTGTTGGGCCTTGACGGGAGGGGAAATCAACCCGGCGATGCCCAAAAGCATTAAGAGCGCCGTCAGATACCAGCGCTTGTTCGGTTGTCTTGTGACTGACCATCCCATATTGTCTCCTGACTGCTTGCTTCTGCTCAACCGGCAGATTGGTAAGTTGTCAATTAGCTCCGGCTGCTGCACCTGACAGAGCCCGTTCCGAATTGATGATGTGCATTTACCTCTGACGTCCTCCGCCAACGATGACCTTGCAAAGTTCGTCATGTGCCGACCGCGGAGGGGAGAATTAAGGCCAGACAATCGCGACTCCCGGTCGTGGGGAGCATCTTCCCGGCAATGTCACAATTTCCGCCAGTCCAATGTGAACCGAGTTAACGAGTCTGGGCTTGGCTGGAATTGATGGCCTGTGAAATGACCCGCTCGGGCTTAAAAGTGAACGCCAATAAGACCTTGGAGTGAGTCGACTAAGCGTTGCAGTTAGTGGGCTAAACGTGGTGGGTCAACCGAGCTTAGTTGGTCAACCAAATGGTGGTGTTATGAGTCAACCAAACGATGGAGAGAGTGGACCACAGCTGCAACAATTCTGTCAACGTTTACTTTAATGACGGTAACGTATATCTTTTCGAGAACGGTAACGTCTATCATTTCGAGAATTGTCCGAGGTCACCCGAAGACGGCCACCAGCTGCCCGGACGTTTCAGTTTGAGCCACTTAAGAGAGACCGAAAGGGTCCGCTCAAGGCTGTTTGGGCGACGATTGAGATACCCAGTCAGCCGGTTATCATACATGAGATTCGGTCCGAATTCAGCCATCTTCTCTGTCTGCAAGTGATTACAGAGAAATGGTTTATTATGCAGCTTATGTCGGTGCGATTCGCAACGGGCGGGGACTTCGGACCCGTTGGTTTTCGTGCTTGACGATGGCGAAGGACCCGGGGGCACATCGTCTTTCAGTAACTGATCTCTTTCCTTCGCGACCGGGGGGCCTAGTCATTGCGTCGCGCATTATCAAAGGAATGCAGGCTTGCGCAGCGTTTATTGCTCGTACCAGTATCCGGAATGGGTCGCTGCGCGACTGACCAACCGCGAGGACTTGCGCGAGCTCTCAAGAGCAGGAAGCGCGCTGCCCGGCCTCTGAATAGATGGTCACTGTCAGACGATCCTCGCCCCTTGATTCAATTCCGCCGTCGCCAACAATCGCCGAACCGTCGATTGTTGGGGAAGAGCGAATTCGAGTGATCCGGTCCTCGATCCCGTGCATTGCTTCGGCGTTCATTGCTAGAAAGTCGGCGAACCTCCGCCAAAGGGCGGATGCCCCTTCACGTTTGGGTCGTACGCATGGAGGGCGGCCAGTTTCTCCTTGGGCACGAATTCATCCCACGACTCGATTGGTTCAGGTACGGGCAACACTTGAGCGGTCTCGAGGTGAAGCGTGACAATCTCCTGCGGCTGAACCTGAATCGAGTAGCTATCGGCATGAGAAAGTGTTGTCTTCTTCCTGCCCGTGAGGTCGGTGATATGCACTTTACCGTGGGGCAGCGATACCTTCACCGAGGCCGTCCCAGGCAATCCAAGGCATTCAACAAAGCGAAGCTCGATATGATCCTCTTCGCGCCGCATCGCCTCTACGATGATGTTGCCCGACGTTTCGAGGAATGACTTGGACATTTCCGGCGACACTTCGGGAACGATCACCGGCGCTTGGTTATATTCCCAGGCCCGCTGCGGGATTGCGGCTTGCGCCCAGGACTCCTCATGAGGAAGCAGGGAATAGCACAGGATGTGCTTCCCCTTGCCGGTCGTCCACTCATTGTCGAACTTATGATATTGATCCTCCGCATTGAACAGATAGATGATGGGCGTGTTGCCGACAATCTCGCGGCCGGAAAGACCTCTATCCATAAGGGCGATGCCTCCGCCACCCGCGAGGTGAAAATCCATCCAGCGCACTGCGGGAACAATTCCCTTGTTCCACCCGTGCAGATCGGCGTTTGGCATGGCCCAACCACTGTGGGAAAAACCGTAAGGAATTCCGCGGCGGACTTCAGAGACATCTTCGCGGAAAGGGAACTCGGCGACCACGACGGTGTAGTTGGGAATGTCGTTGATCTCCGTCTCGAAATCGATACGGGGATGGTCATGGTAGAAGCGCATGCGGCGGGTCAACGAGCCGCCTCCATAGAACGCCCCGGTTGCCTCGACAGTCGTGGCCAAAGGACCGCGAACTACGCGTACGGCAGATGCTCCTTCGCTCGATCTTGCCAACTGTGTTCTGCCTGGCCGCGGCGCCATGAAGTCGGCTGGACTAGCCTCTTCTTTGATCGGGCGCTCGGCCACAATCACGTTGGCCAGTCCGGAAAGGATTTCGCGCCCGGATGGCTTGATCCGAAGACTTGACAGGGATCCCGTCTTGACGTCCAGCCGCGCGATGTAATGACTTGTTTCAATGTCGGCCGTGGCGTCGATCTCCTTTGGCGGCGTCGGAGGCGCATCGGAAAGCTTGAATCCGCCCACGCTAAGCGATGGAAGCTTGGGGTTGGAGAG
>Ga0181522_10002386_pt1 | contig 10749 bp, 7 predicted proteins | sample PEATcosm2014_Bin_27_FD_121103 | JGI IMG/M metagenome (GOLD analysis project Ga0181522, IMG submission 121103) | Peatland microbial communities from MTU Mesocosm Facility, Houghton, MI, USA - PEATcosm2014_Bin05_10_metaG | ecosystem: Environmental > Terrestrial > Soil > Wetlands > Peat | place...
CGCACGACGGCAGCATCATTTCGTCGCTGCAGTGGACGGCGCGGTTTGGATACAAGGAGCCGGCGATTGGAGCGACCGGCAAGCCCGCGTTTCTGAAGCAGGAAGATCTGCCGGACGGAACGTCGGAGATTGGAGTGTTCGCGACGCGGACGGTGACCGGATCCGATCCAGCGTTGTATGTGGTCGGTGGCAGACAACTGGACGCGGGCTTTCTGCAGGATTTTCCGGTGCCGGCGGGAACGCAGGTGCTGATTTACAGGAATGTTTCGGGGCCGTTTGACACGCACAACTTTGCGGCTTCGGCGGACGCGCTGAGCGCAGCGGCGCATTATCAGGCGCTGGTGGACGATGCGCGGGCGAACGGGCAGAACGCGGAAGGCGTGGTGTACGTGACGGGCCGGCGCGAGGACAGCATGAGCGTGACGGCGATTCCGCTGAAGGCAGCGGATGGGAATGTGCTGGCTGTGCTGGTGGTGGCGAATTCGCGACGCAACATGGTGGAGGTGCAACGCCATTTTCGCGACATTGCTTACGGCATTGCGGGTCTGGGGATTATTTTTGCCGTGCTGGCGAGCTTATGGATCGCGGCGAGGATTTCGCGTCCGATTGAGGAACTGGCGCGGGCGGCGGGCCAGGTGGCGGCGGGCGACTGGGAGACGCGCGTCGATATTCGATCGCTCGACGAAGTGGGCGCGCTGGCGCGAAGCTTCAACAATATGACACGGCAGCTTTCCGAACAGCGCGACCGGCTGGTGCAGACCGAGCGCGTGGCGGCATGGCGCGAACTGGCACGGCGGCTGGCGCACGAACTGAAAAATCCGCTGACGCCGCTGCAGATCACCGTGGAGAACATGGTGCGCGCGAAGAAGCTGCCGAAGAAGCAGTTCGATGAGGTGTTCAAGGAGAGTGCGGCGACGCTGACTGAGGAGATTGAAAACCTGAAGACGATTGTCGGACGGTTCAGCGATTTCTCGAAGCTGCCCAAGCCGCAGGTGGTGGAGATGGACGCGCGCGAGGCGGTGCGGAGGGTGGTGAAGCTGTATGGACCGGCGCTGGAAGAGAAGCACATCGAGCTGGGAACGTCGATCAGCGCGGAGCCGTTGATGATTCTTGGCGACTCGGAGTTGCTGCATCGCGCGCTGTCGAACCTGGTGCTGAACGCGATGGACGCGATGCCGGAGGGCGGGGTGCTGACGGTGTCGGCGGTGCGAGCGAAAGAAGTGGCGCGGATTTCCGTGTCCGACACCGGCGCCGGTTTGACACCGGAGGAGTGTGAGCGGCTGTTCACTCCTTATTACACGACCAAGCAGCACGGGACGGGACTGGGGCTGGCCATCGTGCAGTCGGTGGTCGCCGATCATAACGGGACGATCGCGGTGGAGAGTGTTGAAGGCGGCGGAGCGCGGTTCGTGATTGGATTGCCGCTGGTGGGGAATGCGCACGCATGAGCAAAGCCGACATTCTGATCGTGGACGATGAGGCGAACACGCTGGCGTCGCTGGCGCGGGCGTTTCGGCTGGCGGGGCATGAGGCAACGGTGTGCGACAACGCGGCGAAGGCGCTGGAGCTGGCGAGGTCGCGGCCGTTCGATTTGATTTTGTCCGACGTGGTGATGCCGGGGCGTGACGGTTTGGCGCTGCTCGAGGATCTGAAGTCGAGCGGCGTGGCGGCGCCGGTGGTGATGATGTCCGGGCAGGCGCACATCGAAATGGCCGTGAAGGCGACGCGACTGGGCGCGATGGATTTTCTGGAGAAGCCGCTGTCGACGGACAAGCTGCTGCTGACCGTGGACAACGCGCTGAAGCTGAAGCGGCTCGAAAGGGAGAACCTGGAGCTGCGGCGGCGCGTGGGCCGGCATGAACTGGTGTGGAGCGGCGATGCGATGCGGCGGGTGATGGCGCAGATCGATCGCGTGGCGGCCAGCGAGTCGCGGGTGTGCATTTACGGCGAAACGGGCACGGGCAAGGAGCTGGTGGCGCACACGCTGCATGAGAAGAGTGCGCGGGCGGCGGGGCCGTTTGTGACGCTGAACTGCGCGGCGATTCCGGCGGAGCTGATCGAGAGCGAACTATTTGGGCACGAGAAGGGGGCGTTCACGGGCGCGGCGCAGCGGCACATCGGGAAATTCGAGCAGGCACATCACGGGACGCTGTTTCTCGACGAGATTGGCGACATGCCGCTGGCGATGCAGACGCGGCTGCTGCGCGTGCTGGAGGAATCGGAAGTGGAGCGCATCGGGGGCGATAAGCCCGTTGCTGTGGATGTGCGGGCGGTGGTGGCGACGCACCGGAATCTTGAAGAGATGGTGGAGGCGGGGAGTTTTCGGCGGGATTTGTATCATCGCGTTGTGGTTTTTCCCATCATGTTGCCGCCGCTGCGTTCGCGGAGGGAAGACATCCCCACGCTGGTGGAGCATTTTGCGCGGCAGGTGTCGACGCAAAATGGCTGGAAACCGGTGCCGTTTGCGGCGGAGGCGGTGGAGGCGCTGCGGGATTATCCGTGGCCGGGAAATATTCGCGAGCTGCGCAATGCTGTGGAGCGCTTGTTGCTGTTGGCGGGGGAGACGGTGGATGGGGCGACCGTTGAGTTGGCGCTGCCGCGTCGGGCTGCCGGGTCGGCTGGTGGTGTGAGCGTGGGCGCGGGAGCGGTGGGCAGTGGTCCTCTTGCGCAGCGGGTGGCGGAGTTCGAGCGGGCGACGCTGCTGGCGGAGTTAGAGCGTAGTGGTGGCCACGTCACGAATGCGGCGAAGGCGTTGGGTCTGGAGCGGAGCCACTTCTATAAGAAGTGCCAGCAGTTGGGGATCGATCTAAAGGCGGAACGAGCGTAGGCGGAACATAGCTGGCGCACTTCGGTCATCTGTTGCACAAGAGCTACCAAACTTAGTCTGAAACTACCTTCTTTCAGAGTGCGAAAGCGACTGCGCTGAAATTGGCTCAGAAGATCGGGCCGACGGCTCGCAAGTCGCGATCAACGACCTGCGGATCGCGCCCCCAACACACCAAGAGCGGGCGTGTTGGGGGCCCCGCCGCCGTTACCAATGAAAGGAGGTGAGGCCCTTTGGACGGTAAAACGTCATGGACCCGTATTGCCATTACGTGGGGGACGCCAGGGCGCAGCGAATCGCCCGCGAGAGGAACGTCTGCGTGTCCCGGACGATCCGCTGTGCTCGCTCGCCGGCTTGTCCCACGCGCCATGCGGAGACTTTTCACAAACATTCACGTTCCTTCAGTCTGCGCCTGCTATATAGCCAATCAGGTAAGATTCCCCTTACGGCACAATGCGGTCGGCATGATGCGGAAAGAACCACAGCGCGCGCAGAGCCTCTTTCTCAGCCGCGACGAATCCTGGCTGGGCTTTAACCGGCGCGTGCTGGAAGAGGCCGAGGACGCCTCCAACCCGCTGCTGGAGCGGGTGAAATTCCTCGCCATCACGGCCAGCAATCTTGACGAGTTCTTCGAGATTCGCATCGCCGGCGTGCTGCAGCGCATTGAAGACGGCTATAACGAGGTCATGCCCGACGGTGCAACGCTGCGCGAGTCGCTCGCCGCTATTAAGAATGAGACGCAGCGGTTTGTAGCAGATCAGTATCGCTGCTGGAACAAGGAACTGCTGCCGGCGATGCGTGCGGAGGGGATTCGCGTTCTGGCCTGGGAGGAGATGGATGAGGAGGCGCGCCGCTTCGCCACTGAGTACTACCAGCGCGAAGTGGATCCGCTACTAACGCCGATCACCATCGATCCGGCGCATCCATTTCCACGCGTGCTGAACAAGGCCATGTGCCTGGCGTTGCTGCTGCGCCGTAAACGCCGTGGGACTGCGGGACCGGTGCTGGGCGTACTCACGGTTCCGCGCGCTCTGCCGCGCTTCGTGCGCATTCCTTCGGCGAAGGGCTCGGAGGACTTCATCTTTCTCGCCGATCTGATCGAGCGCAACGCGAGCGGCATGTATCGCGGATACGAGATTCTCTCCCGGGCCGCGTTCCGCGTCACACGCAACAGCAATCTTTACTTCCAGGAAGAGGAATCGCGCTCGCTGCTGGAGACGGTGCGCGCCGAGCTGCACAATCGGCGCAAGGGTGACGCGGTCCGCCTTGAAATTGACAGCCAGGCGGATCCGGAGATCGTCGACAGGCTACGCACCAACTTTGAGCTCGATGAATCGCTGGTGTACCGCAGCGACGGCCCGGTGAATCTATCGCGCACCATGACCCTTTACGGCTCATCGTCGCGGGCCGATTTGAAATTCAAGCCCTTCGTCCCGCACGAACTGCGGTTGAACCGCAAATCCGTCGACTTGTTCGACGAGATCCGCCACCGCGACATACTTCTCCACCATCCTTACGATTCGTACGATGGCGTGGTCGGTTTCATTGAGGCCGGGGCGCGGGACCCCAACGTGGTTTCGATGAAGCAGACGTTGTACCGCACCAGTGCCGATTCGCCGATTTTTCAGGCGCTCACGGACGCGGCGCAGACCAAGGAAGTGACGGCGGTGGTCGAGCTGACGGCACGCTTCGACGAAGCCTCGAATATCCGTTGGGCGCGCGATCTGGAAGATGCGGGCGTCCAGGTTTTCCACGGCATCGTTGGGCTCAAGACGCATTGCAAGCTGTCGCTGCAGGTGCGGCGGGACCCCGATGGGGTAGTGCGCCGTTATGCGCATCTGGGCACGGGCAACTACAACCCGGACACCGCGCGCTTCTACACCGACCTGAGTTTGCTGACAGCGGATCCGGAAATCACCAGCGCGGTGCACAGCGTCTTCAATTACCTCACGGCTCACTCGGAGTCCGACGATTATCGCCCGCTGCTGGTTGCGCCGCTGACTTTGGCGGAGAGCTTCATCCGGCTGATTCATCGCGAAGCCGAGCACGCGGCGGCCGGCAAGCCGGCGCGCATTATCGCGAAAATGAATTCGCTGCTCGAGCAGAGCATCGTCGAGGCCCTCTACGCGGCGGCTCACGCAGGGGTGGAAATCGACCTGATTGTGCGCGGCATCTGCTCGCTGCGTCCTGGCCTGAAGAACCTGAGCGAGCGCATCCGCGTGCGGTCCATCGTGGGCCGCTTCCTTGAGCACAGCCGCCTCTATTATTTCCTGAACAGCGGGGACGAGGAATACTACTGCGGCAGCGCCGACTGGATGCCGCGCAATCTGTTTGAACGCTGTGAAGTGATCTATCCCATTCGCGACGCGCAGATCAAGAACCGGGTGCGGGATGAGATTCTTGCCGGATATCTCGCGGACAATGTGAAAGCACGGCAGCTGAAGGCTGACGGGTCCTATATTCGTTTGCATGAAGCGGGCGGGCCTCGGTTCAGCGTGCAGGATTTCTTCATCGACGTCGCGGAGGGCAAGGCGGATATCGCCGACATTCCGAAGGCTCAGGCTGAACCCGAACCGAAGCAGCGCGCCAGCCGTCCGCCGAAGAAACGGGCAGGCGCGGCAACGGCTGCAGACTAGGGTTGCAACCATGTACGGACTGATCGCAAAGATGACGATGCTGCCGGGGAAGCGCGAGGAGGTTATCGTGCTGCTGGCGGAGAGCTCGGCGAATATGCCAGGGTGCTTCAGCTACGTCATCGCGAAGGACGCGGCGGACGAAGATATCCTGTGGGTCACTGAGGTTTGGGAGAGCAAGGCCAGCCACGATGCGTCACTCGCGCTGCGCGCCGTGCAGGCCGCGATCCCTAAGGTGAAGGCGCTGGTTGCGAAGTTCGAGCGGGTCGCCGAGACCGAGCCGGTGGCCGGCCTGCCATTTGAGCCTTGACAGATGGCCGCTTCGCCTACAGACTGAAACCCATCCGGCTCCTCGTCGCGCCGTCCGGCGCACTTTTCTGTGACCAATTCAGGAGGATACCTCGCGTTGGCATCCGAGGCAGTGAACGTGTATGTGGCCGAGCTGGAGAAGCCCGCCAGCTACGGACTGCGGCGCGGCGTGCTTTCGCCGGCAGAAACCCTGGCACAGTCGGTTTCCGCGATCGCGCCGACGACGACGCCCGCGATGACGATTCCGCTGGTCTTCGCGATGGCGGGCAACGGCACGTGGCTGGTCTACGTGCTTGCCACCGCGGGCATGACCCTGATTGGCGTTCTCATCGGCTGCTTCGCGCGGCGCTCCGCTTCGCCAGGGTCGCTGTACAAATACGTCACTGAATCGCTGCCGGACTGGGCTTCCGGGCTTGCAGGGTGGGCGTTGCTGCTGGCCTACGTTGCTACGGCCGTTTCGGTGACGGGCGGATTCGTGCAGTACGCCAATGTTCTGTTGTCCGCCGGAGTCGGAAGGACCGCGCCCGCTGCGATCCTCGCAACCGTTGCGATTTTCGCCGCCGCGGTGATGGCGTATCGCGACATTCGCCTCTCGGCGCGTTCGATGCTCTGGCTGGAGGCCGCGTCGGTAGGATGCATCCTCGCCATCGTGATTCTGGTGCTGGTGCGCAACGGTCTGCGTGTGGATACGGCGCAGTTTCGTTTGCGCGGCGCCAGCGTGTCGGGCATGCGCCTTGGCATGGTGCTGGCGCTTTTCAGTTTTGTCGGGTTCGAGAGTGCGACGGCCCTCGGGGAGGAGGCGCGCAATCCGCTGAAGACCATTCCGCGCGCAGTTTTGCAGAGCGCTATTGGCCTGGGGTTTCTTTTTGTGGTTTGCGCTTATACGGAGGTTCTCGGCTTTCGCGGCGCGCACGAGACGCTGGACCAGAGCGCGGCGCCTTTTCATACTCTGGCGCATCAGGTGGGCGTCAGCGGGCTTGGCATAGCAGTCGATGTCGGTGCGATGCTGAGCATGTTCGCCTGTGTTCTGGCCTGCACCACCGCGGCTGCCCGCGTGCTGCTCACCATGTCGCACCATGGGCTGACGCACGTGCACCTCACCCGCACGCATCACCGCAATGAGACGCCACACATCGCGGTTCTTGTCACCGGCATTGTTACATTTGTTCTTACCGTCGCGCTTGCGCTGCGCGGCGTGTCGGGTTCGGACATCTATGGATGGATGGGTTCGCTGGCGACGTATGGATTTTTGACAGCCTATGCTTTGGTCTGTCTCGCAGTGCCGAGCTATTTGCGCCGCGAGCGCGCTCTGACGCCGCTGTGGGTGGTTCTTTCGGGAGCCGGATTCATCGCGATGTTGCTTGCGATCGCCGGCTCGGTCTATCCCGTACCGCAGGGGGCTTATCGCTGGCTGCCGTACATCTATCTCACGTACCTGACCGCTGGCTGGGTGTGGACTGTGGCGAAGAAACGGGGGCCGGTGGCGGTGGCTTGAGGCGCGCAGTTACCGAGCACAAATGGAGACTCTGCAACATACCCGTCTGGTGCGTTTCAGTCGTAGGGGTCCATATACAGTCTCGAGTCGTAGTGCACGATCCCGAGTTTGAGGCGATTGAGCCACCCCTGTCGCCCGAGCACATTGCGGCGGAATTGCGCGTCGTCAGCAAAATAGACCAGTGAATCCAGGGAATGGCCGAGAGTGCTGAGGCACAGGTTGTGGCCGTAAGCCACCAACGTTCCTCCACTCGCGGTTGAAAATCGCCTGGGGATTCCGGATCGAGTTTCCAGACCCAGAGCTTCGCCGTACTCCTTCTGGAAGATGCAGTCGGCGGCTCCCGTATCGACGTAGGCATACAGCCGTATTGAGCGATCCGTCGCCAGTTGAACCGGGACCAGGATTCCTCCCTGCAGGGGATCGTGGTACGCATATTCGGTTTGGAACGACAGAACAGGCAACGTCACCACCCTGCAAAGGGGAGGGTCTCGTCCTCAACGCGGACAACCAGAGGAGGCGGGAAGACGTTACGCACCCTGGAGAAAACCTCCTGGGCATCCTGCCCGGCTGCGAGTAAACGATCTCCCTGGAGAGCCACCCACTGTCCGGCAAAATCTTCGCGATGGGACGCCAGCCATTCGAGTTCCTTCGATGACTGGGTGTCCTCGCCAGTACTTCCATGCAGTCGAGCAACTGATTTAACCGACTGATCCGCATAGCGAGTTTCGAATCCAAGCTCCTGAAGCTTCGCAACCGCCTGGTGAGAATTGGTTGGATCGTTGGGGGCAACGCCGGCCGCGTGAAGCAGGAGGGGGCGCGCCGGAAACTCTTTTCCATTGACGATGACAATCCACTTCTGTGTCTTTCTGGAAGGGCGGAAGCTCTCGGCGGCGCGAAGAACGTCCTGCTTGGCCAAACCCCATACCTGGCGACTGGGCATACGATTACCCCTATCATATTCAACATCAACTTATTATTATTGTAAAGTATCAATAAATGTCACATTTCAGGGAAGATGCCCTCACTTCCTCTTCCATCGCGTACCCTCTTTTGAATCTTCGAGCAAAATTCCCATGCCTGCCAGCTGATTGCGAAGCGCGTCCGCTCGCTTGAAGTCGCGCCGTCGCTTGGCCTGATCCCGCTCGTCGACCAACGCCTGAATCTGCGTGTCCGTTACGCCCCGCGTCGCCAGAACTTCGGGCGTAGCCTGGTCGAGCTTGCCTTCGCGCTCGGCCCAATCCAGCGTGAAACGCGTCCACTCGGCGTCATGATCGTCGAGCACGGCGAAAACGCGATCGAACTGCGCCAGCGCATCGAGAACCTCGGCCCGATCGCTCGCGAAAAACTTTCCGGCGTCGGCCTGCGCGTTCACGAACCGCACCATATCGAAGATCGCCGCCAGCGCCCTCGCCGTGTTCAGATCGTCCGCGAGCGCTGCGAGAAACGTTGCCTTCGCCTCGCGCGCGGCATTCTGAATCTCGCTCGCGGCATTCGCTGCGCTGGGCTGCGCCGGCCACTTCGTTCCCGTAATGCGATCCCGAAATGTCCGCAGCCGTTCCACGGCGATCGTCTCGGCCGCCAACCCCTCGAAGGTGAAGTTGAGCTGCTGCCGGTAGGGCGCGGAAATCAGCAGCATCCGGATCGCCGAAGCCTTGTACCCACGCAGCAGCAGATCGCGCAGCGTATAGAAGTTGCCTTCCGACTTCGACATCTTCCTGCCTTCGACCAGCAGGAACCGGACGTGAAACCAGTGACGCACAAAGGTCCTGTGGGTTGCGGACTCCGACTGGGCAATCTCGTTTTCGTGATGCGGAAACATCAGGTCTTCGCCGCCCGCGTGCAGGTCAAAGCTATCGCCGAGATACTGCATCGCCATGGCCGAGCACTCGATGTGCCATCCTGGCCGGCCCGGCCCCAAAGCGGTCACCCAGTGGTGCTCACCGGGCTTGGGCGCCTTCCACAGCGCAAAGTCCCGCGCCGAATCCTTCTCGTACTCATCTACGTCAATGCGCGCGCCGTCGGCGATTCCGGAGAAATCCTTCTTCGAAAGCTTGCCGTATTCGGGGAAGCGCGCAATCCGGAAATACCACGAACCGTCGTCGGCGCGATACGCGATGTCCTGGGCCGCCAGGCGCTCGATGAGCGAGACCATCGCGGGAATGTGCTCGGTCGCACGCGCCACGACCTCGGGATGCTCCACGCGCAGCGCGTCCAGGTCTTCGAAAAAAGCCTCCTGATACTTCAGGGTGTAGGCGTCGATGTCCATGCCCGCCGCCGTCGCGTTGCGGATGATCTTGTCATCGACATCGGTGATGTTCATGACGTGGCGGACTTCCGTTCCGAGCAGACGCATCGCGCGCCGCAGCACATCCACCTGCAGAAACGTTCTGAAGTTTCCGATATGCCCGTAGTCGTAGACCGTTGGCCCGCACGCATACATGCGCAGGGCCTTGCCGTCGGACGGAGCCAGCGTCTCTACCTGCCCTGAAAGCGTGTTGTAGAGGCGCATCGGCGGCGCTGTATCGTTATCCGCCGCGGTTGGAGCGCCGGGCTCTGCTTCTGTCTGCTTTTCCAGATTCATTTTTGTCTGGACCCGATTCTAACAGCGGGAATCAGCGCCCCAGGGCCAGGGACGGCTCGGCGGTCAGACCCTCTTCCGCGAAGCTCCCACTCACAAACTTCGGCCACGCTGCCGCTGCGATCATCGCCGCGTTATCCGTGGCGAGCGCCATGGACGGAAAGGCAATGGGCAAATGCTGCTCGATGGCCTCGGCGGTGAACCGCACCCGCAGCTCGCGATTCGCCGCCACGCCGCCGGACACAATCACACGCTGCGCGTGGAATCTCTCCGCCGCGCGAAATGTTTTTCGCCGCAAATCGTCCACTACCGAGCGCTGGAACGATGCAATGAGGTCCAGTGTCCGCTGGTCGCACAGGGGCAGCGCATCGGCAGGCTTCGGATTCTCGAGTTTCGACAACGCGGTATGCCGCGTCTCGATCGACGCTCCCATTTCGTAAACCTTGGTGTAGCGCAGCATCGCTGTCTTGATCCCGCTGAACGAAAAGTAGATATTCTCCGTCGGATCGAGGGCTCCTGGTTCGCCCCTGCGATGCGCCTTGGCCTTGATCTGCGAAAACGTAAACGGCACTGCATCGGGGTTTCCGTGCGGGGCGAGCGCGTCGATCCACGGGCCGCCTGGATAGCCCAGTCCCAGCAGCTTCGCCACTTTGTCGAAGGCCTCGCCGGCCGCATCGTCCACGGTGCGCCCTACGTTGCGATACGTCCACCTTGCACGCCCCGCGGTCTCCCCGAAGTCCGCGAGATACAGGTGCGTGTGTCCGCCTGATACGACGAGGGCCAACGTTTGTCCTTTCTCGACATTGTGGGGTTCATCTTCGGAAGCGGCCCGCCGTACCTCTTCGAGCAGCACAGCGTGGATGTGTCCCTCGAGGTGATTCACGGCGACGAGCGGCTTGCCCAGCGCGAG
>Ga0181522_10002387_pt1 | contig 10748 bp, 6 predicted proteins | sample PEATcosm2014_Bin_27_FD_121103 | JGI IMG/M metagenome (GOLD analysis project Ga0181522, IMG submission 121103) | Peatland microbial communities from MTU Mesocosm Facility, Houghton, MI, USA - PEATcosm2014_Bin05_10_metaG | ecosystem: Environmental > Terrestrial > Soil > Wetlands > Peat | place...
ACCACGTCGTCATCATCGACAATCTTGCCATCTTCGCGGTGAATCGCCTTTGCAGTCTGTCCCAGCCTGATTTTCGGGCCCTGCGCGACCACTGCAATGTCTTTGATTCGCAGCGGCGTGCCGTTCTTGGTGTAGATGACGGTCTCTTCAATATCGTGGACCTTATCGACCAGTCCCACCTCGCGGACATTAATTTGCTGCAAGCCTTCCTGAATAAAACTGCCGCCCGCGTTCGCGTTGTTGTTAGTGAGTTGCTGCTCGATCTGCGCCAGGCTTAACCCGTATGCAACCAACTTGTTCGGATCGAGCCGCACCTGATATTCGCGCGTGGGCCCGCCGAAGCTGGAAACGTCGACAATGTCGGGCACCGACTTAAAATTCTTCTCGACGACCCAGTCTTCGAGCGACTTCAACTCCATCGGGTCGTAAGCCGGGTTATCGCTGTGTAGCGTGAAAAAATAAATCTGCCCGACCGGGCTCCAGTCCGTTCCCATTTGCGGGTTCAGGCCCGGCGGCAGCGTCACCTGGCTCAAACGCTCGAGTACGCGCTCGCGGTTCCACGCATTATCGGTTTCGTCGTCGAAAATCAGCTTGAGATCGGAAAGGCCGAATAGAGAAAATGACCGCAGATGCACGACGCCGGGAATGCCGTTCATCACGATTTCTAGTGGAATCGTGACCTGCTGCTCAATCTGCTCCGCCGAAATTCCCGGCCACTGCGTGATGACCTCCACGTAGTTGTCGGCCACATCGGGATACGCCTCGATCGGCAGATCGTGAAACGCAACCACGCCTCCGCCGAACAAAATCACGGCAAACGCAATCACCAGCAGGCGATTGCTAAGCGCGAAATCGACGACGCGGCGAATCATTCGGCTATTGCTCCACCGTATTCTGCAGAGCGAGTGCGTTTGAAACCACCTGGTCTCCCGCTTTCAGTCCCGAAGTAACCTGCTGCATGTTGTTGGGCAGCATCTTGCCGGCGACCACTGGCTGCCGCTTGAAATGCCCATTGCCCAGCGGCGCATAGACCCAGTCGCGATCGTGCAAATGCAAAATCGCCGTGGCCGGAACCGCTGCATAAGTCTCCGGCTGCTTGCCATAAAAAGTTGCTGTGGCAAACATTCCTACGCGCATCATTCCCGGGTTCGCCACTTCCAGCCGAACCTTCGCGGTGCGAAGGGTCGGGTCGAGAATGGGGAGAATATTGTCGATGCGCGCCTTGAAGGTTTTCTCCGGAAACGCGTTCAGCCGGATATCCGCCATCTCGCCGATATGCACTGCATCCAGATCGTTCTCATAGACGTCGCAAATCACCCACACATAAGAAAGGTCGGAAATAGTGAACGGATTCGGCCCCGACAACCCCTGCACGCCCCCCGCATTCGTCACCTGCTGATCGGTGATGATGCCCGAGATTGGGGCGGTCACATCGACAATCGCCGAGGGATGGTCTTTATCAACGTGCAACAGCTTCAACTGCTCGAGCGTGGCGGTCAGATCAGTCTTGGCATCCTGTTCTGTGGTCTCGGCGGTTTCGACTGCACTTTTTGCCACTGCGCCTTTCTCGTAAAGAGTTTGTGCGCGTTGCAGCTGAATGTTTGCGAGCCGCTCATCATTTTGTGCTTTCAGATAATTCTGGTAGGCCGTGCTCACGTCGTTGCTCTGCACTCGCAATAGCAACTGGCCTTTTTTCACCTCGTCGCCTAGCCGCGCCTTCACTTCGACCACGCGTCCGGTAGCCAGAGAAATTACCGGCACGGCGCGCGAAATGTCGGGTTGCACTACGGCCGTCGCATTCAACGTGGGAGCGGCTTTGTACTCGACCGCCGTGACCAGCGGAAACAAATCGGGATGGTCCACCTTGAAATTGTTGGCGTTCATCTCCGGCTCAACCTGTGCCGGAGGCGGCGCTTCTTCCTGCGGATTTGCCTTACCCTGATTGCACGCCACGCTTCCCAGCGCCAGGCCCAAACTCGCTGCGATCAGGCCGAAGCGCCAAATCGATGTATTTTTCATTGGATCACCTCGCGTCCCACGGCCTCGTTTAACTGCGCCGCGGCCATCAGATACGCTCCCACCAGATTTATGTAGCTCAACTGCACGGCGCGGTAGTCGCTCTCCGCGCTCAGGAAGTCCAGCAAAGCAGCCCCGCCATGCTGGTAGGAAAAGAAAATGGTGTCGCGCACCCGCAGTGCCTGCGCCAGATATTTCTGTTTGTACGGCCGCAGCAGAATGAGATTGCTGTCGATGGTGGCATACCCGGTATCGACGTCGCTGAGTACCTGTGCTTCCGCAGCATCCCGCAATCTTTGATTTCGCGTTATATCAAGTTCCGTGCGCAGCTTCTCGCCCTGATTGCGGTCGAAAACCCGCAGCGGAATACTGATGCTCACCCCCAACGTGTCGTAAGCATCGGGATTGTTGGTCGATGCGTTGTGCGTATACCACGCGCCAAAGGTCGGATCGGTCGATCCGTTCGCCACTGCCAGCTTGTGGTCGGCCTGCGCCTTCTCTACTGACTCGACCGCGGCTTTCAGATCGGGCCGTGTGTCCATCGCGATTTTTCGAAACTCTTCATGGGGCGCGAGTTGATCGTCGAAGTCGAATTTGCCGGCGACATCGAACTGTTCAATCGGAGTGCGGTCGTTGAGCATGGTGAGCAACTCGATTTTCGCGGTCCGCAGATTCACTTCCGCCGTCTGCACGTCGGCCTCGTATTGCACGCGCTGCAACTCCAGCCGGTCAAGATCAATCTGCGCGATATCGCCGGCGTCGAAGCGGTCGCGGCTGATCTTCAACACCTTGTCCCAGTACGCCAGATCGTCTTTCGCCAGCTGGAGTGTCGCCTTGGCCTGCAGCGTAGACACAAACGCAGACCGCAAATTGAAAAGCGTCGTGCGGTTCAGATCGTCGTGGCTGAAAATGGCAATCGACGTTGCCTTCTTCTGGCTTTCCAGGCGCAACTCGCGCTTGTGCCGCCGCTCGTGCAGATAGCTCAGGCCGGGCGTTTCGAAAGTTCCGGCGAACGGCCGCCATACGCCGTCATGCGGAGCGATCTGCGTTCCATCCACGCTGAGATTAAAGCTGGGGTTCGGCCGTAAATACGCGGTGATTTCCTCCGCCTTCGACTCGTCGATATTCAACTTGTCCGCCAGCAGCGTGGGACTGCTCAATTGCAGCCGGTCTCGTAACTGCTCCCACGTCCAGACCTGAGGTTGAGAACTGGGTGCTTGAGTCGGAGCCTGCGCACTCTGGGCCGCTGGCACCGGCGGCAGCGGAGGGGCAGCCTGCGCCATCGAGGGAATCGATGCGACTCCGACCGCCAGCACTGCGCAACTCCGCCACAATTTTCGCAACATCGACAGCTCCAATAACTCCAAGCTTGATTGAGCGCCACGGCAGCACGCTGCGGCGTTTCAAAGGGCCTGGTGAATTTTCCGGTAGTGCAGATTCAGGATTGCGCTATGTCTTCTCTGCGACCTCTGCGGCCCTTCTTCGCGTGCTCTGCGGTTAAAAGCTTAAAGCTCTTAACCGCGAGGAACGCAAAGAAAGCCAAACTGCACCACTACCAATTTTCCTGAGACGGGGGAAAATTCGCTGCAGGTCTTACCCCGGTCAGCGATTCAAACGAAATGACTTTAACTTTGTGGACTAACTGAGGAAGGCAGCGGGAGGCGCTCGTCCCGCATAAAAAATCGCAGACCGCGACAAAGAGGGAACTCTCGTGAGTCGAACTTCCAGCAAGCCGGTTTCGGGTGCAGCCAGCCGCGGCCCGGGTGCCATCAGTCCGGCCGGACCTTGCAACCGGTTTACCGCTGCGGAATGCCTCGCGCTGCTTGCCTGACCTACCGAACGCTTGTTGACGGCAGAGTCTTCCATCTCGGCGCGCATCGCGTGCAGATCGTCTGACGCCGAGATCACCGGAAAAAGCAGAACCAGCAAGCATCCCAAAGCCAACAGGCATTCGACCGAACGCGCGCCGGTCTTTGGCCGCGACCCCGCCGCCCGCCGCCACAACCAGTAGGCAGGCAACGCCAGCAGCAACCACGCGAGATTGAGCAACAACTCCATACTCAACAGGAAACGTTGAACAGAAAACGAGCCAGACTACTCTCCGCGATACGTCAGTCTGTCAGAAAACCCAATTTTTAGTCAATGTGACCACCGTACTTGTAGTGGGCTATTTTCTTTTGTCATTCCGAGCGCCTTTTTTCTGGCGCGAGGAATCTGCTTTTCCAGTGCTGGACTACTAAGGCCGCCTTCAAAACGATCCACGCTCTTCTCACGGCGTGACATTCACCTGCAAGGCCTTCGGGGTTTTCAATTCCTGCCTATAAATCACATTGCGCGCCGGAACCTCGCCCACCACGTTGACGTAGACCACATACGCGCCATTAGGCAGCGTTTCCCCGAACGGCAGCGCAAAGCCGAGCGTGCCTTTCCTCAACGGGAAATGCTGGTATCCAATTTCGGTGGCCCGTCCGTTATCGGCGACCGCCTTCACATCGAAGGTCAAATCCATGTCTTCGGGCGTAGTATTTGAAACCTCCACGCTGCCCTCGATGCGGGTGCCGTTCAAGTGCGCCGGAACCTTCCATGCCACTGTGATGGCGTCGACCACCTTGAGTGTGTACGCCCGCTGCACCGCCTGCTGCGGGCTGTTGCCATCCTTCGCCACCACCACAAACTGAAACTCACCCGGCCGCTGCGCTTCGCCGTGCAGCGAGCCGCTGTCGTCCAATGTGATGCCGGGGGGAAGCGTCCCGCTGCCCAGCGTCCAGTGGAGCGGCGGAACATAATTGCCGTGCGCATGAAAAATGACGTGGTACGGCCCATGCGGATAGGTGGTGGGCAACTCCATCGGCTCAATCACCAGGCCAGCAGCATTATCCGCCGGAGTTTGCTCGGCCACAGGCTCTTGCGCCACTGCTCCTGTGCCAAAACTCAAGACTGCCGCAACAACCGCCGACGCCCAAACCGAAGTGAAGACCGCGTTGGGCGAAACCCGATATTTCCTGGCATCCCGATCAGGCATTATTTTTGGCCATCTATTACTGCGATTGTATCCGGTTTCTCGCACCGAAAAATTGGAACCGCTCGATTGATAGCGAGCTCCCTTAACTTTGTCATTCCGAGCGCCTTTTTTCTGGCGCGAGAGCCTGCCCTGAGCGGAGCCGAAGGGAATCTGCTTTTCCAGCGGTGGGTCACTGAGGCCGTCGCAAAAAAGAACTACTACTGTTCCATCGGCGATAATCGCAACTTTACCGAATGTAAAATTATGTAATTCCGCACCTTTGTGCGCTACTAATCTTGCTGGTTCGGGTTAGAGTGCGACAGATTCAGTGTGCTAACCTCGAAAAAGAAAACGTGACCAGTTCCACTCTCAGGGAGAAAATTATGTCAGCACGCGGCGCGCTCCTTCTGCTCTTGTCTCTGTCAACTCTTGCCTTCCTGGCTGCCTGCGGCAACAACGGCAACGGCATCACCCAAGGCCAAGCCCCGCCCAGCGGCGCATTTAGCGACGCCAATCTGAACGGAACCTACGTTTTTTCTGTTTCGGGTCTTGATCTCGTCAACGGAACCCCTTATGTAGTGGGCGGCACAGTCATAGCCAACGGCAGCGGTACCATCACTGGTGGCACCCTCGATATGAACGACACGGCGCTCACCGCCCCATTAATTGCGGTGCCGATCAATAGCAACGGCGGTTACACTGTGGGAAAGGACGGCCGAGGAGAGTTCACAATCGGCCTGCCCACCGGCGATAATCCATTCGGCAATACAAACCTTACATTCGACTTCGTCCTGCAGAACAGTTTCCACGGGCAGGTCACTGAATTCGATGACAACGCCACAGGCAGCGGCACGCTTGATGCACAAACGGCTGGTACAACCCCGGCCGGCTCCTACGCCTTTAGTCTTTCGGGTGCAATCTACAGCAATAACGGCGCATTTGCCACGGTTGGTAATTTCACCCTCAGCGGTTCGAGTATCACCACCGGTCTCGAAGACTTCAATTCTGGCGGAGTCGCTTCCACCAACGGCGGCGCAGGCTATGCGCTATCGGGCACGGTCCAGGCGGGAGGCTCGTCCACCACCTTGTCGTCGCTGACCATCTCGCCGTCAACCTTCGGCCCCGGCACGCTCACCTTCGACGTATACCCAATTGACTCCACGCATCTGAAGTTCATCGAGGTGGACTCATTCGCAACCCTTTCGGGAGATGCATTCACCGAGGCTACCAGCGTTCCCAGTGGAAATTTGGTTTTCACTTTGGACGGACTGCTTTCGGGCACCACTCCTTTTGCCGCTGGTGGCCTGATGGTTACCAGCGGTGGGAATATCATCAGCGGCTCAACCGAGGACTATAACAACGACGGGAGCGCCTCCGCGCAAGGGGCGCCCGCAGCGTTCACCGGCGCTTATTCTGGGACCAGCGGACGCTTCGGCGTCACTCTTTCGGACTTCTTTCCGTCGACGATCAACGCCTTTGTCGCGTATCCCTCGAGTGGCGGCCTGTTGCTCCTCGAGACTGACGACGACGGAATCACGGCCGGCGCCGCCTATGTCCAGGCTCAGGGCGCAAGCTTTGCTGCGTCGCAAGGCTACGGGGGCAACCTAAGCGGCGACAATATCGGGTCCGGTGGTGCGGAAGTTGACGACATCGCCGAGTTCACCGCCAGCGCCAGCGGAGCATCCTGCATTGCAAGCACCAGCAACGGTAACGTCACATACAGCAGTGACACCATTATCGGAGTAGATGATGAGAACTCCTCTGGAGGTGGTGGCACGCTCCCAACCCCCGGCCAGGCGCTCTGCGGCCAATACGGCTCCATCGACACGAGTGGCCGCCTCAATTTGACGTACTATGTCCCCGGTATTCTGAACGGGGGCGCAGAGCTTACCGCCTACACCGTGGACGGAACCATTTTCCCGTTCATAGAAGCCGATAGTGGCCAAGTCTCGACCGGCGTCTTCATCTTGCAGAACGCCGCCGCGACCTCGCCCTCAATGGCCAAGCCGCGCAGTATGTTCGTGCCGCCGCATATAGTCCAGTCAAAGGCTGCCAAACAGAAACAGAAGTAAAACATGATCGGCTCACTTCGGGCGCGGCTTCGGCCGCGCCTTTTTTCTTTTTGCGCCGCGGCAGTTCCAACGTCGCATGACCTTAGTTACCTTTAATCATTACGGCCGCCTCACGCACAATAATCCCAAGACCTTTTCGTTCTCGGAGACTAGCGTGCTCGACCGACGGCTTTTGCGCGTATTCATCTTTGTTTTTGCGACCATTTCGCTGGCCTCGGCACGCGACCTCGCCTTAATTGCCAACAAATCGAACTCGCTCAACACGGTCACCCTTCCTGATCTGGTGAAGATCTGCAAGGCGCAGAACAACCGCTGGCCCGACGGCAAGCCGGTCACCTTTGTCATGCGCAACCCCAACTCGCCGGAAATGAAGATGGTGGTCGAAAAGCTCTTTGGCATGCCCGAGAGCGACGTGGCCAACCTGATCGTTGCCGCCAACCATGGACGCGGCAATCATCCCGCCGTCCTGGTCGTCGCCAGCGATGAAGACCTCGTGAATCAAGTGGCATCTCTGCCCGGTGCGGTCGGAATCGTAGACGTTTATTCCATCAACAGCAGCGTGGCCGTGGTAAGGCTGGCAGGCAAACTCCCGCTCGAACCGGGATACCTGCTGCATGGGAACTAGCAGGATCGAAAACGCATGCCGCGAGCATAGCGAGCGGAGCGGGACCAACGACCAACGACCAAACGACGCGACCAATGGCAAGCCCAGGCCGAAAACTAGAAAGCAAGAAGACGCCCACCGGCGCCCGGCAACGCCGTTTTCCGCGCTTTACCCTCGATGCGCGCATAAAAGTACGCATGTTTCAAGCTGGAGAATTCCGCTCCTGCTGGGGCCGCTCCACGGAACTCGGTAAGGACGGCATCGGCGCCACGCTCACCGGCGAACTCGAAACCGGCGAAATCGTCTCTCTTGAGATTCCCCTTCCTTTAAGCCCGTATCCTCTGAAGATCCGCGCCATCGTGCGCTATCGCCAGGGCCTGCGCTACGGATTCGAATTTCTTACCTTAAGCGAAGCCCAGCGCGACATGCTCTGCCGTGTCTGCGACATGCTCGCCAGCAGAATCTGAGAATCGAGCGACTTCATGATCGGGCGATCGCGCGATTGAACAAAAGCGCTAGGGCTCTGCTTTTCAATCACCCGATCGCTCAATCACTCAATGACTCGATCTTCCCCAATTACTTCTGTAACTTTCCGCTAACCCACGCCCGTTCTACGATGCCCTGAAGGTAGAGCTTTCTGAGGGGGAGCTTTCCGCATGGGTGAACGTGTCACCCAATCACCGCAGGCACAGGAGTTCGCTCGCGCCAATCGCTTGCGCGAGGCGCTGGAGTGCGGCGCACCGGCCAGTTTCGTCCCTCCAGTTGTTGAGGACTCGCAACCGATCCCTGTAGAGACAGCCGCCTCGCCGGTCCCACCTTCGAAGTACTTCGAGCAGATCTTTCAGAACTCGCCTGACCCGATTCTGCTTCTCGATTCATCCTTCCGCACCCATTGCGTAAACCGCGAATTCCAGTCCATGTTCGGCTTTTCTCTGGAGGAGACTCTTGGTGCGTCTATCGACGCTCTGATCTTTCCCCCCGGTCGTACCGCCGAAGCCAAATGGGTCGCCCAATGCCTGGAGCGCGGCGAGCGCATCAATCTCGAAACCCAGCGCCGCTGTAAAGATGGAGCCTTGCTCGATGTCTTCGTCTCTTCGGCGCCGCTCACCATCGATGGCAAGATCGCCGGATACTACGCGATTTATCGCGACATCAGTGAGCGCAAGCGCGCCGAAGCGCTCAGTTCGGCCTTGTACCGCATCGCCGAAAAAGCCAGCGCCGTGCAGGATTTACAGCAATTCTTCGCTGCCATCCATGGCATCGTCGATGAACTCATGTGCGCCCGCAACTTCGCTATCGCGCTCGATGATCCCGAATCGCAACTGCTTACCTTCCCCTATTTTGTTGACGAAAAAGAGCCGCAACCTTCGCCCCGCAAGCCCGCGGCGGGACTCACCGAATACGTTATGCTTACCGGCGAGCCGCTGCTCTGTGATTCTGAAGTGCTCGAATTATTGCAGCAGCGCGGGCAGGTTCAGCTTTCTGGCCCTCCGGCTCTGCAGTGGCTGGGCGTACCGCTAAAAGTCAATCACCGTATCTTTGGCGCACTGAGCCTAAAAAGCTATTCACCGAACACTCGTTTTCGCGAGCGCGATAAAGACGTCCTCACGCTGGTGGCGCAGCAGTTGGCCGCCGCCATCGACCGCAAACGCAATGAGCAGGCCCTGCGCCGCTCGGAACTACGTTATCGCTCTTTGGTGCAAACCGCGGTTTATGGAATCTATCGCGCCAGCCTCGAGGGCCGCTTTCTCGACGTCAATCCCGCGCTGATCGCCATGCTGGGATACAGCGACCCACTCGAGGTGCTTGCCCTCGATCCGGAAAAAGATGTCTTCGTCGATGCCGCCGAATACTCGCGCCTGATCGACGAATTCCGCCGCACCGGGTGTATGGATGGTTTCGAGGTCCGCTGGAAGCGCAAAGACGGCGCCATCATTACGGTGCGCATCAGCGGCCGCGCCGTTGCCGGCGGGGACGAACCCTCCGACGTGCTCGAAGCCATCGCTGAAGACATCACCGAGCGGCGCGTGCTCGAAGATCAGTTCCGCCAATCGCAAAAAATGGAAGCAGTCGGCCGCCTCGCCGGTGGCATCGCGCACGACTTCAATAACCTGCTCATGGTGATCAGTGGCTACACCGAAGTTTTGCTCTATCACCTCAACCCCGGGCATCCGCTCTTCGTCAAGGCCGAGGCCATTCAGCAGGCGTCTGATCGCGCCACCACGCTTACCCGTCAGCTTCTCGCCTTCAGCCGCAAACAACTTCTCGAACTGAAAGTCGTCGATGTGAACGCCATCGTTGCCGATATGGAGCGCCTGCTGCGCCCGCTCATCGGAGAAGATATTGAACTTACCACCGGCCTCGCGGCCAATCTCGGCTGCACTCGCGCCGATGCCGGCCAGCTCGAGCAGGTCATTATGAATCTGGTGGTCAACGCAAAAGATGCCATGCCCAACGGAGGCAAAATTTGCATCCGCACCGCCAGCGTCACCCTCGATAATTCCTATCGCCCCGAAAATACGCTGATCAAGCAAGGGCCGTACGTCATGATTTCGGTCAGCGACAACGGCCAGGGCATGGACCGCGAAACCCAGGCCCGCATCTTCGAGCCGTTTTTTACTACGAAAGAAAAAGGCAAGGGAACCGGCCTCGGCCTCTCGACGGTCTACGGCATCATCAAGCAAAGCGGCGGATACATTTTCGTGCAAAGCGAGCCCAGCCGCGGCACCACCTTTACGATTTACCTGCCGCGGGTCGACGAACCCTCTGAGGCGCACGGACCCACGTTGGTTCCCTCTGCAACCGCAGGCGGCTCGGAGACTATTCTGCTGGTCGAAGATGAAGATTCTGTGCGCCAGCTGGTTCGTGAAACTCTCGAATCCCGCGGATATCGCGTACTCGAAGCCGCCAACGGTAATGCAGGGCTGGAAGTCGTCGCCCGCCATCCCGACCCAATTCATCTCGTCATTACCGATATCGTCATGCCCGGGCTGAGCGGACAGGAACTCGTCGAGCAACTGACGCCTATGCGTCCCGGTATTAAAGCGCTGTATCT
>Ga0181522_10002388_pt1 | contig 10744 bp, 8 predicted proteins | sample PEATcosm2014_Bin_27_FD_121103 | JGI IMG/M metagenome (GOLD analysis project Ga0181522, IMG submission 121103) | Peatland microbial communities from MTU Mesocosm Facility, Houghton, MI, USA - PEATcosm2014_Bin05_10_metaG | ecosystem: Environmental > Terrestrial > Soil > Wetlands > Peat | place...
ACTCTGGCATTGGCCGACTGAGGCATCTGGAACTTTCTCCCGACCTGCCCTGACGCAACGGGAAAGCCAGCGTACGCTACCGCACACGACGGTACCACACTCCAATGACATCGGTGTAAATATATTGGGTTAATAAACGCTTATGTAGCCGTCTCGCGGTAGCTTGTTTTTATGCAGTCGGAAGGGCGCTGACAAACTCTGAAGGCGCGGAGCGGCAAGTGAATGAGGCTGCCTCTTCATAAAAAGCGTCCGCGTATATGGGATAGTTTTAAGATTAGATTAGATCTTGTTCATCGTCAGTTCCAGCACTACTCGGGCATCAAAGCGTAAGATACCGAAAAATATTATGCGGCTTGGACAGACGCTAGCCTTCACTGACACGTAGGAGCGCTCGTAAAGTGATGCTCCTGAGCCACAAGGAGAAGCTAAAGTGGCCCAGGCCTAGGCCTCCGGACCCCGCCTTGAACCTTGTCCAGTTCGCCGTCCGTTAATTCCCTGGCGGTCGGCTTGCTTCCCATTTTTCTTCCCGTTCTCTTACCTTTCTTCTACGGATTTCTTGTGTAAAACGGATGCGAAAGCGGAACGCGTGAGACGATTCGGCTATTGAGTCGTGACCTATGCGGGCGGATTGGGATTTGTACGACAACATTTACGTCAAGAGCTCGTAGTGATAGAGTTGCACCATCTTTATACCCCGGTGCCTTTTCAATTCCTTCGCACGGAGCCACCATGAAACCAGAGCAGAAGAAAGAACAACGACTATCAGATGAAGACCTGAAACAGACCGCAGGTGGTCAAAAGATTCCCCACTCGCCTCTTCGAGAGCTGTCCACAAACGACCTAGAAGAGGTAAGCGGCGGGGCGGTGAAGAAAGGTCCGCCTAAAGTCATTGACGAATAGCCGCCTCCTGCCCTGAAGTCCGTCAGCAGTCTTCGGCGTGCTCGGGTCGCCTTCGCGCCCGCTGAGTTTCTGTTGCGGTCGAGCCATGCGTAGGATCAAGCCTCGCGGCACATACGACCGCTTCCAAATCAGCCAAGTTGGTCCGCTGTGGAACCGCCGACAGCAACTGAGGCACGCCGCTTCCCAGTTTTAACGAAAATCAGCTAAGCCGATGCCGCCGGAAATTCCGAGAGCATTGCATCGAGCGGCACGGTTTGAATCCCGAAGACACCGAACGAATTTGCCGGTTCAATTTAGAGGCCTTCACGCTCACGCTTGTCCCAGAGCGTGAAGCAGAATCCTAAACCCAAGCGCTGACGGCAGTGTTGCAACATAACGTCGCAATCAAATGCTAGGCGCGGGAGTACCAGCTTCAGATCGACCTACAACGGTTTTCCGTTCCGCGCAACCCCGCCTTGAATCTTGTTCAATTCGTTCTCACTCAACTCCCCCACGGTTGCTTTTTGGAGTTTCAGATTCTTGGTTTTTACTTTTCCTTTTTCCTTCCCGTCTTTCTTATCCTTGCTCTTCGCTGCCATAATGGTGGTCCTCACTTGAAATTCAACTCTCGGCGTAACCGCGAATCATTTGGGTTGAAGCCATCCGCGCCCGCATCCACGCGTGTCCGACATAGGTTAAGCACTCCGAGGGCCTAAAGGAACCGCGGTCCTGCCTTGTCTGTATCACCATAAATGCATCATTGGCAAGGATTTCTCTTTTGGAAGAGGATCGGGCAGGCGAACGCCCCGGGTGAAAAACTATCCGACCTGGAACCACGAAGAACTTTGGCCCACCGAATCCGGCGTTCAAGATTCAACTAGATGAGGCGAGAGCGGAATGGCGAGGGCGGCTGAGACTCAGAGTGACGCGCCTACTCGCTTCGATTGCAGGACGTGTATGGAGTCGCTTTCCGTGACCGGTTATAGCCTCAGTTTCTTAGTGACGCAAGGCATCAGAAAGAAAATGGAGGCGCGGGTCGGATTCGAACCGACGAGTGATGGTTTTGCAGACCATTCCCTTAGGCCACTTGGGTACCGCGCCAAACAATCGAGTATAGCAAATCCTGCGCGAGCCAGTGTCCGGGCCGGGCGGCCCTTCGCGCAAATTTGAGAAGCTATTTCTTTTCGGCAGCTGTCGCTACTCTGGCCTCGCGCAAGAACCGCGCCGCTTCTTCCGGCGGCGTCGGATTGATATAAAAGCCCGTTCCCCACTCGAATCCAGCCACTTTCGTCAATTTCGGGATGATCTCGATGTGCCAGTGATAGTGATCGTTGATCTCTTCCCCGATCGGGGAGGTGTGAATCATGAAGTTGAACGCCGGCTTGTCCAGTGCCGCATCCAGTCGCATCAACGCGTCCTTCAACATCCTGGCCAGGCTCGCGTAAATCGAGCTTTGATTGTTCTCGTACGCTGATCCGTGCGCTTTCGGCAGCAGCCACATCTCAAACGGAAACCGCGAAGCATACGGCGCGATGGTAATAAAGTGCTCGTTCTCCCCGATCACGCGCTCCCCGGTATCCCGCTCCTGCCGGATGATGTCGCAAAAAATGCATCGCTCTTTTTCGTCGTAATAATGCCAGCAGTTGTCCACTTCCTCGCGCACGCGTCGCGGCACGATGGGGAGCGCGATCAATTGCGAATGCGGATGCTCGATTGACGCTCCCGCCCCTTCGCCGTGATTCTTAAAAATCAAAACATACCGGAAGCGCTTGTCGTTCTTCAGGTCCAGCATCCGGTCGCGGTAAGCCCACAGGACGTCTTCGACTGCCCGCTCCGGCAGCATCGCGAGCGACGACCCATGCTCCGGCGTCTCCACGATCACCTCGTGCGCCCCCACGCCGTTCATCTTGTCGAACAAGCCTTCGCCTTCGCGGTCCAGTTCGCCCTCAATCCCCAGCGCCGGAAATCGATTCGGCACGACGCGAATGCTCCACCCCGACGTGTTCGCTCCGCCTCCGTTGCGCCCATACACCAAGATTTCCGGCGGCGTCTTGCCCTCGGCTCCCGGGCAAAACGGGCAATTCTTCTGCCCAAGCGGCACCACCGTCTCGCGCAGAAAATCCATCGGCCTTCTTCCGCGTTCTGTCGAAATAATCACCCATCGACCGGTTATCGGGTCTTTTCGTAGCTCCGGCACAGCAATCCTCCCAAAACGTGCTCGGGGACAAGAGTAAAGGTAAGAGCACCCTTACCCGCAATTGTACCGCGTCTAACCGCCTGTTCGGCCATCCCCGCCTAGGTTTTTTCCGCCCAGCGGAACCACTCCCTCCGCAGGCATCGTTCCGCTCGCCGCGCAATCCTTTTCGCACAGTCCCACCGCACCATACGAATAGGAAACTCGAGGAAATTGACACGCGGCGTTCCTGCCAGATGGCCAGGGACCAGGAAGGTCAATCCGTGCCCGAGTATAAACAAAAATCCCGCGGCTGCCACGCATCGTCTGCGGCAGTCACGGGATCTGTCGTTCTATTCTCGATGGACCTGGTTACTTCTTTTCTTCTTCTCTGAAGCATTCTTCCAGCGTCTTCACGGCAAACTCCGCCTGCTCCTCATCGACAACCAGCGGCGGGCAGAATCGCACGGTGGTGTCACCCGACCCGAGAATCAGCAGTCCCTTGTGATACGCGGCCTGAACAATCCGGTTGCGCATCTCCGGCGCCTTTTCCTTGGTTTTCTGATCCTTAACCAACTCGATGCCGATCATCAATCCTCGTCCGCGTACTTCGCCGACGTTCTTGAACCTTTGTGTCCAATCCGCGGTACGCTTCAGGATGAATTCCCCGACTCGTTTGGCGTTCTCCATATATCTCGACTCGAGCAACCGCAGCGTCGCCAAGCAAGCCGCGATGCACACCGGGTTGCCTCCAAAGGTCGACGCGTGCGCGCCCGGTTTCCAATCCATCACGCTTTCTCGCGCAATCACCGCACTCAAGGGCATTCCCGACGCAATGCCCTTCGCGGTGCAAATAATGTCCGGCTCGACGCCCGCGGTGTGGTCTACCGCCCACCACTTCCCGGTGCGCCCCATGCCCGATTGCACTTCGTCGGCCACCAGCATGATTCCGTACTTGCGGCAAATTTTCTGCAATCCCTGCAGGAATTCCGCCGGCGCCAGGATGTATCCGCCCTCGCCCTGAATCGGCTCAATGAAGATTCCCGCCACTTCTTCAGGATCAACACGCCGACGGAACAATTCGTTCTCCAGATAGCTCAAGCAGTCTGCGGCCGCATTCTCCGGGCGCACTCCATACGTTCCCCGGTAGGTATCCGGATACGGCATGTGAAACACGCCGGAAAGCAGAGTCCCGAATCCCCGGCGCTGGACCGCGCGGCTGGCTGTCAGCGAGAGGGCTCCCATGGTGCGACCGTGAAACGCCCCGTGAAACGCGATCAATTTGTCCCGCTTGGTGTGATACTTCACCAGTTTGATGGCCGCTTCGATCGCCTCCGCGCCCGAATTTCCGAAATACACGCGCTTCGATTCCTTGCCCGGCGCAATCGAGCTCAACTTTTCCGCCAGCAAGGGCATTCCTTCGTAGTAAAAATCCGTTCCGGACAAGTGAATCAGTTCCGCCGCTTGCTTCTGAATGGCGGCCACAACTTCGGGGTGGCAATGCCCGGTCGCGCAGACCGCGATGCCGGCCGCAAAATCCAGAAACACATTGCCGTCGACATCTTCAATCATGGCCCCGCCGCCGCGCTTGGCCACCAGCGGATAGTCGCGCGTGTACGACGGCGAAACATATTTGGTGTCCAGTTCTACGACGCGTTTGGCATTGGGTCCCGGCAGCGGCATGTTCAACTTCGGCAATTTCGCGCCGGTCAAATTGGTTTCGAGCAATTTCGTGTCGGTGGTGGCGATCATTTCTTCCTCCTCGTGAAGAATGGACGGTGGTTAACTCACGGAAACGGAGTAACTTGCAAGCAGGCGGCATTCGCGTGGACGACAGCGCGCTCGGATGCGGCCCGGAGAGGAGAGTTTGTTAGTCTACGCCGTAGAGGTTGGGGCGTACGTCGGCCGGGGACGCGGTGCCTGCGAAGTGCTGGAGATCGAATTTACCGTGTTTCATTTGCGTTTCCAACGGACGCTTCCGTCCCGGCTGTCTTCCACGATTATACCACGATCCGCGAGTTCCTTACGGAGGCGATCCGAAGCAGCGAAGTCCCGCCGTTTGCGCGCGTCCTGCCGCTCGGCGACCAGTTTTTCCACTTCGGCATCGGTCAACGCGCCCGTGGCATCGCCATAGCCGAGTGCTTGCAGCTTCCCGGCGTCATGGTCGGCGATCACCGCGAAGACGCGATCGAACGCCGCTAATAATTCCTGCGCCGCGGCCACTTCGCCTTGCCGGAACTCGCCTTTGTCCATGGTGATGTTTGCTTCACGAACCAGATCATAGAGCGCGGCCAGTGCTATCGCGGTGTTCAAATCGTCGGACAGGCCTGCGTCGAAATCTTGCGCGGCCTTGGCGATGCGCTCGGCCATGCCGGGTTGCTGGCCGGCCGGAAATTTACCCTGCGCCAGCCGGTCCGAAAAATTCCGCAGGCGCTCGACTGCGCTCGCCGCCTGTTGCAACCCGTCGAATGTGAAGTTCAGTTGCCGACGGTACGGCACGCTGGCCAGCGCGAACCGCAGCGCCGACGGTTTGTAGCCTTTGGCGAAAAGGTCGCGCAGGGTAAAAAAATTGCCGAGCGACTTCGACATTTTCTCGCCCTCGACCAGCAAATGCTCGGCGTGCATCCAGTAGCGCACGAATTGCTTTCCGGTCGCGCCTTCGCTCTGCGCGATCTCGTTTTCGTGATGCGGAAACGCCAGATCGATGCCGCCGGTATGAATGTCGATCGTTTCGCCCAATAATTTCATGGCCATCGCGGAGCACTCGATGTGCCACCCCGGCCGCCCCGGACCGATCGGCGTCTCCCAGAAATGCTCGCCGGGCTTGGGTGCTTTCCACAGCGCAAAATCCCGCGCGCTCTCCTTCTCGTAGCGGTCGTTGTCCACGCGCACGCCCGTCTGAATCCCGCTGACATCGATCTTCGACAATTTTCCGTAAGCCGGAAATTTCGCGATGCGATAGTAGATCGATCCCTCACCCGAATAGGTGAAGGTTTTCTCCTGCAAACGCTGGATCAGCTTGACCATGTCGTCGATATAGTCGGTCGCGCGTATCCAATGTTCCGGCGCTTCGATGCTCAGTGTCCTGCAATCGTCGAAAAATGCCTGCACGTACTTTTGTGTGTAGTCGCGGATGCTGACGCCCGCCGCCGCGGCTTTGGCAATGATGCGGTCGTCCACGTCGGTCAAGTTCATCACGTGGTTGAGCTTGAATCCGCGCAATTTCAGGAAGCGCCGCAGAATATCCTGAAACACAAAGGTGCGGTAGTTGCCGATGTGCGCGTAGTCGTACACCGTGGGCCCGCAGGTGTACATGCTCACCTCGCCGGGTTTCTGCGGTACAAACGGCTCGGTTTGGCCGCTGAGCGTGTTGTGCAGTCGAATCTGGTTCATGGGTCTGTCGGTCGCCGCGAAGCCCGGAAGACAAAACGATGATTCTATCCGACCCATGCGCGAAAACAAACTTTGCAGCGAGAAGGGTTTCGAAGCTCGCACGTAGGATCTGCGTGAGAGCGGCCGCTCCATTGGACACCATTTTTGACGTCGCGGCAGAACCAGCCACCTGCTTTTCCTTATCTGGCGCAGCGATCTGCGGCTTGTCGTCGACAGAGAACAGCATAGGCTCGCTAAGGCAGTGGCGCCGGTGGACGCGGTGGCCCTGCCAATCGAAGTACACGTCGGCGGTCTTTGGGAGCCACACATCCAGCTGTCGCTGGCCGAAGTGCACGGGCCCGTATTCGACAACGGCGCGATCCGCGGCCAAGTGGGATTAAGTTGCGGTGGTGCTCCCGTCGGCATTCTCAGGGCGTACAGCGAACCGCAGAAAACGCCTCCGTAGTTAAGGGCCCTATACCCGCCCTAAAGGGCGAGGTTTTACGGCCCCACGGGTAAATTGACTTCGCAGAGATTCCAGCATATTGTCCAGCGTGCAAAGTGCAGAACGGCTGGCGCCAGGCCGTTGGTCCTGCAAGGTCCCCTTCATTTCATCGTTAGATTATTTGCTTTGGTGCCGGCTCCGGGACTTCGGATTTGCTTGCGCGCAGAGCGCAAGAACCCGGAAATCTATTTTGCAAAGTTGCGCGACAAAGTTGCACAAACAAGGAGCGTCCATGAAGAGAATTTGCCTATTGTGTGTGATGGTTCTGTTTTCGTTGGGGAGCGCCGCGCTTTCCCAAGCGCAGGCAACCAGCGCGACGCAGAAGAATGTCGCTGCGCTCGAACAGCAGTGGCTGCAGTCACAAAAGACAAATAATCCTGACCTGGTGGCGCCGCTGCTGGCGGAAAAATTCGTCAGCACCAACAGCGACGGGAAAGTCGCCGACAAGGCCGAGTCGCTGGCGATCGCCAAGGCAACGAAATACGCCAGCGTGGATTACATCGACGTGAAAGTGACCGCATTTGGCAATACGGCCATCGCGATCGGCGGCTTCAAAGCCAAGGGCACCGACTCCACGGGAAAGCCTCTCGATGTCAACGAGCGCTTTACCGATACCTGGATGAAGATGAGCGATGGCAAATGGCAGTGCATCGCGAGCCACAGCTCAACCGTAAAGATGTAAGCATCCGCAAAGCGCGATGCAGTGGCCGCCGTATCCTTCGGCGGCCTTTTTTTGATCGTCTGCGAAAAGCCGCCTGGGGCGATGGTTCCTGGGCCCGTCGCGGCTGGGGTGCGTTTCGCCTTATCGAGCCGCAAAGAGTTCGGCGAAGAAACTTTGGATTGCCTGCGCCGAACGCGCGTCGCTCAGAGCGTGATACTCGACGCCGGGTAGGTTGGGCCCGCGTTCGTGGGTGAAGCCGTGCATGGCGTTGCCGTAGACCAGCAGCTGCCAGTCGGCCCCGGCGGTCTTCATCTCTTCGACGAAGGCGTTCACATGGGTCATGGGGACGTGAGGATCCAGGGCGCCGTGACAAACCAGGATTTTGGCCTTCACGGTGTCGGGTTGGGAAGGGCGCCGGGTGTCCAGGCTCCCGTGGACGCTCACTACTCCTGCGAGGTCTGCGCCGCTTCTGGCGAGTTCGAGCACCGTCATTCCACCGAAGCAATAGCCGACCGCCGCGATGCGGCCATCGACCAGCGGGTGCGACCTCAATACCCCGATTCCCGCGTCGGCGCGCTGCACGAGCTTTGCGGGATCACTGCGCAATTCGGTGATGCGGGCCATCACCCGTTGGCGGTCGCCGGCCACTCCGTGGCCGTACAGGTCACAGGCAAATACAACGTAGCCGAGCTCCGCCAGGCGTCGGGCGCGGCCTTTCGCGTGGTCGTCCAGGCCCGCCCCTCCGTGAACAACCATTGCGCCCGCTCGCTTGCCGGCCAGTGTGGTATCCCACACGAACAGGCCGGTGAGGCCGACCTCGCCATCGCGGTAGTCAACTGCTTGGGTATTGATTTTCAAGGGTTGCCTCCGAGAAACGTTCGCCCCCACGGAACGGTCCGATAGGGTGGGTATATGAATCTCCGTTAGTAATTATAACAGATTTCAGCCAAAAAATCAAATTTGACGGGAAAAATTCAAAAGCCGAAATCACAAAAAGGCCGTCCTCGAGGAATCGAGGCAGTCTTCAGGCCAAGACGCACATCCGCGTAAAGCGGGCACGCAAAGCGCCGGCTTCGGGGGGTACAGCAACCGAGGTAGACAAGAGTGCCTGTGGTAGTTACTGCGGGCCGTTCATGTAGTTTTCAAGGTAGGTGTAGCCGTTTGGCGAAATCTGGTTATAGAGGTTGGGATCGGTCGTGCTTAATCCCTGGGCGGCTTTCCACTGGTCGGGGATGCCATCATGCAGCGACTCCGTGCAAGCGGAGAAGTTGGTGACCGGTTGATCGGTCCAAGCCGATTGCGGCGTGGGGATCGAATCGACGGCGGAGGTCAGGCCGTTGGGCCAATAGCCGCCCGAGCCGCCGGTCTGATACTGAGTAATGATGCGGCGGTCGGCCGAGTCACGATGACTGACCCAGTTACCGTTGCAATCGAGGTGCTGCGAGTTGCCGACCGTGGGCAGCAGCACGCTGTCGAGGTTGCCGACAGGGTCGGCGTCGATCGGGAAGGTCGGGGCAGGCATCGGCGAATTGCGAATCCAGTTGGACGGTACCGGACCGATTTCATCACCGTTTTCGCCGTCGATCTCGGCGGCCATGTCGTACTGATTGCCGGAAGGATCGGACTGGTTCGGGCCAATATTCCCGGAGAGATAGGTGGACGGATCGCCCGGCAGCTGCGGGCTGATGCTCGTGAAATGGATCTCGTGTTTCTGCGCGGCCTCGAAGTTCAGATTGCCGGCGACGTACTTGTTTCCGATTTCGTCCACGGTCATCGCGCCTAGCCATTCGCTGGCGTAAAAATTCCAGTTGAAGACGATGTTGTTGACAAAGCGCGTGGAGAAGTTCGTGCTCTCCGGGATGCGATGACTCATGTCCGCGAACAAATTGTGATGGAAGTCGATGTCGTGCTCGCCGGAACTGAAGCAGGGTGAATCGGCGCTTGCGACGCAATCTGGGTTGGTGCTGGTGCCGGGGCCCACGGGATGATTGACGTTGGGCTCGTAGAACATGGACCACTGCGTGGTGATCAGCCGATTGGGACCAACGTAATTACTGAGCGTGATCCACAGCTTGTTGCCGGCCCAGCGGGTGGTGATGTGGTCGAGAATGATGTTGTAGTTGTCGCCGTTGGCGATTTCGACGTTCACCGTACCGGTGTCCGGGCCCGCGGGTACGTTGACGTTGTCGGCGCTGAAGGTGCAGTAGCGTACGGTCACGTCGTGTGTGGCGATATAGAAGGATTCGTTGGCGATGTTGGGTCCGCCGATAATGACCTCGCCGGGAGCCGTTTGGCAGGCAATGGTGATGTACGGACTGGAGATCGTGTACTTCTCGGACGGCGTGATGATGCCGGCGACGCGGAACACGCAGGTGCGCGGGCCGCTGGCAAACGTGCAGGCGCGAAGTGAACCCTCGCCGGAGTCGTTGAGGTTGGTGACTTCATAGACCGTGCCGCCGCGTCCGCCGGCCGACGCTGCGCCCCCGCCCTGCGCGCCGGGGAATGCAGGGAGAGCGCCGGAGGCCACAGGGGCAGAAACGGAAATGGTAGCGGTAGCTGATTTCGTGGTGTCGGCAACGCTGGTTGCGGTCACGGTATCGGTGCCCGCGGTCGAGGGAGCGACGTACGCCCCGGTCGAAGAAATGGTGCCGAGCAGCGCGGCCCACGTGACGGCCGTGTTGGCCACGGTGCCGTGCACGGTGGCCGAGAATTGCAGCGTTCCGCTGGTCGCGACCGAGGCGGAAGAGGGAGAAACGGTAACCGAGTTCACGACGGGAGGAGAAGGAGGCGCGGGAACACTGATCGTAATGGTAGCCGAGGCAGACTTGGTCGTTTCGGCGACACTGGTTGCGGTTACGGTCGCAGCGCCGGCGGTTGCTGGAGCGGTGTAGAGCCCGGCCGGAGTGATGGTGCCTGCGGAAGCCTTCCAGGTCACGGACTTGTTCGTGACCGTGCCTTGAACTGTCGCTGCGAATTGAACGGTGGCGCCAGTGTTGACCGAAGCGGACGCCGGAGACACGGTGACCGAAGTTACGATTGGCGCAGGAGTTGGAGTCGGCGTCGGAGTCGGTGTTGGGGTAGGTGTTGGTTTTGGTGTTGGAGTTGGTGTCGGTGCCGGAGTTGGAGTTGGGGTAGGTGTTGGAGTTGGTGTTGG
>Ga0181522_10002391_pt1 | contig 10735 bp, 7 predicted proteins | sample PEATcosm2014_Bin_27_FD_121103 | JGI IMG/M metagenome (GOLD analysis project Ga0181522, IMG submission 121103) | Peatland microbial communities from MTU Mesocosm Facility, Houghton, MI, USA - PEATcosm2014_Bin05_10_metaG | ecosystem: Environmental > Terrestrial > Soil > Wetlands > Peat | place...
GGCCACCTGGTTGGGCTGGCCACATAATGAAACCGACTGGCCGGGCAAGCTCGATGCCATCCGCTGGGTCTATGGCGAGATGGTGCGGAAGATTTCGCCAGGTGAAACCGTGCGCCTCATGGTCCGGCACCGGGCCGAACAAAAACTCGCCGCCAGTTATCTCAAACGCGCCGGCTGCGTTTTGAAGGGAGTTGAGTTTGTCATCCATCCGACGAACCGTGGCTGGACCCGCGACAGCGGACCTATCCATGTCCGCCGTAAAACTCCGAATTCCGGAACCCGAGCTTCGAAATTTGAGACAGCCATTGTCCATTTCCATTTCAACGCCTGGGCGAAATACGACGACTGGCAGGAGGACACGAAGGTTCCCGAAATAGCTGCCCGGCGGCTGAAGAAACCGCTTTTCAAAGCGCAGTTCCAAGGAAGAAATTTTGTCATTGAAGGCGGCGGCATCGAGGTCAATGGCCGCGGGACGCTGCTGACAACCGAGGAATGTTACCTGCACCCGAAAATCCAGGTGCGCAATCCAGGCATGACCCGGGAACAATACAACGGGATGTTCCAGCACTATCTTGGCGTAAAAAACATCCTGTGGCTGCGCCACGGACCGGTGGGCGACGACACGCATGGGCACATAGACGATATTTGCCGCTTCGTCGGTCCGAAAACGCTCGTGCTCATCCGGGAAAAGAACCGGCACGACATCAATTACAAGCCGCTCGCCGGGAATTGGGAGCGCGTCCAGGAGTTCCGTCTCGAGGACGGCTCAAAACCTGAAGTGGTTCCGTTGCCGATGCCGGCGCCGCTGCGTTATGGAAATTGGCGGCTGCCGGCGAGTTACGCGAATTTTTACATCTGCAATGCCTGCGTCATCGTGCCGACGTTCAATGACCCCAACGACCGCGTCGCGCTGGGCATTTTGGGTGAACTATTTAAAGACCGACCTGTCGTCGGCATCCACGCCGTTGACCTCGTGCTGGGCTTCGGTTCGCTGCATTGCCTGACCCAGCAGCAGCCGGCGCACGTCTGAATCCTTATTCGCCGCAATGCTCGGCTTGGGCGGCTTCCAGAAATTCACGTAACGCGCTCAACCGTGGTTCGGCCAGTCGTCGCGATGCGGGAAGTTCCAACTGACCGGGCAACGTTTCCGCATTCTTCTGCAGCACGCGCAGGGCATCGGCAAAGGTTTCAAATCGCGTGTCGCGCCCGATTTTGCAGACGGTCCGCAGGATGCCGGTTGCCCCCAATTGTTCCAGAATGTCCGCATCGCGAAGGATGATTCCCTCGATGGTCTTGGGGTTGGCGGACGGTTGATGCGTGCGGATGGCTTCAACGACGGCGGGAGTTTTGCCCACCGGAAAACCCAGTGGCTCAAGAACCACCGGGGCGCAGTTCATCGCATACGCGACACAATCCCAGGCGGCAAGGGCCGCGGGTTCTTCCGGACGATGTCCGACGAAAACGCCCAGGTCATGCATCCAGACGGCGGCGAAGACCACATCATCATCATATACTTGGCCGGTGCCAACTGCCTCGGTCAGTTCATACAGCCGCGGCTGGTGGCTGAATTTTTCCGCCGGTTTCGCCTGGGTGCGGATGTAATCCACGATGGCTGCGCGAAAATTGTTTGATTGCATGTTCTTATTACCTGTTCACCGGCCAGGTGCATCGGGCGCGGATTTTACCGGCCCGGCAAAATCGGGTTCGGACTCGTATTTCTCCAATGTCTGCAATTCCTGCGGGCCAAACAGCACGTGCTGGATCATGCCTTGGCGGTCAATCACAAACGTCACCGGGATTTTAGCAACATCCTGATATGGTGACGGCAGGTTTTGCAGGAGGATAAGCGGATAATTGATGTGGTTCCGCTGGGCAAAAGCTTTCTGCGTTGCCGCGTCATCGGTGCTGAGGCCGATGATGACAAGGTTGGTGGGCGAAGATTCCGTGCGCAGCTTGATGAAAACCGGCAGTTCCTCCAGGCAGGGCGGACACCAGGTCGCCCAGAAATTCAGCAGCACCCGCTTTCCTTGCAAACTGGCGAGTCGGGTGGGCTGGCCGTCAAGGTTGGTTGCGGCAAAGTCCGGAGCCCGGGCCCCGGTCCAGGCCAGCAATGCCTTTTGCCCGGGATCCAGAGGCGACAGGGAAAAATAATACCACGCTTCGACGAGCAGCAAACTGCAGGCGACCGCGAGAAAGGTCACAGCCCAGCGGAGTTTTTGTGTTTCGGACGAACGGGAATGGCTGGTAGAAATCTTGGTTTCATCGCTCATATCTTCCGTCAGGCGAACCTTGCCGGTTCAACCCTGTTTTGCGTTCTCAAATTCCTTCACCGCGGCGATGCAGCGGCCGCAGATGGTCGGGTGCTCTGGATTCTGGCCTATATCCGTCTCCCAATGCCAGCAGCGCTCGCATTTCTGGCCGTCAGCCTTGGAAACTGAATGCGAAATGGGTTCGCCAACTTTCATTTTCAATTCCGAAACATTCAAAAGCTCACGCAACAGGTCTCGATCTGAATACTGATTTTGAACCTGCGGAATGACAATTTCAATTTTTGCATCTAAAGCCTTGCCAATGGTTTTAGTTTGGCGAGCCTTTTCCAATTCAGGTAGAAGCGTTTCACGCCACTGTTTAAGCCAGTCCCATTTCCCGATTTCATCAGGGTCCAGGGTGAATGTGCTTTGCTTGAATTCGCTTTCGTGAACTGAACCAGAAACCTTCGGCACAAATTCCCACGTTTCATCCGCCGTAAACGCCAAAATCGGCGCGAGCATCTGGCACAGGCCGGTGACGAGGCGATGCAAAGTGGTCTGGGTCGAGCGGCGGCGATGCGAATTGGCCGGATCGGTGTAAAGCCGGTCCTTGATGACGTCGTGGTAGATCGAGGACAGCTCGACGGCGATGAACTGGCTGACCTTTTGATAAACGACGTGGAATTCGTAGTCGTCGTAGGCTTTGATGACTTCCTGCTCCAGTTTCGAGAATTCGCCCAGTATCCAGCGATCAAGACCGGTCAGCTTGTCGTCGGGCACGGCATGCTTTGCCGGATCAAAGTCGTAAAGGTTCGAGAGCTGGTAACGCAGGGTGTTACGGATGCCGCGATAGGTCTCGGCGACCTTGGCGATGCGTTCCTCGCTCACGACGATGTCGTTGCGGTAATCCTGCGATGCCACCCACAGGCGGACGATGTCCGCACCGTGTTTCTTCACGTAAGCCTCGGCGGTCTGCGGCTTTTCGTAGCCGCCCTGGGCCTGCTTGCTCTTGGAAATCTTTTCCCGGTCAGCATCCACCATGAAACCATGCGTGAGCACGGTCTTGAATGGCGCGGCGCCATTACCGGCCAGCGAGAGCAGCAACGACGATTGGAACCAGCCGCGATGCTGGTCGCTGCCTTCGAGGTACACGTCGGCCTGCCATTGCGCAGGTTGATGGTTGAGGGTTAATGGTTGATGGAAAAGTTCGCTTCGACGCATCAGCACGGAGCGCGAGGACGACCCGGAATCAATCCACACATCGAGTGTATCGTTGGATTTGGCGGCGGCCTCGGCGCCTTTCCAGCCATTGGGCTTTACCAAGGACCAGAGTTCGGCGGCGGATTTTTCGAACCAGACGTTCGAGCCATGCTTGTCGATCAAATCGGCGGCATTGCGGACGATTTGGGCGTCGAGCATCGGCTCGCCCTTGGCGTCGTAAAATGCGGGAATCGGCACGCCCCACGTGCGTTGGCGGGAAATGCACCAGTCAGGGCGTGTCTGCACTGCGCCTTTGATACGGTTGACGCCCCAGTCCGGCACCCATTTGACCCGGTCAATCTCGGTCAGGGCTTGCTGGCGAAAAGTGGCTGCGTTCGTGAGAACGCGGCTGGCATCAATTTGCCGCGAACTCACATTTGCAGCCACGTGATCAATCTCGATAAACCACTGGTCCATCGCGCGAAAGATGACGGGCGTCTTGCTGCGCCAGCAATGCGGATAACTGTGATGATAATTCTCCTGATGCAACAAGGCATGGCGAATCCGAAGCTCGTGCAAGACGGCTTCATTGGCATCACTCTTGCCATGTTTTTCGAGAATGGATTTGCCAACCATCTCTGCCGGCATCTGTTGACCAATGGGCAGATCTTCGGTGTGGGCGAACTTGCCGTCGTCGTCCACCGGAGAATAGATCGGCAGACCAACGGACGAGCCCAGGCCATAATCTTCGAGGCCATGTCCGGGCGCAATATGGACAAAGCCGGTGCCGGTGTCGCTGGTGACGAACTCGGCCGGATATAGTTTGCCGGTGCGGTTGCAAAACGGATGCTGGTATTGCAGGGCGGCCAGATTGTCCGTGGGGAAAGGCTGTTCTTCAGGAGCGCTCCAACCGCACTTTTCGGCTACGGTGGGCAGCAAGCCTCGGAATAAAATGTATTTTTCGCCACCCACTTCGACTTGGACGTATTGAAACTTGGCATTGTAAGCGACAGCAAGATTCGCCGGAAGCGTCCAGGGCGTTGTCGTCCAGATAAGTACAAACGTGTTCGCCTGGCCCACGACGGGAAACTTCACATACACGCTCTGGCTGACATGGTCATGGTATTCGACTTCGGCTTCGGCGAGCGCGGTGCGGCAGGGAATACTCCAATAGACCGGCTTTTTGCCGCGATAGACAAAACCTTTTTTGACGATGTCCGCAAACAGGCGCAATTCGTCCGCCTCGTATTCCTGGTTGAGGGTGAGGTAGGGATTTTCCCAATCGCCAAGCACACCGAGCCGCTTGAATTGCACGCGCTGGATATCAATGTATTTGCGGGCGTAGGCGTCACATGCCTTGCGGATGGTGACGGCATCGGCGCTGGTGTCGCCGGCCTTGCGCATTTCCTGCGAGACCTTGAACTCAATGGGCAATCCGTGACAATCCCAGCCGGGAACATACGGTGCACTGAAACCCCGGAGGGTCTTGTATTTGACGATGATGTCCTTGAGGATCTTGTTCAGCGCGGTGCCAATGTGCACGTCGCCGTTGGCAAAAGGCGGGCCGTCATGCAGGACGAATTTTTTGGCGCGGGCGCGGGCGGCTTGAATTTTTGCATACAGGCCGGCGGTTTCCCATTTTTTCAGGCGCTCCGGCTCCTGAGCAACGAGGTCGGCTTTCATGGGAAAGCCGGTTTGCGGCAGGTTCAGGGTGTTCTTATAGTCCGTCGCCATAATTTAGAAGCGCAAACGGTAACAGCCGGAAAATGCAGTGTCAACGAAGGCACTGGGTGGGTTTATCCCAAAAAGAGCAAGAATGTCCTGAAAAGGCCGGAAAAGAGAAAAAAACCGGGTCAATCAGTCAGAGGGTGACCGAGAGACCCGGGGAATTTCGAATGAGTACAACTAGTAGGCTCATGAAGAACTCTCGAGTCCGGGCTTGTACCAACCCGGATCGAAAACCAATAAATTCAAAGAACACCCTGTAAACGACTCCCCACCTCCACCTTGCTGGGAATAGTAAATCATACATGCTAATTAATGTCAAACATCATAAGCAAAGTATAAGTAAAAGTAAACATAATCGGCCATCTGATTAGAGGCCGGTCTCAGGACCCTGATTGGGTTGGTTTTATGTCAGTCCGGACTGGGAGATGAAAATTCCTGTTTACAGCGTGGGCATGGGTGTTAAATTCATTGAGGAAGAAGTCGACACGGGGAAGCCACATGAAGGAAGCCACATGAAAAAAATCGAGGCCATTATCAAGCCATTCAAACTTGAGGAAGTTAAATCTGCATTGGCCGCGCTGGGCGTCCAAGGAATGACCGTTGCGGAAGTGAAGGGGTTCGGCCGCCAAAAAGGGCATACGGAAATCTATCGGGGCAGTGAATACACGGTGGACTTTCTGCCCAAGGTGAAAATCGAAGTCGTGCTCGCCGACACCCAGGCCGTGGCCGCCGTCGACGCGATTGTCAAGGCGGCCAAGACCGGCAAGATCGGGGATGGAAAAATTTTTGTGAGTGCCGTCGAGAGTATCGTGCGCATTCGAACCGGAGAAACAGGCGAGCAAGCGGTCTGAACGAGATGGCACATGTCAAAAAATGAAAAAAGCCAATAAAGCCCTGATTTGTCCCTGTGAATAACTCGTGAACAAAAGTTAATATGTTATCCTAGAAACTTTCGTTCCAATGACATAAAACGCTCACGTTGATTCAAGTTGTTTGGGGCGTTTTATCATTTTTACCAGACAAGCAGTGGTGTTGCAGGTTCTGTTGTTTGTAAGTCGTTGATGGTTAGTAGTTTGTTTGAATTTTAAAATGAAGCTTTTGGCGAACACAGTTGAACGGGGGGCTCCTCTATCGAGGCAGTTGCTCTTGGCCAAGGCAAAAATCAGTGGAAACCGGCGACCAATCCTGGGTTGGGGGCTAGGTGAATAAACCGCTTAAATGACGGGCTTTTTGACAAGACGCAAATGCAACTTTCAGCTGAAAAGATTTGGAATTCCGCTCGGGAACATCTGCGTTCCAAGCTGAACAACGACACCTATAACATGTGGTTCGCGCCGCTGCGAGCCTGCGTCATCGACGGTAACTACGTCACGCTTGAGGCGGCCAATGAATTCTGCGGCGTGTGGCTTAAGGACAATTATCTGAGCCTCCTGCAGGACGCTTTCGCCACGGCCTCCGGCCGCCAGTTGCAGGTTAAATTCAAAATTGCCGCGGGAGGCGTGTCAGCCCCCGTTGTGCCTTTGGCCGCCACGGTCAAAACCGCCAGAACGTCCGAGCCGGCGCACGAACGCCCGGCCAACAACGAACTCCATTTCAATCCCAAGAACACCTTCGAATCTTTTGTCGTCGGCAATAACAACAACTTCGCCTATGCCGCCGCCCTGGCGGTGGCCCAGGCGCCCGGCAAATCCTACAACCCGCTGTTCCTGTACGGCGGGGTCGGTCTGGGCAAAACGCATCTCCTTCACGCCATCGGGCAGCACGTCGCCGGCAGCAAGAAGGGGGCGCGCGTGGCCTACGTTTCGTCCGAGAAGTTCACCAACGAGTACATTGACGGGATCCAAAACAATCTGCTGGTCAAATTCCGAAAGAAATACCGCCAGACGGATGTGCTGTTGATCGACGACATTCAATTTCTCGCGGGCAAGGAGCGCATTCAGGAGGAATTTTTCCACACCTTCAACGCCTTGCATGAGGCGCACAAGCAAATCGTGCTCACCTGCGACCGGCCAGCCAGCGAAATTCAGGGGCTCGAACACCGCCTCGTTTCGCGTTTCGAGTGGGGTTTGGTGACGGACCTGCAGCCGCCGGATGTCGAGATGCGCCTCGCCATTCTCAACAAAAAGGCGCAGCTCATGGGCGTGACGCTGCCGGAAGACATCTTGAATTTTCTGGCCAATCGAATCCGCACCAACGTCCGCCGGCTCGAAGGCGCGCTCATCCGCGTTGCTTCCTATGCCTCGCTCACCGGCAAGAAGCTGACCATCGAAGTCGTCGAGGGTTTGCTGCGCGAAATCCTTCATGAGGAAGGCCGTCTGTCCATCAGCATCGAGGTCATCCAGAAAAAGGTGGCCGAACATTTTGACATCCGCCTGGCCGACATGACCAGCAAGCGCCGGCCGGAAAACATCGCCTTTCCGCGCCAGGTGGCGATGTATCTCTCCCGTCAGATGACCGAAAGCTCGCTCAACACCATCGGCGAAGCCTTCGGCGGACGCGATCACGGCACGGTGCTGCATGCCTGCCGTCTCGTCAAAGACCGCATGGAAGTGGACGCCAACGTCCGCCAGGTGGTTCATTATCTCGAGAAGCAGTTGATGCGGTAGTTTCAAGTTCACGGTTTTCGGTTTTCGGTTGAACAAAGACTTGAAGCTGAAAATTTTAAACTGGAAACTTCTCCAATGCCGGTCATTGAAGTCAGTGGTCTGACCAAGACCTTTCGCACCTACAAGAAGCAGCCGGGTTTTGCCGGCGCGATCAAGGGGCTGTTTCACCGCCAGTACGAACAACTGGTTGCGGTCAACGACGTTCGATTCCAGATTGAAACAGGCGAACTCGTTGGCTTTCTCGGCCCCAACGGCGCGGGCAAGACCACCACGCTCAAGATGCTGGCCGGCCTGCTTTATCCGACGGGTGGTTCGGCCCGGGTGCTCGGGTACGTTCCCTGGGAACGCGCCGACGGATACCGCCGCCAGTTTGCGCTCGTGCTGGGCCAGAAAAACCAGCTTTGGTGGGATCTGCCGGCCTGTGAATCGCTCGAACTGAACGCAAAAATTTACGGCATTCCTGCCGACCGGTTCGAGCGGACCGTCGCTGAAATGAGCGAAATGCTCAGCGTCCGTGACAAGCTCAACGTCAGCGTGCGCGAGCTTTCGCTCGGCGAACGCATGAAAATGGAGCTGATTGCCTCGCTGCTCCACCAGCCCAAGGTGCTGTTTCTCGATGAGCCCACCATCGGTCTGGACGTCGTTTCCCAGAAGGTCGTCCGCGAATTCATCCGCCGCCACAACGCGGAGCACCAGACCACGATTTTGCTCACCAGCCATTATATGGCCGACATCCAGGCGCTTTGCGACCGGGTCATCATCATCGACCATGGCAAAACCTTTTTCGACGGCCGTTTGACTGAAATCGTTGACCGATTCGCCGACTTCAAATTCGTCACGATCCAATGTGAGAAGGCGAACGATTATCCGGTGGAAAACCTGGCGCGTTATGGTGAAGTCGTCGAAAAAAGCGCCGGCTCCGTCACATTCAAGGTCAAACGCGATCGTGTCATTCCCGTTTGCAAGCTGTTGCTCGACGATTTGTCGGTCACCGACATTGACATCCAGGAAGTTCCCATCGAAGACGTGATCCGCCAGATTTTTGCCCGATAAACCGCATGGATGCTTTTCTTCAAGCCGCAGTTGAGGAGGCCCGAAAGGGACTGGCCGCCGGGGGCATTCCCATCGGCTCGGTGCTGGTGCTGGAGGGCAAAATCATCGGTCGCGGCCACAATCAGCGGGTGCAGCAAGGCAGCGTGATTCATCACGCGGAGATGAACTGCCTCGAAAACGCCGGGCGGCAAACCGCGTCCGTTTACAAACGCTGTGTGCTTTACTCGACGCTGTCGCCGTGTCCCATGTGCAGTGGCGCAATATTGCTCTATAAAATCCCGCGGGTCGTCGTCGGCGAAAACGCAACGTTTCAGGGGCCGGAGGAATACATTCGATCGCAAGGGGTAAAAGTGGAAGTGTTGCAGGACCAGACCTGCATCCAGCTCATGCGCGATTTCATCCGGTCGCGGCCGGAGCTTTGGAATGAAGATATTGGCGTGTGAGTTTTTGCCGGGGACGATTTGTGGTTGCGGCGTCCAGGCGAGGAGGCAATTTAAAGCCTGATATCGCGCCCAGGAAGCGAAGTTGGCGAAGTGGCTTTGCAGCCCATCCTCATATTAGCTGCCTTTACGTTCATTTTTCTCGTCTCCTCTTTTTTCGTGGCAAATCTTCCAAGCTGTCGCTGCGATGACCAAGAACAAAAGCCAAAAAATGAAAATGTATCCCAAAAACGACCCGAACCTACTTGCAACTTCGGAGCCCCAGATTGGAACAATGGCAAATCGAAGAATCACGATCACCAAGACAGGAACGATGACTCCTGTAACTGCCCAACGCCCATAATTCGGACTGGAGCAAGATTGTTTCATAGCGGATGGCAGCTAACAGATAATGGGCGGCCCTTTGTGCAGCCTATCTGGTTTCATGGTAGTGAGCGTGGTTCGCATTTAAGTTCCTGTCCAGCACAATTCTGAGATGGATTTCTTGTCTCGTCCCGTGTCGTAAAAGGCGGCATTCATTTCTATTTCGCCGGAGCCAGTTTGACACGTGGAATAGGTATGTGTCGTTTCACAATTTTGACTTTGCGCCTGCCAAAAAAGTTTATCCAGAAAAACTCACACCGGCGGTTCCTGCGCGAGCGGCGAAGCGAGCCGAAATAGCCCCGCCAGGGGCGACATATTCGCAGAAATCGCATCCCAAAAAAGATTCAAGCTCCGTCAGGAGCGACATATTCCGTCTGTCCACCAGAAGATGCCGCTCCTACGGAGCTGGTGATTTATTCGAAACAAAAAGCTACAAATGTGCCACTCCTACGGCGCTGAAAGCGTCAGTTCACGTGCAATTTCATCAGGGCCAGTCCGGAACTTTGGGATGAAAATATTGCCATCTGATTCACGATTTGCACGCTGGCAGCGAATTCAGAATTCAATCGTAAATCGTAAATCCAGTCACGCCGCTTCCTGGTCCTGCTTGCGCCGGACGATGGGTTTGCTGTCACCGAGCACCACGGACCGGTTGATTTTGATGTGGATGATGCTGCCGTTGTCCGGCGCTTCATACATCAAATCGAGCATCAGCTTTTCAATCAACCCGCGCAAGGCGCGCGCGCCCGTGCCCTTTTTCAGCGCCTGGGCCGCCAGTTCCTGCAGGGCGTCCGGGGTGAATTCCAGCTCCGCGCCTTCCATGGCCATGAGTTTGGCGTATTGTTTCGTCAGCGCGTTTTTCGGTTCGCTGAGAATGGAAACCAACTGGTCCCCGGTCAATTCCGCCAGCGTGGTCACGACCGGCAACCGGCCGACAAATTCGGGAATGAAGCCGTAATTGAGCAGGTCCTCCGGCTCGACATGCTGCAAAATTTCATCGCGCGCCGGATGGGTGCTTTTCTTCGTTTCTTCGATGGCGCCAAAACCCATCGTGTGCCGGCCCAGCCGCCGTTGGATGACTTTCTCCAGACCGACA
>Ga0181522_10002393_pt1 | contig 10729 bp, 7 predicted proteins | sample PEATcosm2014_Bin_27_FD_121103 | JGI IMG/M metagenome (GOLD analysis project Ga0181522, IMG submission 121103) | Peatland microbial communities from MTU Mesocosm Facility, Houghton, MI, USA - PEATcosm2014_Bin05_10_metaG | ecosystem: Environmental > Terrestrial > Soil > Wetlands > Peat | place...
CATTCAACCACGTTGAGATAGATCTCCAGAATGCGTCGCTTGCCGAGGACTAATTCGGCGACCGGTACCAGCGTGAACTCCGCACCTTTGCGGAGGACAGAGCGGCCGGTCCCGAAAAATAAGTTCTTTACAAGTTGCTGCGTAATGGTGGAAGCTCCGCGACTGCGACCGCCTTCCAAATCGTCTTCGGCAGCGATTTCGATCTGGTGCCAATCGAACCCATGGTGCTGGTAGAAGCGCGCGTCCTCCGCGGCGACTACAGCGTGTTGCAGATTGGGCGAGATTTGACTGAGCGGAATGAATTTGTAGCGCTTGTGATACGGAGTGTGGTGAGCCCAGGCCTGCAAGCGTCGCTGCATTTGCACCGCGGTTGACGGTGGGTCGATCCATCGGGCGCCCAGAAGGGTCAGCGCGGCCAGCGACCAGAGAAGCACTACACCGATAGCAAGCCATCGAACAAACGTTCGGAGAAAACCATTGCGAAGCGGGGCCTTGGCGTTTGTATCTGGCTTCTTAGTCACAACTCAGAATAATAGACCGGGCTGAGTCGCCGAATCGAAGACAGACCATCACTTTTAGATATAGTCTTCGCGGCAGGGAGTGAAGACATCGATGACCAGCGACTCGGCCAGCGCCGATGCCTGGTGCTCGACTCCTCCACGAACAACGAAGCTGTCACCCGCGCGAGCATCGAAAGTGTTTTCGCCGATCGTAACCCTTAGATGTCCGCTCACGACGTAGACGATCTGCTCATGAGGATGGCTGTGGCGGGCGCCAACCCAATCCTTTTCCGTGCGATGTTCGGCGAGAAAGAGCTTGCCGTTGTAAGCGCCTAGGCGACGGACAAGACCGGATTGAGGCGTTTTGGCAGCTGTGTCAGAGAATTGGACGAACATGAAGTCTGAGTCTGTGCTGTTTGTCGTGTGATTGAGAACATCTACTTCACTCTGTCGTCGGCGTGGTCTTCAGTCTCGATTAACGGTTGTCAGTCTGACTTAACGGTCGTTAGTCTGACTTGGCCGCCGCCCGCCGGGCTTCCCGGACAATGGCGACGTACTCGCGTGCGGCTGCGGTGATGGTGTTCACGTTCCCCGATTTCAAAGCGGGGGCGGAAACCAGTTCTCCGCCAATGCCGAGGGCGGCGGCCCCGGCCTGAATAAAATCGGCTGCCGTATTGAGGTTTACGCCGCCCGTGGGAATCATTGGCACTTGCGGCAGCGGAGCTTTCAGAGCCTTGATGTACTTTGCCCCTCCTACGGTTCCGCAGGGGAAGATCTTCACAAAATCGCTGCCCGCCTTCCATGCCGCAATTACTTCCGTCGGAGTGAGCGCGCCGGCCATCATGAGTTTCCCTTGCCGCTTCGCAAATTGAACCGTTGCTAGATCAAACCCGGGGCTGACCAGAAACTCGGCGCCGGCATCAATGCAACGTTGCGCAGCTTCGGCGTCGAGCACGGTTCCGGCGCCAATCAGCACGTCTTTTCCCATGCTCTTGGCGAGTTGCGCGATCACGTCAATCGCTCGCGGCACGGTCATCGTGACTTCGACGATGGGAATGCCGCCGGCGCACACCGCCTCCGCAGCCTGCATGGCCTGTTGCGCGGACGCAGCACGCACCACGGAAACGATTCCGATTTCCACGATCTTGTTGCGGACCTCTTCCGTCGTCATTCAGATTTCTCCCGTCAGCGCGCGATGCGCGCGCCCGCTCCGCGGATCAGTTGTGTCACTTCTTTCAAGGTCGCCATCGTGGTGTCGCCCGGGGTGGTCATGGCGAGAGCTCCGTGCGCGGCGCCGAATTCCACAGCCATCTGCGGTCCCTGGCCGGTCAAAAAACCATAGATGAGTCCGGAGGCAAAGGAATCTCCACCACCCACGCGATCGAAGATCTCAAGATTCTCGCGATACTTCGCCTCATAAAAGGAACCATCGCTGTACAGGATCGCACCCCAGTCGTTGATGGTTGCCGTCTTCGCGTTGCGCAGCGTAGTGGCAACAGCCTGGAACGGAAATTCTTTTACCACCGACTCGATCATTTTCTTGAATGATTCTGTCTCGATCTTTGAGATGTGCTCATCCAGACCGCTGACTTGAAATCCGAGCGCGGCCGAAAAATCTTCTTCGTTCCCGAGCATCACGTCCACGAATCGCGCCAGACGGCGGTTCACTTCCTGCGCGCGCTTCTTGCCCCCGATCGCCTTCCACAAAGAGTCGCGATAGTTCAAATCGTAAGACACGATTGTTCCGTGCTTGCGAGCCGCTTTCACCGCATCGATCGCAACCTCGGGTGTGCTCTCGGAAAGCGCGCAAAAAATCCCACCGGTGTGGAACCAGCGGGCGCCGTGCTTGCCAAAAATCTCATCCCAATCGATGTCGCCCGGCTTCAACCGGGAAACGGCAGTGTGTCCGCGATCGGAACAGCCAACGGCCGCCCGAACTCCGAATCCTCGTTCGGAGAAATTCAGGCCGTTGCGGACGGAGCGGCCGACTCCATCGTAATCGACCCAACGAACGAGGCTCTGGTCAACTCCTCCTTGATAGATCAGATCCTGAAGCAAACGGCCCACCGGATTATCTGCGATGGCCGTGACAATCGCGGTCTCAAGGCCGAAACAGCGTTTAAGGCCGCGGGCGACATTGTATTCCCCGCCTCCCTCTGAGACCTCGAAGGAGCGAGCAGTCGAGATGCGGCGATCGCCCGGATCGAACCGCAGCATCACTTCGCCTAGGCTTACCAGGTCCCAGCGGCATGCTTCTTTCGCTTTTATGGTCAGTGCCATTTCACTTCCTTATCTATGTATTCTCGATATCGAAGCGACCGTTCGCCGCGGAAACATGTCGGAGGCGAGAGTGAACATGTTTGCCGACCATGCCTGATGGATTGCGGCAGCCAGGCTCAAGAGCGCCACCACGCCCCACCCCCTGCATCCCGCCTACAAAAACGACCGGCAGCAACTTGCACAAACTTCCCGGACCAACGATAACCTGCCTCGCCTAGCGCTTCTCTTTGGTAGCTGCTGCTTTCACAATCCGGGCAGTCATTTGCCGCGTTTCTTCATGGCAATCGTGCGCGTCAAACTCAGCACGCATTCTCAGCAGGACTTGGTCCGTCCGTTCTCCCTCTTCGGGCTCGGCGACGAACAGCCTGCTACAGGCGCTGCACGTTCCCCTTATCGGTTTGTCCTGCTCGATCGTTTCAAAAAACTGAAAAGTCCGTGTAGCGTCGCTCATGGTGATTAGTCTCGCACAGGTACGTCTCTACTGAGTGTTCTTCATTAACGAACAGCTACGGCTCAGACCGCGGGTTTTAGCGTCTCGCCTACTTCCATTTTCGGCGACCTCGGTTTCGGAATTGGAATGACGACCTTGATTTGCGTTCCTGAACTGTCTGACTGGATGTTCATCGTTCCTGAGAATTGGCGAACCCGTTCTCTCATTCCACGGATCCCCACACCCGAGCCTCTCGCCTGAATTTCTGACAACCGTTCAGCCGCCATTCCTCCTCCTTCATCCTGTACTTCGAGCGTTAGCGTATCTCCCTCGCGCACGATCCTGATTTGGGCGGTCTCGCTATCCGAATGACGGTGAATGTTCGTGAGACATTCCTGGACAATTCGGAATAATGACAGCTCATATTCGCGATCCAGACGCTCCATCTCCGACGGGAGGTCAAGTGACACCTGGATTCCACTCCGTTGCGCGAATCCCGAGACGTATTCTTGAAGTGCCGATTGCAGGCCGACTTCATCCAGTAACGGAGGATATAAGAGGTGAGACATCGTGCGCACGTCCTGGACCATCTGCTCAATCAGCGATTCGATACTGCTGAGTGCCGATTCCGCGCTCGAACTCAGCTTTTCGCGCTCCATGGCCAGAGTCGCCACCTCCATGCCAAGCGCAGCCAGTAGTTGCCCGGCTCCGTCGTGCAGCTCCCGTGCGATTCGTCGTCTCTCTTCATCTTGAGCCTGCAGGATGCGGGTGGAGAGCTCGCGCAACTCATGGCTCGCGTTGAGCAATTCCTCGGTGCGTTCCTGAACCCTGTGTTCGAGCTCTGCGTGGCTTTCCCTGAGTTGCGACTCTCGATCACGCTGGAGTCGCGCAATCTCAAGCCGTGCGCCGATGCGAGCCAGCAGCTCGCGCGCGGAGAACGGCTTGATCAAATAATCGTTCGCGCCCGCCTCGAGCCCTTCCACCCGTGCCTCTTCACCGGCCCGAGCTGAAAGAAGGACAACTGGAATGCTTCGCGTCTCTTCACCTTCGCGGAGTGCCTTCAGAAGGCCGAATCCATCGAGTATCGGCATCATGACGTCGCTGACGATCAGATCCGGCGGCTCTTTACGAGCAGCCTCAAGCGCCGATCGCCCGTCGCCAACGGTTTCGATTTCGTAATGTTCCGATAACAGGCGCGCCAGATACTGACGCATATCGGAATTGTCATCGGCGATCAGGACGCGCGGCCGCGCATCGCCCTCGGAAACCGGCGGACACGGGATCGGCAGCAACTCATCGTGGATCGAAAGAGCCCCGCTCTTTTCCCCCATCGAGTCCGGAAGCCATCGCAGGGCTTCCTCCACAAAGGGCCTCGCACCCACGGCCGTTGAAGACAAGCTGCGAGAACCGCCCAGTTGCCCCGACGCGAGATGGCTTTGTCCAAAGGGAATGCTGACGATAAACGTGGAGCCTTGCCCCACCGTGCTTTCAGTCCTTATGGATCCGCCGTGCAATTTCACTAACTCATGTACCAGGGCCAAGCCAATCCCACTCCCCTCATAGGTCCGACTACGGGTGTTGGGAACACGATTGAACCGCTCGAACAGTCGCGGTATAGCTTCCGCCGGAATTCCCACTCCCGTGTCCCGAACCTGCAGTTCGGCTGCGTTCTCCGCTCGGTGTACGCTGACGGCAATTTCCCCATCGAATGTGAACTTGAAGGCGTTGGAGATCAGATTCAGAACAATTTTCTCCCACATATCGCGATCGACGTACACCGGTTCCCCAAGGTCGTTGCAATCTACCACCAGTCGCAATCCCGCTCTGTCGGTTGCGGAACGGAAGACGCTGGCTAACTCGGAAGTGAACCGCGCCAGGTCGGTGGCCTGATAGACAGCCTGCACTCGTCCGGCCTCAATCCGCGAAAAGTCCAGCAGAGTATTGACCAGGCGCAATAGCCTGGAGCCGTTTCGACTTACCAGGTCGAGTTGTTCTTTGGCGGTTGGAGAAAGGTGAGTCTGGCTTCGCGACAACAGATCCTGCAAAGGCCCCAACATGAGGGTCAGAGGCGTGCGGAACTCGTGGCTGACATTGCTGAAGAATGCTGTCTTAGCGCGATCAACTTCCGCCAGAGCCTCGGCGCGTTTTTTCTCCGCCAGGTACGCTCGCGCATTAGCAACGCTGGAAGCGATCTGGCCGGCAACCAGATTGATGAATCCCGCGTAGCTGACATCCAGCGGCCGGTATGGATTGAGTGCCGTCACGATTATTCCGGCAGGCGTGTCCTGGCCTTGACTCGTAATCGGCAAGAGCAACGCTCGCCAGGGCGGCCTGTCCCAAGAACCGGATGGCACTGACTCAAACCGCTCCGCCAGATCCTCTACAATGATCGAATCTTTACCGCCGAGCAGCTCGCCGAGTGGCCAAACCTGATTCCGAGTAACACGCTCCGCCGCAGTCAGTCGAATCGACGCAGGCGCGGCCGGGTGCCCCTCCTCGATGCCGGTTCGACAGGCCAGGCGAGCTTCCTTCCCATCTTCTGTCAAGAGATAGACAAGCGTAAACGGCAGGTCCTTCTGATTCTCTCCGAGACAGCGAGCAATACATTCGACCACATCCTCTTCTGTGATCGACTTGCTTAGTTCTCCCCCCAGCGAACGCAATGTCCTCAAGCGGCGTTCGCCGATGACGCGGTCCGTCTCTTCCGTTACAACGCATAAATGGCCGGCAATTTTGCCGTCGTCTCCCGACAAAGGACTATAAGAAAACGTATGGTAAGTTTCCTCGCGATATCCGCTCCGCTCCAAAAACAGAAGTAGGGCTTCATCCCATGTCGCCTCGCCAGTTTCGAGAACTCTCCGAATCCGCGGCCCGATGTCATCCCAAATTTCCTGCCACACCTCGTGCGACGGTCTTCCCAGCGCCCAGGGATGCTTCTTCCCAAGCGTCATGCGCGCGTAATCGTCGTTATAGAGAAACGTGAGCTCCGGCCCCCAGCTCATCCACATCGCAAAGCGTGAAGTGAGAACGACGCGAACAATCGTTTTCAGACTCTGCGGCCATTCTTCGATAGCGCCGAGCGGAGTTGTCGCCCAATCGAATTCACGGACCAATTTGCTCAACGCACCACCAGCGCGCACCCATCCTGGCGTGAGGTCGGCTTCTTCCGCCGGCTTTTCGATTACATCCGGCGCACGACTCTCGAATAGCCGCTCGATGGTGGCGCGCAACTCCCGCGCAAGTTCCGACTTTGTGACCGAACCTTTTGCATCCACCGCGGCCGCCTGCTGGCGAGCGATCGACTCGTGATTCTGCGTGACAATAATCACATTGCATTCCGGCACTTCACGTCGAATGATCCGGGTCGCCTCCAATCCATCCATGCGAGGCATGTTGATGTCCATCAGTACAACTTGAGGACGCAGCCGCGTTGCCTTTTCAACCGCTTCGATTCCGTCTCCAGCTTCCCCACAAACATGCCAATTCGGGTGAGATTCGATGAACGATCTCACGGTGCGCCTGAACAGCTCATGATCGTCGACGATCAGAATCTCGATGGAACTCATTCCTGGCCCCTCAATTGAGTAACGGGAGAACGATTTTCAAGATCAAAATAATCTAAGAAGGCAAACAGTTTCTCTCCCGAGGCTCTTGGCAATCAGGAAGATAGAAAGATGCCTGGGTGAAGCATGCATTACGACTCTTCCGTCACAAAATACAGTGTTTACTGTAGGGTCCAAGGGCTTATGTCGAGTGCGGGTGAGGGCCGCCCGCGCAAGCGGAGCTGGGAGTCGAATGGTGCGGCCGGAATACGCGATGCTGCTGGAAGACTTCTGAGCTGACTGCCTGCGGGTTTCACAAACACAGTCGGGGCTGAATTCTAGGAGGCGCCGGAGGGTCTTTCTTAATTTTTCGCTCATGCTGATCTTGCCCTCTAACAAAAATCTGGCGTCACGCTTGCGCGCGACGCCAGGTTGGCTGTGATGCCTTTAAGTTACTCGAAGGCCAGCCAGAAGTAGCTGATCTGGGTGGAACCTGTACCCAGCCATATCGCTTCCGACAGCTCGTCTTTGCCGTTATACATCGAGATGTTGCGATTAGCGGCTGTGCCACAGTCGACCCATTTCGTGCCTTTGACCTGGAGGGCAGACCCGTCAAACATGTTGGTGACGAGGTAAGCAGCCAGCTCTGGGAAGCCACCGTTCACCTTGGGCCGCTCGATGATCCACTCGGCTTCGGTGCCATTAAAGGTGGTACCGTTCAGTGGAACATAGAATGATCCGGTGCTCTCATTCTGGGTTACGTCCTCGATGCGGAAGGCTCCGTAACCGCCATTCGCATTCGGGGCGCCAGAGCCAGTACTGATCCAGACTTCGACGCTGATTTCATCACCGGGATTCACCGAAAAGACTTCCTGCTCGGTCGGCTGATTGGGCAGCAGTTCGGACCAGGCATAGTACTCGGTGAACAGAAGGCCGAAGAATTCAACGGCGTCTTGCTCAGTCCCGGCCTGCACCAGATCGCTGGTACCGTCGCCATCGAGTCCAATCCAGAAAGCTGAATAGTCGGTGTTGCCATCCGAGGACGCCAAGGGAATCACAGGTACATCCCAAAGGGCACTCACAGCGCTATAGGTCTTCTTGGTCGAACTGTGAGCTTCCAGTCCGCTCCAATTGCTCGAGGTATAGCTTGCCGGTGTTGCCGTAATGTCGGAACGGCTTACCATGTGCGATGGAAGGATGACCATGTCACGCGACACGCGGACCAGCCACTTGGCGTACTGATCGGGCGAGGTCAGAACATCGGGACGCGCCGGATAGCCCAGCTTGTCGAGTTCTTCATCCGTCATCGACTGGGCCTGCGCCTCGGCCAATCCGGGGCGGATCGTCGAGCCCTTCGGTGTCGGCACTTTGCTTTGTGGCGCCGGCATATCGCTGGTTGGCGTAGAGCTGGCGATCAAATGAAGCGGGTAGCTCAAGGATTTTCCCTTCGCTGAGCAATCGAGCTGAACTCGGCCCTCGATTCCTTCCCGGGCGCTGGCAAAGATTTTTACGTAGCCGTCGCCGTTCGCGTAAAAGCGCATGTTGCGGCTGGTGTCGCCGTTGGCATGCAGATCGCAGGCGGCATCGGGCTGAGCCTTGAGGACGATCGCGGTCTGAGCATCGGGTGCAATGGTGAAACCCTGCTCGGCCGCAACTTTCTGATTCGAGGCTGAGGCAGTCAAGCCGCACGACAGAAGTGCGGTCACGGTTAGCATACGGTTGAATAGCGTGCTGGCAGATTGGTTTTTCATAACTCCTCCTGATATATGAGCTCGAGTAGAGCGGGATTTGTCGGGCCTTCGAGAACCATCGATCGACCTTTAAATACCTCGAAAGCCCGTCACTTGATATAGCGGGAATCTGGGTACGCAGGGGTCACGCAGAAGACAAAAGAATTCGAATGCGGACAACCGCTGGCATGGCTGGGGTCAATGTGATAATTTGCCCGTACACCATTTACCCCAACCCAAGAAGGCCGGATCTATGCCGGATATCTCTGAAGGTCCTACAAAACTGGAAGTCACACAACTATTGAAGGCATGGGGCTCGGGCGATGACAAAGCACTGGAGCAGCTGACCCCGGTCGTTGAAAATGAACTGCACCGGATGGCCCACCGATGCATGGCCAAGGAAAGGCCCGGTCACATGCTCCAAACGACCGCCCTGGTCAACGAAGTTTATCTTCGACTGGTGGATGTACACGCGGTCGACTGGCAGGACCGCGCTCATTTTTTCGCCATTTCCGCGCGCATGATGAGAAGGATCCTCACAGATTTTGCCCGCTCCCGGAATTATCAGAAACGGGGCGCGGGTGCGGTGGAAGTTTCTTTGGACGAAGCTCTCGTCGTCAGTCCAGAAAAAGACGCGGACATCATGGCGCTCGACGAGGCCTTGACCGAGTTTGGCGTGCTCTATCCGCGGCAGAGCCAGGTGGTGGAGCTGCGATTCTTTGGTGGACTCGAAGTCACCGAGGCTGCGGAGGCTTTGAAAATATCGCCGGAAACAGTCAAGCGCGATTGGAGATTCGCAAAAGCCTGGTTGCTGCGCGCCATGAGCGGGGAGGCTCTTCGCGGAGAAGAAGCCATCGAGCCGAGCGAAGAAAACGGCGGAGGAAAGGCTCATGGATGCTGAGCGAGCTCGGCGACTGGAGGAGCTTTACCAGTCCGCACTGGAGCGCGCCGAGCCGGAGCGCGGCCGATTTCTTCAGAGTGCATGTGGCGCAGATTTGGACCTCCGCCGGGAGGTAGAGTCGCTGCTCATTCACGATCAGGCAGCAGAGAATTTTATTGAGGCCCCCGCGCTGGAAATGGCTGCCCGCCAGTTGGCGCAACAGCAAGATCTGCAACGCGACGAAGGCCGTGTCGCCTCCCTGACCGGTCAGACGATTTCCCACTACCAGATTATTGAGAAGTTAGGTGGCGGAGGAATGGGCGTCGTCTATCAGGCGTTCGATACCCGGCTCCGGCGTCCGGTCGCCTTGAAGTTCCTGCCCAGGGATTTTGCCGCAGACCCTACCGCCAATGCCAGATTCCAGCGCGAAGCGCGGGCCGCGAGTTCGCTCAACCATCGCAACATTTGCACGATCTACGACATCGGCGAACAGAATGGCCGGCCATTCATCGCGATGGAATATCTGGACGGCCAGACGCTGAAGCATGTCATCGAATCGCAGCCGCTGGAAAGCGAGCGACTTCTTCAGCTGGCCATACAAATGGTGGAAGCGCTGGACGCCGCGCACACACAAGGCATCATTCATCGGGATGTGAAGCCGGCCAATATTTTCGTTACCCGGCAGGGGCAGGTGAAGGTCCTCGACTTCGGGCTGGCGAAAGTCACGCATGGATGTCCCGCGGCGACCGGCCCGGGCGACCGGGCGCCACTCGATCAAAGTAGCCTCGCCCGAATTAATAAGGACCAGCTCACCACTCCGGGCATGGCCCTCGGGACCGTTGCTTACATGTCTCCGGAACAGGCTCGCGGAGAGGATCTTGATGTCCGCACGGACTTGTTTAGTCTTGGCACCGTGCTCTACGAAATGGCCACCGGGCAGGTTGCCTTTGGTGGAACGACTGTAGCCATTGTTTTTGACGCCATACTCAATCGCGATCCGCTGTCAGCCGCGCGCCTCAATCCTCAAGTGCCCGGCGGATTGACACACATCATCGCCAAGGCGCTGCACAAGGACCGCCGTGAGCGTTATCAATCGGCCGCGGAGATGCTCGATGACTTGAAAGCCATCGCCACCGGAAGGCAGGCGCAGGTGGCCGGGCGCTCCGCATCACGGCGAAAGCTGTGGATTACCGCTGCGGCGACACTCGCGATCGCCGCCGTGATCGCGGTTGGTTTGTTTTTCCGCCATCGGCAACTGCATCCATTGACCGAGCAAGACACTGTGGTGCTCGCCGACTTTGCGAACAGCACGGACGATCCTGTCTTCGACGACACCCTGAAACAGGCCATATCCGTGCAACTGGCGC
>Ga0181522_10002395_pt1 | contig 10721 bp, 14 predicted proteins | sample PEATcosm2014_Bin_27_FD_121103 | JGI IMG/M metagenome (GOLD analysis project Ga0181522, IMG submission 121103) | Peatland microbial communities from MTU Mesocosm Facility, Houghton, MI, USA - PEATcosm2014_Bin05_10_metaG | ecosystem: Environmental > Terrestrial > Soil > Wetlands > Peat | place...
AGCAGGTTGCGGAGCATTTGCGGTCTTGCATCGCCTGCTCGAACGAATTGGAGGCTTGGCGGCCGATTGCGAGCGAACTCCGCCGATTGCCGACGCCCCAGCCTTCTTCGTGGCTGGTGCAGGCGACTCTGGCGAATGCCGAGGCGAAGTTCACGGAACAGGCCGAGCACGATTGGAACCACCGCCTAATGATTATTGTCGTGGCTTTTGCGTGGCTGCTGACGATTGCGAACTGGGCGGTTTTCCACGTTGTGAGCGGACGTTTCGAGAGGTTGCCCGGGCCGCAGTTCAGCTATACGTGGATCAGTTTTGCCGCGTTCACCGCCCTAGAGTGGCTCGCGGGAGCGGTGGCCGCAGTAATGCTGGCAATCCGGCAGCGCGGCGAAAGGAGGCTGGTATGAGCCGCTTCACAAAGGAATTGCGCGTGATCCCAGAAGCAGCGTGGATCTTTGCATGGTTCGCCTATTCGTGCCTCACCGTGTGGTTGTTCTTCTTCGTTGCACCGAAGGATCCGGAGATGGCCAAATTGCCGCGCTGGGGGCAAGCGCTGCTGGTTTACGGATTTTTCCTGCTCATGGTGGCTTGGGTTGCGCTGATCGGATACATCTACGGGGATGCGAAGCGGCGGCAGATGCGGTACGTAATGTGGACGCTACTGGCGATCTTCGTTCCCCATGCGATCGGGATGATCTTGTACTTCATTCTCCGCGACCCTCTGCCAAAGACGTGTCCCGGCTGCGGGCATGTCGAAAAGGCAAAATTCCCATTCTGTCCGCGCTGCGGCACTTTGCTGCAGCCAACGTGCCCGAAATGTGATAAGCCCGTTGAGCCCACTTGGGCGAATTGCGCGTATTGCGGACAGCAACTGCCCGAGCCGGCGACGCGAGCTACACAAAATCCCTCTGTGGCGACGTGACGCCGTGCGCCTTCGCGATTTGCGGTCGGGCGAATCGTAGGGCCTTCGAATCTCGTCGTTTCTAAAACCCCGAACGACTTTTGGCAACACTGGCCCGCTCCGGATCAAACGCGACCATGAGCGCACGTTATGCTGTCAGCTAGGCGTGGTGTCGTGGCGCGCAGCCTGACAACTGTCGCGAGAAACCACATAACCGTGAAACGAACATAAGCGGGTCGGCTACAGCTACGACGCGATTTGCAACCACAAGTTCATCGGCAAAGAACGCGACGCAGAATCCCGCTCAGATGGAGGCTCTAAATAAGTTCCGATTTCGAACGCTGCCGGCCAGAGCAATTATGTGCGCGTTCAAGTGCTCACCCCAGTTGGTGTATTAGATCGCGAAAAGCAACTCGGCGTGGTACGGGAACTCACCGACATCGTCGCCGCTGCGGCGAAAGATCCGACCCTCGCGAACAGAACTTGGGTACTTGTCACGGAATCGCCTGAGGGAGGATGGGGGATTGACGGGCACGCGAACACGAGTGCCGACATCGTCGCGGCCGCCCGCTCAGAGCTGGCGAAGCAAGGTCGTTAAAAACACAGTGGCAATTGTCGGAGGTCCGAGAAGGAAGGTATAAGGGCAGACAGTATCCTGTGGAACGAGATCGACAGGAAGTACTGCCCAGGGTCGAGGGCGCAAAAATCCGGGTCATTCACAGCAGTGGCCACCTGACTCGCATAGATCAACCCTCTATCAACTTGCCGATGCCATTCGGGCGTTTGAGTCTGCGCTCCCCAAGGTCGGCGAAGGTTAGATTTACATATAAAATGCAGGGCAAGGCCAGTAATGTCCCTCGACCCGCAACGCGTTGATCGCGAGCAAGAGCATCTTGGCGATTACCCGACGTCCTCCGGATGCGCTGGCGGCCCCATCCAGAAAACAGCGGAGGCACCGAGTAGCGATTCGGGCAAGCGCACCAAGGCTAATCTCTATCAGGACGAACAAGAGCTGGGGCAAATCGTCGATCTTATTCCACAGACGATCATCGTCTTGAATCCGAATGGGAAAGCCGTGTATGCAAATCGTGTCGCGCTTGAGTACACGGGGCTTTCGCTCGATGAAGTGCGGGCGGACGATTTTCGGAGTCGGGTGTTCCATCCAGAGGATGTCCTGAGACTTCGCGAGGAGCGGCAGGACGGTCTCGTCGACACGATCCCGTTCGAAAATGAGCAACGCGCCCTCGGCAAGGATGGCAAATATCGGTGGTTCCTGATCCAGTACAGCCCGTTGCTCGACGAAAACGGGAGTGTCGTTCGCTGGTACGCGACAGGAACGGACATTGAGGACCGTCAGCGCGCCCAGGCCGCCCTGGCTAAAGCCCACGACGAACTTGAGTCTGAACGCGATCGGCTTCGCCTCCTTGCTTGCTTACTGCGTCGCGAAGTTTAGAAAGAGGGCCAACGATGGTGGGCGTGAGCCTCCACAGGTGTACGGAAGCAATCAGGTGGAACTCGCTTGGACCGTGATCCCAGTTCTCATTGATGATCCTGCTCAAACGGTAGCCAGCGTAGCAAGATCGACTGAGATTCTCGCCTTGACGGATGGGAATCTGTTAAGGACGCAGCTACGCGTTTCGGGTGGGCTCGCTAGTGCGCTGTAACAGCATTTCGAAAGCATCTGGGCCTAAGAGATCAAGAGACTTCACTAGCACGTCGGCTGGGAGATGGTTGCCGTTGTGGCTTACTCCGATGCTTCGCATACCTGCGCTGCGCGCCCCTTCGACACCTGCGACCGCGTCTTCCACAACGATGCATCGGTCGGGCGATGCGCCGAGCCGGGACGCGGCAACCAGATAAACTTCGGGATCCGGTTTGCCTTTGTGCACGTCATCGGCCGAGACTATTCCCTGAAAAAAGCGAGAAGCGGATAAGGCCTCAAGGACTATCTCGATGTTCGCCCGCGGTGCCGCAGAGGCGATGGCCTGCAGCCATCCCTGCTCATGTAGTCGGTGCAACCAACTTGCAACCCCGGGGAGGGTTGTCATGCCTTTGGTCCGCACGAGTTCACGATAGAGCTCCTCTTTGGACTTTGAGATTCTCTCGATGCTCTCGGGAGTCGCTGCCGAGCCAAGCCATCTGGGGATGATGGAATCGTTACGTTGACCGAAGGAGGCAAGAAACTGCTCGCGAGTGATGGCAATGTCTTCACTCGCCATTGCGTTCCGCCAGGAGATCCAGTGGAACTCTTCCGAGTCAATCAGAGTTCCATCCATGTCCCAAAGCACTGCGCGAGCCGCCCTCATCTGCAGACCTTCATCGAAGTTACTGCCTACCTATCCGACTTTTTCGGCGACCTGCGAGAGCGCAAACTCTTCCAGGTGGCGGGCGTCGCTGTTGAATTTACGGATGCCCTCGGCCAGCTTTTCCGTAGCCATGGCGTCTTCGTTGTGCATCCAGCGGAATGTCTTCTCATCCAGGTGCAGCTTCACTTCCTTGGTTGCCGGTGCCTTCGCGGGATCAAGCTGACGATCGAGGACACCCTCGCTTTTCTCCAGCTGGTCGAGAAGCTCCGGACTGATGGTTAGCAAATCGCATCCGGCGAGTCGGACGATCTGATTCACATTGCGGAAACTCGCACCCATCACTTGGGTCTTGTAACCGAATTTCTTGTAGTAGTTGTAAATCCGGGTCACGGAAGCGACCCCCGGATCCTGGTCTGCCGGGATCTCCGCGCCACCCTGCTCCTTCTTGAACCAATCATAAATACGGCCGACGAATGGGGAAATCAGAGTGACTCCCGCTTCGGCGCAGGCGACCGCCTGAGCGAAGCTGAAAAGAAGCGTCAGATTGCAATGGATTCCTTCCTTCTCAAGGAGTTCCGCTGCCCGAATGCCCTCCCAGGTGCTGGCCACCTTGATCAGGATGCGCTTGCGCGCCACGCCTTTGTTCTCATACAGGGAGATTAGTTTGTGCGCCTTTGCGACGGTTGCTGTGGCGTCGAAGCTTAGGCTAGCGGCGACCTCGGTAGAGACGCGGCCCGGGACCACCTTGAGAATTTCACAGCCAAAGAGGACGAAGAGTCGATCAATGAATTCTGCTGCCATTTCATCGTGACGACCGCCTTGCTTCAGGGCAAGCTCGGCAGCCTCATCCACCAAGTGCCGGTACATTGGCAGCTGTGCCGCGTGAAAGAGAAGCGAAGGATTGGTGGTAGCGTCCTGAGGCCGGTGACGGGCAATGGCCTCGATGTCACCGGTGTCCGCTACTACGGTCGTGTACTTCTTTAGAGATTCGAGTAACGTCATGACACTCCTCCTGATCCCAATTATTTGGTCCCAACGGCCTGGACCTTACGATCACTCTCACGGGTGATCGCGTTATTTTCAAGTTGAGCGACCTTGGCCAGTCGGCGACGGTGCCGCTCCGCGCCGCTGAACTTAGCTTCGAGGAAGTTCTTCGTGCAATCCCATGCGACCGCAACACCCATGGTCCGGCCTCCGAAGCAGATAATATTCATGTCGTCGTCCTCTATCCCTTGGCGGGCAGAGAAGTGATCCTCACAGAGTGCCGCGCGTACGCCGTGCACCTTGTTGGCAGCGACGGCAGCGCCCACACCGCTGCCGCACACTAAAACGCCTCGTTGCACCTCTCCAGCCGCTACAGCGCGAGCGAGTGGGATCGCAAAATCCGGTTAGTCGTCCGTGGTGTCATATACCCTATTGCCAAAATCGGCGACCTCATGTTAGCAAGAGGGCGAGTTGTCGCTTCATCTCGAATCCGCCGTGATCTGCAGCAACCCCTACTTCATTTTGTGCTCCCATGTCGCGCAATCTGGCTCTTTGCTGCAGCTACAACGTTCTCGACATTGAAACCAAACTTCTTTAAGAGCTGTTTGAGGGGCGCCGATGCTCCAAAGGTTTCGATGCCAATGTTGTGGCCCTCTGAGCCAGTGTACTTGGTCCAGCCAAAATCGGATGCCAGTTCCACCGACACTCGTGCTTTCACGCTCGGAGGCAGAACTGAATCCCGGTAACTCTTGTCCTGATCGTCAAACAACTCCCACGAGGGCATACTGACAACCCGCGCCCAGACCCCCTTCTTGTTCAATTGCTCGTAAGCCTCGAGACAGAGAGCAACTTCGCTCCCTGTGCCGATGAGGATCACTTCAGGCCGGCCGGCGGGCGCATCCGCGAGAATGTAGGCGCCGCGGGCCAGGCCAGAAGCCGGGGGGAATTTCTTTCGGTCGATGGTTGGAAGAGCCTGGCGAGTGAGCGCCAGCACCGTTGGCTCGCGATGTAGTTGCAGTATCACCTTCCAGGCCTCCCTCACCTCATTCGCGTCCGCCGGCCGAATCACAATCAAACCGGGCATGGCACGCATATGGGCAAGCTGTTCAATGGGCTGATGGGTGGGGCCGTCCTCGCCAACTCCAATCGAGTCGTGAGTGAAGACATAAATTACCGGGAGCTCCATAAATGCGCTCAAGCGAAGAGATCCACGCATGTAATCGACGAAGATGAAGAATCCCGAACCAAAGGCGCGGACTTTGACCAGACTCATGCCATTGAGGACGGCGCCCATGGTGTGTTCGCGAATTCCGAAGTCGAGGTTGCGTCCGGCACAATTTTCCGCCTCGAAATCTCCCGCGCCCTCAAACGTCAACCGGGTCTTTGTGGAGGGCGCGAGATCTGCAGCGCCGCCGATCAGCCACGGGATGTTCTTGGCGGCCGCGTTCAGAACTTTCGCTGAGGACTCACGAGTCGCCAAACCTTTCGGGTCGGCAGGGAATTCGGGCAGATCGCGATCCCAACCTTCCGGGAGCTGCCTGCGCTGCACGCGGAACAATTCTTCGGCGAGGTCGGGCTCCAGCCTGCGATACTCGGCGATGCGCGCGAACCAAGCGTCGCGCAACTCTTTACCGCGTTGTCCAATGCCTTGACGGAAGTGATCGTAGACTCCCTCCGGCACGTAGAACTTCTTGTCTCCCGGCCAGCCGTAATTCCTTTTTGCGAGCCGGATCTCGTCTTCCGCCCAAGGGTTCGCCGTGGGCTCCGCTGGTATCTTGTTTGTGCGGCGCTCCGTATCCGATGCGGCTGTCAACGATGATCAATGTAGGGCGGTCCTTCGTGTTCTGAAAATCTCGGAACGCGCCGGCCAGCATCTCAAGATTGTTTGCATCGCTGACTCGCGTCACATTCCAGCCGTAGGCGATAAAACGCGTGGCCACGTCCTCAGTAAACGCCAGGGAAGTGTTGCCCTCGATCGTGATGCGGTTGTTGAAATTCCGCAGGTATTCCACTGAAACAAAGTCTTCGCGCCTTGCAACCCCTGGCGCTCTGAACGCTCCTTGTACCGAGAAATTTCTGGACGCTGAGAGCCAAGGAGTTTCTGGCGATGCAACGAATGAAGTAGGGGGTCTTGGAAGAATTCACGCGGGAACAGGTGTCCACCTCCGAACAAATCGGGCGTCTCGTTTCCCAAAGGAAAAGAATTGAACACGTGAGTTCATTCTCAACTCACATCACCATCGGCGAGTTTTGATTTCGCGTTTCTCGGCCGCCTGCAAAGAGGGGATTCTTCGGTGGAGTAGAATTTTTGGTCTCGACAGGCTACGCAATGACTCCCCCGCAAGAAAACCAACGTGAATTTCAAGAGCCATTTGACACTGAGCAGGTTTACGCGCCAAGAAGCTGAAACCATCCCATCTGATTTCAATAGCCAACGGAGACCCTCAACATTCGAGTGTGATCACTACTTTTCCGCGAGCGTGCCCTTCTTCCAGATACCGGATGGCCTCAGGCACTTCACTCAACCTGTATCTTCGGTCGATGACCGGTGTGACCTTTCCAGCCTCCATGAGTTCGGCCAAGATCCGCAGGTCCTCTTTGCTCGATCTCGCCATAAACGTGACGAACTTCTGGCTCGTCAACCCTGACAAGGAAGGTCCCGCGATCACGCGACCCAAAAAACTGATCATCCACGGATCGCTTGGTCCTCCGACCGCAATGTAGATCCCCTCGGGATTCAATACCCGCCTGCAGGCGAACAATGAATGATTCGCAAAGCAGTCGAAAAATATGTCGTAACGTTGCCCACTTTTTGCGAAATCCTCTTGCGTGTAATCAATGACGCGATCCGCGCCGATGGATCGGACCATGTCTAGATTCCTGGTACTGCACACGCCCGTTACATCCGCGCCGAACGACTTGGCGATCTGGACAACGAACGTACCCACGCCCCCTGCCGCCCCGTTAATCAGGACCTTCTGCCCCGCCTGAATCTGGCCCTTGTCGCGAAGACCTTGCAGTGCGGTGCGTCCCGCCACAGAGACCGCACCCGCTTGCTCAAACGTCAGGTTACGGGGCTTGGTCGCCAATGAGGATTCGGGAGAGCACGCATATTCGGCAAAGGCTCCACGGCAGGCGCCGAACACCTCGTCACCCGATTTGAACTGTGTCACTTTCGTGCCCACTGCCTCCACCTGGCCCGCCACATCAACCCCAAGTTGTGTGATCTTTGGTTTCAGTAGCCCGCACATTGCACGAACGACATACGGCTCGCCTCTCATGAGGTGCCAATCCAGTGGATTAACGGCAGCCGCCCGAATTCTTATCAAGACTTCGTTGTCCTTGGGAACAGGCTTTTCGATGTCCCTGATTTGGACAACGTCCGGCGGACCGTATTTCGTATAGACGGCGGCTTTCATCTATATACCTCCACTCGCTGCCGGCCTGCTCCTTCCATCGTTGGGCGTTCACTCCCGTCAATACACGTCCGTTTCAGAGATGTAGCCGCGGCCACCACCGCCAGGAGCAGGGCTGCTCCGATGTACAGTGACTCACCTGACGCGAAGTACAAGGCAACTGGGCTCATCGGGGCAATCGCGATTACGTTCATCTTACCCAGGACGGGTGGGTTTTGAGTCGCACTTGGCTCAACGATGGATTCTCCAATACTCCCACATGACCCATAAGGCCGCGCCCGTGAATGCAATTCCGGTTACGCGCAAACGCCACAGGTTAGCTCGCGTCTGCTGGCTCCAGCGGCGCTCATTCGCAAGTCGGGGGTCGTGTAGGCTCTGTGTTCGTACCATTTCGTCCTGCGCCTCCGATTCCACCATGCGTTGAATGCAAGATGTTTCTCCGGAGCAAAGAAAAGAGGCACAGGACTCCGTAAGCAAGAAACAACGGCGACCCGAGGAGAAATACGGTCATGAGCATCCGATTCTAAGCCCGAAGCCGTCCATGCTGAAGATAGATTATTGAAAAATCCCATAGCGCTGAATGACAAGTGGTCAAAACGTGTGGTCGCCTGATCACAACGGTGCTCTCAGTTCGCGGCGATGGATGAGTGTTTCTCGTTTTGAGCGGTGGGGTGAACAGATACTCGATAATTTGCCGCCATCCGGAATCGCGATTAAACGTCCCTCGAAATACAAAGCCACTTGGTACCGCGCGTTAGCTCAACTTGGCCTGCGACGTAGCAGTGCGGGTGGGTTTGGCTCCTACATACCCGAGACGACTGCCGCCGGATAGCATTATCGACACGGAAAAAAAGACGGCAGATGGGTAAACAGCATTCGGTTCTCTTCGCTGTGATACGCGTCGTAGACGAGCGTCTTGCAGAAGTCCGCGCCGTCATCTACTTCTTCTTTTTCGCTACATCTTCGGTACGACTGAGCGAGAGAAAAAGAGGTAGGCTATTCCCGTAAGCGACACCAGATGAGGCACTTGGAGTTCTTTGTTTTCATTGTTCGGGACCAGGGGGTCGGAGGTTCAAACCCTCTCTCCCCGGCCAACTTGTTTAAAATCATCTGATTACGGGCGAACGATACATTTTCTGACCCCCATTTCGATTCGGCCTGGCAGAACACTTACTAGCTTAAAAACACGGCTTGTTCAGAGTTTCCTTAGTGAAGAATCGGGGTAGCCGAAGCCGCTACGCACTTCCACGAACCACCAGTCCGAATCCAGGTGTCGACGAAGCGATTTCGTCGTACAAATGCTTTCCCGCTTTCGAAACCACTTTCACGAAAGACACCCGTCGCGATAGCGACGTTGCCAAACATCCGCACCTTGATCGACTCCGGATCGGCTTGTTGATCCGAAGACGGCTTCGCTTTATTGATTCCTGTCAGAAATCCACTTTTTGATTCGAGGTTGCCGTCGTCGTTGACCAACACTATGGAATCATGAAATATTCCACCCAATGCTGCACCATCGCGAGACTTATAGGCTTGGTTCCATGCCTTCTCCATGGCAATAACCGTGGATTCGCCATCGCTACTATCTTGAGCCACGACCGGCATTGCCATGGCACCGGCTAGGACAAGAGCAAAAAGCATCTTCATATTGCACCGCGTCGTAGGCTCGGTATTGCCCACAGATATAAGACTAGAACCAAACGGCTTACATATCGATGTACGAAGGTACTGTATGCCCGTGATAGCGTTACGAAAGATTGTCGGCGACCTTGGGTCACCCTGTACGGTCACTTCCACCTGAGCGCCTTCTTTCTCACCGTTTTCGTCCTGTCAGCGAACGTCCAAGGCAGCGGGGTCACTGCCCTATCGGTGCATTGCGGGTGTCCGTTCGTCGGAATAGCATATACATACTAATGAGATCAGACCCAAGACTCTCGCGAAACGAAGAAGAACACGGACTGCTCGCCGTTTATGAGCAGTGTCGCGCCAAGGAGCACGCTGCCTCCAGTCGATTGCTATATCCAGACCGAAAGTTAGCGCACGAAGAATATATGCAACTGGTGGCCGAACTTCGGGTCATGCGGACGGAATGTGACCAGAAAATGCTTGCGGTCAAGGCTTATCACAGTGAGAGGCTAGACCGGCTGATCGTTGCAGCACATAATGCCTAACCGTCCATCCCCCACTGTGGAATCTTTTTGACCCGCCACCAAATTTGCAACGCGACTCGTTACATCGTATCGAGCATGCCTTTCATCTTGCGCCCGGACAGCGTCTCGTCATCAATCGCACAACTGATGCTAAGCGTGTTTGAAACGAAGCCGCTTTGCGGCAGACGCTTTCGCGTGTATAGACGGACGCGTCGGAATATCCCTCTTGAAAAACGGATGGCGCCGAGGTAGCATGACGCACATGGTTGCAGAGAAGTCATACATCGATGAGCATCAATAACGGGATTTTGGCGAAACTCCCTTCCTGGCAAGGCTTTTAAGGCCAAAGTCGATTCAAATTCCATAGAGTCCGCCGTACCCACGGGCGGCTTCCTTCAAACAGGTGTATCGGAGCGACGCGTTTGACGGAGCGCGAGCCGGATTGGCATCCTTCACTTCGGTACCCTTGCCGGGTTCACTCCAAAATTCCACGCTGGCTCCGATTCGCTCGGCACGTCGAGAATCGATATGGGGATCCTTTTATAACGACCTCCGCCCCGGCCACTTTCTGATGATCGGCATGGAGGTTGCGTTGCCGGCTGCAATGCAACCTCAAAACGTCGCTTCTTTCCTGCATGCACAGCGCGGATCGTGTGGTTACCCGCATCATCCGAAATGAGTGCGCCAAGTTTCCGGGCAGTGCTTTTCCCGGTTCCATAGACACTTCATCATGTCGAAGAACTTGCAGACGGTCCGCCCCTATCCAGACACTGCCGTCAGGCACAGGGGGTGTGTCCTGTCTTGAGGGTGAAAACGGTCGACCCAGATGTTCGCGTCTCGATTCCGGCGAGTATTCTTATCGGCTTTACTTCGATGGAGACGCCTCAAGACACGGTTGTACGCGAGGGCCGGCAACGACCCGCGACGTTCCACGACGTATTCTTTGGTGTCATGCTGGTTCCGGGATGGA
>Ga0181522_10002396_pt1 | contig 10717 bp, 12 predicted proteins | sample PEATcosm2014_Bin_27_FD_121103 | JGI IMG/M metagenome (GOLD analysis project Ga0181522, IMG submission 121103) | Peatland microbial communities from MTU Mesocosm Facility, Houghton, MI, USA - PEATcosm2014_Bin05_10_metaG | ecosystem: Environmental > Terrestrial > Soil > Wetlands > Peat | place...
AGTGATGTGCAGGAGTTTATGGAGCGCACTTCGCATGTGCTCTCTCTGATCTCCCGCAACGTGGGTGTTACGGTGGCGACTACCGGGGCCAAGAATGCGCTCGAGCACGTTTATTTTTCGCGGCTGGGTGATCAAAAAGTTCTGGCTGTCGTGGTTACTCGCTCCGGCCTGGTGCGCGATCGCGTGCTGCGGCTGGACCTGCCGCAAGCGGAACTCGACCTGGCGGCGCGCTACATCAACGAGAATTTTCGCGGCTGGACCATGGAAGCCATGCGCGCCGAGCTTTCTCGCCGCATCGAACAAGAGCGCAGCGAGTACGACCGCCTGATGCAGTCGTTGGAAAAACTTTATAAGCAGGGTGCGCTCCCGGCCGAATCGGGCGGCGAAGTTGTATTCGTAGATGGAGCGGCCAATCTGCTCGCCGGCCAGGAAGACCGCCAGCGCCTGCAGGAATTGATGCAAACTTTAGAAGAGAAAGAAAAGGTCGCGAATTTGTTGGGAGCGTATCTCGATGTGAAGCAGGAAGCGGTCAGAGTGGTCATCGGTCTCGATGACACGCTGCCTTCTATGCAAAATTTTGTGCTGATCGGAGCGCCTGCGCGCTCCGGCAAAGACATGTTTGGCTCGCTCGCCGTGATCGGGCCTACGCGCATGGACTACCAGCACACCATGACCGCGGTCGCCTACATCGCGCGCCTCTTCGATAAAATTCTTAACGAATCGGAGTAATCAAGAGTTGTATGAGCAAAGGAAATGGCAAGTCTGAAGCGCAGAATGTCAAACTGGATGTCGATCACGAGCTTCCGTCGGCCGATGGAAGCCAAAACACGGCTACGGCCGTGAGTGCTGAACCCGCGGCGGATTCCGAATTACAAAAAGTGAAAGCGGAGCGTGATGCCCTGCTTGACCGCCTGGCGCGCGCGCAGGCTGAATTCGACAACGCCCGCAAAAGGGCAAGCAAAGAGCAGCAGGATTATCGCGACTACGCATTGGCGGATGCGATCAAGTCTTTGCTTCCAGTTGTCGATAGCCTGGAACGTGCCCTGCAACTGAAATCGCAGGGGAGCGATCTGCGCAGCGGGGTTGAGCTGATTTACAAGCAACTGCAGGCTGCGCTGGCCAAGCTTTCCGTAAATCCCATCGAGTCAGAGGGGGAAGCATTCGATCCCCGTTACCACGAGGCGATTGAAATGGTGGATACGACGGAGGCTCCCGATCACCAGGTGATCGAAGAATTGCAGCGCGGATATAAATTCAAAGACCGGCTGCTGCGGCCTGCGATGGTGAAGGTTGCGAGAAATGCCGGGAAGTAGTTCTCCCACCTGTTTCTTCTGAGGTAGAAAATAATTCTGAGAGAGGCGCCTGATCTGGCCACAAACGCAAAACGCGACTATTACGAGGTGCTGGGCGTAAGCCGCACGGTAAGCGAAACGGAACTGAAAACTGTTTACCGCAAGCTGGCTATGCAGTACCATCCCGACCGCAATCCGAATAATCCCGACGCGGAAGAGCGCTTCAAAGAAGTCACGGAGGCTTACACGGTCCTGGCGGACTCGGATAAGCGCTCGCTATACGACCGCTTCGGGCACGCCGGAGTTGGGTCGGCGAGTGGTGGAGTTGGATTCGATCCATCCGCATTCCAGGATTTGGGCGACATCTTCGGTGAGTTCTTCGGAGACGCTTTTGGAGGGGGCAGCCGACGACGTTCCCGCGTGCAGCGCGGTGCCGACCTGCGCGAAGATTTGACCCTTGAGTTCGAGGAAGCCGCATTCGGGGTGGAAAAGCGGGTCGTGGTGCGCCGGCATGAGGCTTGCGAAGAATGTCGCGGCTCGGGGGCCGCGCCGGGCAAAGGAGCCAGCACTTGCCGCTCTTGTGATGGCCGTGGCCAGGTGCGATATCAGCAGGGCTTTTTCAGCATCGCGCGGACCTGCCCCACATGCCAGGGCACGGGCAGCGTGATTACCGACCCATGCCCCAAATGCAAGGGCGAAGGACGAGTTTTGCGGCAGCGCAGCGTCGATGCCAAAATTCCAGCTGGCGTGGAAGATGGCACGCGCATCCGCTTCTCCGGAGGCGGCGAAGCCGGCCCGCATGCCGGTCCTGCAGGCGATCTTTACATCGTGCTGCATGTCAAAGAGCATCCCTTTTTCGAACGCGAAGGCAACGATCTGCACTGCACCATTCCGCTTTCGATCACTCAAGCCGCTCTGGGCGCGGAAATTCACGTGCCCACGCTCGAAAGCGAGCACACGCTGAAAATTCCCGAAGGCACGCAGCCGGGAACTACTTTCCGCATTCGCAACAAAGGCGTCCCCATTCTCAATGGCCACGGCAAAGGCGACCTATACGTTGAAGTGCGCGTGCAGATTCCCGGCAAGCTGAACAAGCGCCAAAAAGAGCTTTTACAGGAATTGGAAGCGAGTGGGTCCGTTGATAATCAGCCGGTGATGCGATCGCTTCTGGGCAAAGTTAAAGACATGTTCGGGTGATGCGGTCAGTTGCTTAGCGCTAGGTCTGCCGACCGCATGAGTGTAGAATCCTGCAGCGAGACGGCCACTGCCCATGCGGCGGATTGACGCACCCGAGATCCTCGATTCTGAAAACTGTCCGGTGGAAGAAGTTCAGCCTGCGCTGCAGACGCTCGACCGCATTAACCGCTTCTTCGGAGGCGTTTCCACAACTCAAAAAATGATCGAGCGGGTGGCCGTGGCCACCGGAACGAAGAGTTTTTCCGTGCTCGATGCGGCCGCAGGTTCGGGACGGATGCTTGAGGCGGTCCGGAAAAGACTTGCCGCCAGCGGCGTTCTGATTCATGGAACGCTGCTTGACCGGGATCGATCGCACCTGCCGCGAGGCAATTTCCATCAAGACCAGCCTCACTACGCCCGGTCGCAGGCCAGCGTCGTCGGCGATGCTTTGGCTTTGCCATTTGCCGATCAATCGTTCGATCTCGTGTGCTGCAATCTTTTTGCGCACCATCTCACGCCGCCGCAACTTTGTCTGTTTGTGCGCGAAGGCCTGCGCGTCAGCCGCCATGCGCTGCTGATCAACGATCTTGTGCGCCATGCTCTTCATCTGGGATTGGTGTATGCCAGTTATCCGATCATGGGCAGCCACGTGGCCTGGCTCGATGGGCTTACCTCCGTGCGACGGGCGTACGTGCCGGCGGAAATTCGGGAAATCGTCGCGGGTTTTCCGGTGGACTCAGTGGCCCGAATAGAAATCTCCAGGCACTACCTTTTTCGGATGGGCGCAATTGTGTGGAAGGCGCAAAGGCCGGTGCGCGGTGCTTGCGGACAGTTGTAAAATACAAGACACATTCAGGAGGCACTGGTATGCGGTCCCATCGAGTGCGTGTCTTGGCAGCGGTGGTTTTCCTCTCTTCAACTTACCTGTGGGCGCAGGACAACGCGCAGAAAGATAAGCCACAGGACCACGATTCATCTGCGAGCTCGAACCAATCTGCCTTGGTGTCGGCGCGACTCTCGTACAGTACCTCCGCAGCCGTCGCGGGAGAAAGAGCGCGGCTGCTCTGCCTGGCGGTGACCCGCGAAGGAGGCTATCGCTTCCTGCAACTCCCCAGCAGCGGGAGCACGTTGGCGTTGCAAGGAAAATTATCAGACGATCAGCTGCAGCAGTTGAAGAATCTGCTCTCGGACTCCGAATTCCGCCGACTCAAGGGCAGCGGCGGCGGGATCATCCTGCAGGACTCTGAAAGTTTTGGTGCAGAGATCAGCCGGGAGGATGGCGCGCAGCGATTGCAGTGGCTGAACCCCGACGACCGGCGTCCGTTTCCGGATTCGGCCACGAAGCTCATCCAGTGGATGCAGAATTTTAAGCCGGCAGATTCGCAGCCGCTGTTGCGTGCTGAGTTTTCCGGTGTGTGTCCCACGGTTGGCCTTCAGTTGGTGCAGCCGACCGTAGCCGCGAACACGCAACCCTGAATAAACTATGGGGCTAGTTTGGCGGCGGCCTTAGGGTTCAGCACTGGAAAAGCAGATTCCTCGCGCCAGAAAAAAGGCGCCCGGAATGACAAAGTTAAGGCAAGTGGCAAAGCTAAGGTAGCCCACTACTCCCTACCGCACTACCAGTACTTCGCGAATATTGTCGCGTGCCAGGAAAAATTTGATTGACGCGAAGTCGCGAAAGAGATTTTCGATGTGGCGGTTGTTGAACACCCTCTGCAGTTGAAAGCTGTCGCCGGAGCCGCCCTTGCGTTCGTCACGCATCGAAATTTTCTTCATTTCCAATATGTCGGGGCCGACGATGTGAAAACGGTGACAGGGTGAATCGGGGCCGGCGTCGCGCGTGTGAAAGAAAGCCAGCAACATGCCGCCCGGCTTCAGCACGGACCACAATCGACCCACGACCGGCTTGACCAGACTCTCATTGAGATAGTCGGGAATGTTCCAGCACAAGACCACGTCGAAGTGCGCTGCGGGATACACCAGATTTTCCGCGAGAAACTTGCGGCTGTCGAGTACCGGGTTGCCGTGCTCGTCTTTGCCTTCATCGCCTGTAATCTTCAGCGCGGGATCGGTGGACGCAGTCAGCAAGTCTTCGCTGTAGATTTTGTGGCCGCGTTCGGTGAAGTGGCGAATGTTGGTGGGCGAGGTCGCGCCCAGATCGAGAATGGTCAGCCCTTCGGCGGACTGCCAGGTTCGCGCAAGCTCTCCCAATCCGCTGGAGCGGCGTGTGAGCTTCTGCGCGCCTTGCGCCGGGATGGTTTCGGCTCCTGAAGAACCGCGAAAAAATTTCATGAAAGTTGCGAACTGGGCTTGGGCTGCGGCCGTTCCGCTGCGCCCTGCTGCAATATCGACTTCTCAAAGAGAAACTTGCGGGTTTGCGGAGGGCCGACAACTACCAAGCCGCTTTATTTCGTTTCAGCCCGATTGGTGTCTACTTTACCTTTCAGAAAAGCGCCTTCCTCAATCAGAATTTTTTGGGTGGTGATGTCGCCGTTGACAACTGCAGATTTGCGTAACTCGACGCGCTCGCTGGCCTGGATGTTGCCGTCGAGCTTGCCCTGCACCACCACACCTTTGGCATCGATACTGGCCTTGACTTGTCCGTTCGGACCCACCGTCAAGCTATTGCCTTTGAGGGCGATACTGCCTTCTACCTTGCCGTCGAGAAAGAGATCTTCGCTGCCGGATAGTTCGCCCTTGATAAAAACCGATTTGCCGATCTGTGCCAACCCACTGGCAGGTGCACTCATAAAGACGAACCTCCTATATGAACCAACTGAAGATCAATTCCCGGCATCTGCAATCCCCGGCAAATACGGCTGGGGCCGTCTTGCCTTCGTGGGAACCGGCGAGTAAACCAAAACACCACTTCCTGCAACGACTATACGCAAGGCATGGAGGGTGCGGCAAGTTCGACAAGGCTGTGACGCCGCCACTTTTTCGAGCAATTTCACGGCCGATTGTTAAACTAAGGATGTGATGGAGAAAATGAAACCGACCAAGCGTATCGTGCAGCCACTGACCATTCTTTTTCTCCTCTCATTTACTGTGGGGTTCGCGCTGGCCGGGCAGACCCCTACTTCGCAGGATTCGGCTACGGCAATTCAAGTGGTGCGGCAAGCTGTTCAACACGAAGTCGCAGCGGCGAACGATTCCGCGAGCAAGCACATGTTCCGGTCGCGTAAGCAGACGCCGCAGGGCTCGCAAACCAGGCTTTATGTCGAAACCCGCGACGCCATGGTGGGAATGACGATTGCGTATAACGACAAGCCGCTTAATCCCGATCAATTGCACGGCGAGGAAAACCGGCTGCAGGCACTGGCATCCAGCCCGGAGCAGCTCAAACACAAGCACTCGCAGGAACAGGAGACAAACGATCGCACGGTGCGAATCGTAAAGGCGTTGCCCGACGCATTCCTGTACGAATTTGATGGCGAAGAGGAAGGCACGAGCAGCGTTGGCAAACCCGGAGACCAGTTGGTGCGCCTGAAATTCCGTCCTAATCCTTCCTACCATTCGCCTACGCATGTCGAGGAAGTTCTCGATGGAATGCAGGGAACCCTGTTGATCGATAACACTGAACACAGACTCGCCCGCATTGATGGAACTCTTTTCAAAGAAGTGAGCTTTGGCTGGGGAATATTAGGGCACCTCGATAAGGGCGGGCATTTTCTGGTGGAACAGTGCGACGTGGGCGACGGATCGTGGGAACTTTCCCGGATGTCGCTGAGCTTCACCGGGAAGATTCTGTTGTTTAAGTCGATTTCTATCAAGTCGGACGAGGTGCTCAGTAATTTTCAACGGGTTCCCTCTGACACCACATTCGCCAAAGGAGTGCAAATATTGAAAGCGGAAGAAGCCAGGCTGGAACAAAGTAACGCGCGAGTGGCAAAGTCGCAAAGCCAGTCGCAATGAGTCGGAAGAAGATTGGCCTGCGCTCTTGCGGCCGGAATGCGCGCTATGCGCCGGCGCGAATTGTTTCTTTGCGCACCGTGAGTTTTTCGATCAGATCTTCTTTAACGCGATAGCCCGTGCCCGGCTGGTTGCCGACGGCGATGGTCCCCTGCTTCGAGACGGTTACTTCTGGTTCGATGATGTCTTCCTTCCAATAGCGCTTCGACGCTGAAACATCTCCGGGCAGGGTGAAATTTTCGAGAGTGGAAAGTGCGATGTTGTGGGCACGGCCCACGCCTGATTCGAGCATGCCGCCGCACCACACAGGAATTTTCTTCTCGTGGCACAGGTCGTGAATTTTCTTCGCCTCGGTAAACCCGCCGACGCGGCCAACTTTGATGTTGATGATGCGGCATGCGCCGGTTTCCACGGCCATGGCTGCCGCCCGGGCGTTTACGATGGATTCGTCGAGGCAGATCGCGGTGCGCAGTTCTTTTTGCAGGCGCGCGTGATAGTAGATGTCGTCATCCCAAAGCGGCTGCTCGATCATCAGCAGGTTGAACTGATCGAAGGTCCGCAGATGTTCGATCTGATCGAGGGTATAGGCGGAGTTCGCATCGCAGCTCAGCGTGATGTCGGCCCAGCGCGAGCGGATTTTCTCTAACACGTGAACATCCCAGCCGGGCTTGACCTTCACCTTGATTCGCCGGTAGCCAGCGGCCAGTTCGGTTTCGATTTTGTCGAGCAATTGTTCCACGGAGTCCTGTATGCCGATGGAAACGCCGCACACAATTTCTTTTCGCGTGCCGCCCAGCAGCTTCCACAGCGGAATGTTCTTTTGCGATGCTTCCGCGTCCCACAAAGCATTCTCGATGGCAGCTTTTGCCATGCGATGCCCGCGCACTCTGCTCAAAAGGGCGGCGCAATCGCGTCCCGCATCAATCGTGCGGCCAACCACGGCCGGCGCGAGATAGCGTACGATGGTTGCCCAACTGCTGTCACTCCATTCGCTGCTGTAGAACGGATCTTCGCCCGCAACGCATTCGCCCCAGCCATCCACGCCCTGGCAATGGGCGGTGATCAGAAGGATGCGGCGGCCGTAGGTTCGCCCGAAGCTCGTCTCAAAAAAATGCACGAGCGGCATTTGAATTTCGCGCAGCGTAATGGCTTCAATTTTCATAGGGTGAAGAAACCGAGTTCACCACGGAGACACGGAGTCACGGAGAAATCTTTAGCGAAAAGAACAATTTGGGATTTCTCCGTGCCTCTGTGTCTCCGTGGTGATTTAGTCTTCTGATGCGTACGACCAGTTTTCGTCCCAGCGTCCCAACAGAAACTTGCTGTCGCCTGCGGCGCTCCGCTCGTAACCCAAAACCGCCAGGCCGTTTTCGAATGCTTCCAGAAATTTCTCGCGGTTGCGCTCCTGCACGGCGAGGGCACGGTCTTTGGTTTCCGCCGCGGCCTTCCATTCATAAATCTTTGCCGGGACTTCAATGGTTGTTTCCGTTGTGAACCGCGGATTCGCTGCGTTGGCCAGCAGAGTCTCCACGCGCCTCGACTTCAACCACCACTCCGCGATCAGGCGGTCGCTGGGCAATCCTCCCTGCAGCGGCGACGATGTGATTCCATACTGATTGATGTTGTAGCGGCGGGCAATTGCCCCTAACTTTTCTATATTCAGATACGCGTTCTTAATCTCGAGGGGATCGAACGTCCATTCGATCAGCTCGATGCCGCGAGCCAAGGCGTCTTCTCGTTGCAACAACTTCAACCTCCTGCCCAAGCCGCCATTGCGGTGTTCTTTGCGCACCGCCAGCATGTGAGAATGAAGATACGTGTGCCCTGATCGCGTACCGGGCAGCGACAGCGCGAAGCCTACCATCTCGCTACCATCGTATGCTCCCATTACTTGCCCGCCGACTTTTTCCGCGACCACAAACATGCGCAGCGGGACCAGTTCGGCATCGCTGAAATTCCACACTTCTTTCTGCAGTTCGACGCAGGAGCGCAGTTCGTCGAGTCCCCGACAGTGCCGCACCACAATCGAGTCGGCAGTCACGCCGGTTTTTCCTCGCGCTTCGCCTGCTGCCAAAGCGATTCCAGTTCTTCCATCGAAGTTTTATTGGGCACGCTGCCGTTTTCGCGTAATCGTTCCTCCATCCATTGAAAGCGACGGCGAAATTTGCGGTTGGCTTTGCGCAGAGCGGATTCGGGATCGACACCGAGATAACGCGCGATGTTTACCAATACGAAAAACAAATCGCCGACTTCTTCTTCCAGGCTGGCGCGCAGACTTTCCGGAACGACCTGTCGGCCGGAGCCGGCAACTCCCGGCGCTTGTGGACGAGGACCCGGGGCGGGAAATTCGTGCAGCTGTTCGCGGAGTTCCAGCGTTTCTTCGTTCAGCTTGTCGAACAAGCCATCGATGTTCGGCCAGTCAAATCCGGTTTGTGCCGCTCGCGAGCTTAACTTGTGCGCCTCAAGCAGCGACGGCATCGCCGAAGATATGCCAGACAGAATCGAAGCGTTCTTTTCTTTTGAGCGCGGGTCTGCAGAGCTTTCCGCCACACGCTTTTTTCGCTCCTCGGTTTTTAACGCCTCCCAATTGCGTTTGACGTCGTCGGGCGTCTCGGCTTTCGCGTCACCGAAAACGTGCGGGTGCCGGTCGATCAACTTTCTCGTAAGCCGGTCGAGAACATCGTCGATCGAAAACGACTTCTGCTCCTCCGCTATTTCCGAATAGAACAGGATTTGGAGCAACAGATCGCCAAGTTCGCCGGGGAGTTCTTCCCAGTCGCGATTGTCGATGGCTTCCAGCACTTCGTACGTTTCTTCGAGCGTGTACGGCTTGATGGTGTCGAAGGTCTGCTCGCGGTCCCACGGACAGCCCCCCGGCGCCCGCAACCGCCGCATGATCTCGACTGCGCGTTCGAATCGTTCACCTGTCGTGGGCATTGGCAACCACTGTAAATGACACGTTGCGAATCGGGCAATCTTGCACGGCCTCTTTATTCCATAAACCGCAGTCCCTGTTATGGCATCGAACTTGTATCGCGCCATTCATCAAAGGAGAACTTTTATGGCTAATACTCTGCAAGGAAAAACTATAGCAATCCTGGCAACCGACGGCTTCGAGCAGTCCGAGCTGGAAAAACCAAAGAAAGCTCTGGAGGAAGCCGGAGCAAAAACGCAAGTCGTCTCACCGATGGAAAATAAGATCAAAGGTTGGGACATGAAGGACTGGGGCAATGAAGTGAATGTCGACGTGCCGCTGAAATCGGCCAACTCCGATCAATATGACGCGCTGCTGTTGCCCGGCGGAGTCATGAACCCAGACAAACTCAGAATGGATCCCGATGCGGTGCGTTTCGTAAAGAGTTTCTTCGAGGCGAACAAACCCGTAGCCGCGATCTGTCACGGCCCGTGGATGCTTGTAGAAACCAACGAAGTGCGCGGCCGCACCGTGACCTCATGGCCTTCGCTGAAGACCGACATTAAGAATGCCGGCGGTACCTGGGTGGATAAGGAAGTGGTGGTCAGCAATGGAGTGGTCACCAGCCGCAAGCCGGACGACATTCCCGCATTCAACCGCGAGATGATCGAACTGTTTGCCAAGGCCGGCCAATCGCAACGGAAAGTAGCATAATCTCTGCAAAAAAGTAGCGCTGCCATCTGGGCGGCGCTACTTTTCATTTCCCTTTCCTCCGAACAGGAGTACACTTCTCCGTTTTATCGCAACTCGAGGAGCGTAGCGCCTATGCAACTGAACCGGGGAAGGATTTGGTTGGGTGGTTTGGCTGGCGGCGTGGTATGGAACGTCTGGAGCTACATTGTTGGCGATTATGTGATAACCAACGCACGCTACGTTGCCGCGCAGAACGCGGGGTTGTTTTTGAAAACGCCGCGCTATCCGTTTTTCGTGGCACAGTGGATTGTGCTGTTATTCGTTCTCGCCATTGCTATCTCGCACCTTTACGCGTGGGCGCGCGCGGGCCTGGGGCCGGGTCCGGGCACAGCGCTCAAGGTTGGCTTTGTCGCCGGATTCATCGGAGGCTTTCCCGACAACTTTGGCCAAGCCACCTGGTCTGCGACGGACCGCGGGCTCCCCTTTGGCTGGATGATCGAGATGTGGTTTGGCGCAATTCTGGCCGCATTGGTGGCGGGATGGCTGTACAAAGACTGACTCTGTGAGTGAAAACCGCGGAGGACGCTGGGGACGCGGAGTACTACTACAACGTCCTGGAGTAACCTAAATTTCCCGCGGTCTCCGCGGACGCCTTTCTATTGATATAGCCCGGCAGCTTCAGCATCAGGTCGAAATGTCCTGATAACATCTAATCATGCCGGTCGAAACA
>Ga0181522_10002398_pt1 | contig 10714 bp, 11 predicted proteins | sample PEATcosm2014_Bin_27_FD_121103 | JGI IMG/M metagenome (GOLD analysis project Ga0181522, IMG submission 121103) | Peatland microbial communities from MTU Mesocosm Facility, Houghton, MI, USA - PEATcosm2014_Bin05_10_metaG | ecosystem: Environmental > Terrestrial > Soil > Wetlands > Peat | place...
GAGCGACCCCGTGCCGGCGCTTTCCAACCCGGTTCCGTGGAGGCCGACGCGCCGGTGTCCCTGCCCATGATCGATCCGACCACTCCCCTGCTCGCCGCGATGGCGCTCTCGATGGTGCTGTTCCAGCTCAACCATCGCTACGCCTCGCCCGTGCTGGCCATCTTCAACCGCTGGCTGCGCTGGTTCATCTTCGCCTTCGGCGCGGCCTACCTGTGCCGGGATTTCGGGCTCATCGACCGGCCGTACCCGGTGCTGGTCGGGGTTTTCTTCCTCGTGTGGTTCATGATCGAGACCCTCTACAACTGGCTGGCCATCCATGCGCTCAGCGTGAGCCCCCTGCCGCTGTTTCCGCGCTACTCCGCCAACCAGAGCGGCGAGGAATGGCCCACGCAGCCGCGCCTGCTCAAGGTCCGGGAATGGATGCGCCTCCACGGCTTCAAGCAGGTGCAGGCGCTGAAGGCCGAGGTCGGCGGCGGCATCTACCTGCGGGTGTCGGTCTATCAGGACGAGACGGCCACGCTGCGGGTGCAGGTCATGTTCCTACCACAGGCCAACGGCGCCATCACCGCCTGCTACGAGCTTTCCTCGCGGACCGCCGACGGACGCCGCTTCGTCACGGACAATGTCTACACGCCCTTCGCCGGCTTTTATCCGGAAAACTGGGTGGTGGAGCGCCGGCCCTGGAGCCGGGCCCTCCCGGGGCTGGTGGAAAGGCATCGCGCGCGCCTCGCCCGCGCCGGGGTCGCGGCCGAGCCCTGGACCAACGAGCCGCTGACCGATCTCAATACCCAGCAAAGCGAGCTCGACCGCCTCAACACCGAGCTCGGTTTCCTCCATCCGCACCACGAGCGCGACGACTTCGGCAAGATCACCCACGAGGGGCGCTATCGCGTCTGGAAGGAAATCTGGATGCTGGACTACCTCGGCCGGCCCACGCGGTACGAGTAAGGCCGGCCCCGGTGGTGGCGCGTTTTGCGGCTTTCGGCACAAAGCTGTAGCCGGCCTCGCTGAGTCCGGTCCGGGGTCGCCGACCCCGGCCACAACAATTCCTGGCAGGGCAGAAGGGCGTTGGGATGAATTTCAGGGCCGCTTTTTCCGTTCGGCCTCGACCGCATCCCACAGCTCGTTCGCCTGTTCCTCGGCGAGCTTCAATTCCAGCTGCTTGAGCTCCTCCCGGAGCATGTGACAGCGGCGGGCCTGCTCGCCGAAGAGGGTCGATCCCGCCGTCATGGCGGCGTTCATCCGGTAATGCTCGGTCACGCGCGGATAGGCCCGCAGGTTCGCCTGGTCGTCGGTGCCGACCTCGAAGCCGGACCGCTTGAGCAGCCGGCCCAGGGGATTGAAGGCTTGGTGCAGCGTCTCGGCGAAATGCATGGGAAACGGCGACTCCGGCCGGCCGCGGCCGCGCAGATAGTCGTGGATGCGGTAGGCCGTCGTGTCGGCGTAGGTGTCGTTCGTCGTGAAGCACTGGTGCATCCACGCCTCGCTGAAAAGCTCCTCCAGCAGGTTCGGCACGTCCCACGCGAGCAGCTCCGCCTCGTCGAGCAGCTCCTTGAGCCCGGCCTTGCTGCGGCTCCGCGAGACGAGAAAATCTTGGCGGCCGACGATGGCGGTGATGCGCGGGTAGCTCGCCATGACTTCCGGCGAGGCCATGCGGCGGAACGCCGACATCTGGGTGCGCATGGTCCCGAGCGCCTGCTCGATTTCGGCTTTCACCCGGGCGACGGCGCCGGCTGTGGAACTCATGCTCATGCAAGGCTGGTTGAGGACTGGGAGCGGAGCTTGGCGTGGTTTGGCCGCGCGCGGCAATGCGGAAGCTGCCGGGCGGCCCGGAGCCGCTCAACCCCCGATGTAGCTCATCTCGACCTTGGCCCGGCCTTCGCCGGCGGCGGTCAGCTCGGCGCGCTCCTCGCTGTAGCGGTCGAGCCGGCCGGACCAGATGCGCGCCAGGTAACGGGCCAGCTCGCCGTCGTCCGCCCCGGCCCGCAGGCAACCGAGCACATCCCAGCCCAGCGAGGCAAAGAGGCAGGTGTAGAACCTGCCGTCCGCGGAAAGGCGCGCCCGGTGGCAGTCGCGGCAGAAGGGCTCGGTGACCGAGCTGATCAGACCGATCTCGCCGCGTCCGTCGCGATAACGGTAGCGCGCCGCGACCTCGCCGCGGTAGGCGGGGCCGGCCGGCGCCAGCGGCCAGACGGCGCCGATCCGGGCGACGATCTCGGCGGCCGGCACCACTTGGTCCCGGGACCAGTGGTTGGTGTTGCCCACGTCCATGAACTCGATGAAGCGGAGCGCATGGCCGCGCGCGCGGAAGTATTCGCACAACGCGAGGATCTCGCCGTCGTTCACGCCGCGCTGGACGACGCAGTTGATTTTGACCGGCAGGCCGAGCGCCGCCGCGGCGTCGATCCCGCGCAGGACCCGCGCCACGCTGAAGCCGAGGCCGTTCAACCGGCCCGCCGTGGCGTCGTCGAGGGAGTCGACGGAAACGTTGAGCCGGTCGAGGCCCGCGGCGCGCAGGGCCGGCGCGAGTTTTTCCAGCAGCCAGCCGTTGGTCGTGAGCGCCACGTCGGGCACGCCGAGGTCCTGCTTGAGCGCCCGGACGAGGTCGGGCGCGTCGGCCCGCAGCAGCGGTTCGCCGCCCGTCAGACGCACCTTTTCCACCCCGAGCGTGCGGAAGGCCCGGACGATGCGCCTGATTTCCTCCGGCGTCATGAGCTGCGGATCGCGCAGGAAAGGATAGCCCGCGCCAAACACCTCGCGGGGCATGCAATAGGGGCAGCGGAAATTGCAGCGGTCGGTGACCGAGATGCGCAGGTCGCGCAGCGGCCGGCGATACTGGTCGGTGACAGGCGGGGACATCGCGTCCAAAAAGGCACAGGCAGCCGGCGGAGGCAAAGCCGGATGTGAATTTCCTCCGTGCCCTCCGGGCCGGCATGATGCAAGGTGCCGGGATGCTCACCCCTGCGGAAGCCGAGACGCTCGTGCTCGAAAACATGGCCGCCTTCGCCAGCGAGGACTGCCCCCTGGCCGGGGCGCACGGCCGGGTGCTACGCGCCGCGGTGCGGGCCGACCGCGACCTGCCGCCCTTCGACCGCGTGACGATGGACGGTTACGCCGTGCGGGCCGACGCGATCGCGTCGGGCGTCCGCACGTTCCGCGTCGAAGGCATCCAGGCGGCGGGCATGATCCCGCAAACGCTCGGCCCCCGGGCGGACGCGGCCATCGAGGTGATGACGGGCGCGGTCCTGCCGGCCGGGGCGGACTGCGTGGTCCCGTACGAGGACACGGTGCGCGACGGCGCGGCCATGACCGTGGGCGCGGGAAATTTCCCCGCCGGCCATGCCCTGCACCGCCGGGGCAGCGACCGCGCCGCGGGCGCGGAGATGATTGCGGCGGGGATGCGACTGACCGGACGCGAGATTGCGGTGATTGCCGCCTGTGGCGGCGCCAGCGTGACGGTCGCGACGCTGCCCAAGATCGCGGTCGTGGCCACGGGGGACGAACTGGTCGATGTCAGCATGCCCGTGGCCCCGCACCAGATCCGCCGCAGCAACGACTACGCGCTGCGCGCCGCGCTCATCGCGGCGGGATATCCGCGCGTCGAGCGCTTTCACTTGCGCGACCTGCGGCACGAGATCGAGCACCGGCTGTGGCACATCCTGGCGGAGTTCGACGTCGTCCTGCTCAGCGGCGGCGTTTCCAAGGGCAAATTCGACTACCTGCCGGCCGTGCTCGAGCAGCTCGGCGTGAAAAAGGTGTTTCACGGCGTGGCGCAGCGCCCCGGCAAGCCGCTGTGGTTCGGCGTCAGTGCGCGCCGCACCCCCGTCTTTGCCCTGCCGGGCAATCCCGTGTCGAGCTACACGTGCCTGCACCGCTACGTCCTGCCGGCGCTGGCCCGGGCGAGCGGCGCCGCGGCCCCCGCCCTGCGCACCGTGGCGCTGGCGACGCCGGTCACGTTCCGGCCGCCGGTCGCCTTTTTTCTCCCGGTCGCGCTTGCGAACGGACCGCAGGGCCGGCTGCTGGCCACGCCCGACCCCGTCAATACGTCGGGCGACTTCGCGGGTCTCGTCGGCACGGACGGCTTCGTCGAGCTTGCGGCGGAGCAGACCGAGTTCCCCGTGGGCCATCTCGCCCCGTTCCGTCCCTGGGCCTAGCCGCAAAATCGCTTTGCGCCCCCGCGGCTTTGCGTGAACCTTTCCGCCCGATGTTTTCCCACCTCGATGCGCAGAACCGGCCGGTCATGGTCAACGTCGGCGACAAGCCGGTGACCCGCCGCACCGCCCGCGCCGTCGCGGTGGTCGCGCTGCCGCCGGCGCTGGCCGCGCTGTTGCAGGACGGCGATATCGCCACGAAGAAAGGGGCGATCTTCCAGACGGCGATCCTCGCCGGAGTCATGGGCGCGAAACGCACGGGCGAACTGATCCCCCTCTGCCACCCGCTGGCGCTCGACGACTGTCAGATCCGTATAACGGCCGATGCCGGCCGCGGGGAAGTGACGATCCACTGCCAGGTGCAGACCCATGCCCGGACCGGCGTCGAGATGGAGGCGCTGACCGGCGCCACCGTGGCCGCGCTCACCGTCTATGACATGGGCAAGGCGGTCTCGCACGGCATCGTCATCAAGGAGGTGCGTCTGGTGGAAAAAACCGGCGGCAAGAGCGACTACCGGGCGGAATGAAGAAGATCCTCCACGTCCGGTATTTCGCGATTCTGCGCGAGCAGCGCGGGCTGGCGCAGGAACAGATCGAAACGGCCGCCGCCACGGCGGCGGAATGCTACGAGGAGTTGCGCGGCCGCCACGGCTTCACGCTGCCGGCCGACCGCCTGCGCGTGGCGGTGAACGATGAATTCGCACCGTGGAGCGCTCTTTTGGGCGAGGGCGACACCCTGGCCTTCATCCCGCCGGTCGCGGGCGGCTGATCTTCCCCGGCATGTTCAGGATTTCCCCCGAAGTCATCGAGTCCGCGGCGCTGCAGAGTCTGCTGCATGACCCCCGCGCGGGCGCATGCGCGACATTCGAGGGCCGGGTGCGCAACCGCAACGACGGGCAGGCGGTGCAGGCGCTCGAGTACGAGGCCTATGCGCCCCTGGCCGAAAAGGAGGGCGCGCGCATCCTGGCCGAGGCGCGGGCCAGATTTCCCGTGCTTCACGCCGTCTGCGTGCACCGGGTGGGCGCGCTCGCGCTCGGCGACCTGGCGGTGTGGGTCGGGGTGGCCGCCGAGCACCGGGGCGCGGCGTTCGACGCCTGCCGCTACATCATCGACGAGGCCAAGGCCCGCGTTCCCATCTGGAAGAAGGAGCACTATGCCGGCGGTGCCACCGTCTGGATCAACTGCGCCCCCCGCGGTCCGGCGGACCCCGGCCCGCCTCCCGCAGGCTGACGGAGGTGTCCCCTCCCGCACATGCGCGACTCCCGGTCATAAACAATGCGTCAAACCCCGGGGTCCGGCCCGGATTGCGCTGGTCATGGCCCGCGAGGGCGTTATCTCCGTGGTTATGATTTTCCTGGGCGTAACCGCGATGGACAAGATCAAGGCGATACCGCCGGCCTTCTGGCTCAAGTTGCTCCTGGTCGTGGCCATCGTGATCGGGGGCGTGATCGTCCTCCGCAAGATCGCGGGCATGAACAAGGTGGTCCTCAGCGTGGTGGTCTTCATCATCGTGGTGGTCGTGGGCATCAACTGGATCTACGAGCGCAACGAACCGGCGCTGCTCACCCCGCTGGTCGACAAGATCGCCCCGTTCTTCCCGAGCAAGGGGAGCTACGGCGGCAAGCAGCAGGGCGGCCCGAAAATCTAGCGCCGGCCGGGGCGCCGGACCGATTTTCGGGTGGTTTTCCCGCGGCCTTTCTGGCCAACTGATTTCCCGCCATGCCCAAATCACAATCTGACATCGGACTCATCGGACTCGCCGTGATGGGTCAGAACCTCGCCCTCAACATCGCCGACCACGGCTTTCAGATCTCGGTCTACAACCGCACGACGGAAAAGACCGACAAGTTTGTCGCCGACCATCCGGACACCCCGGGCGGGGTCGTGGGCACGAAGACGCTGGAGGAGTTCGTGCGGTCGCTTTCCAAGCCGCGCAAGATGATCATCCTCGTGCAGGCGGGCAAGGCGACCGACGCGGTCATCGACGGGCTCGTGCCGCTGCTCGAGCAGGGCGACATCGTCATCGACGGCGGCAATGCGCTCTGGACCGACACGATCCGCCGGGAAAAGGCGCTGGCGGCGAAAAACCTGCGCTTCATCGGCAGCGGCGTGTCCGGGGGCGAGGAAGGCGCGCGTTTCGGTCCGTCGCTCATGCCGGGCGGCGAGTTTGCGGCCTGGCAGGAACTCAAGCCGGTCTGGGAGGCCGTGGCCGCGAAGGTGGATCCCAAGACGGGCAAGCCGCTCACCGGTGCGACCCCGGGCAAGCCGGTCGTCGGCGGCGTGCCGTGCACGACCTACATCGGCGCCAACGGCGCGGGCCACTACGTGAAGATGATCCACAACGGCATCGAGTACGGCGACATGCAGATGATCTGCGAGGCCTACGCGCTGATGAAGGGGCTGCTCGGCCTCAAGCCCGCGGAAATGGGCGCGATTTTCACCGAGTGGAACACGGGCATCCTCGACAGCTTCCTGATCGAGATCACGGCCGACATCCTCAAGCAGAAGGATCCGGTTTCGAAAAAGGCCTTCGTCGACATCGTCCTCGATACCGCCGGCCAGAAGGGCACGGGCAAATGGACCTCGACCAACGCGCTCGACATGGGCGTGCCGGCGCCGACCATCGCCGAGGCAGTCTTTGCGCGCTGCATCTCCGCGATCAAGGAGGAACGCGTGGCGGCCTCGAAGATCCTGAAGGGGCCGGCGAAAAAGTACCGCGGTTCGCAGAAGGCGCTGCTCGCGGCGATCCACGACGCGCTCTACTGCTCGAAGATCTGCTCCTACGCCCAGGGATTCCAGCTCATGCGCACCGCGCAGAAGGAATACAACTGGACGCTCAACTTCGGCGAGATCGCGCAAATCTGGCGCGGCGGGTGCATCATCCGCGCGGCGTTCCTCCAGAAAATCACCGAGGCCTACGCGCGGAAACCGGATCTCGCGAACCTGCTCCTCGACCCGTATTTCAACAAGACGGTCCGGAAGGCCCAGGAAAACTGGCGCAAGGTCATCTCGCTGGCCGCCGAATGCGGCGTGGCCGCGCCGACCTTCAGCTCCGCCCTCGCCTATTACGACAGCTACCGTTCCGCCCGCCTGCCGGCCAACCTGCTCCAGTCGCAGCGCGATTACTTCGGCGCGCACACCTACGAGCGCACCGACCAGCCGCGCGGTAAGTTCTTCCACTTGGACTGGCCGGAGCCGTCGCGTCCGCAGATCGCATCGTAACTGCAGGACGACAGGTGCGGAGATTTGGCGGACCAACCCCCCGGAGCCTTGGCGAAGGAAGGGCTCGACCGGCCCGAGCCGACCCGCCCGCAGATCGCGGGCTGAGCGACCGGCAGGGGCGTTGCTTAACGACGACCGGTCTGGAAAAGGGCGTCCGCGAGGGACGCCCCTACGCTTAATTGGCCCAGGCGCCTGTGAGGACGCCGGCGGCCTCTTCCTCTTCTTCTTCCGCCGGCAGTTCCTCCAGGGGAGCGAAGCGCTCCGAGGAGAAGCCGAGTTCCTGTTCCCCTTTGTGAAACGGATCGGGCGGATTGTGCAGCTCCTCGAGCAGCAGACCGACGGTGGCGGAGTCGCCGCCCTTCACGATCTTTTCCCGGCCGAGAAAAACCTCGCGCACGGTGTAAACCTCGCCCTTGACCGGCAGCTGCTTGTAGATCGCATGCACGAACTCCGGGAAGGCGTCGTTGATGCAGACGACTTTCTGGCCTTTGATCATGGCGGAAATTTTGCCCACGAACACACGGATGACACGGAAAAACCGCTCCGATTCCATGTATTCAGTGTGTTCCGTGGGCAAACTCCTATTCGATCCGCCCCTCGTCGAACTCGATCAGGTCGGCCACGCTCTTGATCTCGCCGATGCGATCCGCGCAACCCATGGCGGTGAGCGCCTCCCTTAAAAACTCGTGCCCAGCCGGGGTCATGCCCTTCTGCACATAGTTGCGGTTCCATTGGTGAGCGCGGACATCCTTCGGCAGCAGTTCCAGCAACCGCCGCTCGACCTCGGTCTCGTCCGCCGACTCAAAGACAATCTTTTCCACTGCAGCCGGATCGATGCCGAGATGCAGGCAAAGAAATCGGTCCATGCCGCGTTTATAATTTTTCGCGTAGCTGGCCGGCAGCGCTCCGCGTTCCTTCACATACCGGCATTTCGCGAGAAACCGCGGCAGGTGGAGCAACCCCGTCGCCGCATGCGGCGCGTAAGCGGGCGGCAGGCAGGTCAGGATTTCACCGGTGGATCCGGGAATCGGTTTCGAAGGCATGGATCGGATTTAGTTCACCACGAAACACGCGAAAGGCACGAAAAGAGTCTGGCGAGGAAAAGCGGGGCCCGGCGCGGGAGTATTCCCGCAATCTTTTTCGTGAATCTCTCTCTCTCTTGCCTCTTATTCTTCGGACGCCCGACCCCTGAAGCCCGGGTTCCCGAAGAAAGAGAAAGAAAGGAGGAGAAAGAATGTACGCCGCGCGGCGCGCATGGTCAGGGCAGGTCCGTCGAACCCATGAGGTAGCGGTCGCACTCGCGCGCGGCTCCCCGCCCCTCGTTGATCGCCCACACGACCAGGCTCTGGCCGCGGCGGCAGTCGCCGGCGGCGAAGACGCCCTTGATGCTCGTCGTGTATTTCTCGTGCTCGGCCTTGATGTTGCTGCGGGCGTCGGTCTCGAGATGGATCTCCTTCAACAGTGCCTGCTCGGGTCCGAGGAAGCCCATGGCCAGCAGCACGAGCTGCGCGGGACGGGTCCTTTCGGTGCCCGGCTGTTCCCGGGGCACGAACTGGCCCTTCTCGTTCTTCTCCCACTTGATCTCGACGGTCACGAGCTCCCGCACCCGGCCCTCGGCGTCGCCGATGAATTTTTTCACCGTGGTCACGTAGACGCGCGGATCGGCGCCGAACCGGGCGGCGGCCTCCTCCTGGCCGTAGTCGAGCTTGTAGACCTTCGGCCATTCGGGCCACGGGTTGTCCGCGGCGCGGTCCATCGGGGGTTTCGGCAGAATCTCGATCTGGACGAGGCTCCGGCAGCCGTGCCGCATGGCGGTGCCGACGCAGTCCGTGCCCGTATCGCCGCCGCCGATGACGACCACATCCTTGTCCTTGGCGCCGATCGCCGCGTGCTCGGTGCCGCCATTGAGAAGGGCCTTGGTGTTGGCGGTGAGAAACTCCATCGCGAAGTGGACGCCCTTGAGGCTGCGGCCCTCGATCGGCAGATCGCGCGGCTGCGTGGCGCCGGTGCAGATGACGGTGGCGTCGTACTCGTTAAGGAAAATCTGCGGCTCGACGTTGTCGCCGACGTTGGCGTTGCAGATGAACTTGATGCCCTCCTGCTCCATGAGCTTGATGCGGCGGAGGACGACCTCCTGCTTGTCGAGCTTCATGTTCGGGATGCCGTACATGAGCAGGCCGCCGGGGCGGTCCGCCCGCTCGAAGACCGTCACGGTGTGTCCGGCGCGGTTGAGCTGCGCGGCGGCGGAAAGGCCGGCCGGGCCCGAACCGATGATGGCGACCTTCCTGCCGGTGCGGACCTTCGGCGCCTCGGGCACGACCCAGCCTTCCTCCCAGCCGCGGTCGGTGATGGCGGCCTCGATGTTCTTGATCGTGACGGGCGGGTCGTTGATGCCGAGCACGCAGGAGCCCTCGCAGGGCGCGGGGCAGACGCGGCCGGTGAATTCGGGGAAATTGTTGGTCTTGTGGAGCCGGTCGAGCGCCTCCTTCCAGAGTCCGCGGTAAACGAGGTCGTTCCACTCGGGAATCAGGTTGTTGATCGGGCAGCCCGAGGCCATGCCGCTGACGAGCTTGCCGGTATGACAGAACGGCACCCCGCAATCCATGCACCGCGCCCCCTGGTTGCGGAGCTTCTTTTCCTCCATGTGGTGGTGGAACTCCTTCCAGTCGCGCACGCGCTCCTGGGGCGGCCGGTCGACGGGAAGTTCGCGCAGGTACTCGATGAATCCGGTTGGTTTGCCCATGGGTGATGAAAAAGTGGTGAGTAGCGGGTAGTGAGGAGAAAGGCGGCAGGTAGGATCGGTCAGATGCTCGCTACTTGCCGCCGGTTACTCGCTACTTTGGTTCTCAATTGCCGCCGACGCGCGAAAGGTCGCGGGCGTTTTCCTCGAAGGCGGCCATGATGGCCTCCTCGCCGGTCAGGCCCTGTTCCTGCACGCGCTTGATGCAGGCCAGCACGCGCTTGTAGTCCTTGGGCATGATCTTGGCGAACTTCGGCACGAGCCGGTCCCAGTCGGCCAGCACCTGCCGGGCGCGCGCGCTCTTGGTGGCCGCGAGGTGGCGTTCGACGAGCGCGCGGACCTCGGCGATCTCGGCGGGATCGGCGAGCTTCTCGACCCCGACCATCTGGGTGTTGACCCGGCCCGGGAAGTCACCGACTTCGTCGAGCACGTAGGCGACGCCGCCGGACATCCCCGCCGCAAAGTTGCGTCCGGTGGTGCCGAGGATGACGACGCTGCCGCCGGTCATGTATTCGCAGGCGTGGTCGCCGACGCCCTCGACGACGGCATTGACGCCGCTGTTGCGGACGGCGAAACGCTCGCCCGCCCGCCCGCAGAGGTA
>Ga0181522_10002399_pt1 | contig 10712 bp, 6 predicted proteins | sample PEATcosm2014_Bin_27_FD_121103 | JGI IMG/M metagenome (GOLD analysis project Ga0181522, IMG submission 121103) | Peatland microbial communities from MTU Mesocosm Facility, Houghton, MI, USA - PEATcosm2014_Bin05_10_metaG | ecosystem: Environmental > Terrestrial > Soil > Wetlands > Peat | place...
CAATCCGGATGAAATCACGGTCCCGGTCAACGGCAAGGTGACCGCGAATTTCGAGAATGTGTCGCTTGACGCGGTTCTGGACATGGTAAGCGCTCCGCCCTATCAGCGGCTGGGTCTGGATACCCGTCTGAACGGGCCTGCCACCGCCGCGTGGATCAACGGCGACGACAAGACTCTGTCGGTAAACGCCTACTTTAACCTCAGCCCGCCGAGCCAGGCCATTGCCGGCGAGGTGGCGACAAGCGGCGAGATTGACGCAACTTACACCCAACGAGACGGCGCGGTGGACCTGCGGGAACTGGACCTGCGCATGCCCGGGTCGCATCTTGAGGCGCACGGCCGCCTGGGCGCCTATCCGATGGCCAGCCCGTCGGCCCTTGTGGTCGACTTTCAATCCCATAATCTCTCGGAGTTCGATCCCGCGCTTCGCGATCTGGGATTGAAGCGCAGCGGAAGGCAAGGAACCGCGGCGCTGCCCGTCGATCTTGCAGGCGAAGCTGTCTTTCACGGAACGTGGACCGGGTCGCTCGTCGACCCCCGCATTGCGGGCAGCGCCAAGGCAACGCAGCTTGCGGTCGAGTTTCCCGCCAACCCAAACGACAAAACAGGAAAGCCGCAATTTGTCCGCTTTGATACCGTACAGGCCGCGGGCAGCTACTCGGCGGCGCGTATCGACATCTTGCGCGGGCAATTGGATCGCGGCAAAGCATCCATTGCAGTGGACGGCTCCCTGGTTGCGAACATGGTGGCGCCTGCTGAAAACGAAGCTCCTGTCCCGGAATTCGACGGCAACTCGCAACTCCGGGTGCATCTTCGTGCCGCCAGGGTCGGGTTGAGCGACCTGCTCCCGCTTACCGGCATGAACCTGCCAGTAACCGGCACTCTGAACGCACAATTCGACGCGGCCGGACCCATGCACATTCCTGGCGGTTCGGGCTGGGTGGAACTGGATGATGGCAGCGTGTACGGCGAGCCGGTGTCGCGCATCCGTGTACAAGGCGCGGTCGCCAACCAGGTGGTGAAGCTCAGTTCGGCCACTTTGAACGATGAAGCCGGAAAGATCCAGCTCAACGGCAGCTACGATCTGAAGTCGAGCACCTTCCAACTGGATGCCCGCAGTTCGAGCTTCGATCTTTCCCGATTCGAATGGCTGAACAACCACAATCTGGCGATTACGGGCAAGCTTGGATTCTCAGTGGTTGGCTCAGGCACATTCGACGATCCCCGCCTTGAGGCCCACGCCACCGTGGCCGGCCTTGCGCTGGGCGGCGAACCGCTTGGCGGGCTGGATTTTGTGGCGCGAACCGCCAACCGCATTGCCACTTACGACATGAGCACTCGCCTGGAGGCCGCGCAACTGAGCCTGCATGGACAAACCGCCTTGAGCGGCGACAATGCGACCCAGGCCAAACTCGAATTTTCGCGCTTCAATATCGGCGCGCTGCTGAAGCAGGCTCATGTTGAAGGCCTTAGCGGCGAGTCGGCGCTGGCCGGAACGGTCACCGTCGAAGGACCGCTGGCCAAGGTCGAGCAGCTGCATGGCGAGGCAAGCCTGCAGCAACTGTCAGTAACCGTGGCCGGTGTCCATCTGCACAGCGAAGGCGGAGCTCACGCCACGCTTGCCAATGCCCAATTCCACCTTGATCCCCTCCACGTGATCGGCGAGGAGACCGATCTGCACGTGCAGGGCAACCTGACCATCAAGGACAAGGCGCAACTGGACTTTTCAGCCAGCGGGGCGATCAATTTGAAAGTGGCCGAGACGATCGACCCGGACCTGACGGCGAGCGGCAACACCACTTTTGAGGTCGAGGCTCACGGGCCGGTCAGCAATCCTGGGCTGAGGGGCCGCATCGACTTTCACGACGGGGCAATCTCGCTGGAAGACCTGCCCAATGGGCTGAGCCAGTTGAACGGGACACTTGAGTTTAATCAGAACCGGCTGGAAGTGAGATCGTTGACGGCCATGTCGGGCGGGGGCCTGCTGAGCGTCTCAGGCTACATGGCCTACCAGAACGGACTTTTTGCCGACCTGACTGCCACCGGCAAGGGGATTCGCATCCGCTATCCGGAGGGGGTCAGCTCTCTGGCCGACGCCACGCTGCGCCTGCAAGGCCCGCGCAATAACATGCTGCTCAGCGGCAACGTGCTGATAACGCGCTTCAGCATGAGTCCTGACCTGGACATTGCGGCGCTGGCGAACCAGGCTGGAAAGGTTGCGGCGGTGGCCGCGCCCGATGCCCCCTCCAATCGCGTTCGCCTCGATGTGCGCGTGGTTTCTTCACCCCAGCTGAACTTCCAGAACGCCTACGCCAAGCTGGCCGGCGACGTGGACTTGCGCCTGCGCGGCACCCTGGCTTCGCCTTCGCTGCTGGGCCGGGTTTCAATCACTGAAGGAAGCGCCATGATCGCCGGAACACGCTACGAATTGCAGCGCGGCGACATCACATTCACCAACCCGGTCCGCATTCAGCCCAACATCGACCTGAACGCCACCGCCCGCGTGGAGGATTACGACATCACGCTCGGGCTGCACGGGACTCTGCAAAAGCCCACGGTGACCTACCGCAGCGATCCTCCCTTGCCTGAGGCCGATGTGGTGGCCCTGCTGGCCCTGGGCCGCACCGAGAGCCAGCAGCGCATCTACACCCAGCAGCAGGAGCAGACCGTCGCCAACCCCACCACCGACGCACTGCTGGGGGGCGCCCTGAACGCGACTGTGAGCAGCCGCGTGCAGAAGCTCTTCGGCGCGGGCTCTGTCAAAGTCGACCCAAATTATCTGGGCGCGCTTGGCAACTCCACCTCGCGGATCATCGTCGAAGAGCAGCTTGGCCCCAACATCACCCTCACATACGCCACCAACGTCAACACCACCGCGCAGCAGTTGATCCAGGCTGAAGTAGCCATCAACCGCCATGTATCGGTGCAGGTGGCACGCGACGAGTCCGGCGTGTTTTCCATGGTCTTCAAGGCTACCCGGCGCTATAAGTGAGGGGGCAGGGGTCAGGGGTCAGGGATCGGCGATCAGGGGACTTGAACGCTTGGATTGGACTTTGAACTCCTTACCTCGCCAACGCTTTCACGCAACCTTTTTCATACTCATGTGTCTATCTATGGGCAAGGCAAGCCGGACGGGCGGCCGTCTCCGAGGGATCGCTCTTGGGGACGGGGAACGAACAAACCCACAAGCCGCCTGCCGGAGCCGTTGCATCAAATGAACGAGGAGGTTCTCTCAATGATTGGAAAAGTGCGCAACACCCCTGCCGCTTTGCTTACGGCCGTGCTCGCCGGGGCTCTCCTGGGCATCCCACAGATTTCTTTCGCTTCCGGTGCGACGGGAGCAGCCGCGCAGGAAAGCCCCGCGGCGGGTGATGCCGCCGGGCGGCTCAATAAATCCCAGTTCAAGGACGTGAAAGTCGCCGTCGAAAACGGCATTGCTACTCTGACCGGCACAGTCAGTCTTTACGAATACAAGGCCGACGCGGGCAAGCGTGTACTGAAAGCCAAGGGTGTCACCGCAGTGCGCAACATGATCGAAGTTGCCGGACCCAGCATTGCCGACAAGGAACTCGAGAATAAGCTCCGCGAAAAGCTGATGTATGACCGCGTGGGCTGGGGCAACCAGTTCAATGCCATTACCGTCACCGTGGAGAACGGCGCAGCCACACTGGGCGGCCATGCCCGCACCGACGTGGACAAGGACTCAGCGATAGCCCTGGTGGCTACCGACCCCGGTGTCAAGGATGTGGTCAGCGACATCGAGGTCGATCCGGTCTCGATCATGGACGATCAGACCCGCATGGCGGTGTTGCGCGCAGTCTACGGCTACCCGTCGCTGAGCAAGTACGCTCTGGACCCCGCCAAGCCGATCCGCATCGCGGTGCAGAACGGCAACGTGGAGCTCTATGGCCTGGTGGATACGCAAGCCGACAAGGAGATAGCCTACATGCGCGCCAACGGCGTACCCGGCATCTTCAGCGTGAAGAACTACCTGCAAGTGGCCAACCAGCCCGCCGAAGCGCAGAAGTAACCGGGGTCATCAGCACAAAACTCCGTGCCCCATCCTTTCGCCTTATTTCTGGCGAAAGGGTGGGGCCAACGGAGCCCAATTGCCGCATCAAACCCGGCAGAATCAATGATTGGTCCGCACACTATCCCCGGTTGCCGAGAACCTCAAGCCTCTTGAGGAACGCAGGTTTTTCCTGCCCTTCGATCCGGCTTCCGAGAAACTCTCTCACCGCATCGAGTGTGGGCAGCGCATCCCAACCGCGGCGCTTGCCTCCGGCAGCCATGGCTTTCAAAGCAGCGGCAGCCGAGCCAAAAGTGATGGCATCCTCGACCGCCAGACCGCGCGCCACCGCCAACGCAAATGCGCCGTGGAAGGTATCGCCGCATCCATTGGTGTCAAACGCTTCAACCTTGAACGCCGGGACGTGGCGCACCGTTGAGTGAGCCGGAGTGCTGACGTAGCAGCCATCGACGCCGTTGGTCACCACGGTGGCGCGTCGCGGCATCTTTGCCAGAGCGGCACAGGAGTCGAACGGGCTCCCGGCGCCCGTAGCCCACGAGGCCCAGTGCTTGGGAACTACCAGGTAATCGGTCAGCGCGGCCAGCGGTTTGGACGACTCGGTCTCGCCTTCAAGATCGCCCAGCACCGGCACGCCCAGCCGGCGCGCCTTCTCCGCGACTGGAGTCAGGGACGGGTCAGTGATGTGGTCAAGCAGGACCAGGGACGCCGACTGAATCAGCGAGTCCGCCATGTCGTCGGCGCCAACCGTCTTGTAGAGCGCCGGATCGTAGAAGACATTGCGGTGCCCCACGTGGTCCACGACAATGATGCTGTGATAAGGGCCGCCGCCGGGGAAGTTCACCATGTGCGAGGTGTCTACTCCGTGCTTCTCGAGCACCGACACGATGTACCTGGCCAGCTCGCCGTCACCGAAGCGGGCCACGTAAGCCGCGCGGCCGCCAAGCGTGCCGGCCGCGGCCGTGGCGGTACAGGCCGGGCCTCCGCCCTGGCGCGTACTGCCGTGAACCGGTATCTTGCAATCGATGGGCGGATAGTCCGTCACATATTTCAGATCGTCTACCGCCGCGATTCCAGCCGCCAAAACGTCGTACCGCTTTTCCATGGATGCCTTCCGTCCCTTGGTTTCACCGGTGAAGGATACGGGCTTGAGCCCGTACATAGGTCAGAACAAATGAGTGTGAGCGTTATCCCCTTACGGAAGTTAAGGTCCCGACGCCCTGTCTGTCTACTTCTAGTTCGCGTCGAAGCTGTCTCTTCCGATCTCATTGCAACGCTACGACTCCAGAAGGAACACGCCAACGTCCTGGTAAGGAACCATCACCAGGAGACCCTTCGCTCCTACGGGCGCTCCCTTCCCTGTGTGAATGCTGGTCGCCCGGCGATAGTGCGGAGGCAGCGCAATCGTATCGGTCTGGTCCTCTGCGCTGTCGTTGAAAACGAGCAGCAGGCTCTTGCTCGCTCCTGGAATCAACCGAGGCCGCAACTTCTCAGAAGTCACTGCGGGCTTGACCAGCGGGGTAATGATGCCCTTCAGCAATTCGGCTCCGCTTTGGCTGCCGTTGGTGATGCTTCCGCCGAGGCTGGTGCCGATGTAATAGACCGTGCCCTTGCCGACTTTCTTCATGGCGGCTATGGTCTGGCCCTGGCAGGTGGCGATGGCCGTGGCCGAGGTCAACGTGATCGGCGTCAGATACGTGTTCGCCTTCACGGCGAATTTCGAAGGTTGCGTGAATTCAATCTCCGGTTCGTAGTAGATTTTGTCGGATGGAGGCAGAGGATTCGGCAGGGCCTCGTTATTCATCATCAGGCTTTCCTGCTCACGATATCCGAAAGCATCGGCCAGGCCGTGGGGCGGAATCACAGGATTCAGATAGAAGCGCTCATCGAACGATCCAAACGACGTCTCCAGGATCAAGGTGCCGCCCGCTTCCGCGAAGCGGCGCAAGCTCTCGCAGGTCTCCTTCTTTCCAACCAGATGCCAGGGCACGATGATGACTTTGTAGTTTGTTTTGCCAATGCCGGCAGGCTCGATAAAGTCGGCCCAAAGATCCATGTGCCACAGCGCCTTGTAGTAGCCGCGGAAGGATTCAGTCGAGGCCGTCTCATTGCCGCTCATGGCGTAGGTCAGGATGGCATTGTCCTGATCGGTCAGGATGGCGACCTCAGGCTGGACGCGGTATTCCTTCAGGATGTCCCATTGCGACTGGATCAGGCGCTTGACGAGTGCTGCCTCTTCGGCGCGGTCGGTGGTTGAGCCGTCGGGCTCCACGAGGCCGAAGCCGCTGGCCTCGCTGCCGGTGGACTCGGCCAGGTAGCACCAATAGATGATGCCCCTCGCGCCGCAAGCCACGGCCAACCAGTTCCAGGTGCGAATATCCTGCGGCCGCATCTTCGGACCGCGCGTCAATCCGCGGTTCGAGTGGCCACCTTGCAACTCCGTCGACCAGAAGTCCTTGCCTGCCGCATTGGAGCGCGTGATTTCGAACTTGGCGGCGACATCGGCGGCCTGCTGCTGGCGCCAGCGCTCGGAGATTCCGGGCATGTTCCAACGGCGCGGAAAAAGCGAGAGTCCCCACACGTCCACGACTTCGGCCAGGCGCCAGCCGTTGGTGCCACTCTCAACTCCGGCTTCTACCGGCGGATGATGAGCGCCGTGGCTCTCCATGATGTGCTTGGTGTCCACGGCCCGCACCGCACCCGCACGGAAGTGCATGTATTTGGTGCTGCGGTCGACGATGTAGCGGCGCCAGTCAACCCAGTCCGCGTATGTACCCAGGCTGCGCGGCGGATCGATGGCCTTGAAGTCCGGGAATCCGCGCGTCCAAGCTTCATTCAATTTTTCAATGGCGCCGTACTTCTTCTCGAGCCATGCCTGGAACTTCTCGATGGTTTTGGGGCAATAGCAATAGAGCTTTTCCTGCGGCGTGGCCCAGATGTTGCGCTGCCACGCCGGTTCGATGTGGGGCTCGTTCCAGCAGTCGTACGCATAGAGCGAAGGGTGCTTCTTCACAACCCCGCAAAGCTGGCGCACAAATTCTTCCGCCGCATCGCGCACCGGTTCCCAGTCGAGACACAGCCCCGGCCAGCCGCCGGTCATCTGCGCGCCGCTGCCCTCAAGCCGCTGCTGCTGCCCTTTGGCATCCACGAAGCGCGCTTCCGGGTTGGCCTGCTCGAGCCAGTAGGGCGCCGTCTCAAAGACGATGCCCATCAGCACCTTGAGCTTGAACTCGTCGGCGTAGTTCATCACCTCTTCGATCTCTGAGAAATCGAACTTGCCCGGCTCGCGGTTGTAGTAGTCCCACATGGGATAAATGCGGATGATGTTGAAGCCGTACTTCTGCGCCACATCTTTCAACATTCTGCGGCGGTCGGCGCGCGGCGGATTGGGCGGACGGTAGAACTGCGTGCCGTAGATGAATTCGCTCGCCGGTGCAGAACCCTGTCCAGTCTGTTGCGCTGGTTCTCCCAAGGCAGGCTCGCCGGCGAAGATTCTCAAGCCGCCCCATGCCAAACTGGCGCCAGCGGCAGTACGAATAAAATTGCGACGTGATAATGCCATGTGATCACCCCTCCTTGCGTGTGACCGAACGTGTGACCGAACCGGAAAGCTTCCCTCAGGGGCTAAAGCCCGCGTCGATTTTGAATCGTTTGCGGCACGACTGAAGTCGTGCCCTTTCAAAGCGCGGAACTGGCATTTTGCAGTCGGGCTTTATCCGCCGTAGCTCAGAACCGGCGAAGTCAGTTCCAAATCCTTGTCCAGGTCACGGTGCGGCGGAATGCCCATCTTCTGCAACTCCCCGTGATAGGCCTTGACCGCCTCGGCGGGCAGAATCTGGTCGTCGGCAACCATGCGCATGAATTCAACAAATTTGAGCTGATTCTCGGCGGCGTTGATCTTGCGGCCGAACAGGGCCACGCGCGCGCCGTACTTCTTCGACTCGTAAACCAGCGCGAAGGCGTCGTGGGTGGTGCCCGACGAGCCGCCCAGCACGCCCACCACAATGGAGGGGTCGTAATTGCGCAGCTCTTCCATCGCCTTCGGCCCTCCGTAGGGAATCTTCAGGAAGCGCGGTCTCGACACCGATGGCACACCGGCCAGCATGCGCACAATGTGATCGTTCAAAAAGAAGGGAATCTGGTCGTGCGGAATCCCGTGAAACTCCTCCGGCGCATTGGGGTAAAACACCTCCAGAAAATGGTCGAAGTGCTTTGCCTCGGCCTCAAGCCGGAATTCCTTGTAAGCCTCCAGCGCCTTCAGATCGAACTCAAGGTCATTGTTAAATGTGACCGAGTAGAGCCCGAGATTAGCGCCCAGTCGGCGCTCCTCATGGGTACATGGGCTCTTGCCCGCCTGGATGTGGTCGATGGTCGGCGACGAAAACGGGTACGAGGCTAACCCGGCATAGCACGATCCGCGGACGATATGGATGTCGGTGGTATCGTTGGCGCGCACTGCCGGCGTGACTGCCGAGTTATCGAAGATGCGCTCCTGAATCGTCAACATCTCAGAGGTGCTGGCCGACATCAGCATGATGTCCACCAGCCCCTGCGAAACAATCTGGCGCATTTCGTCACGGAATTCGGGCAGCGACCTGAGCCGTCCATCGTAGGCGCGCCCGGGCGACGCGATGCCGAACGCCATGTCAGCGTCCTTGGCATCGGCCAGGATGAATACCCTGCTGGAGGGGTCCCTTTTCAGCGCGGCGAGTTTTACTTCAAGAGTCTTTTCCATGCGGGCCTTGTTTTATGCGTTCTCGAAGATCGAACCTGCGGTTAGGTGCCGATGTCTTGAAAGGGCGCGGCTTCAGCCGTGCCACCGGACGGAGAAATGAAGTCTCGGGCCTCGGCCCCTGAGAGAATCCAATCCAAATAACTCACATTCCCTCGGCGGCTAAAGCCGCGATCGGTTGCGGCTGTGCTTCGGCACGGCTAAAGCCGTGCCCTTTCAAAGACGGGAATTCTCCCTTTCAAGCGTCGGGCTACGCCTTTTTATAGTCCGTGCACAGCAACCGGTAGGGCGCTTCGTCCTCTTCGACGCTGGGGTACCGCGGCAGCTTCTCAAGGAAATAATTGTCGCTCGCGTCATCATTCACGCTCGACACCTCGCCAATGATCCCGTCTCCATCCACGGCATAGAACTGGTGGGCCAAAAATGGCGTCAGGGTGATCGACTCGCCCGGTCCCAGGTACACGATGCCGCCGGCTTCGAGCTCCCTGCGGATACCGTCGCAGCAAACCGAAATCGGGGTCTTGGCCAACTCGCCTTCCGGCGTCGCGTTGTAGAGTTGCACCGCCAGCTTCCCAGTGCCTTTGCCGCCGCGATTGATAATGTCCTCAGTCTTGCTCACGTGATGGTGGTAGGGCGTGACCTGGCCTTCGCGGACGTACATGATCTTTTCGCAGTACACTTTGTCGGGTCCGCCGTTTACCTGGTGCCCGTTTCGCACGGTGATCAGGGTCAACCCGCGCTTCAAGAACCGCCCGCTGGCGAAGTCCGTAACGTCCCAGCCAAGACCCTGGGCGCGCAGCTCATCGGCTTCGCTTCCGGTGTTCTTCCACTGCTCCGGCGTCCACTTGGTCCACGGCGGCAATTGAAAGTTGTTGGCTTCAAAAAACGTCGCCGCTTCCTTGATGTACTGGTTGATCTCCGACCTCTTCATTTCCGTTCCCTCCATAAATCGCTTTCTGAAACACGATACTACCCTTGGGGCAAAGAACTCCAACGGCCTTCCTCAAGTAAACTGATTGTTCAAGATGGAGCCAACCATGGCGGGCCTGCTGGCCAAAACGCGCACCACGCTGGAGATGATCAAGTGGGAGCACTCGATCTTCGCGCTGCCGTTTGCTTTGACGGCGGTGCTGCTGGCCGCCGAGGGTCGCCCCGCGTGGCGCACCGTGGCCTGGATTCTGGCTGCGATGGTGGCTGCCCGCTCCGCCGCCATGGCATTCAACCGGTGGGCCGACGCCGATCTGGACGCCGCCAATCCCCGCACTAAAACCCGAGCCATTCCCGCCGGACAGCTCTCGCGGAAATTCGTTCTCGGGTTCACGGTGCTGGCCGCGCTGACTTTCATCGTGGTCGCCGCACAGCTTAACCGCCTCACGCTTTACCTGTCGCCCCTGGTGCTCGCCGTGCTGCTGGGATACAGCTACATGAAGCGGATCACCCGCTGGTCGCACCTGGTGCTGGGCCTGGCTTTGGGTCTGGCGCCCTCGGCCGCCTGGATCGCCGTCCGCGGCTCTCTCGACGCACGCATTCTGGTGCTCACCGGGGCCGTCACCCTTTGGGCGGGGGGATTCGACGTGCTTTACGCCTGCCAGGATTTCGAACACGACCGTGCTGCCGGCCTTTACAGCTTGCCTCAGGCGGTCGGTATCCCGGCAGCATTCTGGGCCGCCCGGGCCATGCACTTTGCGATGCTGGCATTGTTGGTGTGGTTCGGCTGGCTGTTCCAGTTCCGCGTTGCCGGCTGGCTGGGCGTTGCGGCGGTGGCGCTGTTGCTGGGCTATGAGCACTCGCTGGTTTCGCCGGGCGACCTGCGCCGGCTGAACGCTGCCTTTTTCACCATGAACGGCGTCATCGCCATGGTATTTCTGGCCTTTGTTGCCGCCGATCTGTGGTTGCGGATTTGATTTTCACAAGATCCGGCGCAATCGGCGCAGGAAATGCGCCCAACCTGTG
>Ga0181522_10002402_pt1 | contig 10708 bp, 8 predicted proteins | sample PEATcosm2014_Bin_27_FD_121103 | JGI IMG/M metagenome (GOLD analysis project Ga0181522, IMG submission 121103) | Peatland microbial communities from MTU Mesocosm Facility, Houghton, MI, USA - PEATcosm2014_Bin05_10_metaG | ecosystem: Environmental > Terrestrial > Soil > Wetlands > Peat | place...
GGCGCTGGACCGGGTGACCGAAATGCGCTGCGTACTGGGCCTTTTCGAAGGTGTCGTGACCGGAGCAGCGGACGGCTACGCGCGAATGGCTGAAAAACCGGCCTGCACGCTGTTGCATCTTGGCCCCGGCCTGGCGAACGGAGTCGCGAATTTGCACAACGCCAGCCGCGCGCAAGTTCCCGTTGTAAGCATCGTCGGCCAACACGCCAGATACCACCTGCTCTACGACGCGCCGCTGACTTCCGATATCGAAGCGATCGCAAGGCCCTATTCGAAATGGTTGCGCACGTCATCGGCCGCGCCCGCAATCGGCCGTGATGCGGCAGAAGCCATTGTCGCCGCGCGCACGGCGCCGGGGCAAATTGCCACGCTGATCGTCCCTGCCGACGTGGCCTGGACTGATGGAGCTACTGTTGCCGATGTACCCGCTGTGCCAAAACCGCCGCCGCCGTCTGCTGAAACCGTGAATCGCACGGCATCCATTCTACGTTCTGGCATCCCCGCCGCGCTCTTACTCACCGGGAATGCACTGTACGGCGAAGGACTCATCGCTGCCGGACGAATCGCAACGGCCACTGGCGCCAGGCTTCTTGCTCCTTATCCTATTGCACGCGTAGAGCGTGGCGTCGGAACACCCAATGTGCAGCGGGTTCCCTACATGCCGGAGCAGGCGATCGAGCTGCTGAAAGATATTCGCCGGATGATCCTGGTGGGAGCGGCGGCTCCGGTCTCGTACTTCGCTTATCCCGGAAAGAGCAGCGTGTTGACTTCGCCAGAGTGTGAAATCCACGCGCTCGCAACTCCGGGAGAGGATTATGTCGGCGCGTTGCAAGCGCTCGTCGCGGAGTTGTCGCTGCAAAATCGTAAACCGGTGCTGACCGAAAAGGCGGAGCGGCCGCCGCGGCCGAGCGGCGAAATTACTTTAGGCGGCCTGGCGACCGCAATCGGTGTGCTGCTGCCGGAAAATGCGATCGTGGTGGATGAAGCCATGACCTCTGGCCGAGGGATCATGGCCGCGACGATAGGAGCTCCTCCTCACGATTGGCTTGGGAATACGGGCGGCTCGATCGGCATCGCTCTCCCGCTCGCCGTAGGCGCCGCCGTAGCTTGCCCCTCGCGACGGGTGCTCTGCCTGACTGCGGATGGAAGCAGCATGTACACGCTGCAAGGTCTATGGAGTATGGCGCGCGAAGGATTGAACGTTACGACCGTGGTTTTCGCCAACCGTACTTATGCTGTGCTGCAACGGGAATATGCGGGGATCGGTGTTGGCGCTCCCGGCCCGCGCGCCGCGAGCCTATTCGACATCGGCAGCCCCACTCTGGATTGGGTGCATCTTGCAAGAGGCATGGGCGTGCCCGCCAGCCGTGTCACCACGCTAGACGCGTTCGCAAAAGCGGTGAGAGAAGGATTTGAAGCCGATGGCCCAACATTGATCGAAGTTCCTCTATAAATGTCCGGAGCGCGGTTCGCTTTCTAGTGTTGGCAGCGGCAGCGTCCTCACGAGACGCTCCTGCCTTCCCAATTGGTTCAGATTCAAGATTTGCGAATTGTCGTGTGATTTTCGTTGCTGAGGTTACCGAAAACAGCGGCTCGATCGGGCTGAGCCGCACAAAAGTCACATCGTCACAGGAAGACTCTTGAGGCCCCTGAATCCGAACGTGGAAGCCCACTGGGGCCGCTCTCCTGCGAGTCTCAGATGCGGGAAACGTTGCAATAATTTTGAAATCGCGACCTGACCCTCCATGCGCGCGAGCTGGCTCCCGATGCAGAAGTGCGGTCCGGCGCTGAAGGCCAGATGCTGATTGTTCAACCGCCTCAGATTCAGCTGATCGGGCTGCTTGAATTGCTTGGGGTCACGGTTCGCCGCGCCCAACATGCACAATATGGTCCACTTCTTCGGTATGCGTTGTCCGCAGATTTCAATTTCTTCCTTCAGTACCCGGGCAGTGAATTGAACCGGGCTTTCGAAGCGCAGTAGCTCCTCAACGGCGGTGCGAATCATATTCGGTTCGTCCCGTAACCGCTCTGTTTCTTGCGGATGTTGTAGCAGTGTGTACATTCCGTTGCCGATCAGATTGCGAGTTGTCTCATGCCCGGCGAACAGAAGCGCGATGCACTGCGCATACAGCTCTTCCTCGGTAAGGACTTCTCCCTCGTCCTCGATATCGATCAACAAGCTGATCAGATCACTGCCTTTGTTGCTTCTCCGTTCCGCGACAGTCTTGCGGAAGAAATCGGTTAGCTCCAGCATGGCCGTTTGCGCTTGGCGAGCCTGTTCAACCGTGCGATCCGGACTGCCACGGAATACCGCGATCGCGCGCGACCAATTCACGAATGTGTCGTGCAGCCGCTGTGGTATGCCGAGCATTTCCGAAATAATCCGCACGGGCATGGGATTGGCAAACTCGCGCAATAGTTCAACTTCAGAACCAGGTGTGAACTTTGCGAGCATTCCATCCACAATTGCTTCCAGGTGCGGACGCAATCCTTCCAGGGCCGATGGCGAAAAACCGATATTGAGAAGTTTTCGCAGCCGGGTGTGCTCCGGCGGATCCATGAAGATCAGCCACAAGCCAAGCATCCGCTCCAGTTCCTTGAATTCCCCGTGAGTACTGGGAGGGAGCGCGAGCAACATCTGTTTCGCCCGTTTTGCGGAAAGCCTCGGATCCTTGGCCATCGCTGAGCACTCCGCGTGCCCGAACACCGCCCAGACGGCCCACTTGCCAACATCCACGTAATGGAGCGGACCTTCCTCGTGCATGCGGGCGTAGGTCGGATAAGGATTTTGCAGAATCTCGTCGCTGAAAATGATTTTCTTTTCAGGAGTAGTGGTCTTGGACAACACTCGTCTCCTCAACGCGGCAGTATGGCGAGCGGCGTGGGAACCAAAGATGCGGCTCCGATGATTCTAGCATCGGCACTCGCAAATCGAATCTCTAACGTGCTGAATGTGTCGGCGGTTTCATCGTGCGTGGCCCACGTCTTCAGCCAGCTTTTTCAACTCGGCCTTGATTACTTTACCAGTGATCGTGAGCGGCATTTCTGCCACGAAAACAATTTGCGATGGCCGTTTGTAGGCGGCCAGGTTCTTGGCTGCATACTCGGCCAGTTCGTTGACCGTAATGGAGGAACCTTCGACGGGTTGAATAAAGGCGATCACCTGCTCATCTCCCTTGGCAGCCTTCCCGATTACCGCTGAGCGTACTACCTCGGGATGAGAGTTCAGGACGGCCTCGACCTCCGCCGGGTACACGTTGAAACCGAATCGCACAATCAAATCCTTTGTCCGCCCCACGATGAAAAGATGTCCATTTCTCAATTGAGCCAGGTCGCGGGTGTTGAACCATCCGTCGGGATCGATCGCTGCGGAAGTTTCTTCGGGATTTCGATAGTAGCCTTTCATCACATTCGGGCCGCGAACCCACAATTCGCCAACTTCGCCATCGGAGACGGGCTCGCGATTCGCACCCACAAATTTCACCTCGGTTCCGGGGAATACGCGTCCGACCGAACCATCGGTTTGCGGTTCTTCAATGCGTGCCTGCGCGATGTTCGGTGAGCACTCGGTCACGCCATAGCCATTGTGGAGCGTGAGGCCGAACAGCTTCTCAACGGCTTGTTTGATCGCTGGGTCGAGTGGCGCACCGGAAGACGAAATGATCCGCAGCCAGGGAAAACGGAGGGAACTGAGCCCGCGCAACTTCGCGTAGTCTAGAAATTGCGAAAACATCGCGGGCACGCCCAGCACGACGGTTAGTTCTTCTTCCTCGAGCGTCGTACGGAACGTCATCGGATTAAATCGCGGTGTCAGATGCAGACGAGCACCGCTCAGCAGAGAGCCGAGCAGGACTACAGAAAGACCGACGGCATGCGACATGGGGAGAATTCCAAAGACGCGATCGGAGGGAGCAAGACTTCGAATTGCTGCCGAAACTCCCGCCACATGCAGCAAATTTCTGTGGCTCAGCATTACGCCCTTGGGAATGCCCGTGGTCCCGGACGTATATATCAAAGCGGCAACGCGATCGGTCGCGCTGGCTTCGAGCGACTCCGGCTCCGCATTTCCGTTCAGTGGTCCGACACCAACCGGACCCAAACTCTGTGTTTCGAGAATTGCCGCTTGATGGCGACTGGCGTGTTCCTTCGCGTGCGAGGAAACACCAACTGTATAGAGCGCGCGACGAGCGCCACAGTGATCGCGAATTTGATCGATTTCGCGGGCCGAAAGATGGGCATTCACCAGCACGGGCCAGGCGTCGATCGAGCTCAATGCTAGCAGGAGCGCCACGAATGTGCGGCAGTTCTCTAGCACAATCATCACTCGGTCTCCGGGGCGGATTCCGAGCTCACGCAACCAAATCGAAGTTTCCGCTACGACTTGATCCAGCTCCCGATACGTCCACACACCGGAGGATTCCACTAGCGCCGGCTGATTCGGCGTGCGTTCAACCCAAGGCCGGATCACGTCGTTGATGCGTGGCGGAAGCTCTCTCAAAATTCGAGATGCATCGACTTCAACCATTTGTGCTTTTGGCGTTCAATTTCCCGTCAACGTAAGCAACTACCTGCTGCACAGACCCCAGATTTTCTGGGATGATATCATCGTCTCCCACGGTGATCCCGAAGTGCTCCTGAAGATAGGTGACCAGCTCGAGCACGCCCCAAGAGTCAAGCACGTTGCCAAGCGGCGCATCCGCACTCACTTTTTCGGTGAGACCGTAGAAAAATTGGTCCGCGAGAAAGGTGCGCACGTCCCGTTCAATGTCTGTCGTTTGCATGCTTTTAAGAACCTCCCACAAGGATTCTGACCGCCTGTTCCTATCCGTCTTGTGCTCTCGTCCGGAACCGGCATGAATACGTCTCAGCAAGGAACCGTGCCCGCGTAGCCGTGCAAATCTATGGCATCAGCGTGGTGTCGCCGTCATAGGGACTGGCATACCAGATTGCTTCGTTCAAAAGTGTCGAGTGGAACTCCGGATTGGCGGCTTTGAAGTGAAAAGGGCAACTGGGAAATTGTCGCTGATAGGGATTCCACTGCTGAAATACTTCACGAACGTTCGCAGGGAAGCCCATAACCTCGCAAACATGACTCCCCGCGCGCTTGGCTTCATCATACGCAACGACGAACAGCTCCTCTAGAACCTCTCTGCGATCTTGTTTGATCAGCAAATCGCACACGATCGAGCGCCGCGGGCCCTCCCGGTGGCCCTGCTCGTGACGGATGACAAGGTACCCTAGCAGCTCACGATTTCCGTAGCAGCAAAGCACCGCCGTCTCGGCTTGGTCGCCTGGAATGTCAAAATGCCATCGCAGGGTTGCGGCACGGCGATCCGCAAGCAGCCGCAGGGCTTCCTTTTGTTTGGCATTCCACAGTCCGTCGAAGTCATCACCAATCTCGCGAACCTGGATTTTCTTTACGGTCAGCTTTGATTTTGCAGCGCGCGGCCATCGACGTCCTACGAGCTTATCCGTCGCAAATGCGACCGAACCGAAAGCACCGCCGCAATAGGAGGTGTATGGACCAAGATTCAGCTTCTTGGCCACGGCTTCTGCGAAACGGAACGGCCGTAAAACCCAGAACAACACGGTATCGTAGTCCTGCTGAGGCAGTTGGCTGCACTTAAAGACTCGGGAAATTCTATCCACGGATTCAATTGCTGTTGTCCCGAGATAGAGATCCGTAAACTTTTGACGAAAAAATGAGGCGTTGAGACTCACCCCCATCGCACGAAACATCGGTTCGACGACTAGTCCGTGGGCCGTCACGGCACGAATCAGCTGGTCGCCGTAAAAATATGTTGAAGAAATGTTGCCGATGTAGCCGACGATTGCTCCGCCCGCCTCGAGCGCCCAGCCCATCGGCCTACCAGGATCGGCATCTCGCAAGGCAGGGTTACGAACCCATAATTTATCCCAGTTGGCAGATGTGTCAGGGCCCAACCCCCAGCGGCGTTTCAGTTCCATCACTGCACTACAGTCGTCCAGCTTCACTTCTCGGATCCGCGCTGGCAGCAGATTCTCCGTCGCTTGAAACGTGCGAGAGATATTCGTCGGCGCTGGAGCGCGGCGCGCCTGACGAATTTTGTTGAGTATCGACGCGATGATTCTCTGTTCCAAAGACGGCACGGGCGCCTGAGCGCCGAGCTTCTCCGCATGTTTGATGTCATTCACCAGCATTTGGCCGGACCAGCATTGTTCGATGCGCCTGTAAATTTGGCCGCATACTATTTGCGCCCGACGTGAACAGCGGAACCCGTTGCCGAAACGGACTTGTGAGAGACCAAGTACTTCAGCCAGTTTCGGTAGATGGCGGAGGCAGACGTCTTCCAGGTATTCTGCAAAGAATCAACGACGGCTGCGTCCGGAAACTGGGACATGCGATCAGCGTCGCGATTCTTCAGGACGCTTTCGCGAAATGCGTCCAAAACATTTCCGGACCTCTGGTCGAAATAACCTTCCGGCATGGTCGGGTACGTTTCCCTTTCTTGTTTCAGGAAGCGTCGAATATCACGTCGATATTCTTTGAGCAAAGTGAGCCGCTCGTATTCCGGGTGCCCTTGAAAGTGAACGAATAGACTGTTGTTCCGTTTCTTTACAAACAGATCCACGGCGCCGTTCACGGTTTTCGTGAGAACACTGTAACCATGCGCGACCAAAGCGTCCTCGCGCACTTCATTCCAGCGCGAGTGTGGAATCGGGAGCATATCCGGAATTCCGTCGATCAATTCGTGATGGCTCGCCCGCCGATGGACGAACACCCCGAACCGTTTGTCGGCGAGGCGGTTCCTCTTGACTCCGTCACTGTAGAGAACCCCGGCATGCGCCGCTAGACAGGAGAGAACAGTAGATGAGGTATTCTCTGAGGCCCAGTCCAGCAGCCGCGTGAGAGTGTGCCAGTACGGCTCCTCTTTTAGATCCGCTTGGATTGGCTCCGTGCCGGTGATGATTGCGCCGTCGAAATGGCCGTCGCGCAATTCATCGAGCCGAGAATAATACTTGGCGATGTGTTGTCTCCCACGTTCGCCGCGCACAAGATCGGGAAGCGAAAACAACTGCAGCTGAACAGGGATGTCGACTGCGGCCGCTTCAAGCAGCTCGCAAAACTGCAATTCGGTGTCTTCGAGCGCCGAATCCGGCATGTTATTAATGAGTGCGATCTTGGTGACTTCGCCAGGCGCGCCACTGACGGTCAGTGGAAAACTGTGGGAACGCTGATTTCGATTGGCCCACGAGGGCGGAACGCAGCCTTCATTGATTGTTACCGGCATGTCGTGTCTCCCAAGCTCGCCGAGTCCGCGTATCGGTCGCTGGCGTTCAATTGCTCGCCGCCGCGAGCGCCTGCTCGAGGTCCGCGATGATGTCGTCAATGTGTTCGATGCCCACGCTCAGCCGGATCATTTCCGGCGTCACTCCCGCTTTCTGCTGTTCTTCCGGCGTCAGTTGACGATGCGTAGTCGAGGCTGGGTGGCAGGAAAGGGATTTTGCGTCGCCCATATTGACCATGCGCTTGAATAAACGCAGCGCATCAAAACACTTCACGCCCTGCTCAAATCCGCCTTTCACCCCAAAAGTCATAAGCGAACAACGCTTCGAGCCAAGATATTTTTGGGCCATCGGATACAATGGGCTGTCTGGAAATCCCGCGTAGTTCACCCACGCCACGCGCTCGTGATTGCGCAGATAGTTCGCCACTTTTTGAGCGTTCTCCACGTGGCGTTCGACGCGCAGCGCCATCGTTTCGAGTCCCTGCAGCAACAAGAACCCGTTGAACGGTGAGAGCGTCGATCCCGTGTTGCGTTGTGCAACGGTCCGGCAGCGCGCCACATACGCGGCCGCACCAAACTGTTCGGTGTAAACCACACCGTGATACGCAATTTCCGGCTGGTTCAGCATGTAATAGCGTTTGGGATGATCGCGCCAAGGAAACTTTCCGCTATCAACGATCATTCCGCCCAGCGTCGTCCCGTGCCCGCCCATGAATTTCGTCATGGAGTGCACCACGACGTCCGCGCCATACTCAAAGGGCCGCAACAAAATCGGCGTCGCCACGGTGTTGTCCACGATCAGCGGCACGCCGTGCTTGTGTGCAACCCGCGCGAGTCCCTCGATGTCCGCAACGTTTCCCGCCGGATTGCCGACGCTCTCGCAAAATACCGCGCGGGTATTCTCGTCAATCAACTTTTCAACGGCTTCAGGGCTATCGTTCTCCGCAAAACGCCCGGCAATTCCCTGCTTTGGCAAAATGTGCGCGAGCAGCGTGTAGGTGGCACCGTAAAGCTGCGGAAGTGAAACGATGTTGTGGCCCATCTCGGCGATGTTGATCAACGAATAATGAATCGCCGCCATTCCCGAGCTCACACTCAGCGCTTCCACACCGCCCTCCAGGGCGGCAACTCGCTTTTCCAGAACCGTGTTGGTTGGATTACCGATACGGGTGTAGATGTTTCCCTGCACTTCCAAATTGAATAAAGCCGCACCGTGCGCGGCATCGTCAAATTCAAATGCGACGGTCTGATAGATCGGCACGGCCACGGCTTTCGTCGTGGGATCGCCATCGTAGCCTACATGAATCGCGATCGTCTCTAGTTTCATGCGCCTACTTGCCTTGGCGTCGCGAACGCCCCGTGGATATATTTCCACCCGAAGAATCGCGCGCTGGATTAATTCGGGAGCGGCTGCACAAGAGCAACGCGGACGCGCTCATTCCGTGATGGTGGACATTTGGGAAGCCGGAACTTTCGCAGGAGTGCGGGCCAAAGCTTTCGCCATCGCTCGCGTCAGGCGTCTTGCGGCGAAGCCCGCGCCAAATGCGAAGCGCATCACGGGTCCAAAACTATTTGCTGCTGCAAGCCCAACGAAATATAGCCCCGGCACGGACGACTCGAAATCAGATGACAGCACCGGAGTACCCTTGACGCACTTGAGCTTCGCGCGGATGTCTGAATTCAGAAACTTCAGCCGTTCGGTATCTACCTTGTATCCGGTCGCGGCGACAACATGATCGGTGACGATTTCGCGAGTCGAACCGTCCGACGCACGCAGGTGCAAATGTACCTTGCCGTTCTGGACCTCGGCGCGCTCGACGCTGTAGCCCAGCACGAGCGGTACGCGCCCCATCACTTTGTCCTTCACGAACCATCCTGCGGACGGCCCAAGGGTAGTTCGCACCACCTTCAAGCGCAATTCTTCCGGCAAATAATGAAATAGCGCAGGCGCATCCGAAAAGAATCGCGACCTCATGCCTGGACCAAGCCCCGAATCCGGATGCCGTAGTCGCTTCCACAAGGAACGGCGCTTGCCTGGCTGCGGCGCGGTGTGAAATTTCAAAGACGTGGCACGAGCCACGAGTTGTACATCAGCATCGGCGTCGCGCAACAGCGCCGCCATATCAATGGCCGAAGATCCGGCACCTAACACGACCACACTTCGCCCTTTGAATGCCGCCAGGTCATGGTGATTGTAACTGTGCGACAAAAACTGTGGCGGGAGATGAGCGAGGTTTTCCGGCACGTGGACAAAATGCGTGATCCCGATTGCCAGCACCACTCGCCGAACCTTCACTTCTTCGCCGTCGTCGAGTCGCAAAAGGAAAGACCCGTCCGCAGCACGCTCCACGCTCGCGACGATCTTGTCTTCTAGCTCTGGAACCATCCGGTCGCGGAAGGCCATGCCGTAGTCGCCGAAGGTCGCAAGTTTTACTGGATTCCCCATATGTGCGTACTCGATTCCGCGCTCCGCACAAAAATCCTTCAAAGTGAATTTCGCGTTCGGATCGTAGATGTTCGAAGCAAATCCGTCCGATTTCAGCATCATGCCTTTTGGCATATGCGCCACCCAGCTGTCCATCGGGCGTCCAAAAATGCGGAACGATATTCCGCGGCTGCGGAAATGTGCGGCGATCGATAGTCCGTAAGGACCGGCGCCGATAATCGCTGTTTCGATCATAGTTTTTGAGGTAATTCCTCTCCGTGGATTTCGTGGCTTGCCACGCCTGACTTGAGCTGTCAGCCTTACCTGTGCGAAAGGTTCGGGTGTCAGTACGTATTCCTACGTGCCACGTACGGGCTCTTACCGATCACAGTACGCCCGTCGACTTGGCAGAATGCAATCTGGTTGCCGACTCTCGAATCTGTAACATGCCTGTATTTAGCGGTTTATCTCAGGAAGGCTCTGGCGCTCGGGAAATTATTTTCCCTCCGGGACCGCCGTTTGCTCATCGGACCGCTTCCAGACAGCCAGATTGCTCATCTGGAGGAGGCTCCTTCGGTCGGTCGCGTCTCCCGGTCCTCTCGCCGTCCTAAGCGAGCATTTCTCCCCATACGCTACCGCTGCTGGACAAGCGTTACAACGATGCTGCGACCCGATTTGACGTTACATGCAACGCCCAGGCACCTAAAGAACGCACCCCGGACCCGGTACTGCGTGTGCTTCCGCGAGTTAGTCGGACATCCGACCGGGCAGGGTTCGCGGAACGAAACTGCCACAAAGAGTAAGTCTTTTCATTCGTTTCGCGGCTGCGGGTATTCGATTCAATCCGATATATCGGTAACTACCCTAGAATCAGGATAGTACGGGAGCGGAAAAAGTAACGAACTTCCCTGCTTTGGTCCACGGATTGCGATTTAGAGCCGGGCACAGCTATCGGCGCGCCCTGGTTGCGGCATGGCGTAGCGCCGTTTCAGTTGCAAGCTTCGGATTTTAGGGA
>Ga0181522_10002405_pt1 | contig 10702 bp, 23 predicted proteins | sample PEATcosm2014_Bin_27_FD_121103 | JGI IMG/M metagenome (GOLD analysis project Ga0181522, IMG submission 121103) | Peatland microbial communities from MTU Mesocosm Facility, Houghton, MI, USA - PEATcosm2014_Bin05_10_metaG | ecosystem: Environmental > Terrestrial > Soil > Wetlands > Peat | place...
CAAGCCATCCTGGCGAGGTAGCGGTCCTGGAAGGAATCGAGCGAAAGCGTCAGCTCGCCCGCTCCCAACTCGCACTGGGCGCGGGCCTGATGCTCCAGTACGACTGAAATCGATTGCTCTACCATATCGACGGGCGGCGACCGGAATCGCTGGGGCTTTCGAATCCTTACCGTGTCCCCGAGTTTAGCCCCGCGTTCGCCCAACGCGTCGGTGTAGATTATCCGCGAACCCCGCAGCGGACCCTGAGCCAGGCAGCGCAGCAGTTCGTTGGCGATGATGCCCAGGGTGAGCACGGTATTCGGCATCAAGGCGCGGCTCCGGGCTTGAAACGATGAAGGCCTAGGTTCGCCCGCGCCCGCTGTGCCGCGTCTGCAGCAGCTTGCTGCCTGTCGCGCATCTTGGTCCACGCACGGAAGTCGTCGGAATCGGGCTCAACTTCGTCCGGCGCAGCGCCTTCGATCTTGGCGATGACCTCGTTGATGAGCTTGATCTTGGCCTCCAGCGTGGCATCGGCCACTACCTTGCCCTCCTGGTCCGGGGTCAGGAGCCTGATCGTGCCGTTGCTTACTTCCTTCGACACTTGCAGGGCGGTCTCGCGGCGGATGGCGTCGATATACTGGCCCATGGCTTCGGCGACCGCTTCTTTGATGGCCGCCCTCCGGATCGCCAGTTTCTCCGCCTCCGTGGTGATTGTTCCTTGCGCCATGTTGCGGATGTAGGGATCGCGGCGCCCCAATTCGATGCAGGTTTCCTGCACCAGCTCGAGGAGTTGATCGTCGGTCAGATCGTGCAGGCCCAGGTCCACGGGGAACTACTCCGGGGCGGGCAGCAAACCGCGGATGGTCTGCGAGATTCCGGTCCGCATGCCGTCCCAGAGGACGGAAACGCCGCCCGAGGAGCGCGACAGTTTGCGCAGAAACTCCGCCGCCGGATGGGCGTCGGGCCCGCAATAGATGGTATCGATCGCGCCGGTAAGCTCGTCGGCGGCTTTGAGCGCCGCCCGCTCGTTATCCGGCAACCCATCGGATATCACGATGGTTTTGCGCGGTTTGAATTTCTGCGCGAGCCTGAGCGCCGCCGCCATGTTCGTCCCCCCTTGGGGCTCCCGAAGGCGAGCCGCATCCGTAATTACCTTCGCCGTAAAGTGGAAGGCAATCAGCTTGATTTTGGGGAAGGCGAGCAGCACGTCCTCGAGAGCGATCCGCAGATGGTCGCACTTGCGCATATTCTGGCTGCCGATGAGATCTTCCATCGACCCCGAGCAGTCGGCCAGCACCACAATGTTATCCGTGGCATCCTCGAAACGCGCCTTCAGGCGTGCCGCCGGCCCTTCCACCTGGGTGGCAGCCAAACGCTTCACGATGCTTTGCAGGGGCGAACTGATCTCGGCGGGCATCACCTTATAGTCTCACCTTGCGCGGGTAGGCGAAGCCGAGCGACCAGGCAGCAGGGCCGCAACCCTGGCTTAATTGCGAGCGGTTCAATTCCGCCCGCCTACTGCACCGCGTCAGATAGTGAGCCTTAGCGCGCGGGTGGCGAGCGTCTCCGCAATCGACCTGACGGCAACGTGAAAGCCCTCATACAGACCTTGTAGCCAAAGCTGTTTTTGGTTCGGGGTAAGCGCCCGCCAGGGAACCGCTCCGCTCTCGGCCTCATGCCCGCGCGTCGAGATATATTCGTACGCGCGTTCCGCAGCCAAATGGATTGGCACTGGATATTTGTGCCCCAGTCTTTCATCGGTCCAGTCCATGCGCATCTCAATTGCAATCGGGCATTGGAAAACCCTTGCGGTACATCTCCGGCGGGTACCGCTTGACCATGCGTTGGTAGCAGTCGTCGCATACCGTGGGATCGTCCGCCGTGTGCGGAGGCCCGAAGACCGCCTCCTTTTCGGTGGCTGCCTCTTCGTCCGGCTGGTCCGACTCGAACGTCTCGTGGCAGTGCGCACAGGTGTAGGTCATGCCGCCGTGAATGTCGCCAGCACGTTGGCTTCGAGGTTTCCCGCATTGGAATTGAATGCCGCTACCAGCGCCATTCCCAGGGCTTTCATGGCCACGCCGTTGATAGTGGCGTGGATCCAGTTGACCGCAGGCTGCCAGCCGTCCACCGTGTTGGTGGCCGGGTCGACTGCCCAGGGATCGAAGAAGTACCCCGCGGCCGGAGCCTGTGCCACGGTTCCCCCGAGCAGGGCCGCTACCGCTGCCGCCTTGGCGTTGGACAGCGCATAGAGCACCGGCACGGTGGCCGCAATCGGCGCCGGCAGATACGGCGGAGCGGCGGTATACGGGATGGCCGCGAAGTCCGTATATGAGCTCGCCACCGGTATGCGCGATTGCCAGGAGGCTTGCACCGCGGCCAGCAGCAGCGCCAGTCCCGGCACGGGAGCAGGAGCCGGCGGAGGCGCGGGCTGGAACTGGCAGGCGTAATACCCCGCAAGCTGGATACCGCCCCCAGGGAGTACCCCGACCGCCAGGACGACGCCGAATCCGTCGGTGATGTTATGCGGGCCGGTCATGGCGCACTGGCCCGAGATCGTCAGGATTCCTTGTGGATCGACCGCGCCGTCGTAGGTAAGGCCTACCTCCCAAGGCATGTTGTGGCCTATTTCGGCCCGGTTAGGGGTCTGGCCGGGAGCGAAGATGCTCCACTGGTCGCCCTGGCCGACTACCGGCGCGTTGGGGGACGTGAAGTATACCGGCCCGTTGCCGATAGAAGACGTTTGACCCGGCTTGGGAACGAGTTGCACGGTATTCACACCCCGATTTTACACCTTGCCCTATAAACCCTGGTGTTGCGACAACCCAAAGTTCGGGCGCAAGCGCTGCTGGGCTTGTCCGAAGAGAGATCCGCATTATGGAGAAAACCATGAAACGACCCAAGAAGAAGAAGTCCGTGCTCGCCCAACTGGAGAGCCTGGTGGCGGCGAAGGCAGTCCTGAAATTACGGGCGAGCCTCGGCCTGTACAGGAGCCCAAAATGACGCTCGATCTCATCGAATCCTGCCGTCCCGGCGGCCTGGTGCTTTTTGCCGGCGGACGGGATCCGTTCCACGCCGGGCCCGGCGCCGTGCTGTCCGATCTGATCGACGCGGTGTCGCACTCGCAGTATTCGCATGCCGCCGTCTGCATGCCGTCGGGCGGTGCGCCTCCCCTGATTTACGAGAGCACCATCGAGGGCGGCATCAGCGGGCCGCAGGAGAACGATCTCACGGCGCGCGTGGAGCAATACGTCAGGCAGGGCGGCCACGCCTGGCTGTTCCCCTTCCTGCCGCAGTTTCAACCCAACTGGGACGGCGTGGCTTCCACGGCGCTCGCCATGATCGCGCAGCGCAAGGCCGGCAAGCTGCCGTACAACGTGCGCCGGCTATTCGGCGATGCCATGGAAATGAGCTGGGTATTCGACCTGATCGCTCTGCCGGCCGACGGCATCATCGCGTACCTGGCGGCGCATTCCAAGGGCGTGGTGTGCTCGGAGATGGCGGGATTGCTCATGCAGGGCGGTAACGTACCGGCATTGATGGCCGCGGCGCAGATTCCCTGGCTGCCCAACGTTCGTCCGCCGGGACAGCCGATCGGAGACAGTCCCCAGGATTTAGGGATGCTGCCTATCTATTTACCCACGGTGCAACTGGCATAAGAAAAGAGCTTGAGTCTATAGACACGGAGCTCTTCGGCCGCCGTTGCGTCGCAGTACAGCCCGGGTTTCGGCATGCCGCCTGAACGCCACCCGTGCTGCTCCCCGACGGAAATCCAGCCGAAGAACGTGCTGTCAACAGGCTAAAACCAAATGAAGTTTCCCTTTTTGTTTGCATTCTCTCTTTCCCTTTACGGTCAGACCTTTGGCCAATCCGCTCCTCTACCTCCCGATCCTTCCACTATTCAAGGCTCGTCTTTACCCCGCCTGGTGATGGGTATCGGTATAGCGGATCAACGCGGTGCAGCCTATCCCTACGTGCTGGACATTACCGCAGCTTTGCATATAGGAAATACCTCGTTCTATTCCTGGTCCGACTGTTCCACCCCCTGGCGGCGAGCTCCGCGAGGCCAGCCGCCCACCTCCTCGATCTTCACTACCGGCGGCGCCTGGATCCCGGCGCAGTCGAAGGACGGCCGCATCAAGCCCATTGTGATCATCCAGGCCGGCGTTACCGCCGTGCAGGCCAACTCCACCATAGAGCCCGCCATTTCAGGAGCGCTGGGGCTGCTGATCGGCCTGGGATCGGGATTCCACGTCATGCCGTACTTCCGCGTGGCCAATCAGACAATCGCCACGGGCAGCTCGACTACCACAACCGGCGTGCTGCAACCGGGAATTCAGATTCTTTACAGTTTTGGAGGTAAATAAAATGGAACCGCCAACCTGGCTGCAATCGCAATTCGACAAGCTGCTCATGACGTTCCTGATTCTGGTGTTCTGCTGCCTGGCCCTCCTGGTCGGCGGCAAGCTGGAGGATTTTTCCAAGCAGGCCGCCGGCGGCTGTCTCGGCTCGCTGGTGACTCTCGTGACCACGCGGCGCCGCGACAAGGAAGCCGGGGAGGACAAATCGTGATCACCGTAAAAGCTACCCGTGAGGGTTTAGTGGGCGACATCACGGCCACCGGCTGGAAAATCGACACCGCGTTTCCGTTTGTCGCCCTGCCCAGCGAAAACGCCAAGCTGAAGTGGATCAAGATTACCAACCCGCTCAACGGCAAGTGGTGCTGCGCGCAGGTGCGGGACGTAGGGCCGTTCAACGAACACGATGATGCTTACGTCTTTGCAGGCGCGCGTCCGCTGGCAGAGCAGGGCATAGCGGGGGACGGAGCAAAATCGAACGGCGCCGGAATCGACCTCGGGGAATGCGTCTGGGGATTATTGGGGATGCTGGACAATACCCTTGTGGAATGGGAGTTTATCGATTAGTCTTTTTCGGGCACACATGGGGCCGGCTGCGTATCGGCGGGCGTTGGGCCAGCAGGCGCCGGTTCCTCGAAATCGCTTCTCGTAAACGGGGTTTTGCTCATGACAAACCAAACCTCATGTCCGTTGTGGGCGTGCGCTAGAAAGACCACGTTCTCATCCTTGAATTTGTCGGGATCGTCGGCGAAGGACTCGGCAAGCAACTGTATGGCGAACGCGTTGATGCCGACATCGATTGCCTCCCGCATGGTTTGGACGAAGTATTTGGGAAGCTTCATTGCCAGCCCCGATTGTGCCGGTTGTGCATCCGGTTGTAGCTGTGGCGCATCTTCGGTTCGCGGACTTCATCCATGAGCCGCTGAATAGCGACAGGCACAAAAGCCACAGCGTCGTAAGCAGGGAGTTCCGGCTGTCCCGCGTGCCGGCCCGACCGGTGCCAAGTGTGCGCCGCCAGGGAATCGACTATGAGGCCTGCCCTGAATTCGCCAGAGAATTCGGTGATATCAGCGTAGCTGCCGTTTCGAAGGCGATAGCGCCCCGGCATTTCGACGGCCACGGGCTCATGCATACCGCTCACGATGGTTGCCCTTCGCCTTCCCCGTGCGCCAGCGAAGTGTACGGATTATCGTGATCGCCGGACCCGGGCCGGTACCGGAACCCGCGCGACAGGAGCCGCAGTGCCTCTTTCGCCTTGTCCTGCTGGCAAAGTTCGGTGACCGCTGCGACTTCCGCGTCGGTCGCGTAGCCGATCATCACCTCGGACAATTTAAGGCGCTGCCAAGGCCCCGGCATCTTGGCGACGTTCACCTCGGCGGGGTCGTAGGCGGTAATACGTGTGAGGTTGTCGTCCTGCAGGACGACGAAGACGCAGTATTCCGTGGCATTCACTTGAAACGGTAGAACGATCATACACTCGTCTCCCTGGCGACCGTACCGGACTGCCTCCTCCACTCATCGAAGCATTGGGAGCAATGTGTGCTCTTCCACTCACTCACATCGATAGCGAACCAGGCGACGTGCCCGCACGCGAAATGAACGGCATAGCCGCGGCCATCGGGCAAAACGCCACGGATAGCGCGGTCCCAGCTCAGCGGCATTTCGAAAACCGGCATGTCTACTCCTCCCCCGGGTGTTTGCTCATATCGTGCTCGAAAGGCTCGGTGAGCGAAACCAGCGGCACGCGGCGGTTCTCCCCTGGCGCTCCCACCACTGCCAGAGAGACGGGCCTGCCGTTCTCTACGTGCTCCTCTAAACAGTTATCGCACAGCACGGCTACGGCGCCGGCCATCGGTAATCCGCACTGCAAACAGCCCCAGCAACCGGTACCCGGCTCGGAGGCTTTGACGGGCAGCATTAGGATATTGCGCACTGAGGGGTGCTCTTGCAGGCAGATGCAGCACATGCCGAGACTGGGGAAGTCGCTCACTGTCCCGGCCCTTTGCCCTCGTCGCGCATTTCCAGCACGCGGCCGCGAATACCGGCGGTGACCCAGCGCTCCGCCCGGTCCGCGCCGGATCCTTCAGAATTGTAGTCCTCCGCAAGTATTCCCGACGTCGCGGCTATCTGCACAAGAAGACACTTCGCCTCATCCGCCGGCGCGCCAGCAATTTCCATCCGGCACGGCGAGTAAGAGCCCGTGATCAGCGCACACTGATTGCCGTGCTGTGCGATCAGGACTCCGAACATTCCGTTCTTTCCATAGAATCGGCAGCTCACGCTTTCTTCCTCCGGTTGACCGCCATGGCGGACGTCGTGTGCAGCTTACCGCGCCGGTCGCGGATTATGAAGTGCGCAGCCTTTCGCCTGCGGCCTGTCCGCATATCGAGCAACTCCCACGTCCAGCAGTTCAACCGAATGTGTGATATGCCATTTGCCGCTCGCCTTGGGCTCTGTGTGAGATAGCAGCCATGGAACCACTACAGAGGCCCACTCATCAACTAAGACCCATCCAGAGCCGTTATTGAGGCAATTCACATCGAAAACACCCTGATCGCCATTGTAGAGCATCGCTCCTACCCAGTGTGTATGCCGATAGCGGGCCGCGATGGGAACGCCGGGTTTTGTCCACGGGCCTTCCCATTGAATGCGCGCCAGTCCGAAGGATGGCCATGCCAGCATTCCTTGATTTTCGCTGCTTTGAGCAGATGCACCACAGGAATATCGGATACCGAGGCTTTTGAGCGCTGCGAACATCATGGATGGATTGGTGTAGCGCCGCTCATCGAACTTTGGCAAATGTGGATGCACCTCATCGAGCGAGCGCCCAGTCATTACCGCAAGCGCATTCGGGCCACAGTTCGCGCCCCATTCATCTGCCGCAGACTCAGCCTGAGCGAACGTATAACGCGGCAAAGGGATCGTTACGGCCCCGAGATTCAGAATATGCAGATCCATCATGATTGCTCGTCTTCAATGCTAGCGAGAATGCTCGATCTTCTGTATCAGTTCGTAGGCTGGCGTGCATTCCCGGTTCGCCCGCTCCCACCGTTCGCGTTGCTCATTCTCGCCGCCGTTCTGCTCGCCCCAGCTATTGAATGACAGGCGCACAGACGTAATGATGACGCGATCTGAGTAGCAACTCCCCGTCCCGCTCGATGCCCACGATGCGTCCGCGCACCTTTCGCACCGTGCCGTTCCCGCGGTCCTCGGAGTATTCGACTTCACTTCCCAGCCTGATAGCCATTGCTTCACCTCATCTCGTCGCGGCAGTCCCGTCCCAGTTTCCGCGCCCGCTGCACCAGCACGCGGCCAGCGAAGTTCACCCGGATCAGCTTGCCGCCCCGATTGCGGATGTTGTGATCCGCACAGGGCAGGCACATATAGTACGAGCGCCGGTCCTTGTCGTGGCGTACGATGGCCACTGCGGGCGCGCGGCAGGGGATGTAGGACTCGCGCGAGAGAACGGAGGCCTCCTGGCACTGCGCGCCCTTCGGAATCGGCTTGGACTCCTCGCACGGCCCGATTTCATCTTTTTCGGGCGGCTTCGTGAGCGCGTCAACAGCGCGCTGCGCGGCTTGACCGCGGCGGACAAATTCTTCGAGCTTCATACAGTCCCGCTCCATTCAGTCCACTCCTTCGCAATCCACTTCCTTGCCGCAGTCCCGGCACTTCATGAACCCAGCGGAATCCGCTCGCGCATGTAGCGATCAGGGTCGTATTTCCTGCGTTCCGCCGCTCCAGCAACGCCCGCTTTTGGCGTTGACGGTTTGGGGCGAGCGGCGCCGTTAGCCTTGAGATTTCCCCGAGTCCTTGCGAGACCGGGTGGCATTTTCCCTTTCGTCTTCATCTTCAATTTTCCTTCCCTGCTTCCTATGTTTCCCGAATGGCCCGATCCCGAAATCTACGACAACCTCGTCTCCTGGGACTTGCCCGGGAAGAGACCGAAGCCTAGGCCCCCTAAAAAGAAGGTCACTGCGGCGAAAATCCCAACTCCCCCAAGTGCTGCCTCAGGTGTTCCACCATCTCCGGCGGCGCGTCCCCGTAGAATCGCATCCGTCCTGCAAAATCTTCCTGGCTCTCAACCTTGACATTCGGATCGCCCACCAGGAGGCCGCCACGAAAGGGCTGGATATAAAGACAGACGCGCTCAGCGGTCTGCAGGTTGGCGACGAGAGCCTCGCTCGCCGTGAAATACCGCGGGTTTTTCCAGTCGGCGTCCTTCACCCTTTCCCGCTCTTCAACCGGGAGTGCCCGGTACCCGTCAGTTTCGACATACATGTTGACCGCTGTCACCATTCCCATGGCTTCCACCGGCACCACCCGATTCAAAGCGCGGATCGTCTCGCAAATGGCTTGCTTCATTCCGCCGTCGTTCAACCACGCCTCACCGGCTAACTCGCGGAAGAGACCCTCGACCTTTGTCAGCCGGTGCAGGCCGAAGTTCGCGCGGTAGGCAACCAGCACACCCCCTAGCTGCTTTCGTACGCGCAACTCGGTCTTGGCAATCGCCAGCGACTGCTTGGCGTAGAAGGTTAGCCGTTCGTCCGTCACGTAAACCTCTGCTTCCTTCTCATTTCCTTCCACCGTGCCATGCTGTCCATGACGTTCTGCCACAACGGATCGCTGGACCTCTCCGGCTCGATCCCCGCCACTTCCCGCCATAAATCCAGCCATTCCTCTTTGGCTTCCTTCCAATAGCCCTCCCACGCCCGCAGCAGATACGCCAGTACCGCCTTCGGCCGCGTTACCGCGCGCACCATGGCCGCGTGCATGGCCTCCGCTTCGAGCCAGGTCGAACAGCGCTCCTGCTCGTAACCGCCCTCCCCGCCCCAGAAGGGCTCGACCGGTACCGGTGTCTGACCGATCAGGATGTAATGGTCGCTCATAGGTTCAGGTCCGTCCGCAGCTTGTTGAGCCGCTTTCGCAGGCCGTTGGAATCCACGCGTTTGAAGGCGAACCGGAGAATGGAATCGCAGGCGCACGCCAGATTGGCAAGCTCAAAAGCCTTGCGTAGGTCGGCCCTTTCCCGCTGGGTCAATGCCCGCTGCTTTTTCTTTTCGCGCATTCAGGGCCATCGCTTTCCCTTGGCAGCAGTGGGGCCAGTCAGCACCTTTGCCAGCGCTGTTATTTTCTGCTCGGCGGTGACGTGGACAATTCTCCAGTAGCCCGTTTGAGGAGGGCCACCCTGAGACAGGTTCAGCCAATAGTCCATGCGTTGCTCCTCGGTTAACCGCGATTCTACGAGGTGCAGCAGGTCGAGCGTGAGACCTTTCGGATGCCATTGCCAATGGAATTCTTTTCCCGTCCCATCCGGTTTTGGCAGAACTTGATAACTGTATCCCCACCAAAACACATCTGCCGGTTCGACCCGTTCCCCGTTTCCGTCCAACGGTCGCGGCTCCATGAACTCGCAGATAACTTCTTCATCCTTCCTCATCGGCCCAACGCCCTTATCGCCGTCCGACGGAACGGAAGGTGCGCGACTAACATTATTCTTTTTGTCAGGCATTTGCAGATCCTTCCAGAAACAGCACTCTGGCCGCACAGATTTGTCCCCGTTCGGGGTATTCGATGAATCCCAGAGTTGGCCTCGGTTACGGCTTCGAGAGGCAGCGCGAAATCGGGAGCGATCAAAAGTTTAGGCACGGCCGTCCCGCCTACTTTCTTGCCGTCTTCTTCCTACCCCGGCCGCCCGCTAAACCTCCAAGCCGAGCGATCTCGCTGCGCTCCTCGGGAGTGAGCGTCTTGAGCTTCGCCTTGCCGCCCTTCTTCCCAATCCTGCGCATGTAATCCGAGACTTCGGATGGTACATTTTTAGGCATCGACAATAGCTTACCCGCTTTGTATAATTTACGCAAGCCCCAACATTTTTCCCTTGCATTGCTAAGCCGCTTGGCTTATGCTGGAGACGTGGTGGAAGTCTTCCAAGTTCGCCAACGCGAGATCTACCGGGCCGTAAAACCCGAGCGCAACGAGGCTTACAAGCGCTTCATCCGGCAGTTTCCCTGCATCGTTTGCGGGCGTAGCTGCCGCGAGGAGAAGTTAAAATGTTTGAGATTCTACATCGATACACGAAAGCTGCATTGTATTCAAGTGCAACCGCCGAGGATCTAGTTACTGCTTTGCTAGAAGCAAACAGAGCGGGGGCGAACCTGGAAGGGGCGAACCTGGAAGGGGCGTACCTGAGAGGGGCGAACCTGTATGGGGCGAACCTGGATGGGGCGAACCTGGATGAGGCGAAACTGGAAGAGGCGTACCTGGGAGGGGCGAACCTGGAAGGGGCGGACCTGGCTGGGGCGTACCTGAGAGGGGCGAACCTGGAAGGGGCGAACCTGGAAGGGGCGAACCTGGATAGGGCGAACCTG
>Ga0181522_10002407_pt1 | contig 10700 bp, 10 predicted proteins | sample PEATcosm2014_Bin_27_FD_121103 | JGI IMG/M metagenome (GOLD analysis project Ga0181522, IMG submission 121103) | Peatland microbial communities from MTU Mesocosm Facility, Houghton, MI, USA - PEATcosm2014_Bin05_10_metaG | ecosystem: Environmental > Terrestrial > Soil > Wetlands > Peat | place...
GCGTTATTTTCTGTCCGGTTGCCCGCGCCGTTGTCGCGGCTTGGCGCGGCCATCTGACGATTATTTTCGCTGCGCGACTCTGCTGGCCTCGACTCTGCCGGCCTCGATCCCGCAGGCGCTGCCGCTCGCGCTTCCCGCGGAGACATTGCGGGCGCGTGATACGGCGCTCCCGCTGCCTTGGCCTTGACTACGCCAGCTCCGCTGAATTCGCCGGGACGCGCCGTTGCCGCTACTGCGGGCGCGCCATGATTCACCGAGGCGAAGTTGGCGCGGTTCTGATGCGCCAGATGTTCCTGCTGCGTTTGCGTGGCCAGGGGCGCGGTATGCGGCTCGCGGGCGTAGGATTCTTCCTGCGCCGTGGGACGCGCCGCCACTCCGCCCTCGCCGCCGTTGAACGCCACATGCGATTCGTTGTTCACGATGACCGTTCGATTCACATACACGTTAGTGATGTGAACGGTGTCAACGTGCATGACCGCGGTGTTGTAGAAAAACGCTCCGCCGCGCCACTCGCCGCCCACGAAGCCCACGCCGCCGTAACCGAAGCCGTAGTTAATTCCTCCATAGAAGCCGATGTGCGGGCCCCAATAGCCGGCGTTCCAAGCGTAGAGGCCGTTGTTCCATCCCCAATAGCCGGGAGTCCACAACAGGCCGACCGGGGCCACAACCCATGTGCCTGGCACCCAGTAGTAGCCGTCATCGTCATCCCACGACCAGTAGCCGGGAGTCCACAGGTAGCCGGGACCGGGGCAGAGCGGCTGCTCGTAAACCGGCAATGCCGGAGGACCGATGCGCACAGAAATTCCTATCGCGATCTGCGCAGAAGACGGAGTCGAAAGCGCCGCCGAAAATGCCAGCAGCAAAAATGCAATTGCGAAAAAATGAACTGAACGGTGCAGTTTCATTGTGTTTTCCTCATGCCGGACATTTTCGCTGATTTCCGCCCGGTCTGACAAATTAAACACTCTTAGCGCGCGGATGTTGCGACGCCAGTAACTTCCGTGGATTGTTGCGAGTGCGCGAGCTATCAAGGGTAGCGCCGGGCTCTGGCCGGCTGTCCCGCACGCGTCTCGCCCGCCGTACCGGGATCGTCCCGTCGTCGACCCATCACCCCACAGCGCTCTTTTGCGCTAAAATAGAGTTATCCCCATGTCAGACCGAACCTTTACTCTCGCTGAAGCGCAGACTTTGCTGCCGGTGCTTGAATCGCTGCTGCGCACGGCCATCGCCAGCAAAAAGACGATGGAAGAATTCGAAGTCGAAACCCAGGCGCTGAATCAGCGGATTTTTCTGAATGGCGGCACGCGCGTCGATGTGGTTGCGGTCGCGCGGCGCAAAGCTGAGCGCCATCGTGCCGAGCAGCGCGCCAAAGACGCCCTTGCCGAAATCGACTCCATCGGCGTGCAGGTGAAAGATCTCGATATCGGCCTGCTCGATTTTCCCTGCGAGGTCGATGGCAACGTAGTTTTGCTGTGCTGGAAGATGGGCGAACCCACCATCACTCACTGGCACGGGGTGGAAGAAGGCTTCGCCGGCCGCAAGCCTATTGACGAACGCATCGCGCGCAAGAAAACCAACTGAGTAGCATTCGCCTTACCCCGTGGTTCCCGTGCGACCCTGTGGTTCCCAGAGAAATCCAGAGCTACTCGCCTTCCGACGCAACGACTAACGACCAACGCCGGGCTTGTTCTGCTTCGTCATCTCAATATCCAGCGTAATCGTAATCTCATCGCCCACGGCGCCAGGCGCTCCATTCACTCCAAAATCTTTGCGATTGATTTTTGTCGTCGCCGACGCGCCGATGCGCTGGTTGCCCCACGGATCTTTCATCTCCGCTGAGGGGCCATCGACATCGAGCACCACTTCTTTGGTCACGCCATGGATGGTCAAATCCCCTGTAGCTCGCAATTTGCCGTCCCCGGCCCCCTCGACTCTCTTCGACTGAAAAGTGATCGTCGGATACTTCGCAACATCCAGAAAATTCGGGCTACGCAAATCATTGTCGCGCATTTCCACGCGCGTATCGACGGAAGCCGCGTCGATGGTGGCCTGAATCGAATCTTTGGCAGGATTCGCGGGATCATACAGTACCGCGCCGCTAACCTTGGTGAATGCGCCGCGAACTGTAGAAATACCTAAATGCCGCACCGAAAACTGTGCCGCCGTGTGGCGCGGATCGATCTGCCAGGTGTCTTGTGCTGCGGCGGTGAGGCTAAGAAGAATCAACGCAACAAGAAGAGCGATGAGCGCGCGCGGCTTCAATGATGTTCTCCTGAATTTTATTGGGAAGCCTGATTAGTGTAGCAGCAGAGCGGGGTCACGAGTCGTCAGTCGTTGGTCGTTAGTGGTTGGCGCGGCGGCTAACAACTTGCCGAATTCATTCTGCGATGACCATTCGCCTCCCGCATCACCGCCCGCGGCCGTGCGATGGATCCGCGGACTTCGCCGAATTTACATCCACATGAAGCTGTTGCGCTTCCGCTCCCGGCGCATAGCAGTTGCCGTCGTGGCTGTAATTCGAGCATCGCGACGCCACATCTTTGCGCTGTGGCGATTGCGCAAACTGCCATACCTCTGCGAAGCTCACGCCACTCTGCGCGAGATCCGGCGGAGGCGCCGGAAAAGCGCACCCCGGCGCCGGCGGGCACGCGTCATTGATCGCCCAATAAGTAATATCGCGTCCACCTGCACCGGCGCGAATATCTTCCGCGGTCACAACATTCTGATCCTCGAGCGACGGTATGCCCGAGCAATAAATTCCGGCGCGAAATCCCGCGGCAGTTACCCCATCTACCCATGCGTAGATGTAAGCTTTCTGCTCCGGCAACATGCGGCCGCCCTGCTCCTGATCGAGAAAGATAACGGTGTGGGCGGGAAAGCCTTCTCCTTTGGCCGCGGCTGCCGCGGCCTGCGCGTCCGATTTCCCCAGCTTCTCTGCGTTTGCCACCGACTTCAATTGCGCGTACAGACGTCCGTTGAACAAGACCAGAAACCCAAACCCTGCAGATTCCACCGCCGCACGATGACCAACCCAGGTATTCGTTTTTTCCTCTGGCGGATTATTCAACCAATAACCTGTATAGGCAAAAGTTCGACGCAGGATTTCCAAATTCGCGTCGCCCGGATAATCGTTGCGGTCAAAGCCTAAATAAGTCTGCGCCGATGCGGGCAAAAGCGCGCAGACGACCATTGCCGCACATGCAAGCGAGAACCTCATATGCTGATCTTAGTCGAAAGGCAATAGTTGAAATCTCGCGGCGCCGGTCGTGGGTCGCTGTGGTGCAGCCTCGGTGGTCCAGCGCTGGAAAAGCAGATTCCCTTCGGCTCCGCTCAGGGCAGGCTCTCGCGCCAGAAAAAAGGCGCTCGGAATGACAAAGTCAAGGTAGGCCATCAGCGGGGCGCCGGCGCACTCCGGCGAAAAATCTCATGTTGCACTTCGCAATATGCCGGCGCACATAGGTCACGCTCAATGATCACTGCAGTCACGAAACATTTTCCTTATGCTTTGCCACAAAACAGAAAGGAGCATCTCCCATGTTTGCACGCATTCTTGACTTTGAAGTAAAGCCGGAAAAGAAAGAAGAATTGGTAAAGGTCATCAAGAGCCAGATTCTGCCTATTCTCAAAAAGCAGACCGGTTTCCTGGAGATTCTGCCGTTCTTCCCCGAGAAGATGAGAGAAGTGAAAGTCTGCGCCGTCAGCCTGTGGAGCACCAAAGCGGACGCCGAGCGCTACGAAAAAGAAAGCTACGCCAGAGTGCATGAGATCGTGAAACCATTCCTCGTCACCCCGGTGAACGTGACGCCCTATGTTCTGGAGACCACACTCTGCGAGCATTTCGTCGAGGCGCTTATCGCCTGATATTTCGACGCTCGCATTTCCAAGCCCCGGAGATCAGGTCCGGGGCTTTCTTGCATCTGTAAAAAGCTCGCGCATGCGGGGACAGCCGCGGTTTATGTGGGGACAGCCGCCTCGGCTGTCCGGCTGAGCGAAGCGAGGCGCCCTGCTTCACAGAGCTCTAGGCCTTAAGTTCCCCCACCGCGCGCCACGCCTGATTGATGGCCGCGTCGGTGTAGGCGTAGGCTTGCGCGTCGGAGTTGGCGATGGCGATCCGGCCAAACGGCTTGCGCGCTTTTTCGCACGGAGTCTCGCCGCCTTCGAGGACAAATTTGTCCCACAGGCTGCTGTATTCATAGGCGTAGCCATGCGGCCAGCGGTTGGCGGTGATCGCCAGAATGTCGCGTGCCGGGTCGAATCCGCCCGCAGCCAACGTCCGCGCCAACTGCTCGCGGATTCTTCGTTCCATGGTTTCGAACGTTGTTTCGAACAGTTCGATGCGGCCCATGCGGTGCTGATCGCGCGCCGGCAATCCCGCCTGGCAGGGAGCTTTGCTCATGTGAACCACGACTGGATCGTCGGGCGTGCTCGGGCAATGGTAGTCGCCGATGCTGACCGGCAAATCGATATCGACGTGCGTGTGATATCCGCTGGGCGCATAAATAGAGTTTGCGCCTAATTTCTGAAACGCAGACGCGTTGCGCAGCAACACGTTCGTATAGAGCAAAGGAACTTTGGTCGCATACTGCAGCGCTTCTTTTTGCGCCGGCGGCAATCCGTCGCAGATGTAGGGAATGACCTGGTTCCAGCACGCCAGAACTGCGCCGTTTGCTCGCGAGGTGTAAAGCTTTCCGTCGCACGAATAAGCGACTTCAACTTGTTTCGCTTTGCCGGCATCGCCCACGTGTTTCACGCGAACTGCAGTGCTGTTCAGCCGAATGCGCACCGGCGAGCCAGTCACGTCTAACTTCGCGTAGTTCGCCCGGGCGGTGACAATATCGGTGGCAGAATTTCCGGGGATGGCTTCGGGAATCAGCTTGCGCACCAGCAACCGCGCGATGCTGGCGTTGCCGTCGGGAAAGTGAAAAAAGTATTTGCGCTCGTTGGCGAGGCCTTCGGCTTCGAGCCCCATGCCTCTGAATCCGGGATATCCCGCATCACAGGCGTCGTCGGCAGAGATCGCTTCAATGCCAACCCCGAACAGCGGCTGCGAAACGGTTTGGCAGAAACGAAGCACGTCTGGGTGCATGCCGGCATGCTCGGTCAAAAATTGCGCGTAGCTGATGCGGGCAAGGCGCGCGTTTTTCTGTTCGGCATTGAGCCCGGGCAAATAATCTTTGCTCTCTCGACACAGACGGAGGAAATCTTTTCGGGCCTGCTCGGCGATGGGTGCGTCGGCGAGAAAATTCGCCCATGCGTTTGGCCCGGCAATGTTGAGATCGAAGGTCTCGCCGCCGGGAAACGGATACGGATCGTCGACCAGTTTGTCGCTGCCAAAGTTTTCTTTGTCGAAGAAGATTTTCGCAGAGCGTCCTCCCGAACCATAGAGATCGCGCTGCAAACATTTCGAGAAGCTCGCAACGTCAATGCCCAATTCTTCTATCAGCCGTTTCGAAACTTCGCTGTACGGCTCGGGGCTTTCGATGGAATATGTTCCGCCGTAGCCGAGCAGCGTGCGGTTTCCCACGCGGAACTCGTTGCGCTTGGCGTGTCCACCGAAGTCGTCGTGATTGTCGAGAATCAGAATGCGCGCGTTGGCGCCCCCCTGCTGGCGGTAAAAGTGTGCTGCCGCGAGGCCACTGATGCCTCCGCCAACGACGATCAGATCGTAGCTCTCGCCCGTATCGAGCGGCTTTCCGGCGGTCTCCCAGAAATCACCGTCGCGCAACGCGTGAGCAGCTTCGTACGAACCGACATGGCTGCCGCGCAGCCCGGTGAGCGCAGGCGGATAATAGCTGGCAGAGTTTTCTGAACTGGCTTCCGCCGCAAACAGCAGGTTTGCGGGCAACATGGAGGCGCCTGCGGTTACCGCCACGCCATTGAGAAAATCCCGCCGCGTGATTCTGCGATGCATACCGAGTTCGCGGTCGGAGAAGGACATGAGCGAGTTCGATGGTGGTTGTCGTCGGTCGTTGGCGACGGTCGTTGGTCGTTAGTCGTTGGTCGTCAGTCGACGGCCAGCGTGGCAAGGTTGCGGAATCGACCGCGCGACGAAAGTACCTTAGACCTGCCCTTCGGCTTTCTTTACAGCCAGCTCCGCGCCCTGGAAGCCGATGCGGCTGTGGGTCCCGTCGCAGAAAGGTTTGTTTACCGAGCCGCCGCAACGGCAGAGCGAGAATGCGGTCTTGCCGGTCAGATCGTATGCGGTGCCGTTAGCATCCACCAATTCGATCGCGCCCTCGGGGGCTTCCACGCGGAAGGGTCCGTTGGGCCGCACCGTGATTTTTACCTGAGCCATGAGTTCCTCCAACCTTGTGTTTTTCTAGTAAGGCTACAAGATACCATTCGCAGAGGTCACGTGTCGCGCTGAACCTGACAATGGGGCCGATGCTTCGCGCTCCACTCGCAAAATACGCCGCACATCGAAGGCCAGCACTATCGCGCCGATCAGGGCGACCCAGATTGCCCAACTGCTCAGGATCTGGTTGATCGCCGCAATCTTGCCGGCCGCTACGGCGGGCGACAGGTCTGCTCCAGTGAGCGATTGTACGGGCCAGTTCCGGCAAAGCCAGTACGCCAAGACCCACAGGTAGCAGTCGAGGCCAAGGCGCAAACTAGCGCTCAGGCGCGTCCATCGCGGGATCGTGAGGTTCAAGCAGGCGACCCCCATGATCGCGATGCTGAGCACCATGAGCGCCCAGAAATAGTACGGCCAGGCGGCGGAGAGCGTTACGGTCATGCCGAGCAGATGAAAGACGCGGTGGAAAGCGCCGAGTTCGAACCACAGCACCAGCGAAGCGATAGAAATGGTCAATTCGAAAACAGTAGATCCGCGCGAAATCTTGTTGCCATCGTGCTCGGCAGGCAGCGCACGTGGGTTCCAACCGTTCACTATCTGGGCACGGGCCTGAGAGCGGTCGAGTAGCGCAAAGGCGAGGGTGCAGAAGAACAAAGAATGGATGCACGCCAGCCACCAGGGCTCGAGCGAGACCAGCAGCGCAACGCCAGGATGATCTATGCGAAAATCCGGCGAAAAGATGGTGGTCCCCAGCCAGATCAAAAACCACGGCAGCAAGAAATAAAGGATGAGCGAGCGGATGACCACACGGTAGATGGGAAACAACACCGGGCCGATCAACGCCCGCTGCGGCAGATAGCGCTCGGCGACCAGCATGGGAGAGCCGCACTTTTTGAGAATGGGCTCGATTTCGGCGTCGGAAAGCTGGTGGCCGAGTTCGGACTCCTTCTCTTCGATCTGCGCGCGCAGATCTTCGGCGAGTTCGGCAATGATGTCGTTTTTCTGGTCGCGCGGCAGCCAGAATTTGACGGCGTTGAGATAACGATCGACGAGTGCCATACCCATGCCTCTTTCCTGCTCAGAAAATTTCTTCCAGCGATGCGTGAATGCTCTTCCACTCCACCGACAACTGCTTCAGAATCGATTTGCCATCGGGCGAAAGGCTGTAGAAGCGTTTATTGCGTTTGTCTTCCTCGCGCCATTCGCTCACCAGCAAGCCTTGCGCTTCCAGCCGGCGCAGCAGCGGATAGAGCGTGCCTTCATCAATGGCCATGCCGCGGTCGGCGAGGGTTTTGCGCAGCGTGTAGCCATAATGCTCAGTCCTCAATGCGGCGAGCACCGCCAGCGGCAGGCTGCCGCGGCGAAGCTCCTGCCGCAGGTTCTCGAAACGCTCGTCGGCGCCATTACCTTGCGACATATGGTGTATGGCACATACTATGTACCATACAGTAGTGGATGTCAAGATAATTCTTGCGATTTTTGTCAGGGATTTTTGGTTCTGCCCTGTTCTAGCGGGCATCAATACGACTGGCGACTGGAGGACTGACTATGACGACCCGCGTCAACCGCCAAACTGTCGATCTTTCCGGCTATCCCGATCTGGTTGTGATTTATCTGGGCATGCGCGTCAACCGCATTACCGGGATCAAGACTCTGCTGGGATTTGGTCCCAAGATCTCGTCATCGGCGGCCGCGAATCCTGACGGCTTGCTGCGCCACGAAAACGTGATCTACTCGTTCTTCCCCATGAACGTCGGAATGCGCCAGTATTGGCGCGACACCGAGTCTCTTCTGAGGTGGACACGCTCCGATCCTCACAAACAATGGTGGCTGAACTTCCTGAAAGATTCCGGAGGGACCGGATTCTGGCACGAGACGTACTTCCGCCGCGGCGGGATGGAAGCCATTTACGATGATCTGCCGCAGCCCATCGGGTTCATGGCATTCGCTCCCGTGGTGCCCGCGCGCGGACCGATGTTCGGTGCGGCGGCGAGAAGCGCAACATCGTATTCTGCCGCCCCGGTGCTGACGGAAGATGAACTCTACGCCCGTAAGCCTTAACCGTTTCTTTATCCGGCATAAACTGATGTCTCTCCCGGCCGCGTGCGGCATCCCAATTGCCTGAACCCGCGCAGGACCGTGATAGCGTCTATAAAGAAGGCAATTTGTTTTGCCAGGAGTATTCATCTGATGCTTGCTTTCCTTCGACTCCGTTTTCACGAAATGCCTTTGATCATTCTCCGTGGAGCTTTCTTCCTTGTACTTTGCGCAATGGTGTCGGCGCCTGTTTTGTCACCTGCACAAAACCCACAAAGCTCCGCGACCGCTCCGCCGCAAAACAAGACGCAGGCCAAGCCTGACGAATCCGCTGCCGCCAATGCCGCTTTGATGCAACTCAACAATGCACTCGAAGGGCTTGCGGCCAAGGTTTGTCCGGCTGTGGTGCAGATTCTGGTTACCGGCTACGGACCGCTGCACGACGAAAATCGCACCGAAACTGCGCTGATTGTGCGCCAGCACGCGGTGGGTTCGGGCGTAATCGTCGATTCCAACGGATACATCATGACGAATGCGCACGTTGTGGAGGGCGCGCAGCGCATTCGCGTGGCCCTGCCGTTGATCAGCGACTCCGGCCGATCGGTGCCCGAAGGCAAGCGCCGCATTCTCAAGGCCCGCCTGATCGGAACTCACAAAGAAACCGACCTGGCGCTGCTCAAAATCGACGAAAAAGATCTGCCCACGCTGCCACTGCTGGTGCAGCCGCGGCCGCGTGTGGGGCAGCTTGTGTTCGCCATCGGCAGTCCCGAGGGTCTGCAGAATTCGGTCACCATGGGCGTGGTCAGCGCGGTGGCGCGCCAGCCGGATCCCACCAAGGCCCTGACCTATATCCAGACCGATGCGCCGATTAACCCGGGCAACAGCGGCGGACCGCTGGTGGATATGAACGGCTCGGTCATCGGCGTTAATACCTTTATTCTTTCGACCGGCGGAGGAAGCGAGGGTCTGGGCTTCGCCATCCCTGCGCGCATCGTCGATTTTGTTTACCACAGCCTGCGCAAGTATGGGCACGTGCATCGCGTGGAAATCGGCGCAGTCGCGCAGGAGATCACGCCCACCATGGCGGATGGCCTTCAACTGCCGCAACATTGGGGAGTGATTATCGCCGACGTCAAGCCAGATGGCCCGGCGGCCGCGGCCGGATTGCAGATTAACGACATCGTGCTCATGGCCGACGACCGCCGCATCGAGACCTTGCCGCAGCTCTCTTCGGCGCTTTATCTGCATCGGATCGATGAGGTACTGCAACTGGAAATCCTGCGCGGCAATCAAAAGAAGACGCTTTATATTCCGGCAATCGAACATCACGACCAGGTAGACCAACTCTTCGACGCAGCCGATCCGGAGAAAAGTCTGATACCGCGCATCGGAGTTCTCGGGGCTGACCTCACTCCGGACCTGGCCTCGAAACTCGGCGGTCTGCGCATTTCCTCGGGAGTGGTAGTGATCGGCCGCGCCGCCGATCTCATCTTGCCCGACACTGGTCTGCAGACCGGCGACGTGATTCATTCGCTCAACACGACTCCCATTAGTAATATGGCCGGGTTGCGCGCTGCGGTTCTTCAGCTCAAGGGCGGCGATCCGGTGGTGCTGCAGGTCGAGCGCTCGGATGGGTTTACGTATTTGAGCTTCGAGATGGAGTGAAGTAAGGATTGTCGCCGGAAGTTTTTTGGAGGGTGTCATCCTGAGCGGAGCCGTTTCTCAGGCGGAGAGAAGGATCTCCCCGCGACGACCGTTTCCCGGGAGATTCCTCGTCCCGCTGGTGAAAGCGCGGGGCTTCGGAATGACGCCGCATTTACGAGAGACTTCAAGCGATCGGTTTTGCCGTAAAATGATCAGCACGCGCCCGTAGCTCAACTGGATAGAGCATCTGCCTTCGGAGCAGAGGGTTGGGAGTTCGAGTCTCTCCGGGCGCACCATGCATTCCGAAATACTTCCCTCGCGATTTTTGTCGCGTCGTCATTCGTCCCATTGCCCGGCAGTACCAAGGTTACTTTTTCTCCGCGTGTAATCCAGTCAAACTCATGGTGGACAAGTATGTTCGTGAAATCACCCTTTCGCGAAAGTGCATCTGATTCCCGATGGCTTTGAAGCTGAATCCGCGACCGTCCCTGGAAGCGCAGCACTTCCACATTGTCGTCATCGGCGGCGGAATTAACGGAGTCGCGGTTGCGCGGCAGTGTGCACGCGCCGGCAAGCGGACGCTTCTGATCGAACAGAATGATTTTGCCTCGGGCGTCACCAGCCGCTCCACGCGCATTATTCATGGCGGCCTGCGTTACTTGGAGCACGGGGAAATCGGCCTGGTGCGCGAATCATTGCGCGAACGGCAACAGCTTCTGCGCGA
>Ga0181522_10002408_pt1 | contig 10699 bp, 10 predicted proteins | sample PEATcosm2014_Bin_27_FD_121103 | JGI IMG/M metagenome (GOLD analysis project Ga0181522, IMG submission 121103) | Peatland microbial communities from MTU Mesocosm Facility, Houghton, MI, USA - PEATcosm2014_Bin05_10_metaG | ecosystem: Environmental > Terrestrial > Soil > Wetlands > Peat | place...
TAAGCAAGAGTCTTGCGCTTTTGCAGGCATCCTATCATTCACTGAGTGCCGAGCAGCGCAATGCCATGCTCCAGGGATTGGGATTTGGCGGCAAAAGCGCCGAAGCGGGGAACATTCTTCTTGGCGGAGAAAGCGTGGCCGATTTGGAGCGTGGCAATTTTTTCACCAAGATTTCAGGCGATGCCATTGATAATTTTACAGACCTCGCCCACACTGCAAAGGATACGGGCAATGTCGTCGTGGCGACAGCCGCGAACATCAGCAGCCTGATTTACAAGTTTGCCGGCACTCCGTTTCGTCATCTCGGCTCGATATTCGGCGGTGGGCACAAGGAGAATAAATTCAGCGCCGAAGAACTGGCCAGATATAATCGCGAGCGTTCCGTCACCGTTTCCAAGACACAGAAACAAATCGAGGCGGAAGACAAATTGAATGATGTTTTGGAGCGCCAAGCCAAATTGAAGGGCGAAATCGCCGACCGGGACAAACTTTCCGTGGCGGATTTGGCTTCAAGAACCCGCCAGATTTTGGGCATCCAATCGCCGATGCAAATGAGCCACACCGTGACGCCAAGGATGCGGACTGCGCTAAAAATCGAAACCCTTGAGGAACGCGCCAAGCTGGCTTGGGAACGCGGCAATGACGCCCAAAGTGCGCAGTTTCAAAGTGAAGCAGACCGGATGCGGGCATTGAATGCAAGCTGGCTAATGCGCCGCGATTCCGACCCGATGCGTGAAATCAAGATTGACCTGCACAAGGTGACTGATTTGCTTGCGCCAATAAGCAACGCGATGGGGAAAATGGATATTCAACAATGAGCGCACCCTATACAGGTGGATTCAGTCCAGGCGATTCAGGAATTTTTGCCGTCGATGGCGATTTTTCGATTTGCGATCCATGTTCGTTGCCGGAAATATCCTATCCGTTCCAAGGCGATTCGATTCTTAGCATCCGGGACATAATGTATTTTGCGCCAACTCCGGAAAAGTATGTTCCAATCCCTTGGGGAACTTTTCCGAACATTCAGCCTTGGAGCGCGAATCAGGCGGCGATTGTCATCAACCAGGATTTCATGGTGGCGCAGCAGGACTACAAGCCGATGCACCTGAACACGCCGTACAACATTTTGTGGGCAAACGGCTGGTATGGATATTTTCCAGACGGACTTTTTGCCCAAAGCCTTGTAAATTGCTTCCTTGTTCGGGAGGGAGAACTTCAGGATATGGGTGCCGGCATTTCAAAACTTCGCCGGACATGGGCCTCGATTCCACCAACGCGAAACGAGGTTGAACAATATATTTATAATTACATCGGCTTTGAAGACGAGGCAACCGGAACGACCCGCGTTCGGATTCCGGTTCCGGTGCAGTCGCGGATTCAATACGATTATTTTATATTCGACGATTATGGGGTATTGACATTGCCGGTTTTTCCGGCCGGCCCGGTTTTGAACGCAATCACCGGAATCAATCCGGCGAACCTTATTCTCCAGCCGCAATATTATTTTTCCGGTGAAGCAAATGCCAATGTGCAAAATCTTTTCACCGAAGCTCTGGATGATGGCGTTGGCGGGGATGGCAAGACAATTCCAGATTTTTCGGACTATGTTGCGGCTCTCACCGGCAGTGGAACTTCAAACGGCTTGGCCGCAGAAATCATTGCTGAAGGGTCAACAATGACACGTTGGATGGGGAACATCTGGGAACGCCGGACGCGGTTTGTCATTGCACAATGAACACGCGAAAAACAAAGTTTGTTCCGCCAATCAAGCATCCGCTCGACCTGCGTTCGCTACGGCAGATGCGCGATGCCGTCAATGCGCTCCTAAACGGCCAAGTTATTGCCGGGAAAACAGGCCAACTGCACTATTCCGATTCGAATATAATTGTTGAACTTCCAACGCCAGAAATCCCTGCCATTCCAATGCATCCATTCGAGATTTATCAACCAGCAGTTCCGTCCTTTATCACCACCGGAATAACATTTCTTGGCACAAACGGAGTGCCAACGGTCTGCAATATAAGCGCATCGGTTCCAACCGATTTCGGATCATCTCCGCCCAATGTGAATCCTTCAACTGATGCCTGGCGATTCTGGGCCGTTCGGTCTGGTTTGGTTGAACTTCGCCCGCTTTACATCATTGACCTGATTCAGAACATCACGACGCCAAACGGTTCGGTCTACGGCTTGCTGATGATGGCGGACAATACTGACGGGAATGGGATTGCCGATTCAAGCACGACCACGACGCAGACGCCTCCTTTGATATTTTCTGGCAATCCGTCCTTCGGGGACAATTCGACCTATGAGTTTTGGCTGCAAATTCTGCCGGATGCCCTGAACGTAAACCAGCCGGCACCCAATGTGATTATTGTCCCAAGGGTCGCAAGCGCCTTTTCAGGCATTCTGACAGCAGCGACAAACACTTATATTCCCCTCGGCGTGGTGATTCCAGCGCCCACAACGGGAGCGGGCCCAATAATTGAAAATATCATCCGAGGGAATGTCACTGGACGCTTCGGTGCCGGAAACAGCAATTTCGGAAATGGGGGTGTGATGAACTTTCGTGGGACATATCAGAGCAATAATTCCATTTATTTGCCGGCGGATTTGAACTCGCAACTATTTTATCCCGGCGACGTTGTGACCATCACCAGCACGTCATTGCCAAACTCCATGTATGAGTTCGTGGCTAATTATCCTGCCTTTTGGCCGGAAGCACCATCATTTGGAACAAACTGGAAACAAATCCTTTGACAGTAACCAGAATCATATGAACCTTTTTTGTAAAATGAACCGCATGTTTATGGCGAAGAAATTATTCTTAATCATCGCCATGCTTCTATTCGCTGCCGCCGACATGTTCCCAGCGACCATCAATTTTTACATGACGAATTCCTTGGGTTATGCGGATACAAACTGGATTAAAATTATTCCGATTGCGCCCTATATCAATTCGGACGGCTCCGTGCAAACTACCGGGCTTCCCTTCCGGCTTTATCCGAATACAAACGGTTTTGCCTCGACCAACCTTTCTGCCGGAAATTATTTGGCAACGAACCAGTTCATTGTGAATACGTTTGCAATTCCAGGTTCATTTGGAACATCGCAGGGAATTGTTTTTACGGTTCCAAGTTCTGCCGGGACATATTCCTTCGGGCTCTGCGCCATCAGCGGCTACAATGTATTCAACCCTTATGGGCAGGCGTTATTGACCCTTTACACGAATGTAACCGCCGTTCTGGGATTTACTCCATTCACACCCGCTCAGGTGACAAATGCGATTGCCGCCAATGCTGACACCAATGGCGCGGCCCAGGCGGTGACAAATGGGTTTCCTTGGGGCGGCCTCTATCAGCCGACAAACCACACACTGACTCTTTTGGGTGGAACCGGAGCCTTTACAAATCAGATTGCCGCAGGCGTGAATATCACGCTCACAACCAATGGCCAGGGAGTCATCACTTGGTCGGCCTCAGGCGGAGGCGGCGCAGGGACAAATTCTGTCGGCTCTGGGAATTCACTGATTGTCATCACCACGAACGGAACAGTTTACACGCTTTACCCAACATCACAAACAAATTCCGTCGCATTTACGAACGGAGGCTGGTGGGACATTTCGGGGCTCGCTCAACAGGCAACAAATGGAATTGGTCCGGCCAGCCAATTATCCGCTTTTCAACCGACAAACTTTTTCGATCTTGCCGGAAGCGGAGCGACAAAAGCAAATCAGGCCACCAATGCGGCCGGAACAGCCACCGGACTTTCAGCCTACCAACCGACCAATTTTTTTGATTTAGCGGGAACCGCAAAAACCATTGGGACCGTCGTAAGCAATGCTGTTGTCGCGGGCTATGTTAATCAAACCAACGGGCTATCAACGAACCAAACCGCCCTTAACGCCACAGTCTTTGCCACGCCCGTCGGCAATGTGGCCCTGCTTAATACCAATCAAGTCGAAGTCAGTTCCGTGACGGAAATTGGTTTTTACTACGGCCTGTTCTACGCCTATTTCCAATACAACGGGTCATGGTGGACGAATATCACGGCGGGGTCATCGGCTGTCCTGACCAACATTAATAACATATTTTATTTGTCCGGCATTGGACCTCCCTTCACCTATACCAACAATGCGGGTGTTGTGGTTGGCTATTACGAATCAACATCCGATTCCAGCCTTGCCTACCAGGTGCAATACGGTTTCGGCAACGTGAACAACGGGATTTACACAAATCTGTACATTAGCCAATCAACATTTCAGGGCAACGGCAACCCGCTGACGAACCTGAACGCGGCAAATCTTGTCGGAGGCCCATTAACGAACGCCCTGACCGGCTACCCATTGACGCAAATAACCAACCCGATAATCGTGGCAAGCAACAGCCTTCAGGCGAGCATTGTTTCAAGCAATTTCACAATCGGTTTGGCCAATTCCAATTTGACCTATTCAGTCGGAGCGAATGATACCAACAACACCATGACGTATAGCAATACGGCCAATCAGAATCTTCTGACCGCGAGCAATGTTTTGTCGATTGCCGGCGGCGGAATCAGCGCACCTACGGCGACGAACATTGTCAGTTCCAATTCATGGGGACTTTACGGTTCATCCACTACCTCCAGCAATTTCCTTGGAAGTAGAAATACTTCGCTTTATCTGGCCGCAAACGGAACGGCGGTGGCGCGACTAGACGGGAATCCCGGAATAAATGCGGGGAATTTTATGATTGACCCGAATGTTCCGGTTGGGTCTGGTCTTAATCAGGGCGGGGATGGCGGCGGTTCAAACAATATCGGAACCACGCTGGATAGTTCATTCATAGGTGGCGGCGGTGCCAATCAGATTAACACCAGCGGTGCTCATCAGGGTTCGGATGCGATTCTGAACGGCGCATATAATGTCATCAGCAATACAGACCATTCATCCATTCTGGGCGGCCAGCACAATTTGATTTACAACTGTGATAGCACGATGGCGGCAGGCAACAGCGCCGTGGCGTTGAACAGCTATGTTTATGTCTGGTCTGACGGAACGCCATTCACAAATTCGGCGGCCAATCAGGTCGTCCAATATGCCGGCAACGGATTTGGGTTTAACACCAACAATCCGGGGACGAATGTGGCGCGGTTCAACGGCAATCTTGACGCCAAGGGGTTCACTTTGAACGGACAACCTCTTATTAGCGGCCTCGGCTTCATCGCGGCAACCAACGGCACAGCCTATACGTTTAATCTGAACAGCAACCTTTATTTCGGCGCGAACTACATCTGGGAAAGCAATACGGTTTCAATCCTCGGCGTTGAAAATACCGGATTTGGCGGCGACGGAACTTACACGAACATTGCGGCCAATCTCTGGACAAATTCGGGGACAGGCTTTGCCATTCAAACAAACGGTTCATCGGCCAACTGGCAATCGAACAATGTAACTTGGGAAACGTCCAGCCAGAACGGGGGCAGCCCGATTTCCACGACCTGGAACAATACCGGGCCGGGGCCGGTTGCTTCCACGATGTACACACACATCGGTTTGATTCAGGACAGCTACGGGCTTTATGTGAGGGGGAAATCACAGAACCCGAACCTTGATTATCGCTTCTGGGCACTTAGCAACAACATCATCACGAACTCTTTCGCAACAATGGCTTCCACGGCGACGAATATCTCCCAATGGGTGAATGTGGACATCTTGACCAACAACTATGTCCGCATCAACGGGGTGATTACCAATATAGCCTCTTCAACCACAGCCGGGATTCAGGAGGTTGAGAATTTATATCCATTCGTGACGAACACAAATTCACCCGGCTCGGGCATCATGTTCAGGTTCCCGCCTTATGTCGTCACAATCACAAACTCAATTTCGGTCAGTAACAACACAGCGTTCATTGGGAGCGTAGCGGGCGCATCAGTGCTGGAATATGTTGGCCCGACGAACACCAGCTATGTCCTGTTTTCTGGAACCAATCTCACCACGCCTTATGCCATTGGCGGCATTGCCTTTAATTTCAAGGCCGTGGACATGACGTTCTTCGCGGTCTCAAATTTTACAGGGAGTTTGGTGCAATTTCGCGTCAACGATTGCCTGATTGACAATTGCATTTTTGGTGGCCCTTCATTGTACAATTCGCAGAGGAATGGAAATCAGTTGGCCTTGGGGTGGAGTCCCAAGCTCACATTGGGAACCAACATCGTGCTGGCTTCAATCACTTCGTTGGGGGCAACAAAAATCCAAAATTCCAAGTTTATTGACGGGGCGGTAGGATTGGAATTGAACCAGCAAAATGATGACAGTTCATTCATTTGCGAGAACGATTATTTCTGCTCTATCAGCGCGAATGGAGTTTCGCACGGATACCCTGTCGGGAACCCCTATAATTCTGGCGCGGCAATAATCATCGAATATTGTCGGAATAATGTCGTGCTGAAGACGCTTTCATTTGGTGGGAATTGGGCCTGCGTATATGACAATTCCGGGGCGGCTGGTCAATTGTGGCCTTCGGGCGTTCGGTGCTCGGATTTCTTCTGCGACCAGAACACCTCAGACATAATCCTGAATACCAATGTGGGCGCTTACGTTATTTACGACGGTTCTCCGCAGCCTGGGGGCGAACATCAAGGGGCATGGAACTCCTATGATTTGTTCATTGAGTGCTTTAACACAAATAGCGGCGTAGCAGATGCCAACGATCCCAGCATCGGCGGGTCAATCGAGCACCTCAACGATTCGCGTGGCATCATAGTCAACGATGGGGTGCCGGCGTATATCCTGTCCATCAACTCTCAGCCGGTGATGGCGGTCAAGACCAATGGGATTGTTCTTCCGGCAGCGACCAAGTTTACAGGAAACGGTGGTGGTCTAACAGGGCTGACAGGCCTTGTGTTTACGAACAGCGCAGCGGGCTTTCTTCGGTCTGGAATGCCAACCAATACCGGGGCTGCTGGTTTTCTGACAATGAACATTTGCATTACGAACAGCACTACTGTTGCTTTAAGCAACCACACCAGCGGCGAGGTTATTTACTTTGGAGGCCCAACACTTTTGGCAAGCAATTATTATTCGGCCACGATGTGTTGTAACGCTGGCGACAGCGTTGTGTTGACAAACACGTCTGGGAATTCCGATGCCATATCCGGCAGCATGTTCCATGTTTTGCACTGAGATGACTTTTCTCGCATATATCCTATTGGTGCTCTTGTGCGGCTGCTCCGCTCCGGTCGTGAAGCAGGCGGCAAGTGGCCCGCCGATGCCGCAGATGACTGCGCAGACTGCCACGCACCAGCCTCACGGTTACGAAACCAACATCAACGGCTGCGTCTGGGTCGTGCCGACCAATCCACCGTCGGCGATGATCGGCCCGTACTGTCCGGTCCAGCCCGTCACCACAATGACGCTGGCTTGGTCTTACGACACGAGCGTTTCGAATCTGCCGATGAACGCCGTTTTCTACATCCAGTCCAGCACAAACCTGACGGACTGGGTGAATGACATCTTGATTGATTATCACACAACTTTGATGCCGGTGAGCATAACCAACGGCCAGCGAAAGTTTTACCGGCTGGCCAGAACACAATGATAATTCCATCCATGCCGACCATATCGGTAAATGTCTGCATTGGTGCTGGATTAGTAATCTTTGGCACAGGCGAAGCCATTGGCGAGGGGTCTCCGGTGACTATCAGCCTCGTCGTCGTAATTGTCGGTGCGGCTTGGTTCTTGGCCACGCGGCTGCAAAAGTTGGCCGACGGCCAGAAAGCTACCAATCACCGGCTGGACAAGATTGAATTTGTTTTGCAGATTAAAAAATTAGGCAACAAACAAGTAGAAGAAGAATCAACCACATGAAACACATCCTGTTCGCCCTGTTCCTCTCAATCGTTTGCGCGTCGGCGCAGACCAATTCCGCTTGTGCTATCGCCGTTTCCACAGGCAAGACCAGGGGCGATTGCATCCCCTATTATTATGGTTACGCCAATTACAAACCGGCCAATACGAATCACTGGGGATTCTATTCGGCAACCAATCGCATGATGGCCATCGGGGGGACAACGAACGATTCAATCCAATTCATCGGCTTGTACGGTGACAGTGGCTGTTCAAATGGCGTCGTCACCTTCACCAATTACAGCCCGCAGTATCAGTTCGCGCTTTACTTCGGGACGACCAATTTTTCAACCCGAAAAGCGAATTGCATCACCATTGTTGGATTGACCAATGGGCCATAAACCACATCATCCCGAGCCGGAATCGGACACGTTTTTCCAGCGGCGGGTGGATTACGCCAAGAAGCATCCCTGGTGGCATGGTGCACTGGCAGCGGCAGGCGTTACGTTGGTGGGCCTGATGGTCACGTCGGCATGGAATTATTGCAGCCAGAAGGCGGACATATTGCAGGCCCATTATCACCAGAGCGATCTGAATACGGTCAGGATTGAACAGCTTGAGATTGGCTTCACGAACATGGACATTCGCCAGCGCCGGCTCTGGGAGACAAATCGGGACTTGCAAAACCAGATTAACCAATTAAAGTGACCTTATGGCCGATACGAACGCCGTTCTTGAAATCGCTCAAAATGCTCCCGCCGCCACTTCATGGCTTTCAGTCCATTGGCCGGCCATATCCCTCGGCGCCGCTTGGCTGATGCGCGAGCTGCCCACGTTCTTCGACTGGGCGCAACGCATCACGAATGAAGGAGGCTTGATTCCGATTGTGAAGGCTTTTTTGTTTGGCAAACCTAAACAGGCCATCGCGCCACAACCACAGAAACCAACATGAAAGCCGAAATAACCAAAATCAAAATCAAACTCAAGGACAGGCAAATAGAACTTTCCTCCGATGAGGCGGCTCTGCTTCACCGAGAGCTGGATGTTCTTTTTAAAATGGCCGAAAATAAGCGGGAGATTAACAAAGTTGTGGAACGGGTTGTGGAAAAACTGGTTCCATATCCGGTTTATCCTACGCCGATTGTAATAAATCCAAGCGCACCGGCCCCGTTCTGGCCGCCTTGGACACCGTGGTGTGAAAGCGGAAATATACAAGGTTCTTCCATTCAAGGTGGGACATTGCTGCTTTCCTGCAGCTGTTAGATTAACACCCGTTTAGTCAAACAACTAAATTTATCTTAACGCATAAACATCACTAAATATGAAAACCATCCTGAACTACCTACCGCTCGCAATCCTAGCCATGGCCCTTGCGCTGCTCTGTCTGGCCGCGCCGAAGCTCAACGCGCAGGGCACCTTCCAACAGGCACTTGACTCCGCCATTCAAAATGGTGCCATCGGCGGTGGCGCATGGCGGGCCACATCCGGCAACGTTGACATCTTCAGCTATGACTTCTTGTACGACATCAACACATCAACCAATGCGCTTGGCGCGGGGCTGATTATCGGTGGCGATGCCATGCGGGAAGGCCATAACGCCGCGCAATGGAACGATGTGAAGGGCGGATTCACCATCAATTACATGGGCAATTTGCAAGCCATCGGATTGACGAATGCAACCTTCAAGGTTTACGGCGGCAATGCCATAGCCAATCCTCACGGCAACAGCAATGTGGGTGTTGGCAATATCACCTTTGTCGGCGTTGCTTTTTCCCTGCGTGTGTATAAAACGGTTGAACTGAACCTTAGCCCCTCATGGCAAACCCGCGTTGGGCAGGGGGTTTATGACCGCAACTACGCCGGTATTCAAGCCTTCCTTAGTGTCGGAGGTGGAACTGGAAGCCTGCTGGCCGAAAATTACCTTTATCAGGAATACGCTTGGGAGGAATTGCAACCGCGCTTTGATGAATAATTTGTCCACGGTCGGACACAGGCGGCGGGGACAACCACTGACGAACACCCCGCCGCCTTAATTTAAATAATATGACCGCCGCTTTCATCGCCCTAATCTGGGTTGCAGTCCTGGCGTGGGCGATTTATTTGTTTCGGAACACGCGGAGGCCATGATGTACGATGGGCGAACAATCTGGTTTGTCATTAGGGGAATTGCCGGGCATCCGTCTGATTTACTCGAGTGGGAATTTGTGGTGAGAAATAAAATTATCACGCAGCTTCAAATCCCCGCCATTGCCATTTCCTACGCCACAAACTTCTGGTCCGTATGGCAGAACCGGAAGAACCGCGCACTGCAATCGGCCAAGAACATCAAGGAATTTTCCGCCCGTGACTGGCGCATCAACATCATCGCGCACTCTGAAGGCACTGTAGTCGCCACGGATGCACTCCAGCTATTGGGCTGGCCGAGGGTCGAAGCCCTGCACCTTGTCTGCGGCGCTTGCGATTCTGATTTTGGCCGCTTGGGGCTGAACGACGCCCTGCGGCAGGATAGAATCGGCGCGATTCATTGTTACATGGCCGGACACGACACGGCGATGCAGTTTGAAAACCTTACCCTTGGCCGGATGCTGTTCCAGATTCACCGACCCCTTGGGTTGCACGGGCCGACCAATGTAAATCAGATGTTCAAGGAAAAGGTCATCGAGCATTGGGAATATCCATGGGACACCTACGGTCATTCGACCTGTTGGGAAAAGATGAACATGGACAGGACGATGGCCGGATTTCTTTCGCCTTAAGTCTGCCACTGACGCCTCTGTTCTGGCCGCATATCCACTATTCGCAAGCTCCGTCAGCAGATCATAAATCTGCGGACTCAGCGAAATGGTTAGCTGCTTTGCTTTAATGGCATTTTCA
>Ga0181522_10002409_pt1 | contig 10697 bp, 9 predicted proteins | sample PEATcosm2014_Bin_27_FD_121103 | JGI IMG/M metagenome (GOLD analysis project Ga0181522, IMG submission 121103) | Peatland microbial communities from MTU Mesocosm Facility, Houghton, MI, USA - PEATcosm2014_Bin05_10_metaG | ecosystem: Environmental > Terrestrial > Soil > Wetlands > Peat | place...
AGGCGCAGAAGGACCGGTTCATGCTCAAAATCACGATGCAGGCGCCGGACCGCACCGAAGAACTGGCGCTGGCACAGCGCACGATGACGAAGGACGCCCCGGAAACGGTGCTGGCCCAGGGGTCCGTCCAGCCGGTCATCAAAACCGAGGATCTGGCGGCGTTGCGCGAAGGCCTCGCGGCCATCGTCATGCGCGACGAACTGGTTGCCTACCTCGTGGACATCGTCCGGGCCTCGCGCCAGCACGAAAGCATCCTGGTGGGCGCCGGACCGCGCGCCACGCAATCGCTCATCATGGCCGCGCGCGCCCGGGCCGCCCTGTCCGGCCGCGATTTCGTCACCCCCGACGACATCAAGGAGATGACGCCGCCGGTGCTGGAACATCGGTTGATCCTCCGGCCGGAATTTGAAATCGAAGGCCTGAAGGTGGCGGAAGTGATCCAGCGAATTCTACAGCAGATTGCGGTGCCGCGATGATCGTGCCCCGTTTCAGATTGTTGTTCTGGGTGACCGCGGTGGTGCTGCCGTTCGCGCTGATTGGCGCGGTGTCGCCACCGGCCGCTGTCCCCTGCCTGTTGTGCATCGGCGGACTGTTCGCGGTGGTGCTGGCCGATGCCGTCGGTGCCGGCAGAAGTCTGGCGGGCATCGGCATGGAACTCCCCGCCATCACCCGCATGTCCAAGGACCGCGAAGCAAAACTGGAATTGCGCATCCGCAACGAACGGCAACTGCCGCGCACGCTGCGGGTCGCCCTGGCCTGGCCGCGCGAATTCCAGACCGATTCCGAAATCATGGATGCGCTGTTGCCCGCCCAAAGCAAATGGTCGCGGCTGGCCTGGCCCTGCATGCCGCTCAAACGGGGCAATTACCGGTTTGACGCCGCCTACGTTGAAGCCAGTTCCCCGTTCGGATTCTGGAGTGTGCGCAAAACCCTTCCGGTGCAGTCGGAGATCCGCGTTTTCCCGAACCTGCTCAATGAGCGGAAAAGCCTCGCGGCGCTGTTTCTAAACCGGGGCGCCTTTGGCATGCACGCGCAGCGGCAGGTTGGCAAAGGCCGCGATTTTGAAAAGCTGCGCGAATACGTTCCGGGTGACGACTACACCGAAATCCATTGGAAGGCGACGGCGCGGCGCGGCAAGCCGATCACGAAGGTTTTTCAAATTGAACGGACCCAGGAGGTTTACGTGATTCTGGACGCCTCGCGGTTGAGCGCGCGCGCAGTTCAAGGTTCAAGGTTCAAGGTTCAAGGTTCGAAGCTGGCAGATGATGACGATTCCCGACCTGGACCCTCGAACCTGGAACCGGGAACTTCGGTGCTGGAGCGTTTCGTGACTGCCGCGCTGGTGCTCGGGCTGGCGGCGGAGCGGCAGGGGGATTTGTTCGGCCTGCTGACGTTCACGGACCGGGTGGAAAAATTCGTGCGCGCCAAAAACGGCCAGGCCCATTACAGCACCTGCCGCGATGCGCTTTACACCCTGCAGCCGAGAATCACCACGCCGGATTTCGATGAACTGTGCACGTTCATCCGGCTGCGGCTGCGCCGGCGCGCGCTGCTGGTGTTTCTGACCGCGCTGGATGACCCGGCGCTGGCGGAAAGCTTCGTCCGCAACGTGGACCTGATCCGCCGGCAACATCTGGTGCTGGTGAACATGCTGCAAATGCCGGGCGTCAAGCCATTGTTCACGGACCCGGATGTTGCCCGACTGGACGACCTGTACGGCCAACTAGGCGGCCATCTGCAATGGCAGAAACTGCGCGAGCTTCAAAAGATTCTGCAACGGCGCGGAGTCCGGTTTTCCCTGCTCGACAACGAACGTTTGAGCGCCGAACTGGTTTCGCAATACTTGAGCGTAAAACAAAGGCAACTGCTATGAGTTCAAAGTCGAATACACTCGCGGCCCGCAACTTTGAACCTTGAACTCTGAACTGATTTATGATTGTTGATCTGCAACGTTTCATCGCCGCCGGGCGGCCTTTCTGGGCCGAACTCGAGCGGATGCTCGGCCGGCTGGAAGCGGAGCCGGACGAACGGATGACTCTCCCGCAATTGCAGCTCTTCCACCATCTTTACGAACGCACGGCCGCCGACCTGGCCAAAATCACCACGCTTTCCTCGGAACCGGAAACCCGGCGCTATCTGGAGAATCTGGTGGCCCGGGCCTATGGCGAAATCCACGAAACCCGCGAGAAACAGCGCCGGTTCTTCCCGCTGCAATGGTTTTTTCAGACGCTGCCCCGGACGTTCCGCCGCCATGTCCGGGCCTTTTATCTGTCGGTGGCCATCACCCTGGCGGGCTGCGCGTTCGGCGGGCTGGCCCTCGCCTTTGACCCGGACGCCAAGCCGGTGCTGATGCCGTTTTCCCATCTGCTCCAGGATCCGGCCAAGCGCGTCGCCGAGGAGGAACATGCCACCCGGGACCGGCTGGCGGGTTTTAAAACCACGTTCTCGGTGGAACTGATGACGCATAACACGAAAATCTCCATCCTCACCCTGGCGTTGGGAATGACGTGGGGCGTCGGCACCATCATCATGCTGTTTTACAACGGGGTGATTCTCGGCGCGGTGGCGGTGGACTACATCCGCGCCGGACAGACAAAATTTCTCCTGGGCTGGCTGATGCCGCATGGCGTCGTGGAAATTCCAGCCATCCTCATTGCCGGCCAGGCCGGCCTGATGCTGGCGCTGGCCCTCATCGGCCGGGGCAGCCGCGCCTCGCTCAAAACCCGTCTGCGCGAGATTTCGGGCGACATCGTCACGCTGATCTTTGGCGTCGGCGTGCTGCTGGTCTGGGCGGGATTCGTCGAGGCCTTTCTGTCGCAATATCACGAACCGGTGATTCCTTACGAAGCCAAAATCGCCTTCGGCGCCGTGGAACTGATCCTGCTCTCTCTCTTTCTGGCCAGATCGGGCACCGGCAAAAAAACAGCGCCTGAAGACCGGGAAGCATGAAGACCAGCTCACTGTTCATCCGCACGCCCGAAGGGATCGTGTTTTCACAATTGCTCGCGGGACCGGTGACCCGTTTCTTCGCGTGGTTCATTGACCAGCTTTGCATCAGCGCCGCGATGTCCGTCCTGGGGATCGCCTTGAATTTGCTTGAACTGATCAATGGGAACTTCGCCATCGCGCTTTATGTGATCAGCTATTTTGTCATCAGCATCGGCTACGGAATCTTCCTGGAATGGACCTGGCGCGGCCAGACGATTGGCAAGCGGCTGCTCCGCCTGCGGGTGGTGGACGTGGAGGGCATGCGGCTGCAATTCAACCAGATTGTCGTGCGCAACCTGCTGCGGTTCGTGGATGCGTTGCCGGCGTTTTATTTTGTCGGCGGCCTGACCTGCTGGCTCAATTCCAAGTGCCAGCGTCTGGGCGACATCGCCGCCAACACCGTGGTCATCCGCAGCCCGCGCGTGGCCGAGCCGGATCTGGATCAGTTGCTTGCCGGCAAATACAACTCGCTCCGGCACTATCCGCACCTGGCCGCCCGTCTGCGACAGCGGACTTCGCCGGCGGAGGCGGATGTCGCCCTGCAGGCGCTGCTGCGGCGCGAGGAATTTGATCCGGCGGCCCGGGTGGAACTGTTCGGAGAACTGGCCGGCCATTTCCGGGCCCGGGTCGAATTCCCTGCCGAGGCCACCGACGGTGTCGCTGACGAGCAATACCTCCGCAATGTGGTGGACGTGCTCTACCGGACGCGCGGGGAAAACCACACCCCGGCCGGACCGTTTCAATGAAGCTGACGCAATTGCACGTCGCGATAGCGGACGACGGCGTCGGCGCTGTCGCTGAACGCGCCGAGTCCGACCTGATAGGAATTATCCGGCACCCGAATGACTGCCGGTGGCGCAGCCTGGTGAAAGACTTCCACCCCGTTGACGGACGCGGTCACCTGTCCATCTTGGAGGGTGAAATCGAAAGCGTTGGTGACATCATTCAACACAACGTGTTGGACGATCTGCTCCCGCGACCAGCCACGACCGAGGCAAACGACGTCACCTTCCTCGTCGTGCCGCTTGAGGCGGAAGCCGTACCAATTGTAACCATCAAAATCCGGCGTCCCCATGACGAGACCCGCCTGAAAATTCCGGTTGGAGGAACGGACGACTTCAAACCGGCCGTGCACCTCGAAATTGCCGCCCACCGGCGCCTTTGAGAACAGCATGTGTCCTTTGGGGCCGAACTCCACCTCCAGCGCGCCATCCGCGAGCCGGCGCGCGTCGCCGAAACTGAACACCCAGTCGGGGTCGTGGTCGCCAACTGGCAGCAGGTCCACCCATTGACCGGCCTGCAGGCGTTGTTGAACCCTGAGTTGGGCCAGCCGGCGCTGGATGAATTCCTGCGTGCGGGCATCGGTCACGGGTGCGGATTCCAGATGGAATTCGTTGGTGCGCGCTTCCGTGACAGGCGCGGCGGCCAGCCCGGCATACTGATTCAACGCGTTCGTCACTTCGCCGTTGGCGCGGGCGGATTCGGCGGCGGATATTTTCGCGCCCAGCGGCCCGGTGCGGGCGGCGACTTCAAGCGGCATGAGGGAGAGGTCGGTGCCCCAGTTGCTGAGCTTTTCCGGCTCTGGCTGCCAATTCAAAGCCTCCAACTGCTCCCGGGCCACGTCGTATTTCCCGGCGAAATAAGCGACCACGGCATACGAAGAGCGCCAGCCGTTGCTCCAGGACGACTGGGCCGGATCGGCGATGTAACCCTGATACATCTTCTGAAATTCCGACCAGATGTCGGCGCGGCCGTAGATGTGCTGGCCTGGTGGCAGGTCCATTTCCGATTCCACGTCCGTAACACTATCAAAGAATTTGCGCGGGGTATCCGTGTCGAAGCGTTTCGTGTTGATGGCGGTCCGGCCCAGCGCCAACATGGCGTTTTCGCTGCCATACCAGCGCGGACGCAAACCCCAGCGGAGATCAGACCACGCCCGGGGACAATCAATCTGTGCAGCCAATGTCCGGTCAAACCAAACCCGCATTTCGTCGATGCCGGAATCGCCCAGGGACACATAAATCATGCGGCACGGCGCCAGCGGAAACCCTGGCTGCAGATGCCAGGCTTGGGTGAGCGCCGCGCGCGCCGCCGCCAGGTTATCGTTGAAACCTTTCCATCCCTCCTTGGTGACGGAGTTGGAGTAGCCGCCGCCGCGCGCCCGCCAGGCCTCGATGATGTGACGTTCGCCGTCCAAAACGAGTGCGAGCCATTGGTAGGCCGGCCCGGCGTGATGGACAGTTTCACAGACGGACGCGGCGTTGTTCTGGAAGAAAGTGTAGCCCCAGCCGTTCACAAAAATATCCACGATTTCCTGCTGGTCTCCGGGCGTAAAGCTGCCGTCGGCAAAACACTGCGGCAACAGCTCCAGGGCCGACGTGTCCAGCACGCCCGCCTGGTCGGAGTGGTTGTCCAAATGCCCCATGAGCCGGACCGTGGCGTAAAATTTCGGATACGCCCGGTGGGCCGTCCCGGGATACGCCGCCAGAGCGCGCTCGAAACGGTGGACGCTGTCATAATAGTTCAAACTGTTGTCGGCCGCCACGGTCAACACCAGCGGGTCGGTGCAAGCCGGATTCTGGGCCAGCCGGTCGCTCTCCACTTCGAGTGAAAGTGTATTGGTCGCGTCCGGACCGCCGTAATTGCGGGCGATATAAATGCGGATGAACTGCTCCGCCTCGGCGTCAGAGGCCGGGTTGCGCCGGCCTCGCTTTTCATAACCTTCCAGCCACTGGCGCAGCCTGAATTCGCGGGCTTTTTTTTGAACGTCCTCCGCGGTCAGCGTGTTGGTGGTCCATGTCACCGGCTTGCTCGCGGCCGCCAGCCCCTCCGAACCCGATGCGTTCGAGCGCCTCCGGGACCGGGAGGAATCGATGGAGGACTGAAACCCGCGCTGAAAACTGATTCCCACGTAGGCAAAGTAGGCAACGAAGGCTATCGCCCCGACGGCAACCATCAGCCAGATGGCGCCCGGGTTCAGGCCGCCTTTTGCAACGGACGATGGCAGGGGCGGGGGCACGACGCGATATCCCTGCTGCAACACCAGATCCAGCGGCTGCCAGTCCAACATCCCTTCACCCTGAATATATTCACCGCCGGTCAACTCGCCGGATTCACGCCGCCGCCGCAACTCTTCCAGCGTAAAGACGCCCAAGTCCTCTCCCTGACGGCGCATTCGATAGTTCATAAGAGCGGTTCCCGTCCAGTGTGACGAAATCTAAATCCCCCGGCAAGGTCATTACCTCGCCGTCTCACGCCCACAATTGCCGGTCCAGGGAGCGGTACTGAATGGCCTCGGAAATATGGTCGCTCCGTATTTCTTCCACGCCCGCCAGGTCGGCAATCGTCCGGGCCACCTTCAAGATCCGATCGTAGGCCCGGGCGCTCAAATTCAAATCGGCCATCGCATTCTTCAGCAGTTCCTTCGTCCCTTCATCCAGTTCGCAGAATTGCTTCAACTCGCGCGCGCCCATCCGCGCGTTGCAGGTAATCTTCGGCTTGAGTTTGAAGCGTTCGTGTTGACAGCGGCGCGCCGCCACGACGCGATCGCGGATTTGCGCCGAGGTTTCTCCGGTGCGGTCGCCGGCGATTTCCCGGAACTTCACCGGCGGCACTTCCACGTGCAAATCCACCCGGTCGAGCAGCGGCCCGGAGATGCGCCCCAGATAATTCTGGATTTCCCGCGGCGAGCTTCTCGATTCGTGCGGCATCTTGCCATCGGGGGTCGGGTTCATGGCCGCAACGAGCATGAATTGCGACGGAAAGGTCATCGTCCCCGCCGCGCGCGAAATGGTCACGCGACCGTCCTCGAGCGGCTGGCGCATGGTTTCCAGCACGCTGCGCTTGAACTCCGGCAGCTCGTCCAAAAATAAAACTCCGTTGTGCGCCAGGGAAATTTCGCCCGGCGTCGGATTGATGTTCCCGCCGAGCAGCCCGGCGTCGCTCGCCGTGTGGTGCGGCGTGCGAAACGGCCGCCGCGTCACCAGCGCCTGACCCGGTGCGAGCAAGCCGACAATGCTGTGAATCTTCGTGGTCTCGAGCGCCTCGTCCAGGGTCAGCGGCGGCAGAATCGTAGGCAATCGCTTGGCGAGCATGGATTTGCCGGTGCCCGGCGGCCCGATAAGCAGGGCGTTATGGCCGCCGGCGGCGGCGATTTCCAGGGCGCGTTTCACATTTTCCTGCCCTTTGACCTCGGCGAAATCCAGATCATCCTCCTGCGGTTGGTCGAACATTTCAGCGGTGTTCACCTTCGTCGAGGATATTTTGATTTCGCCTTCGAGAAAACTCGCGGCTTCGCGCAGGTTTTGAACGGGAATGACCTGCAATCCTTCGACGACAGCAGCTTCGGCGGCATTTTCCGCCGGCACCAGCACGCCGATTTTGCCGTCGGCGCGGGCGCGCAAGGCGACGGGCAAAACACCTTTGCATGGGCGTACCGCCCCGGTCAGCGCCAGTTCCCCGACGATAATGAAATTGTCGAGCTGGTCGGTTTCGATTTGTTCGCTGGCGGCGAGCATGCCCAGCGCAATCGGCAGGTCGAAGCTCGGGCCCTCCTTTTTCACGTCGGCGGGGGCGAGGTTGATGGTGGTGCGCCCCATCGGAAATTTGAACCCGGAATTGGTGAGCGCGGTGGAGACCCGGTCGCGCGATTCCTTCACTGCGGCATCCGGCAGGCCAACGATGACAACGAGCGTGTCGCCCCAGCCGGCGTTGACCTCGACTTCGACGGGATACGCTTCGATGCCATTAAGCGCCGCGGAACAAACCCTCGCTAACATGAACTGTTCGGTCATGCTGGCGTAGATTGTTGATGAGAAATCTATTATTGATAATTCCCTTCCATCTGTTAGACCGTCTGGAAATTCATTATGCCGCCAGAGGGAAATTTATCGGCTGGACTCGAAGTTGTGGAATTTCTTGTCAAGGGAGCCCGGTTTCTTCGTGCCGTGGGCTCTCAAAAACTTGTCGGACAGGTTAGGCGTCGTGCATCCCGTGAGTTCTTTCACCTTCTTCATGTTGACGTAGTACATAGATTGAGAAAGCTGGGAATGTGTATGGAGGACGGTCGTCCTAATAAAACCGTTGCAAGCGAAATGGCAATTGAATTTTGCTCGGCTTGTGCGTTATTGATGGAGCAGATTATTGAATCTGAACATAACGACCTTCACTGCTGTCTGAAAGTTATTGTGAAAGGCGAGAATGGTCGCGGAGACCTGATTCAAACTTGGGCTAGATCAGAGCCCGCAGACGAGCGTGACGATGATGAGATTGGAATAGAATTGAAGCAAAACACCATTTGGGGTGCATTCTCTGGCGGGAGTGATGGCAAGAACCATTGGCGGAGAATGTGTTGCTTTTGCTGTAACGATTTAACACAGTTTGTCAACGAATATGACAACGGGAGAAAGGAATGGTCAAAATTCTACAAAGCAAAATTGGTTTTTCCTGTGCGTTATCTCGACAAGGTAAAGCCAAATACTTGGGAAACAATTGGCTTTTTGGAGTTTGACTCGACAAAATCCGGGGCTTTCCCCGGAATGCCTTGTGCATTCGATCATGCAAAGGACCCGGCCAGTTACAGATCAAAACTGGAGAAAAGTGCCATATTTCACACGGGTGCAATTATTGCTGATAGTTTGAGTATGTGTCTCCGACCGTATTATGAAAGTCGAAAGGCAAGAGTAGAACAACTGAAAGGTCCAATATGACAATGAACCATAAGGTGTACACCCAAGTGGTGACCGAAAGACTGAAGGAGGAGGAGCGCCAAAACCAACAGTCTGAAAAGGACACCATTAATGTTGTCTATACATCTGCCGGCTTGGTGAAGGTTGGCCAGCAGATTATGCGGGCTCGTAGAAAAGCGCGCCCGCAACCGCTTCAGCCTGCTTAGTTTTTTAGACCTGAGACGCTAAAATTTCTTCCACGCTCCAAACGTGGTCTGCCAATCCTGCTGCCTGTGCCGGTGTCATTTTGAGCGTGCCGTGAACTCGGCAGAAATTGAAGTGGGCCACGAACAGCGCAACCGCCCATCGGAGATTTTGCAGTTTCTTTGAATAACCCAAAGTCAAACGGGTGAATCGGCGGGTAAAAATGCGCACGCTCAGGTTTGTGCGCTCACAGTGGCAGGTTGTGGCCGTTTTCAAATCAGGCTGACCAATCTTCCGCCGCCGTTGTAGTGATTCGACCCTTTTGGAATTGAGCTTCCACAATTCAGGCCGGACAGCCAGCCGGGGATTGTCGGCGGCAAAGTGCTTGGTTTCGGTGGCGTAATCAATCGAATCGCCAAAGACCTGCTTAACCGCGCCAGAGCGGCCACAGTAAGGTTTCCAGCCGTCTGTGGTGAGCTGGAAGCGATTTTGAATCCGGCCCTTTAGATCAGTGAGAAATTCGACTGCATTTTCCTGCGTCCGCTTGGCTGTCCGCCAATTGATAATCAGCTTGCTGTCTTTGGCGATGCTCAGGAACGTGAAAAACTGTCCGCGTTCGGTTTCCCCCTCAACGGTGTTTTGCTGTTTGCAGCCGACAAAACAATACAGTTCGTCCGCTTGAACTTGCCCCACCTTGACGTTGCGGATTTTGGTGTCGAGCAATTGGGCGCAATGCTCACCAGCCGATTCAAGGATGCGTAATACCGTTTTCTGGTCTAAACGGGTGAGCCGGGAGATTGCGCGGATGCCCATGCCCTCACAGAGCATCCCGACGACTTTAACCGCTTCTTCCGTGCTGGTTCGGATGCCGCCCAGTGGTTGAGATTCACTCATAGTTTTACCGCACCGAACACACTGGTATCGTTGGACAATGCGATTACGATTCTGAAAACGCCCGAATTTCTTGGTTTCTCCATTGCAGCAATGACAGTTCACTTGACCTTTCTCGGCCAAGACTTAATTTTTGCGTGTATCATACCTGATACGCAACTTTAGGTCTCGGGCCTTTGGTTGCGCCCTGTCGGTGTTACAAGCACTGGCAGGGCTTTGTTTATCTACTTGACTTAATGTTAAACGAAATGTATAGTTGTGTCAAACATTTTGTTAAACAATAAGTATGAAGACGAAAATGGGCCGTCCGACGCTACCAAAAGGTGAGGCTAAAGGAGTGTTGATAGGGGCCAGGTTCTCGCCGCCTGAAGCAAAACAAGTTGTTGCCGCCATAAACAGGATTGGGGCGATTAAATCAGAATGGATTAGAAATACGCTTTTATCGGAAGCAAAGCGCATTGGGGGATAATGGAACCCCAGAAACCAACCCTGTTGCCCCCGCCGCGCCCTCAATATCGGCTTTATATTGATGAGTCGGGGGACCACACGTACAGCAGCCTAGATCATGCTGGCCATCGTTATTTGGGGTTGCTTGGCGTATGGTTTCGTCTTTCCGATAACTACGTATCGTTTGCCAGCGATCTTGAACGGTTCAAAGAATCATTCTTCGGAAAACGGCCAGACAACCCCGTAATCTTACATCGGTCTGATATTATCAACAGGAAAGGTCCGTTTGGAATCCTGAGCAATGATGAAACCCGCGCTCGATTTGATGCCGGAATCGCAGAGGTGGTGAGCCGCGCAAATTTCAAAATGGTTTGCATCATAATCGACAAGCAGAAGCACAAGAATCAATACATCTACCCATTCCACCCCTATCATTATTGCGTTGCAGCCATGCTTGAGCGTTACGGGGGTTGGCTGGCATATAAAAATCTCATTGGAGAC
>Ga0181522_10002410_pt1 | contig 10697 bp, 8 predicted proteins | sample PEATcosm2014_Bin_27_FD_121103 | JGI IMG/M metagenome (GOLD analysis project Ga0181522, IMG submission 121103) | Peatland microbial communities from MTU Mesocosm Facility, Houghton, MI, USA - PEATcosm2014_Bin05_10_metaG | ecosystem: Environmental > Terrestrial > Soil > Wetlands > Peat | place...
AAGCCATCAAGCTTGCAGCATCGAGGATGCCAGGAGCGACGCATGATTAGTTTGTCTGCCCACGGACTGAGAGGTTCACCCGAGCTTTCGCGGCGGGGCTTCCTGATCGCAATGGCGGGAGCTGGCGTCATGCTGGGATACACGCGCTCCGGCCTCGCCCTGGTCAGCGGGGCAACAGGGAGTGCGAGCGATTTGTTCGAGCCGACGATTTGGTACGGAATTGATCCGACCGGTACGGTGACCGTCAACATCATTCGCGCCGAGATGGGCCAACATGTGGGAACTGCCCTGGCCCGCATAGTAGCTGATGAATTGGAGGCTGATTGGAACAAGGTCAAGACCGTCACCGTCGACTCGGATCCCAAATGGGGCCTGATGATCACGGGCGGTAGCTGGTCCGTGTGGCAGAGCTTCCCGCTGCTGAGCCGAGCGGGCGCCGCTGGACGCATCGCCTTGGTCGAAGAAGGTGCCAAACTTCTCGGCGTCAGTCCACAAGCGTGCACAGCAAGCAATAGCGCTGTGCACGCCAACGGAAACTCGATTTCGTACGGCGATATCGTGGCCCGCGGAGATTTGCGCCGAACTTTCACACCTGAACAGTTGCAAACGATGCCCATCAAGCGGCCGGCCGAACGCCGCCTGATCGGAAAAGATGTCATGGCGCTGGATGTTCCGTCGAAAGTCAACGGCAAAGCCCGCTACGGTCTTGACGCAGTGGTCGAGGGCATGATCTACGCGCGTCCACTCATTCCTCCGACGCGCTACGGCTCAAAGGTAGTATCGATCGACGATTCGGCGGCCAGACACCTGGATGGCTATATTCGAAGCATCGCGCTCGATGATCCGTCAGATACGGTTCCGGGCTGGGTTATGGTCTATGCCACCAGCTTCTCGGCAGCCAATCGTGCAGCCGACCTCGTCAAGGTGAAATGGCAGTCGGGCGAAACGGCAAATGTTTCTGAGCAGGCTCTCCAGCAACGCGCAGCCCAACAGATCGCTGATCCAAATGGCGGTTCCTTGTTTGTCGATGATCCGGGCGTGGACACAGTGTTTACTTCGGCAAAGAGAAAGATCGAGCGGACCTACACCACGTCCACGGTAATGCATTTCGCCCTGGAGCCGGTCAATGCCTTGGCCCTCGAAAAAGATGGCGTAATGGAAATTCACACCGGGAATCAATGGCAGTCATCGATCCTGCCGGTGCTGACGAAAGCTCTGCGCCGCGGTCAGGACAAGATCGTGATGCGCAGCTATCTGCTAGGCGGAGCATTCGGTCGTCGTCTGGACGGTGATTATGCCGTGCCAGCCGCGCTTGCAAGCCTGGCAATCGGTGGCAAGCCGGTGAAGATGGTCTGTACGCGAGCCGACGACATGCGCTTCGACTGTCCGCGATCCGCATCGCGGCAGGTCCTGCGTTTGGCTTGGGGCGAAGGAAACAGGGTGGCGGCCATGGATCACCATGCGGCGGCCGGCTGGCCCACGGCTACGATCGCTCCTTATTTTTTGGGTAAAGACGCTAAGGGCGCTCCGTACGACCCCTTCGCCATCTCAGGAGCTGACCACTGGTACAACGTAGGCGCACACCGCGTTCGGGCACTTCGCAATGACTTGGCGGAGCGGACATTCCGCTCCGGCTATTTACGATCGGTGGGCGCCGGCTGGACCAGTTGGGCAGTTGAGAGCTTTATGGACGAGGTCGCCCACGAGGCCGGCATCGATCCGGTGGCGTTCCGGCTGAGTTTGCTTGACGGCGCGGGTAGCAACGCCGGGTCGGCACCAAACTCCGTAGGCGGGGCGCATCGGCAGGCCGCGGTGCTCTCCCGCTGCGCGCAGAAAGCCGGATGGGGCAGTACCATGCCGAAAGATGTCGGGCTCGGCATTGCCTCCACTTTTGGGCAGGAACGCTCAATGCCGACGTGGATCGCCTGTGCTGCTCGCGTGCGGGTGGACCGCTCAAACGGCCACGTCGCAGTAGAGAAGCTGACCCTCGTCATCGACGCGGGTACACTCATTCATCCGGATAGCGCCGCAGCCCAGGCGGAAGGGGCGGCTTTGTGGGGTCTTTCGACCGCTTTGTATGAGGGAACCGAGTTCGTCAAAGGCCAACCGAAGGACACGAATCTCGATAGCTACAGAGTGCTCCGAATGGGACAAATCCCGGAACTCGAAATCGAATTTATTCCCAGTGCCGAAATGCCAGTTGGACTGGGCGAGCCCGCGACTACCGCTGTTGCCCCGGCGATTGGGAACGCGATCTTTGCGGCTTCGGGTGTGCGTCTTCGAGATTTGCCAATTCGTCCAGAAGTGGTGCGCCAAGCTCTCGCCCATCAGGCTTGACTCGTGGGGATGTTGGACTGGCTTCCCATTCATGTGCGGGCGGCGCTGATCTACACGACCGAGACCTTTGCAGCTGAACTCATTCAGCGTAGCTCATTTCTAAGTCCGAAGATTGGCGAAAAGGCCCATTCTTAATTATTTCCCGCCGTTAACGACGGGTTGCCTGGGTCCATCAAGACGAAATATCCCGCGATTGGCTTTGTTGGCGTCCCTGAAATCGTGAGCGAACGTGAGCGTTTCCCTTCGCCACGACGGCGTGGCTTTAGTTTAGCGCTCGCTCCCCTTGCCGGGTTTCGCAGTCTTGTTGTTGTGCTTCTCGTTGTAGATCTGCTTGCTGTTTTTATTTTGTTCGCGGTTAACTTGTTGCTTCTGTTGCTGAGTCAATCCGCCACCGTTGGCTGTACGGTCATTGTGAACCTGCTGAGCCACTTGAGCCTGGTTCCGGTTGGTCCGAGCCGCTTCGCCGGAAGTCATCTCACCGCTGCGCAGCCCATTAGCGGTACGCTGCTGTTGGTTAGCTTCCCGGTCGTCGACTTCGTTCGGCTTCACCGTAGCCCCATTGTGCTTTTCGTCGTAGATCTGACGGCTGGCGGCGTTCTGCTCGCTATTGATTTGTTGACGCTCCGCACCCGTGAGCTTGCCACCGTTCGCCTCACGATCGCTGTGTACCTGCTGGTCGATGTGGGACTGCGTTCGCTCGGCGCGCGCCGCCTCGCCGGAGGTCATCTGACCGCTGCGCAAGCCATTGGCAATGCGCTGGTCCTGATTGGCCTCTCGCGTATTGGGATTGTAGTTGCGTCCCACCGAGCGGTCAGTGGCCGAAATCGGCTGCGACTGCGCGTGTTGCTGCGCCACTTGGTGATAGGCGTTTATGTTCGAGCTCGCCATCGTCACTGGATGTCCTTGGTTAACCGACGCCAGCTGCGAGCGGTCCTGTGCGGCAAAGCTTTCATGTTGTACCTGGTTCGGAGTCGGCTCAAAATGGTGCTCGTTGGCTGCCTGCATCTCCATCGCTGAGGCATGAACCTGAATGCCCACGCCACCGTTGAAGCTGACATGGTTGACGTTCACGATCGTGTTTTGCGTCACGATGGTACGGTTCTCGTACACATTAGTTACGTGCACGCTCCCAAAGTTCGCCACGGCCCTATTATAGGCAAATACTCCACCACGCCACTCGCCGCCGACAAAGCCTACGCCGCCATAGCCGAAACCATAATTAACACCACCGTAGAACCCGATGTGCGGGCCCCAATAACCGCCGTGCCATCCATACACTCCACCCTCATAGCCCCAGTAACCAGGCGTCCACAGAAGACCGGCGCTCGGAGGTTGCACCCAAACGCCAGGAACCCAGAAATAACCCGCATCTCCGTAAGACCAGTAGCCAGGCGTCCAGAGATAGCCCGGCGCAGGCAGCGCAGGCTGCTCATATACCGGCAAGGCCGGCGGAGCAACGTTGATAGAGACAAAGACGCCGGCGTGCGCCTGCTCGACGGGTAGGGCAAACATCGGCACCATAATCAAAGCAGCGACGAACACGTCACGAAGCTTTGAGGGTAGAGACATAGTCATTTCTCCTGGTATCGGGGTCCGAAAAACGACCAACATCTCCCCGTCTGCCCGGACTCTGCGGGCGTACTTATTAAAACCCAGAATCGCGCTGGTTGTTGCAAACGAAAGTTCACGCCTACGAGTCCATGAGGGTAATGATTTGAGGGCAAAATGAAACCCGTGGGACATGTCCGAGGGGCCCTACTGCTCTCATAAACTCTGCAACGTAGACATACGAAAGAAAATGTGCCTAATCTTCGCGAGTAACATAGCCCATCAGTTACGCGACACTGCTCAGACATTTATTTCGGGACGGGTTCTGCAGATAACGGCCAACGGTTCTGACCAGGCGCAGTCTGTCACGATGGGTGTGGGCGAAACCGGTGCCGATCTAGTCAGCGAAGTGGATTCTATCCAGACCATCGATATCAGCGCGGTGACCGCGTATGACATCTGCTTCCTCGACGGCCCGATCGCCGGCGCGCTTTTCAACAACACATCCATTGAAGTTGGACAAAGGATGTTCGTCGGCGGCAGCCACGTGAATTCAACTTTCACACCACAGATGGTTTCGCTGCGTCGTCAGGGCATTTACAGCATGTTTGTGCCGGCGAGCGTCACCGCCACAAGCGGCGACGCTGGGAGCTTCCAACTTTCGAATAACAGTCTGATTGGCTATGCCGCCAATGGTCCGGTTACCGTTTACACTGGCAACGACACTCTATTCTTTAACCTTGCTGGTCTTGCCGCTCTGCAAGCCGACAACACGGCCGTACCGCTGATCACACGTGGGCTCTTTCTCAACGATCCCGTTAGCGGTAATCCAGCAATCTACGCCGGCCTAGTGGTGGCACCACCGCAGCCAAACTGATTCAGTAACCTAACACGATGATCGGGCGGCCGCGAGGCCGCCCGTTTTTCTCGCCTTCGTCGGGTTAGCAATTCTACAAACAGGCAACATCCTATTGGGATGAACCTTTCTGTTGAGGCAGTCTTTTCTGAAAATGCCGTGATCAGTTAATCCAGAATTGGTTGTGATTCGTACTCGCTCTTCTAAAAGATTGGGGAAGCTTTTCGTTGATCAGTGCGAAATCATCGTGGCGGTGCGTGATCATTCTGCCTGATTGCGCCTGGTGAGGCGGGTAATACCGCGCCAGCACCTCGAAGCTGGAGGAACCGCTACGCCGGACGCGCAGGGATGGGTACGGGTGAACTCGTTGGGCCCCTTGGATCTTCTGCAGATCGCGGCGGAAGGTCTGACGCCTAAGTCTCAATACTTGGTTTACCTCACCGAGTCCGACCAACTGCCTTTAGGGAGATTCGAACCTCTGGCGGTCTTGAAGACGAACCTCGACGTTGCAGGAATCGTTCAAACTGTCGATCCGTAAAAACCAGCGCTTCGAATGCCCGTAATCGAAAAGAGGAACGAGGTTATGGCAACGGAAAACAAGAAATTGATTCAGGCAGGTAGGCGACTACAGGAAAACAGCATGCTGAAACAAAGTAAAATCGCCGTGACGACTATTGAACCAAGGAGATGCTATGACTCATGATCGCTCCTCGCGTTTGGAAATGGATCGGCGGCATTGGCTGAAACTCGGGGCCACTTCCTTTGTGCCGGCTTCGCTACCGCGCACGCTACTAGGGGCGCAATCCACACCACAATCCTGCGCTCCTCCCATCCCGCAGAACCACGAACCATCGAATGGCGGCCCGTGCCCATCGTCGACCAGCCGCGTTGGCCGGCGATGGATGCTGAAACGACTCCGGCATTCCTGGATTTCAAACTGGTCTTCAAGTCCACCGACGAACCGGTCAGGCACGAAGACCCGACTCGGCAATACCGATTTGAAGGGTTTAAGGCAAGTGCACAACTTGAAGCCACAGTTCGCGTGCCGTCGATCGATTTCATCTTCAAGACTGATCCGCTGGAAAACTCCCAATGCGATTTCGCGGGGATGGGCGACGAGGTCAACGGAAAGTACCACGCGGCACGAAAAGGCCCGCTGTAATCTCCGCTGTACAGCTACATCGCCAGTACGGACTTTTTCGATTCTCAATCGACTGCTACCGCGTGAGTTTTGTTATGGCGACCTGATATGAGTATCGCTGCCGATGAAGGCAGCCGATGAGGGAAGACGCCCATGAAATTGACTACTCCCGGTTCCCTGCCAGCGGCAGCTGGCAATCTCATTCCTTCGACGCTGCAGTCCCCCGACGCTGTACGCCTCTGGCTAGCCGTGGTGTTTACGGGAGTTGGTACCGGAATCGGCGCGGCAGGGCTAACTCGGCTCCTGGAAGTGGTACAGCACTTAGCTTGGGGTGGATCAGCCACTAACATTCTTGATGCGGCTCAAGACGCCAGTCCGTTGCGGCACATTACGGTGCTTCTTGCTGCTGCCGTGCTCACCGGGGTCGGGCAACTGCTTCTCAAGCAGCTTTCCAGCGGAAACGGCATCGACACGACTGCTGCAATTTGGTTCCACGCCGGACGAATGCCGATTTTGCGCACTCTAGGGAGCGCCGTGCTCTCTGTGCTGATCGTAGGAATGGGAGTATCGCTTGGTCGCGAGGGCGCTCCGAAACAAGCTGGCGCGGTATTCGCCAACTTTTTTTCTGACAAAGGACGTTTGTCGGACGAGCAGCGCCGGCTGCTGGTCGCTTGCGGGGCGGGTGCTGGAATGGGAGCGGCGTACGGAGTTCCCTTGGGCGGTGCACTCTTTGCGCTGGAGGTCATGCGCGGAAAGCTGGCGCTCCGTTTTGTCCTTCCCGCCCTTTTTACGTCGATGATTGCGGCGGGAGTTTCGTGGTTTGCGTTGCCCAACGCTCCTACGTACGTGATCCCGGCCTTCGTTAGCTCCGCGTCAATCATTTTGTGGGCAGTGGTCGTGGGGCCGATCGCAGGGCTGGCATCCGTTTGCTATGTTCGCATGGTGACATGGGCAGATCGCCACCGGCCTACGGGCTGGGGACGGATCACGGCACCGATCATCGTCATTGGAGCGCTCGGGATCGTCTCGATCTGGTTTCCACAGATTCTTGGCAACGGAAAGGACATTTCGCAACTCGCTTTCACGGGCCAGGTCGCACCGCTTCTGATGCTTGTGTTACTCGTTTTGAAGCCTGCAGCAACTATCTTGTGCATGCGTAGTGGGGCGCCCGGCGGCATGTTCACGCCGTCGCTGACATTCGGAGCTATCCTGGGCGGAGTGTTAGGGCTCCTGTGGACGCAGTTCTGGCCCGGCGCTCAACCAGGAATATTTGCATTTCTTGGAGCTGGGGCTGTGGTGGGAGCTACAACTCAGGGCCCGATATCCGCTGTGGTTCTAATGATGGAATTGACGGGAAGAGATCGTTCTTTCATCTTGCCGATGCTACTTGTCGTGGGAATTGCGACGCTAGTAGCACGTAGCGTCGATGCACGATCGATTTACGATGCGCGGCTTACGGACGAAGAAATTGAACAACGGCAGAAGCAGAGGGACCTGCCCTCTCAGTAAGCTTGCAGTCATGGCTCAAAGGTGCGTTCAAGCCTCCGGCCCCGGACCTGCGCTGGCGCGGATTCCCCCTCAGGTGACACAAGAATTAGATCCAAAGGATCTTCGGAAGCAGCCTTGCAGATGCCGTAGTCACGATCATGATCATCCCACGGCTATGATTCGTCCCATGGCGAGTCTTCGGATCTTCGCAACAGTCCGCGGAATTCTCCGTGATGCGGCTGGGTCCGTTAATCTCAGAACGGGAAACGTATCGACAAAATCGGAATATGGTTGTTGAAGTGAATGAAGTCGTGGCGATTTCGAGGCTGCCGTGAGCTTTTGATGAACCACAACCCGTGTTCGGCTCTCGACTGAGCCCGCCGCGCGGAACTGATCAGAACGTGAAACGACCACCGACTGTCGGAGCACAGTTGTTGTGGCTGTAATAGGGGACGCCGGGGCCACGAGGAATGGCGATGGCCAGACGGCCGCTCACGTAGAAATACGCAATTCCGGCGAAACCGTCGAAATGCTTGGTGAACTGATGATCTGCATAGAACGACCCCTCGTTGAGGGTGCCCGCGCAGGACCTGCGGAAACCGGCTGACGCCGAGCAGGTCTGCGGAACATGGAAGTCTTCCGCGCGAGAAATGCAGCTAAAGCCGGGGCAGACTGCAGCCGCCCTCATAAAAGCCACGGAAGTGATGATTCTGCTTGTATGAGATGAGAAATCGGCTCTTTCCTTCCGCTGTACTCTTCAGTCCGATGCTGGACGCCGCACTCGTACAGTCGCAGCATCTGACCATTCAAGTCGAAAGTGGATCAGACTTAAGAGCGGTGCTGGGCGAAGCAGGAATTAGCCTTGGGGAATCGCGCAGAGGACTAGAGGCAAAGTTGCCTTTCAAGGCGAGCCCAGCGGCGAGCTGTCATAATTCAGACGACGCCCCGGAGCTACGAAAGGAGCCGGCAAAAGAAGGACGAAATACAACTATTCCGAAGCCTTCGTGGCCAATGCTTCGACTACGGCGATATTTTGCAGCAGGTCCGACGGAAGGCCGTGCCTCTCTTGCAAGTAGGCCGGGGTGTTGTAAGTGACCCAGACCTTGCCGTGAGCATCTTCCCAGATCAAAATCTTTAGAGGAAGGTCGATGGCGATACTGGGCGCCGCCAGCATCAGTGGCGTGCCGGCCTTGGGGCTTCCAAAGATCAGCAGCTTGGTGGGAGGCATTTTCATTCCGACCTTTTCCGCCTCTCCGCTATGGTCAACCAGAGCGAACAGGGTAACTCCTTTCACTTGGAGAATTCCCTTCAGCCTTTCCACCGTCTGGTCCACTGAGTGGTTGCTGAGCGTGTCGATGATCCCCTTGCCTCGGCTGGCCGTCATGGATGTCTCCTCATTCGCAGAATTCGCAGACAAAGGTAGTATTGCCGCGGCGCCGATCAAGGGGATTGGAGCGATACCATTGTTTCCCGTAACATTGCTTTCAGGTGGGTGATCGGTGTAATTTTACCACTGAGGTTGTCGCGGGGGACGGCGGAAAGAGGCTTTCTTCCCGCACTCCACAAGACGATTTTTGGCTACATTATTACAGGGCTCTTGGGAAAGGAGGGGAAAGATGTCAAAGCGACATCAAATTGTCGGTACGTACGCATACAAGTGCGCTCTCCTCTTTTTGGCCTCTGCCGTATTCAGTTGGGGATTGCAGGCCAAGCTTTCCCTTTACAAGACCCCGCAATCTCCATCTACCGTCACAGTTGCCAAGCTCTTGACGGAGAAGCGTTCGGCCGAAACCATGGCCTTGCTTGAAGAGGCCCTCAAACCGGATACGGCTTGGGAGGGATTAAACCTGATTCCGCTATTGGTTTTGGCCCAGACGATTTTGATTTTCACATTCGAGTCTAACCGGGCTGAAATTACCCTCTGCAGCCCTCGCAGATGGAGCTTTCAGGATCCGCACCTCACCCAACGTCCTCCGCCAGCGTTCTGTTAATCCCTCCACGGCAATATATTTGCGACAAACCGGCCTATTCTCAGAGATCCTAAATCGAATAGTACCGTTGGGTGATCGCCAGTCCCTTTAATGAGACGTACCGTTGTCGATTCCAATCCCGAACTCACGGAATTGAAAGTAAGGTGGCGCCATGCATCGAAAGCGAATCTTTTGGATTGCGGGGCTTCTCTGCCTTTTAGTAGCAACTCTCTCCTTGATCGTTCGAGGTCTCTACCGTAAAGCTCCCGCCGAGCAACCGAGGGCCGCCGCAGTCGTCGCGGTCGTGCGTGGCAATCTGGCCAGTTCGCTTACGGTGGCCGGTCAATTTCAGCCCTATCAACAGGTGGATCTTCACGCCAAAGTCTCTGGATATATTCGCTGGATCAAAGTCGATATCGGCGACCGCGTTCGTCAGGGCGAAGTCATGGCTCTCTTGGAAGTTCCAGAGTTGCAGGACCAAGTGGAGGGCGCTCAGGCCGAGGTCCGCCACAGCCAATCTGATATCACTCGCGCACAAAGCGAGGTCGTCAGCGCAGAGTCGACGTACTCCGCATTGCACGCTGAGTATGCCCGTCTGGAAGAAGCTTCCAAAGAAAGACCAGGGCTAATCGCGGAGCAGGAGTTGGATGACGCACGGGCCAAAGACCAGCAAGCGGCGGCGCAGGTTGGCGTCGCCAAGGCCTCGCTGGACGCCATGCAGCAACAACTCGGCGTTTCTCGCGCGAGCCACAGCCGGCTCGAAACGATGTCCAGATACGAGCAGATCATCGCCCCCTTTACAGGGGTGGTGACGAAGCGCTACGCCGATACCGGCTCGCTGATTCAAGCCGGACAAAACAACAACACGCAGACACTTCCCGTGGTACAAGTGGCCGAGAGCGACCTGCTTCGTCTTCGCATGCCCGTGCCGGAGAGCGACGTACCCAACATTCGGATCGGCGGCGATGTGCAGGTGAAAGTCAACGCGACCGGGCGCACATTTACAGGCAAGATCATCCGTTTCTCGCGCGCACTCGATACCAACACGCGAACCATGCTGACCGAGGTCGATGTCCCCAATCATGATCTGAGTCTTAGTCCAGGGATGTACGCAGAGACGACGATTCAACTACAGCGTAAGAAAGGCGCTCTTATTTTGCCGGCGCAGGCCGTGGTGCAAAATGGCGATCAATCTTATGTGCTGGTGGTGAATGCGACGAACCATGTCGAGAAGCGGACTGTGACTCTCGGAATCCAAACCTCGAACCGAGTAGAAATTACCAGCGGCCTGCAGGCTGGGGACAACGTGATCGCTGCTGGACAAACTGGCTATCAGCCCGGGGAAGTTGTCTCCCCG
>Ga0181522_10002411_pt1 | contig 10696 bp, 6 predicted proteins | sample PEATcosm2014_Bin_27_FD_121103 | JGI IMG/M metagenome (GOLD analysis project Ga0181522, IMG submission 121103) | Peatland microbial communities from MTU Mesocosm Facility, Houghton, MI, USA - PEATcosm2014_Bin05_10_metaG | ecosystem: Environmental > Terrestrial > Soil > Wetlands > Peat | place...
ACCTGCCGCGTGTTTGGTCCGCCGGTTCGTTCGGAAGATGGGATCGGTGTTTGTGAGCTTTGCTATCAGGGCGCGTCCGATGAAGAGATTGCCGCCTGCGAAATGAAAGCTGACCCCGATGATCTGGAGTCAACTCTTCTTGAAAAGATCGAAGAGAGCAGCGGAATCGCCGGCGAGACAATTGTGGCTTTTTGCGTGGCTCGCTGAAATGAACACAACAAAAAGGACGCGACCGAAGCCGCGCCCTTAAAGTGATATTCACGAATTGTTATTTAGCAACCGTGACCGCGTTACCCGCTTCATCCCAGATGCGAACGCCGTGAGTTTCACGTAGCAGCAGACTGCCCACCACAAACGTGACCCCAGCCACGGCCATTGGGTAGTAGAGTCCCGCATAGATGTTGCCGGTCTCAGCGCAAATTGAGAGTCCGATCAATGGCAGCAATCCCCCGAAAACCCCGTTGCCAATGTGATAAGGCAGAGAGAGAGAGGTGTAGCGAATCTTCGCAGGGAAGGCTTCGATCAGGTACGCGGCAATCGGCCCGTAAACCAGGCAGACATAGAGCACCTGAATGAAGATCAGAAATACCAGCATCGGAAGATTCGCGTTCGTAGCCTCTTTGGCGGGAACGTAAGCGCCCGTGGGGTCCGTAGTCATGGCCGTGAGTGAAATCGCGCCGGTGATTTTATTTCGGGTCGACTTGACGGTAACGACATTGTTGCCGGCGGCGGATTGCATGGCGTGGTAGATCGGAATGTAGGTCAGCACGCCGAGCAGGCAGCCGGCCATCATAAGTTTCTTGCGGCCAATGCGATCGGAGAGCGCGCCTACCACTGTAAAGAACGGCATACCAATCAACAAGGCAATGGCCACGACGATGTTCGCCGTCTTGACATTCACTTTGAGAATGGTCTGCATGTAGAACAGAGCGTAGAACTGTCCGGTGTACCACACGACGCCCTGGCCGGCGGTAGCGCCGAACAGAGAGATCAGAACCAGCTTCAGGTTCGTCCACTTGGTGAAAGCGTCCTTCAGCGGCTGAGTCGAAGTCATCCCCGTGGCTTTAAGCTGGGCAAAAATCGGCGACTCTTTCATCTTCAGCCGGATGTAGAGAGAAATCATCACCAGGATGATCGAAACCAGGAATGGAATACGCCAGCCATAGTCGCTAAAATCTTCCTTCGACATGGAACTCTGCGTCACCAGAATCACGATGAGCGAAACGAATAGTCCTAGTGTGGCTGTGATCTGGATGAAGCTGGTGTAGAAGCCGCGCTTGTTGTCAGGGACGTGTTCGCCCACATAAACGGCTGCGCCGCCATATTCGCCGCCCAGCGCCAAGCCCTGCAATATGCGGATGCCCAGCAGGACGATGGGTGCGAACCATCCGGCCGTTTTGAACGAAGGCAGCAAGCCGATGGCGAACGTGGAAAAGCCCATAATCGAGAGCGTGACCAGAAAGGCGTACTTACGCCCGACCAGGTCGCCGATGCGGCCGAAGAAGAGAGCGCCGAACGGGCGTACCAGAAAACCGACGGCAAAAGTTGCCAGGTAGGCAATGTACGCGAATGTGTCATTGCCCGGCGGATAAAACTTTGGGCCCAGAATCGCGGCCAGACTGCCGAAGATGTAGAAGTCGTACCACTCGATCATCGTCCCGACAGACGACGCCATAATCACGCGCCAAATGCTGTACTCCCCAGTTCTCGCGACCACAGCATTCCCCATAACGTCCTCCATTTACGTGGATTTTGTGCTGCACCCCGACAATCTGAATCGATTGCAAATACAGGCAACGCGCCTCTTTGCGGCGCGCTGCTTACTGTTGCTTCTGCAAAATTGCACTCACCGTCAAATCCGACCCCGCAATTGCGGCAAGGTCGCGCTTCCACTCGATAAATCCCGGCAAAGAGAATGTGACCGCATGCGATCCGGCGCCGATCGCAATCTCCGACGGAGTGCTGCCTACATACTTTCCATCGAGAGTGATCTCTGCCCCGGCGGGGGTTGAAGTGAAATTGCATTTGACGCTGCCGGGAACAGGCGCGGGGGGAGGAACCGCGGCAGCGGAAGGTTCGGCGGCCACCCTGGCCGCGGGAACAACCGGTGCGGTAACCGGGGAGCTGGCTACGGGCGCCGAGTGTGGCTGAGCGGTGGCAACGGTCTGGCGGGGCATGTCGTCGGCCACCAGCCTATACAACTGACTGCGCGCCTTGCCATTGTCGTCCTCGTAGAACACGAGCAAGCCGTGCTTGTCTCGCTTCGCGTCGAAGGTTTCCCCTTTGGGCAGCGGCGCGCAACGCGACCATCTTGTATCGATACTGCAAGCAATGCGAAATGGCGGCTGATCGCCTTCCTGCACCAGCAGTGTATTGGTCACCACCGTACTCTTGCTGCTATTGCAGTACGCGTCAAAATTCACTTGATCGCAATTTCTTTGGATGCCGCTGCCGTCGATGACGACGGAATGAGTTTCCGAATCGAGAACCTTAATACGTATGGTTGCTTTGACGGCGGCGCTGGCGCATAAGGTCGCAAACAACAAAGTTCCCAGCACGACCGTCATACCGCGATAATTCATGAACAACTCCTTCCAAAGGTCGATCAACCGACATGCATTCCGCTGCTTCTTTGAGCCCAAGGTTCGGGCGGTCGGTAGACGGGGTACATTGTGAACCCGCAGACCGCTATACACAACAAATTTCTTCTTCTGCGAAATTGTGGAGGACAGACCCTAAGGCGTGCCACTCGCTCGCTTGGAGTCTGTCCTCTGTTTTTAGTGTGCGGCTTCTTCAGTTACGAACAAGCCGACTCAATCATTCACAGCCGATCTAGAACGTGAAGACCGGTCCGAACTCAGTGCGATGGTCCTCCCACTCGTTATCGGGCGATCCAGCAATCGTATAGGTAATACCATCAGCAAGGCGCGTCCCATACACCGACTGCTCGATGGCGAACGTACAATAGGGGTTCAGTTTGTAGTACAGCGTCGCGGCAAACATTTTGCCCTGCAAAAGCGGCAAAGCTCCATTAGCCAGACCGCCGTAAGGGTTGTTCAGGTCCTTGTCGTTTGCCTGGTCCTTGCCTGCGTGCAGGTAGAGCTGCCAGCCGGCGTTGTGGCCCTTTGGATTGGCGTTAAACCACCGGGAAAGCGGCAAGCCAAGGTTGACGAATCCGCCGAACCCGCGCATCGGTATCTGCGGGACTATCACTGCGTTTCCGGTTGGGCAAGCCCCGGCGACCAGCGCGGCGTTGCAACCGAGCGACGGTGCGCCGGCAGCGTTGACCACGCCATCGAGCGGGAGATACCCGGCTGTTACGCCGGTCAGCCCCGCGACGTTGTTAACGAAGGAACTGACTTGGCCGCCGAGAAAGAAACGTAAATCGCCGCCCGTGTAGGCGCTTGCCACCAGGGTGAACCAGCGAGTGGGCAATTGGATGGCAATCTGGTTGCCGTATTGCTTGCTGGTAGTTTCAAAGCCATTCGGAAAGGCGGCCTGTTCGGAACAGGGCAGTGGATTGGCGCCGCCGGCGCAAGGGTAGTAAGAGGCGTTGGGAACGATCGATGTGCGTCTGGAATGAAACCCGCTCCAGAATATCTGAGCTGGAGACACGCCGGGCGCCTTGTCGAGTTGCCACTGCAACGCCAATCGGGCTTCGTACTCGGGACGATCAGCATCGGCACCCTGCCGCTCGCCCTGACCAAGCTGGCTTTCGTAGCCGGCCAGGCAAGTAGCGCCGGCAGTGGCGCCATTGCTGCAGAGCTTATCGATTTCGCCGCTGCTCGGCATCATGATGGCGACCGTAGGCAGCAACTTGAACGACCCGCTCAGCCTTTGGACTGCGCCCCCCATAAACTGTGGAGAACGCGTATAGATATCGCCGTAGAACGCGCCCAGGAATGTGGTTTCGAGAATGTTAGGCAGGGCTGTCGAACCGAAGATCGACCAATCCTGTCCGCCTTCGAAGAAGACGTCCGTATTGTCGTTGGGGGCGTAATCCACCCGCACAAACGCCAGGCGCATTTGCGGGCTAGGGTTTCGAATCGACGTGATGTCGCGGTTATCCACGGTGCTGAACAAGCCTTCGAAGTCCATCTCGACTCGGCCCGTGATGGTCAGATGCGGGGAACTGTCTGGCCACTCGATGTTCGCGCCAATACGAGTGGAACGCGCTTTGATGTGAAATTCCGGATCCTGTGTAGGGCCGGTGCTGGTAGCGTTGGTTGAATTCAGAAACAACCCGATAAACGGGAAATCATCGCCGTCGGGCGCGCTGGTATCATGAGCCGCGGTCGCCTTGATGAAGCCGTAGGGCGTTATCTTGACCGGGCCCGTCTTAAAGGCTGCGTTCAGCCCGTCTTTCTTAGGCGGGTCGGGGGCAATCACGCGCACCGGAGCAACCGCCGGAACCACTCCACGGGGAAGCGGTTTCTCGCGTTGCGGGGTTCCCGGGTTGATAGCGACCGGCGGTCCTTGGGTCTGACCCTCCGCACTTGAGCTGGAAACTGGCGTAGGCTCCGCCGCCGGAGCCGTTGCGGGGCTCGTGGCCGCAGACAAGTCTGCTGCGGTCAATATGCCCTTCTTATTGAGTGTGTCCACCAGCAGTTGAAATTTCACTTCGGGAGCTGCGTTGCGAATCGCGTTGGCCTCGTTGGGACCGAGTACGCCCTTCATGACGAGCACTCCGAGCAGTGCGGTGACGTTGGCATCGGCCGCCGTTGGGGCCAAATTAGGGTTGGCCGCTACGGCGGTAGCTTCTACAGGCGTGTTCGCTGCACCATCGTTTGCTGGTTTGCCGTCCTTACCTCCCGCCATGACGGGCACAGCGGCGATGACCAGCAACAGCAGACTTAACGACCACGTTTTCACTCTCGACATAAACGGTAGTCTCCTCTTTTTCCGGCTCAGTTCAGGCCCGGCTCAGAACAGGGGCGGTGGTTGTGCGCTACTGCATTTGTAAAGTTATTTCCGAGCCTGCCTGCTATCCGGCACTGTTGGTTATTCCTTTTCTGCGGGCATGAGTCAGTGACCCGCGTCACCTGCAAGCGTGATACACCTGCGCGCGCTAAGGAAGTAGCTAAGAAGGAACCTCTGAAGACAACTTAGAAAGTGCGGGCCCTGGCAACCATATGAGGCGATACGCTGCCTGCCGCAGGAAGCGGGGTCGTGATGAACATTTGCCCGGCTTCCAGAGTGTCAAAATGCGAATATCTTAATGGGCGCCAGCTTTCTCCGTGCCCGGCCCGGTGTCAGAACGAACTAGTAGTTCATTGAATTTGCGGAGGATGTCGACTAGGGCGGAGACAGCGTGACGGGCAGGAACTTTCCCGCGCATGGCGAGAAAGCTAGTGGGCTTGCTTCGAATCTAGCAGCAGCCCATTTTGACTTCGCCGGCTGCGGTGACAGGAGGGCCGAAAGCTTCTTGTGGAGCGGGAGCGCCGTTCATCACCGCCATCCAGCGCCGCGCCGCATCGAACACGACCAGAAGCACCCCGAGAATAAAGATACTCATCAGGATTGAATCGAGGTAGCCGACAAATACCTGGCCGGGCTTTGAGGTCAGCGGCCAGAAGATGTTCTTGATTCCCATCACTCCCGCCGTGACCGTCGTGACTCCTACGAAACACATGGGCACAGCGGTGATCCAGACATACTTCTGCTTGCCCATATTAATCAAGAACGTTGTCGTTACCGCCAGCGCGATGGTGGCCAGCAACTGGTTTCCGGTTCCGAAGAGCGGCCACAGCGTAGTGATGTTGTTGGACCAGATCAGGTACCCCCACCCCAGAACCACAACCGAGCTGGTGATCAGATTCCCCGGCATCCAGGCGCTGTTGCCGAATGGCTTGTGGATTTTGCCCATGAGTTCCTGCACAACGTAGCGGGCCACGCGGGTGCCGGTGTCGACCGTAGTCAGGATAAAAAGTGCTTCGAACATGATGGCGTAGTGATACCAGTAGCCCATCAGGCGGGCCATCCCCGGCAGGCCGCGGAAGATCTGCGCCATGCCGATGGCGAGCGAAACCGCGCCTCCGGTGCGGCCGGCCAACTTTTCTCCCACTTGAGCGGAGAACGCGTCCAGGTTGACCGTGCTCAAGCCCAGGTGGCTGAAGACGGCAGGCGCAGTGTTGATGGCGAAGTAATCGCCGGGATGCAGCGAGCAGGCCGCGATCAGAGCCAGAAGGCCCACGATCGATTCGCAGACCATGGCGCCGTATCCGATAAAGCGCGCGTCAGTTTCTTTATCCAGCATCTTGGGTGTCGTGCCCGAAGCCACCAGCGAGTGGAAGCCCGAGATTGCGCCGCAGGCGATGGTCACAAAAAGAAATGGGAACAGCGGCCCTTTGATGATCGGGCCTCCGCCGTGAACGAACGGCGTGAAATTCGGGAATTTGATATCGGGATGAACCACGAAGACGCCAATCACCAGCACGATGATGGTCCCCAATTTGACGTAGGTTGAAAGATAATCGCGCGGCTCAAGCAAAAGCCAGACTGGAAGAACTGAGGCGACCAGGCCGTAGATTGCCATAAGAATGGTGATCTGATGTCCGGTGAAGGTCAGCGTGCTGGCTGCGCCGCTCTGGGCGACCCAATGTCCGGCGACGACACTGGCTATCAGAAGGACAACCCCAAAGATGCTGGGCCCGGTGACGCTAATCTTGCCAGCGTGTCTCTTGAACATCCAGAAGCCCATGATCAGGGCGATGGGGATGGTCATGCCAATGGTGAAGACGCCCCACGGACTATTCGAGAGCGCATTCACCACCACAATGCCGAGGCCGGCGAGTGTGACCAGAAGAATAAAGAGCACGGCGATCATGGTGACCAGACCGGCAAAAGGGCTGATTTCGGTGCGCGCAATATCGGCCAGCGAACGCCCGCGGTGCCGTATGGAAGCTACCAGCACGGTGAAATCCTGCACGCAGCCGGCGAGTACGCCGCCGATCAGGATCCACAGAAAGCCGGGAGCGAAGCCGAATTGCGCGGCCAGGGTTGGGCCGACCAGCGGGCCGGCTCCGGCGATGGCGGCGAAGTGATGGCCGAACAGCACCCACTTTGGCGAAGCCACATAATTATTTCCGTCGGGATAGAGGTGGGCGGGAGTAGTTCGTCGGTCGTCGAGCGCCAAAGCCTTGGCCGCTATGAACGCGCTGTAGTAACGATAGGCAAGCGCGTAAACGCAAATCGCCCCCAACAAGACGGGAAAGGTGTTCATGGTCTCCCCAGGCTGGCGAAAGTGGCAGCTTCGCCAGTTTTTATCGAACGCATCGTAGCATAAGTCAAAGGCTGTTTCTCGGCGCTGGCCGCCGGCTTTAGCTTCTAACTCCTAGCTTCTAGCTAACCAAAACAGGGCTGGCTAGGAGCTAGAAGCTGCCTTTCTCACTTCTGCGACGACTCCAATAATTCTTTTAGATACGCCTGCCATACTGCCGCCCAGGTGTGTGTGCCGTGTCCGTGGGTCTGATCGGAAATCGGCAGCAACACGAAGCGACCATTTTTGACCCGTTTGATCTCGCGCTCGGCGATGCCAAGCTCCGGAGGGTTAATAAAATCGTCGGCGGAATTTACGAACATCACCGGCGCGGCAATTTTCTCCAGCTGCGGCGAGGGATCGTAGTCACGAGAAGCGTCCACCGCATAAAGCAGATCGTTGGCGTCATGGCTGGCAATGAAACGTTGGGTGAATTCATCGAGAGCCGTGTCAGTCGCTTGCCGCCTGGGAGAATTCTTCTGCATCTGCAAAGCCGAGCCGGCGGCGATGTAGAACATTTCGGCTGCGACCTGCATCGACGTGCGCGGCTCAGAGGTGTACTCGCCATTCTTCCAATCAGGATCGCTATGGATAGCGCCGATGATCATCTTCCTCCAGGCCCGATTTCTTCCCGCAATCGCGACCGGCTGGCAAGCCAGCGGCATCATGGCATCCATAAAATCGGGATAAGCTTCGCCCCACATCCAGGAATGCATGCATCCCATCGACGCGCCGAGAATCAGGCGCAGATGGTTGACCCCCAATCCCTTTTCGAGCAACTCATGCTGCAGTGCGACCATGTCGTCGTAGTCATACTTGGGAAAGTGGGCGTGCATGCCGTCGCTGGGTTTGCTGGATTTTCCATGGCCGATATTATCGGGAAGAATGACGTAGTAACGGGTGATATCGAGAAGTTGTCCTGGCCCAAACAACACGCCGGCAAACTGCGGGGCTAAGAATTGCGCGCCGGAGCCGCTGGTTCCGTGCAGCAGCAGAACTGCATTGCTGACTCTTCCATCGGCATCACGTGCGGGCGCGCCGAAGGTGGCGTAATGAAGGCGTAGATCGGGCAGGGTTTCTCCAGATTTGAAATGAAAATTTTGCGTGGTGTAGTCGCCCTCTTTCGGCGCCGGCAACTGCCCAGGGTTTTGGGCCGAAAGCGCCGAACAAAAAAAGATAACGATGGTGGGTGCAAACCAAATTGGTTGAAGTGCTGGCCTCATTTTTCTCTCCATGCCGGGAAGCGTATCACGCGAAGGATGTAGATTACCGTCGGAGCAATTAGCTCTTTTTTTCGCGGGCCCTGGGAGAGTGCAAACTCGAACCGCCAGGTTCAACGCGCTTCCATTTCGTCAAATAGAAGCTACAATGGCGGGCTGAGCAGCATGGCTTTGGAGCGTAAGCGGAGTTACTGCGAACCTGGCGTGCGCCGAAAGAAGGGCGGAATATGCAGACAACACAAGATAAGGGTCCCGCGGCTCAGGAGAAGGGTCTAGTGCGCTTCGGTCTTGGATTGGCTAATTGGAGCGAGCGCTGGTTCCCCGATCCGTTGGTGTTTGCGTTGCTGGGAATCGTTGTCGTATTCGTGGTCGGGCTGGCCCTGCATCAGAGCCCGAGCAAGCTGGCTATTCAGGGCGGAAAGAATTTCTGGACCCTGGTGCCTTTCACCATGCAGATGGTGATGATCATTATCGGCGGGTACGTAGTGGCGTCGACGCCGATCGTTTACCGGGCGATTCGGGCGCTGGCGGAGATCCCAAAAACGCCCCGCGGAGCAGTTGCCATGGTCGCCTTGTTTTCGATGCTGACCTCGCTGATCTCCTGGGGATTAAGCCTGATTTTCAGCGGGCTGTTCGTGCGCGAACTGGCGCACCGCGTCAAGGGGATGGATTACCGCGCTGCCGGCGCAGCGGCATATCTTGGGCTTGGCGCCGTGTGGGCAATGGGACTGTCTTCCTCGGCGGCCATGCTGATGGCGACAAAGTCAGCCATGCCGCCAACGCTATTCGCGATTAGCGGCCTAATTCCGCTGACGCAAACTTTGTTCCTGTGGCAGAGCATTGCTACTACGGCAACCTTGATTGTTCTGTCAGTGTTGATCGCGTACTGGTCGACCCCGTCGGCGGAAAATGCCAAGACCGCAGAATTGTACGGCATCGAGTACGCTCCGCTTCATTCGACTGTCGAGCAGCGCAGCAAGCCGGGCGAGTGGCTGGAATACAGCCCCCTGCTCAACATTCTGATTGCGGCGCTGCTGTGTTATTACCTTTTCGACGTCTTCCGCACCTCTCCGCAGGGCGCGCTGGCGGCCCTCGACTTGAACACCTACAACCTGATGTTCATTACGGTCGGCCTCCTGCTGCATTGGCGTCCCAAGCGTTTTATGCGGGCGGTTGCGGAGTGCGTTCCCGCGACGGGCGGCGTGCTGATTCAATTTCCGTTTTACGCTGTGATTTTCGGCATGATCGTCGGAACGGGTATTGCGGACGCGCTGGCCAAGCTGTTCGCTTCCATCAGCACGCACAACACTTATCCATTGTTGGTGGCTATGTATTCGGCGATCTTGGGAGTTTTCATTCCGTCGGGGGGGAGCAAATGGGTGATCGAAGCTCCCTATGTGCTGCAGGCGGCCAACCTGCACCAAGTGCATCTCGGATGGGTAGTGCAGATTTACAATGCCGCAGAGGCCCTGCCCAACCTGGTAAATCCGTTCTGGATGCTCCCGCTTCTCGGCATTCTGCGATTAAAAGCGCGCGACATCGTAGGCTACGGAGTGCTGCAGTTGATGGTGCACATTCCCGTGGTGTTCTTCTTGTGCTGGCTGTTCGCGCGTTACATTCCGTACGTGCCGCCGATGAAATGATCGCCCCGTTGAGGTTGGCTTGAAGCTACTTCGGCGTCCAGATGGGATGAGTCGTGAACAGGCCGTTCACAAATCCCATTTCGTAAACCACGAAAAATCCAAATGCAAGGCTAAGCAGGCCGGAAGCCATGGCGAGCCTGCGGGCGACGGCGTGACTGCGTCCCACGAATTTAATGGTTGAAGCTAGGCTCAGGGTAATGACCATCATTCCCGCGATGGTGCCCAGCCCGAACACCAGCAAATAAGCAATGGCGCAACGCGGATTCCGAATCGTGGTCAGCACCAGCAGAGCCACGGCCGCCGAACCCGCCAGCCCATGAACGATTCCCACAAACAACGGCCGCAGATGCTGATACAGATCGGAACGAGAAGGCCTTTTGTCCATGACCGCGACCGGCGTCTGATCGGCTGCATGAGGATGCGATTCAGGCTGATGCGCGTGATGATGGCTATGAATGAAGTCGCCGTGACTGTGAGTGTGGGAGTGGACATGAGTTTCGCTCTCGGGAGCAGCCTCGGGAACAGAGCGCAGAAATCCGGCGATGTTGGCGACGCCGAGAATGATCAGCATGATG
>Ga0181522_10002412_pt1 | contig 10696 bp, 6 predicted proteins | sample PEATcosm2014_Bin_27_FD_121103 | JGI IMG/M metagenome (GOLD analysis project Ga0181522, IMG submission 121103) | Peatland microbial communities from MTU Mesocosm Facility, Houghton, MI, USA - PEATcosm2014_Bin05_10_metaG | ecosystem: Environmental > Terrestrial > Soil > Wetlands > Peat | place...
ATTCAGAATCTCTCGGCGAAGTTCCGTACGGAAAACGACGCCATCGTTTCCACACTCGTGGTCGCCGCTCCCGCGGGGACGATCGATGCCAATTTTTCCTACACTCCCAAAACAAGAGCCTATAAAGTGCGGCTCAATGCACCTGCGCTCGTACTTCAAAAGCTGCAAGCCGTACAGACAAAGAATCTCGGGATCACTGGTACGCTCTCAGCATCTGTCAACGGCGAAGGAACTGTGGACGATCCGCAATTGGAGGCTTCGCTTCGCCTGCCGCAGCTTCAAATACAGCAGAATTCTATTTCCGATTTCAATGCCCAATTACATGTCGCTCAGCACACTGCGAATGTCACCCTCGACTCGCAGGTGGCGCAAGCCGCAATCCATGCTCGCGGGACTGTGAGCCTCACCGGCGATTTCCAGATGGACGCGAAAATCGACACGGGAACCATCCCGCTCGGTCCGCTCGTAGCCGCGTATGCTTCCGGCGCGTCGGACGGCTTTCAGGGCCAAGCCGAGATGCACGCAACGTTGAAAGGGCCGTTGAGAGATACATCCAAGATCGAAGCCCACGTTTCGATTCCAACTCTGAAAGCAACTTATCGGTCGCTGGAACTTGGCATCTCGGAGCCAGTACGCGCCGATTATGCGAACTCCGTGGTCACGCTGCAGCCTGCGGAACTCAAAGGCACCGGCACATCTCTCCGGGCGCAAGGGCGCATTCCGATTCGCGGCACATCGCCACCCACGCTGACCGCCCAGGGGTCCGTCGACGTTCGGATACTTCAGATATTTGTCCCGACCCTCCAGAGTTCCGGCTCCGTGGCGCTTGATGTCCGGTCTTCCGGCTACGCGATCAACGGCCAGTTGCAGTTCCAGAACGTCGCAATGAGTACGGCGGACGCTCCCATCGGCGTTTCGAAAATGAATGGCACAGTCGATATTGCCAACGATCACGCTCAAATCACGAAGATGACTGCGGAAGTGGGAGGCGGGCTGGTTTCTGTGGGAGGATCGGTCACATACAAACCGAGCATCCAGTTCAACCTGGCGCTGCAAGGGCATTCCATTCGCTTGCGCTATCCAGAAGGGTTACGATCGCTCCTGGACGCTAATCTCGCCTTCACTGGATCCACCCAGGCTTCGACGCTGAGCGGGCGTGTGTTGCTCGATAGTTTGTCATTTACCCCGGATTTCGATTTGTCGAAGTTTGCCGATCAACTCAGCACTGGGAATCAATTGTCTCAACCCGGTTTTGCCGACACGATCAAGCTCTCGATCGCCGCCCAATCTCAGCAGAGTTTGAATGCCGTCAGCTCTCAGGTAAGTATTGCCGGGCAGATCGCGTTGCAGGTCGGAGGCACTGCGGCGAATCCTGTGATCACCGGACGTACGACGCTAACCTCGGGAGAATTGTTTTATCGCAACGTACGCTACCAGCTGCAAAGGGGTTTGATCACGTTCGATAACCCCAATGAAACGCATCCGGTGCTCAATGTTTCGGTGACCACGACAGTCGAGCAATACAACCTGACACTCACGATGCGAGGTCCACTCGACAAGCTGACAACGTCTTACGTTTCCGATCCCCCGCTGGCAACGGCTGACGTCATCAATCTAATTGCGCGCGGACAAACGACCGAAGAATCGGCGGCAAGCAGCCAGAGCACCGACTCGATGGTCGCGTCGGAAGCGGCCAGTCAGCTCTCGAGCAGCGTGCAGAAACTGGCGGGAATATCGAGTTTGCAGATTGACCCGACGCTCGGGGGCAATTCGAATCCATCCGCTCGCATCGCGATCCAGCAAAGGGTCACGAAAAATTTGCTCTTTTCTTTTTCAACCGATGTGTCGCAACCTGGGAGTGAAATTGTCCAAGGCGAATATCAATTCAATAAGCGCTGGAGCGTTAGCGTACAGCGCGACCAGCTCGGCGGAGTTTCGGTGGACGGCCGCTATCACACGCGCTTCTGATCAGGACGGGTTCGGATCCACCGCCTACGAGATGATCGTCATGATCTCCACGTTTTCATGCTTGTTTTCGCAGTGGACGAGAACGGAATCTTCTTTGCGCTCCAGCAAGAAGTCGGCGACCGAATTGCCGCAACGAAGGTTTCGAATTGCAAGTTGCGAAATGCCCTCCGGAAGGTAGGGTCGGTCAAATACAATTCTGCCGCGTTCGGCCTCCACTGAGATACCGAGGCAGCCCTGCAAAATGAGAAATGGCGCGGCTGCCGCCCATGATTGCGGCGAGCACGCGACCGGATACAGCGTAGGTCCCTCAGTAGGACGCCTTTTCATCCCGCAGAATAATTCCGGCAGGCGATGCAACTCCACTTCAGCGCTCAGGTCCAGCATTGCCAGCAGCAGTTGACCCGCCATTTGCCTGCATCCATATTTCGCCATCCCATTCGCAACAATGGAATTATCGTGAGGCCAGACGGAGCCGTTGTGGTACGAGAGCGGGTTGTATCGGGCTTCCGTAGTGGCCACCGTGCGAATTCCCCAGCCAGTAAACGAATCATCGCCCATGAGTGTTTCCGCGACACGCCGCGCTCTCTCGGGCGATGCGATCCCAGTGAAGAGACTGTGGCCCGCATTCGACGTGCGCACGCGGCATGGCTTTTTGCGGCCGTCTAATGCCAGGGCATACGTCCCCAGATCGCTGCACCAGAATTGATCCTCGAATTTCGTCCGCAATGCTTCGGCCTGCATCTCGAGTTCGCAGCCCTGAGCAGAGTTGCCCAGTACCCGGGTTAGCCGAGCCGCAGCCAATTTCGCCGCGTACACGTAACCTTGCACCTCACACAACGCGATTGGAGGCTCGGCGATCTGCCCATTCGCGTGAAATACGGAATCCTGAGAATCCTTCCAGCCCTGTTGTACTAAACCCTTCCCAGATCTGCGGCTGTATTCCACAAACCCGTCACCATCCGCGTCCCCAAATTCGTCGATCCAGTTCAACGCCCTTTGAACGTGTGGCCACAGTCGTTCGAGAAATTCCCGATCGCCTGTACGATCGAAATACGCTCCCGCAAGCATAATGAATAACGGCGTTGCATCCACGCTTCCGTAGTAGCGCCCGAACGGTACTTCTCCCAACGCCGCCATCTCGCTGCGGCGCATCTCATGCAAAATCTTGCCGGGCTCCGCGTCGGCGAATGCATCCAGCTTTTCGGCTTGCGACGCAGCCAGAAACTCGAGCACCCCTTTCGCGATGTCCGGATTGAAGCACAGCGTTTGCAGCGCCGTGATAATGCCATCGCGCCCGAATACGGTACTGAACCATGGAACGCCCGCATAAGGATAGTTACGCTCGGGGTTGCCCGCGATCATCATCTGCAGATCGGAGAGGGAGCGAGCGATCCAATCGCTGAAGCGCGAATTGGAGCTCGTGATTTGCGGGAATGCCCTCGCAACTCCCGCCAGCTCGAAGCGTGCTGAAGATAGCGCTTCGGTGTAACCGACGAACGGGCGCGTGTCTTCGGACTTGCAGCAAATCTCGAGCTGCAACGTTGCACTTTCCTTCGGACGCAATACGATTTCAAATTCGTATCCAGTTTCGGATACCTGCTGCGGAGCCACATCCACGTGGATGCAAGTCTCGCGGATCACGTGGTCCAATCCTTCGTAGCGAAGCGTCACGGATTTATTACGAATGTCACTTTCAAGGCGACGGCCTCTGCGTTCCCGCGTCATGCCGCGCACTTCGAAGATGTCCGTAAAATCCGCCTCGAATTCAAGCCCCAGAGGGATGTCCAGGTCATCGAGGCCGTGATTCACCAGACGGATTTTCTCGAAGCACGAATTCTTATACAGAAATCTGGATCGGAGCAGATGTAGAACCCCGCGATGAATCGCGACCTCTCCATCGTGAAACACATCGAGATTCGCGATGTCGGCAGTGAAGAGAAAATTGTTCGTGGCTACCGTAGAACTTAACAAGAGTGGGCGCGCACCCCAGAGGTGTAGCGAGAACTGAGAGAGGTGGCGCATGCCATCGTAGAACAATCCTTCCTCACCAAGGCCTGTCGTCTGCACGTCTCCAAGGCGGTCGAACACAAAAAACATTTCGCCATACTTAAGGACCCGGGCGCGATCGTCCGCCGGAGAGGCGGTCGTTGCTATGTAGTACTGGGCGTGGGCGATTCCGCTTCCATCCAATTCAACACTCCCTCTTCGACCGTCATCGAGGCCGACTTTGGATGTATAAGTTGCCGATAGATGCTCAGATAATCGCATGCCATGCGATCGCTCGTGAAATTCAACTCGAAGTGCCGGCGGCATTCCATCCGGTCGATCGTCCCGATCCGCTTGACAGCCTTCACTGCCTCGTCGATGTTCTGAACCAGAAATCCGCAGCGGCCATCTGGAATAAGCTCCGGAACGGAGCCGAACGGATACGCGATCACTGGCGTTCCGCACGCCATGGCTTCGATCGTGACCAAGCCAAAGGGTTCCGGCCATCGGATCGGAAAGAGAAGTGCGATGGCGTTGCCAAGGAACTTCTCCTTTTCAGAATTCCCAATTTCGCCAATGAAATCGATGAGCGGATGAGCCAACAGAGGTTTGATCCGCCCCTCAAAGTATTCCTTGTCGGCACGATCAACCTTGGCTGCGAGTTTCAACGGTATTCCCGAGCGAATCGCAATTTCTATGGCGCGATCCACGCCTTTTTCGGGCGATACGCGCCCGAGAAACGCCAGATATCTCCCGCCTGCCTCGTGGGGTGCAAGCGCGTCGGCCGGCATTCCGTGATAGACCGTTCGCAACCAGTTAGCCCAGGGCAAGGGCTCTCGCTGCGAGTTCGAGATCGAAACCAGCGGCATTTCCCTGAATTCTCGATAGAGAGGAAGGAGATCCGGAATATCAAGTCGTCCGTGCAGCGTCGTCAAGCATGGTATATCTTCGCGCCGGCTCCGGGGGAAATGCATATAGTCGATATGGAAATGGATCAGATCAAAGTTTTGCGCCTGGCTGAAAACTTCTTCGATCAGCAACGTATGATGCGCAAGAGGATCGACACAATTGGGGTCCAAACGAAGCGCCTGTCTGCAACCCGGGATCAATTGCGCATTCGTCACCGAATCACCGCTGGCAAACAGCGTGACCTCATGACCTAACGACACTAGTTTTTCTGTAAGCCACGAAACAACCCGCTCGGTCCCTCCATAAAGGCGAGGGGGGACGCTTTCATAAAGTGGCGCAACTTGGGCGATCCGCATCTGCTGGACTCCTCTGCCAGTTCGTGCGCGCACTTCCAATATGCACGCATCTGCTTTTTTCGTACCGTGTAATAGGCTGCTCGAACGGAGACTCTGGAAGAAGACGGGGTCCCTGCAGCCGGTATCACTCAGATGTGTTACGCGGCCATGTGGTTGGCAGCCTTGACGATGCTGCGATTCGCGCATTGGTGTCGCACGAAGCTACGGCTTCTGTCAGGGATTGCCCCGTGCGACTTACGGTGGCCGCCGTATTGTCGGTCGCGCGTGGTTTCTTTAACTTGATCTTTCAGCTGCGACTAACTGCCGCCGCTGCTCTGCCCGGCTGTCCTCCGCTCCTAGCCGCAGGTTTTCCGACCGACTCCACGTCGAGGTTTAAGAAAGCTCATGAGCGTGTTCGCCTTCCGAAATCGGACCCGGGGTGCGTTCAAGATTTTGTCGCTGACGATCACCGCAGTCGCTATTGCGGGCGCTGTCGCTTGTGGCAACAGCGCTTCGAAGACAACAAGCACGACCACGCCCACTCCCACACAGCCCAGCTATCCATCGACGCCTCCAGTCGCAATCACGTGGTCGCCGCAGACAAGCCCCCTTCCCGCTCCAACCGCGCAAGATCCGCCGCCCGCGGGTTCGAGCGATTTCCCGTTGACCGTTTCAAGTCCGACTACCGGAGAATCCACCACCTCGCCATTGAACGTCGTCGCCTCGGCGACTCCGACCAATCCAATCTTTTTCATGCGCGTTTACGTGGACCAGCTCGCGGTCTATTTCACTTTTACAAGCTCCATTAACACTCAGATTTTCGTGGCACCAGGACAACACACGCTCGAAGTCATGGCTGAAGACAATAAGGGATATATCTCCGCGACGATCCTCAATATCACTGTCACGACTCAGTCGCAGACCACGATCAGTTCCATCCAGGCCATGCCCGGTTGGCAGTCCTGCTCTGCGACTTTTCCGACGGGATCCGGGCGCGACGGACAAATCTGCGCCGCGGGACTTGGCACGGCACAGTCCACGATGACCGAAAATCAGTCGAGTCCCGCCATGGACGGCAAGTCTGCGAAATTCAGCATGGGCGGCCCCACTCCTTACTCGAATATGCTTTACTTCAACCCCGTGGCCGGCGGCAACAATGTGAGCCACTTCACCTACGATCTCTACTTCTATATCGACAATCCAGATGCCTCGCAGGCGCTGGAGTTCGACATCAACCAAACCTTCGGCGGCAATCGTTGGGTCTGGGGATCGGAGTGCAACTTCAATGGTTCGGGAAAGTGGGATATCTGGGACGACATCAACGGATGGACGCCTACGGCCTATCCTTGCACTCCGTTTCCGGCCAACACATGGATTCACCTCGTGTGGAACGTGGAGCGCGTCGGAAATCAGGTCCACTACATCAGCCTCCAGGTTGGCGACCAGACTTATAACGTCGACACATATTTCCAGAACCAGCCCGACTGGACCCTCGAGGAGATCGACGTCGCATTTCAGATGGACGGAAATTATGAGCAGGAACCTTACAACGTGTGGCTGGATGAAGTCACGCTCACCGCTTATTAGTTAGTTTTGAGTTCGCGTTTTGCCAGGGACCGCATTTCTGTACCGCTCGCAGATGCTGTCGTCGAAATCAGAAGGAAGCATCGGGGGAGTGAATGCGGAGTGCGGGGTCTCGCTGGAAGAAACGTGGCGGATGGATTGCCGGGTTCATACTGGCCTCGATTCTGGGCGGGCTTGCCGGCTGCCAGGGCCTTCCGAAAAATGTGGCGGATTGCTCAGTTACTCCCACTCCTCCCGCGAACACCTCCATTGTTCCTCCGGCGCAGGAACCGCCCCCGGCCGCCCTTTGCGGATTTCCCCTTTCGATCAGCAGTCCGTCTAATGGAGCCAGTGTTAACTCGCCGGTGCCGATCATGGCCACAGCTACGCCTCCCGATCCGATCTACACTGTGCGGCTTTACGTCGACGGGCTCGCAGTCCTCTACACGCCGAAGACGAATATCAACCAGCTGATCTGGATGCCGAACGGGCAACACACCGTTGAGATTGTTGCCGAAGACACGTCGGGTTACATCGCAACTACTTCGATGGAAGTTAATGTTACCGGACAGCAGCCCGGCGCCACGAATATTCAAAATTCGCCCCAATGGGTGTCCTGTTCGGCCGTATTGGCCTCCGGCGCAACCTGTGCGGCCGGCCTCGGCGTTGCTTCTTCCAGCCTGTCTCTCGATCAGTCCGCGCCCTCTCTCGATGGGTCCGCTGCGCAATTTAGTCTCGCGGGCCAGCATCCTTATTCGAACGAACTTTATTGGACCCCGATCGGCGGCGGCAACAGCGTCAGCCACTTCAGTTACGATTTGTGGTTTTACATCAATAACGGCGACGCGCCGCAGTCTCTCGAGTTCGATGTGAATCAAGCCTTCGGCGGAACGCGCTGGACCTGGGGCACGCAATGCGACTTCGACCAAACGCATCATTGGGACATCTGGGATCCTCTCAATGAAGTGTGGAGGCCAACCAGTGTCCCTTGTAATCACTTTCCCTCCAACACATGGGTCCATTTGATCTGGACCTTGGAACGTGTCGGCAATCAGGTCCACTACATCAGCGTCAACGTCGCGGATCAGGACTTCACAGTCGATACCTACTACACCGCGCAGCCGAATTGGTATCAGGAGGAAATCGACATCGCCTTCCAGATGGACGGTAACTATATGCAGCAACCCTACAGCGTGTGGCTGGACGAAGTGAATCTGTTCGCGAATTGAAAAAGACAACGCCGGAGACACTGCTCACTCCTCACTGCTCACTACTCCTACAGCAACCAACATCCCTCCCTACAGCAATTTTTCGATGCCCTCCGACCGCGACAAATACTAACTTCACCGAAAAGGGGGTCGCGATGCCGGAGAAAGAAACGATCGAACGAGCTCACGAAGATGCACGCGAAGGCAAATCGCCCAGCACACAGGCTGGGGAGTTTGTGCGGGAGGAGATGCATCACATCCGCGAAGGGAAACATGGGGCCGCTTCTTCGAAGCAGGCAATCGCCATCGGCCTCTCGAAAGCCAGACGCGCAGGCGTCAAACTGCAAGCACCCAAGAGCGGGGAGACATCCGCCGACACCAGGGAAAAAGCAGCCCGCGATTATCGGAAGGGACAGGGCAATGCTCGCCGCAAACCGTCGGCAACGCGTTCGCGCGCCACGACTCAGGCCCTGAAAAAAGAAGGCCATTCCGCTGCTTCTCCTCAAGCTCTATCGAAGCAAGCGCGATCAGCCGCGCGCAAACGAAGCGCCAGCGCTCGTCACGAATCTGCGGTGAAAGCAAGCCGCACGCGAAAGGCCAGCTAGTCTTAAGGAGAGTTCCATGATTCGAAAACTGAAAAGCGGCCAATACCGTCTTTATTCACGGAAGAAAAATACCAAGACTGGCAAGCGCCGTAACCTTGGAACATTTTCGACAAGGAACGCGGCCGAGGCCCACGAAAGAGCAGTCCAATATTTCAAACATCACTGAGATTGTTTCTGGAGCACATATGCCCGGCCGAAACACCAAGCGATGGGTAGCGAGCGTCAAGACCGATTCGACGCATCCCCCTGAAGGGCTGTTCACGAAAGACGCTGCAACCGTCGCGCGCGTTCTCGCTTCGAAGCGCGTCTCGCCCAAGGGGCCGAATTCCGGGATGCGCATGCTGAACTATTTCATCAACCGCGCGGGACGCGCCCTCACCAAAACTCGCCGCGCCGAATTAGAGAAAGCGAAAGCGCTTCTCTCGAAGCGTATTCAGAAATCGAAGTCATCAGCGCGATCTGAAAACGCCGCGTGACTTCAGCCCCACTTTCTCTCCCTGACTGCGCGCGTTCTCCTGCTATAATCCCTCTCACTTTGGTTCCCTGCAATCGAGCGAAGATTTCACTCCTCCTCTTTTGGTACTAGTACTTCCGATTGCCCTTCTGACTGCCTATTACATCGATTTCTCTTTGACACTCAGGTGAACCCTGTATAAAGTGGACCCACTCCGCTCATAAGACTCCGCTCCCGCCCAGCTTCGTTACGGACGACAGCGGCCAGCACGATCAGGGCGTTCCCGCCTAACGACCGGTGGCTACCTCTGTTTTCAAGGCTTTACGCTGCCTTGAATGCCAAAACCAAATAATCGGAGAACCGCTCATAATGAAGAATCATGCCCTCCTCTCAACAGCAGTTTTCGTCTGCCTTTTTGCAAGTGTTTCCGCGTTTGCAGGTGTAAATGTAACGAGCCCAGCCAACAACAGCACCGTTGGAACTTCCGTCAATTTCGTGGCATCGGCAACGACCTCGTCCTGTTCCAAAGGCGTTGGATCCATGGGAATTTATCCCCAGCCCTACGAGCTGTCCTACGTGGCCAATGGAGCCAGTCTCAACACGAGCCTGAACTTCAATCCGGGGACCTATAACGTTGTCGTCGAGGCGTGGGACAACTGCGGCGGAGCCACTACTTCTACGGTGACCATCACCGTAAAGTCCGGCGGCACAACAGGGGTCTTCGTAACGTCGCCCGCCAATAACAGCACCGTGGGATCGCCCACAAACTTCGTGGCCACCGCAACGACCAGCTGCTCTCTCGGCGTGGCATCGATGGGGATCTATACCGCTCCGTCCCAGTTGGCATACGTCGTCAATGGAGCCAGCCTGAACACCAATCTGTCTTTGAGTCCCGGAACCTATAACACCGTCGTGCAAGAGTGGGACAAGTGCGGCGGAGCGGCCACCACGCCCATCAAGATTACCGTCAATTCCTCCGGTTCGACGTTCTCGAATCTGCATAACAGCGGCGGATGGAACGGTTACGCGCAGCAGCCTCCGACCTACGCCGACTGCAACAGCTGCACCCCAGCCGGTCCCGGCACGACTTGGGCCATGTATCAGTGGGTGAAGTCGCCAACGCTCTCCGGCAACTCCGCGCAATTTAACATCGGCGGAAACATGGATTATTCCGACGTCCTCTGGAACAACCACCTGATCGGAGATTTCTCTTCGCAGGGACTTCCCGACACCAACCACACGCTCGTTCCCACCCTGCACAACTTCACCTACGACGTCTATTTCTACGGCAGCAATCTCGGGGCGTCGCAGGCGCTGGAGTTTGATATCAATCAATTCTTCAATGGCCTGGGATTCACCTGGGGTCATGAATGCCGCATTGCCGGCGGCAACGAATGGGATGTCTGGGATAACGTCGGCATGAAGTGGGTTCCCACCGGCATCTCCTGCTATCCCTTGGAGAACGCTTGGAACCACCTCACGGTCCAGGGTGAGCGAACCTCCAGCAATCAACTGCTCTATCAGTCGATCACCTTCAACGGTGTGACGCACACGCTGAATTGGACCTACGCTCCATTCTCCGCTCCTGGTTGGTACGGAATCACCATCAACTACCAGATGGACGGAAACTACGAGCAGTCGGCCTATGATGTCTACCTCGACAAGCTG
>Ga0181522_10002413_pt1 | contig 10696 bp, 12 predicted proteins | sample PEATcosm2014_Bin_27_FD_121103 | JGI IMG/M metagenome (GOLD analysis project Ga0181522, IMG submission 121103) | Peatland microbial communities from MTU Mesocosm Facility, Houghton, MI, USA - PEATcosm2014_Bin05_10_metaG | ecosystem: Environmental > Terrestrial > Soil > Wetlands > Peat | place...
AGCGCTCCCGTAGACCCAGTTCCGCCGTTTCGCGGAGCGGTGCGTCGGGCTGTGGTAGAGGGTGTAGTACCAGCGGACCACTTCTTCGGTACCGCGCTTCAAGAGGTCGGGCTCGATCGATTCCGCGAGCGTGATCGCGGTATCGATCTCCTCCTTCGTCGGCTCGATGACGCCGCCATGCTGCTGCGCGGCCCGGTTGGAGGCCTGCATGACGCGGCGTGATGGTGGCGCCGCTACGGAGCGCATCGAGGCGCCCCCTTCCTTGCCGGCGGCCCGAACCCGCTGCGATTGCTGGGCGGTGCCAGAACCTCCGGAAGCATCGGCTTGCGGCGTAACTTCGATCCTCATGGCCGGGGTATCCGCTACTGCCCGCATCTGCGCGTCTGCATTCCTGGTGTGGCGATCGAGCGAGATCTGTGCCGCACGGCTATCGCCACCATCATCGTCAAGATCGGCGGCACCTGAGAGTGGCGATCCATCGCCGACGCCATCACCGGCGTCACCGGCATCGATGTCCCCGCCGGTAGCCGCCGGTGCCTGCCGGTCCACAGCGGGTATCGCTCGTTCCGGATAGGCCGCCCGTTCAAGCGCGGCAAAATATTCTGGGCTGTCCTTGACGAGACCGTCGCGATGAATGGCCTTCATCGCGGCATCGTTAACGCGGGCCCGTACCTCCGGGCTGGTGGCATAGATCGTGTTCGTCGCTATCCAGTTCCGCTCGGCGTCGTTGAATTGCGTCAGATCGAGGTCACCAACCACTTGGCGGGCCGGCTGTCTCGGTTCCGCCTGTGTCGACAGCCATTGCTTCTGCGCCTTGAGGCGATCGGCCTTTGCCGTCGCCTCGCCCATCTGGCGCATGACCTTCCCGGCCTCGGCCAGATTTCCCTCGGTCTGGAGTGCGACCCATCGTTCCTGGAGACCGTTGGCCTCGGAATCGGCTTGGGCGATGGACGTGTCCAGCGCCGTCAGCTGCGCTGCCCGCTCGCCGGCGGCACGCTGCTGCAGCTCCGTCTGTAGCGTCCCGGTTGTTGACCGCAGGCGCGCATTTTCGGCATGAGCGGCATCGAGCGCCCGACGCAGGGCGGTTGTCGTCGCGTCGGCGGTGGTGATCTCAGGCGGCATCTTGCCCCTTCAGAGCATCGGAAAGGAGATCGTGGGCAGTCTTCGTCACATAGCAGCCGCAGCGGGCGCCTCGCGTTCGCGCCTCGACGATGGCCGCAAGACTCGCGAGATGTTTCCGCGCCAATTCCCGTGCCGGAGCGGTGCCGAGCGCACCGCGCAAAGCAGCGACCGCTCCGTTGCGATCGGCGCCGACATGATAGCGGGTATAGGCGGCGCCCAGCTGATGATGGAGTTCGATGATGTCCATCACCGTCTCTACTGGACGATGTCCGGCCAGGGCAGGATACTCATGACGCGCTGGTCATCGATCAGCCGGCAAGTCTTTTTGCCGAGCTTGAACGGTAATCCGATCTTGACGTCGAACAGCACCCAATCACCGGGGACCGGTGGTCGCGGATTGCCGTCGTTATCGACGAACCAGCGTTCGGTTCTTTCGCTCTTGTAGGCGTGCGGTCCCAGCTTCAGGACGAGTCCGGAGTTTCCCTGGAAATCGTCCTCGTCGGAGGTGCGGTCGGAGAGATAGATGCCGCCCTTGGTGCGGCCGATGCGCTTGTAGATCGCGATCAGAACATCGGCGCCGCCGATAATCAGCTGCTCATAGAGCCCCTTGACCTGCTCCATGATGGCGTCGCGGGGATCGGTTTCATGCTCGATCCGAACCGCTTGCGCCGTAAAACCCGGCATCCAGCCACCTCGCCAGAGAAACTACGCAACATTTGCGTAATTACCTCTGGGCGAGTTTTTACAGGCCGTCAAGGGTAATTTGAAAAGACCGACATCACTCCTCTATGGAACGCGCCCGCGGCGCTCCCCTCCGGGGGGTATCGCGACCGAGCCGAATCTCCTCCATATGTTCGAGGACGGCTGCATATGTCATCTGTTCCCGACAGAATCCGGCGTATTCAGTCGGTGATAGCGCCCCGCTGATGATAGCCTGGACCGAGCCGGCCTGCTGGCTCTTCAGCCAGCGTGTCAGCCGGTCCCAGGGATCGCCGGTGGCGTGATCGTCGGACATTCGATGTACTGCGACTGGCCAGCATCAGGATGTGTTATCGGAGAGAGGTGATTAAGCGCCGCCCGAAGAAGCGCCGCCTTGACGATCTCCATGCTACCCGCATCAATTGATGACGGCGCTATCCTCTCCGCATAGGCGCGCAAGCCGGGGGCCTTGGTTTCGTCTTCGGCTATTTGGTAGGCTGTCCAGCAGACAAGATGATGAAATCTTGCCCACGCCTCTCCGAGGATCAACGCCAATCGAAAATCCGCCGAAGCGCTGGCGTGTCGAAGTCCAAAATCCACGGCGGCGGCAACGATGTCCCGCTTCTGCTCCTTGGTCGCGTCGGCGGGGATATCGGCGGTCAAGTGAAAACGGGGCGCTACCATTCGTAGGGACCATACTCGGCGATAGAGGCTTCGCGGATCAGATCGACCTCTTCATCCCGCCAGCGGGCATAGTTGGCATACCGGACGGGAGCCCGCTCGGGAACGATGCTACCCGCCGCGGCCGCTCGCCCATGCTCAGGCTCGCCGCTGGGGTGCGTCGACGGTGGAAACACCGTCTGATGCGCGCCGCCGTCCGGGCCGCCTGCTCGCAACTCGAGGATCGTATTCTTGCCGTCGACCAGCGGATCGCCAAAGCTCTCATAGCGGGCACCGGGTGCGATGTAGAGCCGATGCGCCCGAAGCTTCGAAGCACGCCCAAACTCTGCCCTCGTCAGCGGCAGATAAGTATCCGCGAGCGCGAGAGCTTCGGCACAGTCGAGGTCGATATCGACCACGTCGCCAGAGCGGGGGCCAAGGATGACGCCGATGTTGCCGCCGGCGGAGAAATCGCCTGGTTCGAATTCCCGTGTCTGCCAGTCCTTCAGCCGCGGCCCCTTCTCGCCGGCGGGGATCGGCACCAACGCCCAGCCGCGACGGTGGTATTCTGCTAGTAAGGGGCGATCGGGCTTCACAGTGCGGCACCGGGCCAGTGCGGACTCCACCCCGCGCCGAACGGTACGCACCACCGGGCGCGCAGGCTATCTCGGCCCAGGGTCACGTGGCCCGCCTTGCCGTCGGCAGGCCTGCTATAAGCTGGCTGATCGATTCTGCTGTGATGAGGGTCTTGGTATCGAGCTTCCGGGCGTCGAGCCGCCCGGCCGCAATCAACCTGTAGAGGGTCGCGTGGGAGACGCCGAGGATCTGCTCGGTTTCGCGCGGCGAATAGAGCGCGCGGCCCGGCGCGACAGTTGCAGCCCCAGCCGGTGGTGCGAGCGAGATTGACATGGTCCCCGTGCTACGGATTGTGGGTATCGCGACGCTCGTCTGCGGTGACGCCGCTGGCAGCGAGGTCGATCTCGCGGCGGACCCAGGCTTTGACCTTGGCGGCCTCCGCTTCGGCGTCTGTCGCCTTGGCGATGCGCTCAAATTCGGAGTGAACCCATTCCTTCAGCCGAACCTCCATCGCCTGAAGCGCCGCCAGCCAAGCCGGTTCCTGTTCGGGCATCGGTATCGGGGGTTTCGAGATATCGGGCGGCGACGGCTGATCTGCCGGCTTAGCCTGCGGCTGCTCGACGACCTTTTCCGAAGGAAAAATGGGGTAATCCTCCGCTGCGCGAGACAGAGCGGCCGGAGCGGCCGCAGGCGTCTGGGTGATCTCTTCGGGCATCATAATCACAACTCCTTCAGTGTGCGCGATTACCAAGCGCGTAAGTCCCATCTGTCATGATCTCGATATCCCGCAACCATCGGGGCTTACCGTTCCGGCAGCGGACCGGCCACCATGCAAATTTGTGCCAGCCGATTGGCTCGCTCACATGGCGCCATTCGTCATCCCAATCGGGGCAGATCCGATAGCCATCTTCGTCGAAGAGCGAGCGGCCACCTTCGGTCTTTACTTGGGCAAGGCCGGTATAGCGGCCCTCCATAGAGGAGGCAGGCAACTTGTGAACAACGACACCATGCCGTATGACAACGTACGTATCGCCAGAAATGCAGATCGGACAGCTTATCTGGACCGATGCGCAAGTCACGAACGACCGCCCCCGCAGTATTCACGCGAGATGCTGCGTCCCTTCTCTACCCTGCCCTCGCCGGAACCCGACCCGGCATTGATTCCTTCGACGCGGCCGGAACCCATTCGGAGTCGACCGCCGTCCTTGGCGGTCATGCCCGGGGTGGAACCGACGAGTCCCGCCGGCATGCCGGAGCCGGAACCCAGCAAATAGGGCAGCGATGGTGACGTCGCCGACGGCATCGGCGCCGCCGGGGCCGAGGTGCCGGCGCCCCCGGTTTGTAGCCGCGTCCGACCACCGGCCTTGCGCATCATCGGAGCGCCGGGCGGCGGTGCCGCCCCGGGGACCCCAGAGAGCGGCGGCCGCGCCGGCGGCATGCCCATGGCTGGAGCCCCCATCATGGGTCCGCCGGGCATACCACCTGGTGGCATCATCGGTGGCCGCGGCGGCGGCATCGGAGGGGGAGCGCCGCCACCGCCCGCCGGCATCGGGACCGGCACCGGTACCGGCCGGCCCTGGCCCGCACCACCCCCATCCGGCGCCCCGACAACGATATTGATCCTGGTATGCGGCTTCCCCTTGGAAGCCTTGCCGCGAGGCGCTCGATCGGCGCGACCCATCGGCTCGTCACCCTCGGTGTTGCCACCATCAGCGAGTTTGAGCTTTGTCTTCAGTTCGCCGGCATGATCGTGCATCTCATGCTCTGCGATTCCGCGACGGATCTGGCGGTCGATGAGCTTTTTGTCTTCCTCAAAATCCGAATTCTTGCGCTCGGCGAGATGCCTCGAGAGCGCGTGCCCGTCGAGTCTGTAGCCGGTGCGCTCGATGACGCGCCGCGCCCGTGCGCGCATCTCGTCCTGGTGCTGCCGCATGCCTGGCTCCTTCGGCCCGTCGTAATTCTTCGACGTGGACAACCGCACTCAATATACGGACGATCATGCCTCTTGGCAAAACATCGCCGTATCGCGCCTCCGCCCGGTCGACGAGTTCTTTCATCCCCGCCGCGGGCGGCGGAAAGCTCATCAGCTGAATTTCATATATGCCTAAATCAGCGGTACCGTTAGCGGCGCTCTTAAAGCGCTCGTCACGGCGCCCGGCCTCAATCTCTGCCAGAAGATCCGGGCGCATTGGAGGCCATTGCTCGATAAATTGCAGAGATGAAGGCGGTTAGATCCGCCTCGTAGAAATCATGCAGGTCATTGAGTTGCCGCTGTTTTCGCATAAAGGCGCGCCGGCCCGCAGCAAGCATCTTTGGCGTAATCGTCAGCCGTGGCGCGACTCGCGGCGATCCCATGGCACGGGAGTAGCGATCAATATCGGCTTGCGTTGACTCCGGATCCCGCGTCAACCAAGCGACATAAGCGGCAGCATTAGCTGGAATTTCGATGGGGAGTTTTCCCGCCTCGCTGCTGCCAGGCGATGCGGCCTCAGCCAACCCCGATCCCCATCGGCTGCGGCGCAATCGCGGTCTCCCGCTGCACAGCGCGATCAGCATCACGATGTGCCGTCTCGTGCGCCAATTCGGCATCATGATGCTGATGTTCCAGCGCCATGCGCTGCCCCTCACCCATCAGCTTCGCACCCGATTTCTGCCGTTCGGTCTCGGCTTTCGTCTGAGATGTCTCTCGAGCGGTCTGGTTTTCGGCTGCCGCGCTCGCCGCCTCGACGCCCATCTTTTCGCGCTGGACCTGCAGCTTCTGAAGCTCGATTGCCATCTCCTGCTGCATCGCTGCCGACTTCTGCTGCAACTCGGCCATTTTGGCAAGGACCCTTGGATCGGGTGACTGCTGCCCCTGCATCTGTTCGGGCCGCAGCAGGTAGGCATCCGGATCGACACCGATCGCCTGAAGCGCGGTGCGGTGCACAGCGAGCTGGTCATAGATCTGCGGGTTCTGCTGCGCCAGCATGACGAGGACATTCGCCAGCATGACGCGATGAACCTGCGAAGGGATATTGGGATCGCTGGCCGGCTGCAGGTTGAGATCAAGAAACTCGCTTTCCTTCTCCCAGAGGTAGGCCGTGATGTCATTGGCGCGCGGGCGATCACGTACCAGTATCGAGAGTTTCCGTGGGGTCTCGGCGAAGAGTTCGCGGAGCTTCCGGAGCTCGCGCTTCTGGGCGCGGTGATTGCGTTTATGCACCGTCGCCATGACCTGGATCTGCTGCTCGATCATGGCGAGGATGGTTCCGACCGGAACCTCGGCGCGACCCTCGCCGGTCTTGATCTGGAGCGTGGCGCCGAGCCGCATCGCATCCTGTTTTATGGTCGCCAGCAACTGGACGAAGCTCGGATCCAGCGGCTTGTATGGCATCGGCATCAGGAGTTTCGAGATATCGCCGCCGGGCGGGACGTCGATATCCGGCCATTCTCCTGGCATCGGCAAGATTTCGTTCGTCGACATCCGCAGGCTCTTGGCTTTCACCCCGCCCGGAAAGTTCCCGTACATGCCGCTCGCGATCAGCAGCCTCGTGATCGTCCGCATGTTTCTGGTCTGGTTGCCGATAAGCTGCATGAAGCCCCAGTTGTGGAACCCCAGGCCGGGAACGAGCCCGTATTTGACGTAGCAGTTCCGCTTCAGATAAAGCGGGTCGCCCCTCTTCCAGTTCCGCCAGATGCCAAGAATCTTCCGGCTGCCGGCTTCGACCGCCACCTTGTAGGGGAGCGGCATATGCTCCGGTGCCTGGCGCTCGGCTCTGCCGGGGATATCTTCGAGGTCGAGATCACATTCCCTGATCGTATAGTCGCGGTCCTGGGGCCTCGCCGACATTACCATCGATCGCCCCTCGGATCCCAGCACGGCGCGGCGGGCCTGCATCGTCGATCCCATCGCCTCGATGGCGTCACCCAGCGTGATGTCGCGATACAGGCCGGCGATCTGGAGACGCCGGATCTGCGATTTCGTCATCTGGATCACATGCGTCACCCGACGGGCGCTCATCAGATCCGTGGTTTCCTCGGAAACGATCAGATATGGTGCCGGGATCGATTCGCTGACCGGTCGCCGCCGGATCGGACACATATAAACTTTCTTATATCCGATACCACACAATGCTTGGCTTATAAGCATAGTTGCAGTATCGTCGTAGTATTCTTCAGCTACGTCTGTCAGGTAATAGTTGAAGTCATCCTCGAATTCCTTTGCCCGCATCTCCTGTTCCGGTGTGTTTTGCCCGACTGTTGTCACCTTGCAGGGTCCCGATGCGGGGCATAGCTCGGCTTCCGCCTCGGCCTCGTACCGGACTATGGCCTCGATGAGCGTCGAATCGTTGGCCCGGCTCGGATCCTTGTTGCCGCCGGAAGAGCCGCTGGCGAGATCCTCGATCTTCAGACCGAGGAGTTCTATCGCCTTCTGGTACTGGGTGATCCATTCCTGGCGCGACCCCTCGTCGGCATCGACGCCATCCATAACATCGTTGGCGATTTCCGAGAGTTTGCCTTCATCGAGATCTTCGGCGAGATTGCGACCGAAGTCATCATCATCATCGGCATCCTGATCCGCATCTTGCTCGGGCTCGCCCCCGATATCGATGTCGACATCACCATCGTCACCGACATCGAGGCGGACCATCGGATAGCCGCCGTCCCCGGATAGTTCGGCATCCGGTCTCTGCCCGAACGCCGGCTCGCCGAGACGGGATGTTCGCGTACCCTCTCGGGCCGCTACGGATGGTCGATCAAAGGGGAGGACGACGGTTGCATCAGCCATGCCATCCTAAATACATGCTGATGCGGTTCTTTGGAAAGCACCGGTCTCAAGACGCCGACTTCGAGCCTGCGGACAGAGCGTCACGAATCGCTTTGCGGTTCGCCATATACCACACCCGGAAATCGGGGTGATCGCCGCACCAAAACTCGGAATTGACCGGCGGCCAATGGGCGTTGAGATCGAACATTATCTGCAGGTTTTGCTGTTGCGGTCCCGGCAGCGCGATCGATGGCTGAGACGCCACCGGCATCATCATCTTGAAGGCCCGCGGCGGCTTGATGCGGCAGTGCCCCAAACCGCTCGCCGGATCGTTCAGCACGAAATGAACACATCCCCCGCATTTTGGCCGGCTATCAAGAACGAAGACCGAGGCTGCCGTCATTGAATCGACTCCTTGATCCATATCAGGAACGCTTTCGCGACATCGATCAGTAGTTCGGGGTTGATGTTTTCTGCAGTGGTGGGAGCCGGAATCGCTTTGATCGCGAGTTCGAGGGCCGTCGCTCTCGCATTCCGCTCCGCCATCCAGAGCGTCACCGACTGCTGTGACGTCACGGCATGGATGTGTTTTTCCAAAACCTCCTGTCGCGCCAGCAGCGCTCCGATGTGTTTTTCCAGGGCACCCTGTCGCACCGCCTGCTCTCCGATGTCGGTACCGACCCGCTCGGAAAATGCCGCGAGTTCCGCCTCGATTTCCTGTCGGGTTATCATAACGGCGGCCGTCTCTGGCGACGCCTCCTGCGGTATATCCGGCCCCGTGGGATCACGCTGATCATGCAGCCGCGATGCGAAGCCCATACCCGTCGTCATCGTGTCCCTTTCGGCTTTGGATGATGCCGGCACCATCCTCCGCCGGATGGTAACCGTCAAGTCCCTTCCACCATCTCGGAAACCCGGTTGCGCCGTCTCGTAAAAGCCTTGGCCCGCATCTCTTCGAGGCGATGTTCGACCCCATAGAGCAGATAACCGCTGTCGCGCGCCCACAGCAGGAATTGCGTCATCGTGTCGGTGAGATCACTAAACTTGCCGCGAGGATAGGAACAATTATGAAGAAGTCCACCTGTAGTTAAATAAGACTCATCTTCAGCCACAGAAAAGTTAAATACGTCAGTATCGCAACATTTCTTACTTTCCGCCTCCATTACGGAATAACCTAAATGCTCTGGCGCCTTTATGGTCGATCCCTCATGGTTTCTGCGAAGATTCCAAGATATCGTATAGTGTTGACGAGAATATACCGGCCTTCCTCTTATGCGTCCAACCTTCTTCTGTCCAGATTTATATATTGTACTCCACTCACCGAGTCTGGCCGACAAGAGACGGAGACCCCATACCAAGGACTGAGAGACCGAGCTTAGCTTCCACGTTTCCAATCCCTTCGCATAGTGTCCATCGCCACTGCGCGCACCGTCTATGATTCCTCTGATGCAGTCATCTGGAGCCGACCAAGCCCATTCTGGTATTCGCTTATTTTCAGCGTGCTTGCCACATTCCAACCAAAACGCCTCTAGAAATGGCAAACAAGCGTAAACGGTTGTTCCTCTCCCCTGGGTGCGCCGGAACGCCCTGCACCCAAATCGACTTGCGATGGTTTTCTCGACCTCGCTTATGAGATCTTCTTCATCAACGCAGAATGACCAACTCGCGGCACCCCGCTGCGAGCTTCCTTCTGCAAGATACAATCCGACAAGACGGCCGAATTCATAATCGAGCGGCTGATGCCATCTGATCGATTTGATCGCATGGTGAGTGCTCGTTATCCACCCGTCGGCCTCTATGAGCGTAAATTTCCGACCACTCGGCAGAACCGCCCACTCTCGGAGGTCGAGGGCAGCTATAGGGTTCTCAATTGTCGGAATCGGCAAAGCTAGGGCGTTATGCGAGGCCTGCGTAGCTTCTAAGATTTCGCAGCCACTTCGCACAGCCGTAGAGAAAGATCGAGGTTTTAGATCTTTGGCTTCTACCCACGCCCAGGCTATAAAACTCTTTTTTTCACCCGTGAATATCGCAAACGCGGGATGTTCTGGAGTGATACCTAGATCGTCAAGACCTTTCGTCTTGACATTCATAATAATATTTGTCGATCGTTTACTTACAGCCATAACTGGCCGGAAACGGCCGCGGTGGGTCATCACCTCATCGCCGACGCAGATTTCGTCTGCTCTGACGGCCCCTCGTTTGGTAACAACCACGGTTTCCCCGACGATGCACGCTTCGTTGATGACGAGTTCCGCCCAGGACCGGTTCGGAGCCCACACCAACCCCTGAGTAAACATGCCGGTGCAGGCCTGGAGGCGAACCGTCTTGTCGCCGCGACCCCTGGGCTCGAAATAAACGAGCCGATAAGGCCAGCGTACCGAAAGGCGTTCGAGCTCGTTGTAGAGATCGACGCCACGCGTCTTCCGTTCGATGATGACGAAGTCGCATTCCTGGTTCGGTCTCGTCGCCAGCGTGTTGATGTGATCGATGAGACCGGGGGCACCTTTATCACCGAAGAGCCGGGGCCGCCCCCGCCACGCCGAGCATAGCAATGCGCGCGGGCTGTTGTCCCGACCGAGCCAGATCCCCCATCGCGTCGCCGCGGAATATGAATTGTTATCCTTTTCACCATAATTCGTATCGACGCTGAGCACCCGCAGGATAAAGGGGGGATACGGAACCTGACGATCGGCGAGACCGCCACATGCCGGGCAGCTGACGCTGGCATACGCCTCGATCGGCCCCGACCAGCGGCAGGTCCGGCAGAAGTAAAGACTGCGTTCATCGGATCCGGGCTCATCGTCGGGCCAGCACTTGAACCATTTCCGGGTAACGATACCGCCACCACGCGGCATCGGAGACTGCTGTAACTGTCCCGCGGCATCGATCTCG
>Ga0181522_10002414_pt1 | contig 10692 bp, 6 predicted proteins | sample PEATcosm2014_Bin_27_FD_121103 | JGI IMG/M metagenome (GOLD analysis project Ga0181522, IMG submission 121103) | Peatland microbial communities from MTU Mesocosm Facility, Houghton, MI, USA - PEATcosm2014_Bin05_10_metaG | ecosystem: Environmental > Terrestrial > Soil > Wetlands > Peat | place...
CGACGAAGCCACTCGCCTCTGAGTCGCCGGAGCGCGCTGCTCGCGCCTCTAACCCGCCGTCGCCACTATCACGCTCGCAACCACGGGCAGACGGGCGCCCAATAATTTCGGGCGCACAAACCCGGCCGCGAGCAAAAGCGAAGATATTTCCTCGAAGGTTCTGGGCTCGCCGCGCCCCATCGCCAATGTGTAGAAGCCATAATAGGCGTCCAGGGGCTCAACGTTCTTTTGATCCGAAATAGCCTCGACGATCAGGAGCGTCCCGCCCTGCGGCAAAGCCTGCCTGACATTGCGCAACAGTTCCAGCGCGCTGGCGTCGTCGTGGTCATGGACTATGCGGACCAGCGAAATCACGTCCGCTCCCATTGGCAGAGGGTCCTTGAGAAAGTTCCCGCCATGGATTTGCGTCCGCGTCATCAATCCCGCTTCGGTCAACCGCGCTCTTGCCCGCTCAGCGACAGCCGGTAGGTCGAACAGCGCCAGTTCGAGCGCTGGCGCCTTGCCTGCGGCATGCGCCAGAAAGACGCCTTCGCCGCCGCCGACATCCATCAGACGACAGTGCCTTTCGATGGGATAAACGGCCAGCGCCTCTTCGGCCACCATCGGCTGCGACGCCGCCATGAGCGCGCTGTAGGCCCCAACCTGCTCGCTTCCAAGCTCGCTTGGCCGTTCGGCGGCGGAATAAGGCCAGTAGCCCGCCAGCTTCGTCCGCCGCGATCCGCGCAGGAGCGCGACGGGGTCGGCGAGATCGGCGTAGAGCATCGGCTGATGCTCGATCAAGGCAAGCGCCGGGGCATTGCCGATGAGCGCCGCCCCCAGTTGCCCGAGGCCGTAACGGCCCGCGCCGCGCCGCTCGGTTAATGAAATTGACGACGAAGCGTCGAGCAGGCGTCGGGTCGCGTCGGCAGACAATTCCAGCTTTTGCGAAAGCGCCTCTATGCTCAAAGGCCCGTCCTTCAGGATATCAAACAGCTTCAGACGGACGCAGGCGAAGAGCGTCTGCGAGTAGACGAAGCCCGCGCACAGATCGAGCATGGCGCGGCTGCGACGGCGGGCAATGGCGCGCGTAAGCGGATTGCCTAGACTCCATCGCTGAAAGCGCGGGTCGGAGATCAGCCGGTCGCGCCAGCGGCGTAACCGGTCCTTCAAATCGGAGGTCATCCCTGCGAGGCTCATTCAGCGGCGCCTTTCATCCGACGCTGACAGGCGACCTTCAGCAAGGCGTTCTATAACTAAGCAATAGAACTTCCGCTGCGACGATTCCCCTCAGCCTCCCTTGCTTACAAAGTCTCATTTATAACTGTAAAGTGCGAAGGTCCGTGCATGTCAAAGCTCTGGACGACGCTCCTCGCGGATTGCGGGCTTCAGTGAGCGCGAAAGCGGGAGAGACGGAATGAGAGCGACGCCTATCATCGGCATAGCAACGGGGCTTGCGGTCTTAGGGGCTGTCGGCGTCGCCGCGCAGCAGCAAGATCATATGGCGATGCCGATGGATACGAGGCAACCGCTCGATTTCCCGACGCATATGCACAAGCACATGCTCATGAACATGCGCTCCCATTTCGAAGCGCTGGGCGAAATCGTCGCGGCGCTCGGAGAAGGAAATGGCGCAAAGGCGAGCAATATCGCCAACGAGCGGCTGGGCCTGCAATCGCCGGCCGCCGCCGCCTGTCTCAAGCCCGGAACGAAGCCGGACGGCGCGAATATGAGTCCGATGGGCGACATGGCGGCGATGATGGCCGAATACATGCCGCCGCATATGCGCGAAATGGGTTACGCAATGCATGAATCCGCCAGCGCGTTCGCCGTCGAAGCGGCGAAGATGCCTCCGGGAGGCGACGCAAAGCCCGCGTTGAAGGCCTTGGCGCAAGTGACGCAAAACTGCGCCGCCTGCCACGCCGAGTACCGTCTGAAATAGTTGGGCTGGGGGCCAAAGCCCCCTTCCCTCGGCGTCACAGGCGCTTCAGCCCTTCCTCATATGTGATCGCTTCATAGGCCTGATCATATTTCTCCGCGCCATCGGCGATCACGTCGAGCTTTTCCGCGGTGTCGTATTTCTTCATTTTCGTCTTGTCGAGATAGAGGAAGTCGATCAGTTCGTTGTAGACGCTGGTGTCGTCGATCGGCAGCACATATACCGGCACGCCGTTGAAGCTGATCTGATAGCGCGAGGCGCGATCCAGATCGCTGACATAAATGAAATACTTGCCGCCGGCATTCACATTGTCGCCCAGCGTTTCGAGCAGGGCCGGCAGTTGCTTGTAGGTTTCCAGCGAGCCGGCCAGAAAGGAGAGCGTCGCCTCTCCATCCTGCGCCGCAGCGAAAGCCGCCGAGAGATTGACCGGCGGATCGAGCGAAACGGCGATTTCGCCGCGAAAGCCAAAGCGCCCGGGCCGATGCGTCGGCGCCTTGAGCGCGGGCTTCAAAAGCCTGCCCTCGGACTCAAGGCGGCCAAAGGCGGTGGTTTCGATTGAAGTCATTTGAATCTTTCCGTTTTCCGCCCCTTCCTGAAACATTCAGGACCCTGGCGGCCGATCTTCCCAGCTTGGCGAGGATATTCGCGCGCGTGGTTTTCCGCGCGCGACCGTCGATCAAAAGCGAAAATGCGTGCTTGAGCGCGATGTGGACGCGAATGTGCTCGCGTGGGCCCGGCCTCGCCGGCGTCGCTATCCGCGTGGAGCTCCCGCTTTCGAACAGCATTTATCGCGCCAAGCCTTTGTAGCGCAGCAATATCAGAGACCTGCCAAGATTCGAACAGTTCCCGACGACGTGAGAATGCGCGAATGGCGTAAAGCAGACACGCCGTTTCGGACCTTTTTCCTGCGACAAGGACAAGCCCTCGCCGCCGTGCTACTCAGCGCGGATAGAGGCTTCGATCGAACGCCCCTCGCAAGCGATGCGCTATGACAGAACTCCCGCACAGCGCCCATGCGCTGCTTAAATCCGTATTTGGCTATGACGACTTTCGTCCCGGCCAGGCTGAAATCATCGCCGCCGTGTTGAGCGGCGAACCCGTGCTGGCGATAATGCCGACCGGCAGCGGAAAATACATGTGCTACCAACTGCCGGCCTTCCTCGGCGCCGGCCTGACCGTCGTCGTCTCGCCGCTGATCGCCCTCATGCGCGATCAGGTGCAGCAGATGCAGGCCCTTGGCGTGGCCGCGGCGACATTGAATTCGCAGAATGACGCCCCCGAGAACGCGCTGACGCGACGCGCCTTGCGCGACGGGGAATTGAGGCTGCTGTTCGTCTCGCCAGAGAGGCTGCTGATGGACGGGTGGATTGACGAGTTGCGCGGCGCAAGGCTCGCTCGCCTCGCCATCGACGAGGCGCATTGCGTCTCCGAATGGGGCCATGATTTTCGCCCCGAATATCGCGAACTTGGCCGGGCGGCGCGATTGCTCGGCGGCGTGCAGGTGATCGCCTTCACGGCGACCGCCGACAAGGCGACGCGAGCCGACATCGCGCTACGGCTGTTCGATCGAGAGCCACGGGTTTTTCTGCATAGTTTCGACCGGCCCAACATCGAGCTGAACTTCGCCGTGAAGGAGCAGCCCCGCAAGCAGCTGCTGCGCCTGCTTGCGCGTCACAAGGGACAGAGCGGCATCGTCTACTGCGCATCGCGCAAGCAGACCGAACAACTCGCCGACTATTTTGTTTCCGAGGGGCATGACGCCATCGCCTATCACGCCGGTCTCGATCCTGCCGTGCGCGCCCGCAATCAGGATCGTTTCTTGCGCGAGGACGGCGTGATCGCCACCGCGACCATCGCCTTTGGCATGGGCGTCAACAAGCCCGACGTGCGCTTTGTCGCGCATGCCGACATGCCCTCCTCCGTCGAAGCCTATTATCAGGAGATCGGCCGCGCCGGCCGCGATGGTCTGCCGGCGGACACGCTGACGCTCTACAGCCTCGACGACATGGCGTTCCGCCGCCGCCAGATCGACCAGAAGGAGTTACCGGAGGACCGCCGCCGCATCGAACATGCGCGCTTTTCCGCGCTGGCTACGCTCTGCGAGTCGCCCCGCTGCCGGCGGCAGACGCTGCTCGCCCATTTCGACGAAGAAAGCCCGCCATGCGGGCGCTGCGATCATTGCCTTGGCAAGGTCGCGGTGCGCGACGGCACCATCGAGGCGCAAAAAGTGCTTTCGGCGGCGGCGCGGACCGGCCAGCGCTTCGGCGCCGGCTATCTTGCCGACATTCTGACCGGAAACGCCTCCGAGACGGTCGTGCGCAACGGACATGAGACGATCAAGACCTTCGGGGCCGGCCGTGAGCATTCGAAAACGGTCTGGAGCTCGATCATCCGCCAGCTCTTCGCCGCCGGCGCGCTCCAGAGCGCAAGCGCGGAGCACGGCGGTTTCGCCCTGACGCCCAAGGGAGAAGAAATCCTGTTTGGCCGCGAAAAGCTCGCATTGCGCGACGATCCGGTGAAACCGCGCGAATCCAGGCCATCGCGTCGCCTCTCCCCCGCCGACGAGGCGGCGGAAGATCGCCTTCTGGCCGCGCTGAAGCGCAAGCGGCGCGACCTCGCGCGCGAGGAAAACGTGCCAGCCTTCATGATTTTCGCCGACCGCTCGCTGATCGACATGGCCGAAAGACGCCCGGGAACGCTGGAGGAGCTGGCTCGCGTTCATGGGGTCGGCGAGCGCAAGCTGGCGCGCTATGGAGAGGCCTTTCTGGAGGTTCTGGAGGAAGCGCCACGGTAGGGGGCTTGCGCCGTCACAAATCCTGCAAACGGGGCTCAACGTAGCGTAGAATGACCCCCAGCGAATCAAGGGCCGCACGGCCCGCCACACAGCCGGAAAAAATGACCGACAACGACATCCCCAATGGCGAAGAATATGGCGCTGGCTCGATCAAGGTTCTGCGCGGGCTGGACGCCGTGCGCAAGCGCCCCGGCATGTATATCGGAGACACCGACGACGGCACCGGCCTGCACCACATGGTCTATGAGGTGGTCGACAACGCCATCGACGAGGCGCTGGCCGGTCACGCCACGCTCGTGACCGTCACGCTCAACGCAAACGGCTCCTGCACCGTCACCGACAACGGTCGCGGCATCCCGACCGGCATCCACGACGAAGAAGGCGTTTCGGCCGCGCAGGTCATCATGACCCAGCTTCACGCAGGCGGTAAGTTCGACCAGAACTCCTACAAGGTTTCCGGCGGCCTGCATGGCGTCGGCGTTTCCGTGGTCAATGCGCTTTCCGTGTGGCTGAAACTGCGCATCTGGCGCGACGGCAAAGAACATTTCATGGAATTCTCCAATGGCGACGCGGTGGCCGACCTCATCGTCACCGGCCCCGCGCCCGTCGAAAACGGCAAGCCGAAGCGCGGCACGGAAGTCACCTTCCTGCCCTCTTCCGAAACCTTCACGATGGTCGAATTCGATTATGCGACTATCGAGCATCGCCTGCGCGAACTCGCCTTCCTCAATTCCGGCGTGCATATCGTGCTCACCGACGCGCGCCACGCGGAAATCAAGCAGGAAGACCTGTTCTACGAGGGCGGACTCGAAGCCTTCGTGCGCTATCTCGACCGCGCCAAGTCTCCGCTGATCTCGGCGCCGATCATGGTCGTCGGCAAGCGCGAGCATATCGCCGTCGAAGTCGCATTGTGGTGGAACGACAGCTATCACGAGAATGTGCTGGTCTTCACCAACAACATTCCGCAGCGCGACGGCGGCACACATCTCGCGGGCTTCAGAGCCGCGCTCACGCGCCAGATCACCGGCTATGCCGAAAGCTCCGGCATCTCCAAGCGCGAGAAGGTCGACCTGACCGGCGACGACTGCCGCGAGGGGCTCACCTGCGCCTTATCGGTGAAGGTGCCCGATCCGAACTTCTCCTCGCATACCAAGGACAAGCTCTTCTCCTCTCAGGTGCCTCCGGCGGTCGACAACACCGTCACCGCCATGCTCGGGCAATGGCCCGAAGAACACCCCGCTGACGGAAAGACCGTCGTCTCCAAGGCCGCAGAAGCCGCCGCCGCGCGCGAGGCGGCGCGCAAGGCCAGAGACCTCACGCGGCGCAAGGGCGCGCTCGACGTCGCCAACCTGCCCGGCAAGCTCGCCGACTGTCAGGAGCGCGATCCGGCGAAGTCCGAACTCTTCATCGTCGAGGGCGACTCGGCCGGCGGCACGGCCAAGCAGGGCCGCAATCGCGAGTATCAGGCAGTGCTGCCGCTGCGCGGCAAGATCCTCAATGTCGAGCGCGCGCGCTTCGACAAGATGCTGGCCTCCGAACAGATCGGCACGCTGATCACGGCGCTTGGAGCTGGCATTGGCCGCGACGAGTTCAACATCGAGAAGCTGCGCTATCACAAGATCATCATCATGACCGACGCCGACGTCGACGGCGCGCATATCAGAACGCTGATCCTGACCTTCTTCTACCGGCAGATGCCGGAGCTGATCGAGCGCGGCCATGTCTATATCGCGCAGGCGCCGCTCTACAAGGTGACCAAGGGCAAGTCGACGCAATATCTGAAAGACGAGCGCGCGCTGGAGGATTATCTGATCGACGCGCTGCTCGACGGCGCCGTGCTGCGCAGCCCCTCGGGCGAGGACCGCGCGGGCGCCGATCTGCGCAAGGTTCTGGAGGACGCGCGCGCCTTCCGTTATCTCGTCACCAGCCTGCATTCGCGCTACGACAACACCGTCGTGGAACAGGCCGCGATCGCGGGCGCGCTGCAGCCGCTGCCGCAGGACGCGGAAGAGGCCCAGAAGCTCGCCGACAAGGTGGCGCAGCGTCTCGACGTCATCGCCGAGGAGACCGAACGCGGCTGGCGCGGCGCCCCGCGCGAAGGCGGCTATCTCTTCCGCCGCACGCTGCGCGGCGTGGAGCATGTGGCGCTGCTGGACGCGTCGCTGTTGGCCTCCAGCGAGGCGAGCAAGCTCACCGAGCGCGCCGAAGCCATGCGCGAGCTTTTCAACGGTCAGGCGATCCTCATGCGGCGCGGCGACGAGGCCTCGGTCTCCGGCCCGATCGCGCTCTATGAGGCGATGAACGCGCAAGGCCGCAAGGGCCTCGCCATCCAGCGCTACAAGGGCCTTGGCGAAATGAACGCCGAACAGCTCTGGGAAACGACGCTCGACCGCGACGCGCGCTCATTGCTGCAGGTGAAGATCAAGGATCTGGTCGAGGCCGACGACATCTTCGTCAAGCTGATGGGCGACATCGTCGAACCGCGCCGGGAGTTCATTCAGGAAAACGCGCTGAGCGTGGCGAATCTGGATGTGTGAGGAGGGGTCGCCTGAAGCCCCCCCCACCCGTTCTCGGTTCACATTGAGCCGCACAGCAACAGCATTTCTAGTGTCGCCATTGGTTGCTTCATGGCTATTTGGCGTGATCTATTCGGCCATTGGTTCGGCATCCGGCAAGTCACTTTCGCTGCTTGAACTAGTTTTAGGAGCCGGATTCTTTGCAGTATTTTCATTGCCCATTTCTTACGGGCTTTTCCTAGTTATCGGTGTTCCCACGTTTTTTGTCTTCCGCCGTAGTGGATGGCTTTCACGTCGAAATATATTGTTGGGCGCGTCCGCTATTGGTTTTTTCTCTGGCCTTGTGTTTGCTTATATTTTCGGGTCGCAAAGCGCATTCGAATTGATAGCCGCCGGTGGGCTTTTCACGTTATTGGGCGCTTCCGCTGGCTATTCGTTTTGGTGGTTCGCATATGGAGGGCCGCCATGAATGTGGTTCAAAAGCCCGACTAATTACTGCGCTCCAAACAGCTAAACTGAGCCCCACTCGCAGGCGCAGTATGCCCTCACCCATCCCCCTCCGCCGCAAGCTCCAGCCATTGCTCCTCCGCCCCTGCCAGCGCCTTGGCGAGTTCGTCGCGTTGCGTGGCGAGGCGGGCGGCTTCCTGCGGATTGCGCGCGAAGGCGTTCGGGTCCGATAGCGCCGCGTCCACGCGCGCGAGCAGCTCTGTGTATTTGTTTACCTTCTCCTCCGCGGCCGCGAGCTGGCGGCGCATGAAGCCCGCGTCGCGCCGGGGTTTTGCCGCTGGCGCCTTCTCGGGCTTCTCCTGCGCGGGAGCGGGCGCGGCGCGCTCTTCCTCGCGCGATTTCGACAGCACCGAACGCGCGTAATCATCCATGTCGCCGTCGAAGTTGCGCACGCGCCCGTCCTCGACGACCCAAAGACGATCCGCGCAGGCCTCTAGCAGATAGCGGTCATGCGAGACCAGCACCACGGCGCCTTCATATTCATTGATCGCGGTGATGAGCGCGGCGCGACTGTCGATGTCGAGATGGTTCGTCGGCTCGTCGAGGATCAAGAGATGCGGCGCATGGAAGGAGGCGACGCCGAGCAGCAGCCGCGCCTTTTCGCCGCCGGATAACCGCTCGACCTTGGTGTCCGCGCGCGCGCCGGAAAAGCCGCAGCGCGCCGCCGCCGAACGCACGCGCGCTTCGGGCGCGTCCGGCATCAGCCGCGAGAACACAAGGTAAGGCGTGTCGTTGAGATTGAGGTCTTCGACCTGATGCTGCGCGAAGAATCCGACCTCCAGTTTCGCCGCGCGGATCGCCTTGCCCGAAAGCGCCTCCAGCCTTCCGCCGAGCAGCTTGGCGAAGGTGGATTTGCCATTGCCATTGGCGCCGAGCAGGCCGATGCGATCGTCTTCCGAAAGGCTCAGCGTCATTCGCGACAGCACGACGCGCTCGCCATAGCCGACGCTGGCGTTCTCCAGCGAGATGATCGGCGGCGACAGCGGCTTTGGCGGCGAAGGCAGATGTATCGGCAGCACCGCGTCGTCGACGATGGCGACGACATCCTGCATTTTCGCCAGCAGCTTCATGCGCGACTGCGCCTGGCGCGCCTTGGTGGCCTTGGCGCGGAAACGGTCGACGAAAGCTTGCAGATGCTTGCGCTGCTCCTCCTGCTTCTTGCCGGCCTTGGCGGCGAGCTCCTGCGCCTCGCGGCGTTGCTTTTCAAAGGAAGAATAGTTGCCGCGATAGAGCTGCAGCTTGCCGCGCTCCAGATGCAGAATATGCGTGGCCACGTCGCCCAGCAAATCGCGGTCATGGCTGATGACGATGACGGCGGATGGATAGCGGGCGAGATAGTCGACCAGCCACAGCGTGCCTTCGAGATCGAGATAATTGGTCGGCTCGTCGAGCAGCAGCAGGTCGGGCTTGGAGAACAGCACGGCGGCGAGCGCGACGCGCATGCGCCAGCCGCCGGAGAATTCCGAAAGCGGGCGCTGCTGAGCCTCGGAATCAAAACCCAGGCCATGCAGAATGGCGCCCGCGCGCGCCGGGGCGGCATGGGCCTCGATGTCGGCGAGCCGCGTCTGGATTTCCGCGATCTCATGCGGATCGGCCTCGGTATGGGCGCGCTCCAGCAGCGAGGCGCGTTCCAGATCGGCCGCGAGCACGAAGTCGATGAGCTTCGTCGGCCCGCCGGGCGCTTCCTGCTCGACCCGGCCGAGCCTTGACCGCGCGGGCACGGAAATGGTTCCGCTCTCGGGCGCGATTTCCCCCGCGATCAGCCGGAACAACGTGGTCTTGCCGGCGCCGTTGCGACCGACAAAGCCGGCGCGGCCGCGCGTCGGCAGAGCGACGCCCGCCTTGTCGAACAGGAGCCGGTCGCCGAGCCGGTAGGTGAGATCGTTGATGGTGAGCATGAGCCGCTTTTTGGAGCCCCCGGCAGTGACGACGGGGCGTCACCCGAGGGTTTAGGGCATTTTTCACAAGATGCGCAAACCCGGGCGGCGAGGCGCTTGTCATCCCTTCCCCGCCGCTTTATAGATCAGCCCGCTTCGCCGACAGGATCGGCGACTCGACCGCGCCCATCGTCTAGAGGCCTAGGACGTCGCCCTTTCACGGCGAAAACAGGGGTTCGAATCCCCTTGGGCGCGCCAATATCTCAACAAGCAGATTTTATTGATTTTTCTTTTCCGTATTCCGAACAAAAGAGAGAACCCCTGCGCAATGCCCCTCGATTGTCGGCCTGCAATGGCCCAGCAGACTGGCTGTTGCCAGGGCTACAGGGCCGAGTTTGACCCGCAACGGACGTGTGGCGCCAACGAAGGCGTGGCTACGCTGCCGTTGTCGGGAGGACAAATGCCGGCTAAGCTCATGAAGATAGACAGTCATTTGGAGACTCCACATGAATTTTTCTCGTCGTGAGGCCGCCATCGGCGCGCTGAGTGCGATGACCGCAATTGCCTCGAACAGGGCTCTCGGTCTCGAATGGGATGGACCGGTTTACCGCGCTCTCGAAGGCGTGAAGGAATTCTGGCTCGCTTCGGACGCTTATATTTTCGGTTATCCGCTGGTCACGATGGAAATGACCCGCAGGATCATGACGAATGCGACGGGCGTCGAAGGCACGCACGCCCCAATGGGGCAGCTCGTCAAGGCGCGCCAATATCCGGACGCCACCTTCCGCGACGTGACGGCGCCCAATGCGGACACGCTCTACACAGTGGCCTGGGTCGACCTCGCCAAGGAGCCGTGGGTGCTGAGTATCCCAGACATGAAGGACCGCTATTTTCTTTTTCCCCTGCTCGACGCCTGGACGGATGTGTTTCAAGTTCCAGGCAAGCGCACGACGGGAACCGACGCGCAAACCTACGCCATCACCGGCCCGGGCTGGAAAGGCGAGCTTCCGTCCGGCGTCAAGGAATACAAGTCGCCGACCAATCTGGTCTGGATTCTTGGCAGAATTTATTGCACGGGAACGC